>Ga0247727_10002952_pt1 | contig 38280 bp, 32 predicted proteins | sample WisWelCaveWW1625_FD_202498 | JGI IMG/M metagenome (GOLD analysis project Ga0247727, IMG submission 202498) | Biofilm microbial communities from Wishing Well Cave, Virginia, United States - WW16-25 | ecosystem: Environmental > Aquatic > Deep subsurface > Groundwater > Cave microbial mat | place...
CGCCACTCTGGAGCTTCCTCCCGGGGCCTTTCAGGTCACCCAGCAGTGGCAGAGCACCCGCCTCAAGGTGCGCATCGAGGGATCGAACCGGCCCCAGGCGCTGGTCGCCCTGGTCGGCGCCTCGTTCGAGGAGGCTCCGGTCACGGTTTTCCTCGAGGGCGGAGCCGAGCAGCACTACGGCAACTTCGAGGTCGCCTCGGCGCGAGCGGTCCTGGTCGGAAACGTTGCCGAACGAGCCGAGCTCGTTCTCGATCCCCCCTGCGGCTTGAGCAGTGTCCGGACCTCGCTGGGCAAGCAGATTCAGCTGCACGTAGGCTCCGCCGACTCGGTCGAGATCACGGTGCGCGGCGACTTCAAGGCGGAGCAGGACGAAGCGGTGCAGCTGTGCATCCAGGCGGAGAACGACCTGCGCGCCGGCCGCCTCGGGGATGCGATGGGGCGCGTCAAGGACATCCGCCTGCGCCTGCCCTACTCCAAGTCCGCGCTGGAGCGCGCGCAGAAGATCGAATCCGAGCTCGCAAGAATTGTCCGGGAGCAGCTCGATGCTTTCAGGAAAGAAGCGGAGGCGGCCGAGTTCTTGAACAGCCTGGAACGTTTCGAGCCGGTGCTCAAGCTCGGCGATCAGCTCCTTCAGCGCCTGGGCGGATCGGACCTGGCGGACGCGGTGCGCGAGCGTGTGGCGCGCATGCACGAGGTCGCCGACGGCATCCGTCGCAGCCGCCATGAGTCGGAGGCTTCTGAGCTGCTGCGCCTGATCGAGGCCTATCAGGAGTTCGATGCTGAGGGGCGCAGCGCCACGATCGAGGAGCTGCGGCGCGCGCTGCGCGAGCACTACTCCGATACGGAGGCCGCAGGGCGCCTCCAGGACGGAAGGAGCTGACGATGGCTGTCCGGGGGCTCGGCATCGATGAGGGCAGCTCCGCCGTCAAGGCGGTCGAGGTCGCCAAGGAAGGTGGGTCTTTCAAGATCCTCCACGCCGCATCCGTCGAGGTCGATGCCAGCCAGTCGTTCGAGCCCGAGACCTTCGGTGCGGCGCTGAGGTCGGCGGGGATCAAGAAGGGACCGGCGGTCGCAGGGCTCACCGGCAAGGACCTGGTCATCCGCTACCACCAGGTCCCCAACGTCGCCGACTGGCAGCTCCGCCAGATCATGGACTTCGAGATCCAGGACATCGAACAGCAGTCGGGAGACAAGCTCGCGTCGGACTTCAATCTCCTGACGGTGAGCTCCGACCTCACCAGCGACGACATCGTTCTGCTCGCCCTGACTCGCGAACAGCAGATCGCCGAGCGCACCGCTCGTCTCAAGACGGCCGGAGTCGCGGTGCGCTACTTCACTCCCAACGCCCTGGCGCTGTATCACGCGTTCCGGGTGTTCGGGCCGGCGGTCAGCGGCGACGTCGTGCTGTGCAACATCGGCCGGAGCTGCTCGGACCTTTTGATCATGCGCGACGGCGAGGTCCTGTACGCACGCAGCGTCACGACCGGCGGGCATGTGTTCACCGAGGCGTTGATGGAGCAGTTCAACGTCTCCGAGCCCAAGGCCGAGAAGCTGAAACGTGAGCTGGGAGACCTCCGGCCCCGGGCGCAGCGCACCGGACTGACGGCGCAGCAGGAGAAGGTGTCGTACGCCCTGGAAGGCGCGGCCGGACGACTGCATTCGATGCTGACCTCCACGGTGCAGCTCGCCAAGAGCCAGGTCCAGCTCAACCGTCTCGAGCCTTCGTGCTACTTCATCACCGGCGGCACGGCGAATCTTCCGGGCCTTGCCGAGTTCCTGTCGTCGAGCTTGTCCGCGAAAGTCGAGCGCTTCGACCCGCTCGCCGAGGCGGACGTCGCCACCCTGGGCAGGACGAGTTCGCACGAACTGACCGAGGCCCTGGGCCTTGCGATCATGGCCTGCGAAGCCGACGCCTACTCCGTCGAGGTGCTGAGCCGCGCTCAGAGGCGCGCCCGCGAGTTCTCCCAGAGGCACGTGTTCGCGGTCGTCGCGACCCTTCTCGTCGTCCTGTATCTGTTGTTCAGCTACTTCCGGCTCGATGCCGACCACAGTGCGGCGAAGTCCGATCGCGCCAAGCTCACGGCCGCGCAGAAGGAACGCAAGCGCCTGAGCTCCCGGCTCGACGCTCTGGTCGCCGAGCGTGAATCCCTGGTCTTGATCGTCGACGCGCTCGAGAACCGCAAGGCTTCCGGTGAGGGGCTGGTGCGCGCGCTGCAGCTCCTGACGAGCGCGATGCCCGAGGATCTGTGGATCGACCAGGTGGTGGTGTCGCAGAAGGAAGGCGAGCGGGGCACGCGCCAGAAGACGGCCCGCCCGCCGCGGATCGAGGTGAGCGGCGCGGGCAAGTCACGCGGCAATCGCAACGTTCGCGACTCGTACACCGAGCTCGTCGACCAGCTCAGGGCGGCGCCGGAGCTGTCCGACGCCGACCAGGTGCTCGAATCCCCGTCGACCAAGCGCGACGCATTCGATTTCAAGCTCGAGCTGAACTTCATGAAGTCGCCCAGACATGCCGAAGAGGCGCCACCGACCGAGGGAGCTCGCTGATGGACCTTGCAGATCTCTGGCAGGAGCACAAGAGATTCATCCTGAGCGTGGTGGGGGCGCTGCTGCTGCTGCTCGTCGGCAAGGGCGTCCTCAACGCGACCTATCCGGTCAAGGCGGTCGCGCGCGAGTGCTCCAACCTGAACCAGCAGCTCCGGAAGGATCCGGAGGTGAAGAGCAGCCTGGTCGCGGATCTCGAGGCCGAGGTGTCGGCGGTCAAGGAAAGGCTCATCAAGCTCAAGAAGGAAATGGAGTTCGTCGCCGATCCGGAGCTCAAGGCGGCCGAGGGCGGCAGCAACGTGCGGGCCGAGTACTTCAAGATGGTCGGCAGGCTGCAGGATGTCCTGGTCGACGTTGCCGAGCGTCAGGGCATCGTCATTCCCGAGAGGCTGGGCCTGCAGGATCGCGCGCCGACCGATCCGGTCGAGATCCAGCGAAGTCTGCGCGCGCTCAATGTCATCCAGAACGTCGTCATCCTGTGCATCAACGCCGGGATCAAGAGCATCGACCGGATCGTGATCGAAGAGCAGGAGCGTTCCCAGTCGTCGGCTTTCCTCCGTGAGCTGCGAGTCGAGTTCGAGATCCTCGGGCGGGAGGATGCCGTGCGCCGCGTCCTGCACGACCTGGTCGAGGGTCCCAGGACAGGGGGCCAAGCGTTCCTCGAGATCGCGCCACCCACGCGCCTCGAGCCGACCAAGGGAGACCGCGGGACCTTGAAGCTGATCCTGACGGTGGCCGCACTCTCGATCTCCACGGAAGGCATCGACCTCAAGGACGCCTGATGGGACGCATCAACAAAGAGCAGGCGTTCTTCCTGGCCACGTTCCTCCTCTTGGCCTTCCTGGCATACGGCCTGTGGAACCACCCTTACCGGCGCGTGCAGCCGGAGCGCGGTGAAAAGGTGGATGAGATCCAGAGCGTCGCGCTCCTCAGTTCGCCGGAAGGCAAGATCCTGGAGGACTGGCTCAAGACGGAACGGGCGGTGTTCCAGGAGCCGCGAGACTGGTTCCCGCTGCCGCCGGTCGATCTGCCGCGGCCGCCGCTGTCCGAGCCATCCGTCGTCATCCCCTACCCGGAGCCATCGGTCGGGATCGAACGGCTCGGCGCGTATCGCACCCGCCTCACGGTCACCGACCATGCCTTTGGAGAGGAATCGACGGAGGCCGCTCCTCCCGAGGACCCCGCGGTATCGGAAAGCGCGGCGGCCAGGGCCAGGGTCGAATCGCTGGTCGACGAAGAGGCGGAATTCAAGCGCCGGTACGACTGGATCGAGACCCGGACCGGCCGGGCGCCCTGGTTTGGAATCATCAAGAACCGCGACAAGTACCGACTCGCGCAGCGAACAGAGGAGGCGGTCGAGTTCCAGCGCGTCGATCCAGAGAGCGGGCGTCTCCAGGGCCTGGGGAAGGTCGAGCGCGAGGTTCTCAAGGAGAACGGCATCCACTTCGCCGACAACGTCGTCAATCGGGTGGAGCTTGCGTTCCTCGAGCTGCCTCAAGAGCAATGGCTGGGGACCGGCTCGCTGCCGCGCCTCTTGTCCATCGCCGAACGCGTCATGGCCCTGGGAAATCTGGACTCCTACGCGTATCAGCGCGCCCGCGCCGAGCTCGAGCGGTTCCGCGAGCTGGATCCCAAGGCGCCGCGCGTGCACGAGCTGCTCGCCGACTGCCAACACTCGCTGTTTGATTTCGAGGCGGAGATCCGGGTGCTGAACGAGGCGGATCAGCTCGGGGTCGTCTCGAGCGGTCTTCTCAGGCGGCGCGCGCTGTGGCTGTGGGACCACGGCGCAATGAGGCGCGCCGTCGATCTTCTGAAGAGCGCCATCTCGAAGGATCCTGGCGATCACGAGCTCAAGCTGCTCCTCGGGCAGTTCCTGGTGGAGCAGGGAAGAGGCGAGGAGGCGCTCGCGATGTTCCGCGAGACCGAGAGCCTCGCCGAGGACAAGGAACAGCGCCTCAACGTCCATCTGTGGATCGGCGAGTCCCTGCTGCACGCCGGCATGATCAAGGAGGCGGAGGAGCAGGCGGAGAAGAAGGTCCTCGCGGTCCTGCAAGACGATGTCCGGGGCCTTCGACTGCTGTCGGGCGCGCGCTTCGCCGCCCAGAAGTTCGACGAGTCGTTGGGGCTCTACCAGAAGCTCCTCGATCAGACGGAATCCTTCCTGGACGAGAGCCAGGCGCTGCTCGGCCTGGGTCTGACGCTGGCGCAGCGCGGCGATTTCGAAGAGAGCGCGCGGCGCCTGCAGGCGTCGCGGCTCCTCAATCCGCTCGCGGGCGCGCGCGCCCGGCTGGCGGAAGCGTTCCTGTACGCACGCGGCAATGCCCTGGAGCGGGCGGTCGAGGCTTGTTCGCAAGCCGTGCGCATGGACCCGGACGACCCTCACGCCCGCTATTTCCTGGGCCGATTGATGCGCGTCAACGGCGACTTCGAGACGGCGCGCGGCGAGCTCAAACGGGCGCTCGACCTCGGCGCATCGTTCAGCGACCTGTTCAACGAGCTCGCGTACCTCTCCCTGCTCGATTCCCGGCCGGTCGACGCCGTGCGCTACTGCGAGGAGTCGCTCGCTCGTGAGGATCGCGCGGAGACCTCGACCCTGCTGGCGCACTCCCTGGTCGAAGCCGACCGTCTGATCGAGGCGCGGCGCGTGTTCGACACTTTGCACGGCAAGAGGCCGACGCCGGACAGCCAGCTCGGGATCGCGTTCTGCGCGTACCGGCAGGGCGACAGCGCCGGTGCGCAGAAGATGCTGCTCGAGCTCAAGGACCTGTTCGAGAACGCCGAGGAGGACCGCTTGAAGTACGCGGAGGTCTCGCTCGCGGAGATCATCGACCGCGAGTCCAAGTCCCAGTGGGAGGACTTCATCCTGTGGCGCCAGGTCGGGAACGGCTGGTCCCTGCAGGAGCGCTTCGGCGTCGCTCCGCGGATCAGTACAGGCAGCTTCCGCCTGCAGGGAACGCAGAAGTCCGGGACCTCGCCGGAGCAATGGACCTACCTCGAGCGCGCCGTTTCGCTGCACTCAGGCCACGAGGTCGAGGTCGAGCTCACGTTGAACCCGGGCAACCAGGGAAAGTGCGGGCTCGCGCTGGTGCATTTCATCCAGGGGGGTCCGCAGGGGACCGAACCGCAAAAACGAGCCGCCCTGATCGTGAACGTCGACGCCACCGGCGGCGTCTCCGTGCGCTCGGGCAAGAACCTCGAGGAGCTGGCGCAACCCGCGGTCGCCGTGGGAAAAATCGACGTCGCCGATTCGACGCCGGTGGTGCTCGGCATCCGGCGACCAGAGAAGGGGTCGGCGAAGTTCGAAGTCCTGGTCAACGGCGCTCCGATGGGAGAGGCCGTCGAGATGGAGTCCTGGCGCGGCGCCAAGCTGACAGTGTCGGCGCTGTTCTTCGCTTCGGCCGAGGGTGGAAGAAACGTCGACGTCACCATGAAGCACGCGCGGATCGTGAGGTACGGCGATGAGTGACGATCGACGCCTGGCGGAACGGGCATTCACGCTGGTCGAGCTGCTGGCGGTGCTGGCGATCCTCGGGATCCTGATGTCGATCGGGTTCGTGGCGATGCGCGGCGCGACCCGGCGCGCCAAGGAGGCCGAGACGCGCGCACGCATGGGCGAGCTCGCGACGCTGATCACGGCCTACCAGAACAAGGTCGGCGACTATCCGCCGACCAGCCTCGACTCGCTGGAACTCAAGATCAAGGCGCCGAACCAGCAGAACGCCGGCATCGAGGCGTGCGTGGCCGCTCTCCACCACAAACCGTACGCCGAGCTCGCCAACCTTTCCGACAAGTGCCTGGGCAACACCGACGACGACGAGGCGGCCGGCTGGTCGGCGCGCAGCGGAAGCTCGCGACTCCTCGAGGTCCTCGACGGCTGGGACAATCCGATCGCCTATTTCGACTACAAGAGCTACGGCAAGAAGGGCGAATACCGGATGAACGAGGAGTCGGGAGGGGAGACTCAGAACGTCGAGTCGCGCCTCTCAGAGGTCACCGGAGTGCACGCCAACTCCGACAGCTACCAACTGATCTCCGCGGGCGCGGACCAGAAGTTCGGCACGGAGGACGACATCACCAACTTCAAGGGGTAGGCAGCGACCGCAGGTGAGGAGATGAAAGCTCGACCGACGACGCAGTTTGCCTTCACTCTGCTCGAGCTCGTGACCGTGCTCAGCGTCATGGGGATCCTGCTTGGGATCGGGGTCGGCGCGTTCCGCCGTTCGATTCCGCGGCGCGAGATCGCGCGCAACCAGCTCCTCGACGCGCTGCGCAGGGCGCGTCTGTTCGCCGTCGCCGAGCAGTCGCCTGCGACCGTCCATCTTGTCGAGCCGCTGGAGCAGGGTGACTGGCCGAGGATCACCACGGTCGGCGAGATCCTCGTCGGGAACTGGCACCTCGAAGGCGACGATTCCACCGGGTTCCCCGGACCGTGGGTGGCCGACAACGGGCAGGTGCTCGAGCGCGGCCTGCTCGGCAAGGCGGTGCATCTCTCGGGCGAGCTTCCCTCTCGCATCGACCTGTTCACCTACAGCTCGTTCGATTCGGTGCACGGTTTCGCCGCGGAGATGTTCGTCCAGCTCGACGACCTGCGCGAGCGTCTTCTGCTGTCGAAGGGCCGCTCGTTCCAGTGGAGTGTCTCGGACGAAGGTTTCCTGAAGCTTCGCGTCACCGTGAAGATGCCCTCCAAGGAGGATCCGGCGCGCCTCGAGGAGGCGTTCCAGGAGCTGCGCACGGAATCTGCGGTCGCTCCTGCCGGGCGCTGGACCAAGGTCAAGGCCGTATTCGACGGGATGAGCCTTTCGATGTCCTGCGATGACGCCGCGGTCGCCGAGCTCTACCTCCCGGCAGCGGGGAGCCTGGTGATCGATCCGCAGGCGGACCTCGTGATCGGCGGCCTGAAGCATGCATTCGGCGGCGCCGTCGACGAGGTGCGCTACGGCGTGTTCGTCGCGGAGACCTCCGAGGCCCTGGTCGGGATGAGGCTTGCCGGCACGCTGTCGATGGTTCGATTCGCGGCCGGCGGCGGCCTCGACCCCCTGTTCCATTCCGGCCCCGCCAACCTGGGACTGGAGACCGAGGAGGGAGCGCCGCTGTGGGTTTCCGTCGGGCTCCTGGGAGACGTCAACTAGTGCAACACCCCGAAAGTTCCGCTCCACGTGTGGGTCGTCATTCCCGCGAGAGCGGGAATCCAGATTGTTCACCGCTGGCCCGAATGATTCATGAACATGAACAGTCCGACGCAACTCGTTGCCGGTTCACGCATGAAGCGGGCCAGGTTTTTTTCTGGAGGTGCCGCTTTGCGGCACCTACGGCCGCTGTGCGGCCGGCGATCGAACGGAGAAAAAACGTGACGCAGTCCCCGATCGTTCCCTCCTCCCACCATCCACGGGGAGTGGCGCTGCCCTTGGTCCTGGCGGTGCTCGTGTGCCTCCTGGCGGTGGCGATCCCGTTCTCGCTCTCGATGCGCCACGAGAGCCACGGATCGACCTTCCGCATCCACCGGGACGACGTGCGCCGCGAGGACCTGATGCTGCAGCAGGAGTCGGCCGCGCACCTCGCGAGGACGGCTCCCGATCGCGACCCGACGCCCTACTTCGACGACATCGGTGAGCTCCAGGTCCCGATCGAGCAGGTCGCGCAGGATGCGGGGCTCAAGCTCTCTCCCAGGGACCGGCTCTGGTCCGTGCAGGTGGAGGACCACGGCGCTCGCATCGACCTCAACGCCGCGCCGCTGCAGGTGATCGCCCGCGGTCTTCATCTCTCGAGTCGCACGACGCGCAGGATCGGACCGGAAGACAAGGAGATCCGCGTCGAGGACGGCGAGTGCTTCCAGGACTCGGGCTACGTCTGGATCGACGGCGAGATCAGCTACTACGGGCGGCGCGAGAAGAACGTGCTCAACGACCTGGTGCGCCCGAGCGTCGTGCCGGGATTCTTCGAGCCGGTTGAGATCGGTGATCCGCGCACCTTCGACGCCAACGTCGAGGTCATCGACTTCCGAGCCTATCTGGTGGCGACCGAGACGTTCCGGGCGCGCGAAGGTGCGGAGTTCCGCTACGACACGGTCCTGCAGGCGGCCTCGATCGCGCGCTACGGGCTGGGCGCCCTCGGCGAGGAATCTCTCGCGCTCCTCGAGCGACGGTTCACGGTGTTCCACCCGGATCAGTGCCGCGACCGCTGGGTCGACCCGCAGCGCATCTTCAGCTCCATCGTGGGAGGCGAGACGCGTGCGTTCTTCGTCGACAGCGGACAGTACTACGGAGCGGGCACGATCGTGCGCATCTTCAACGATCGCGGCGGCGTCCACTATGGAGTCGTCGTAAGGTCGCAGCCCCAGGGCAACGTGTTCCAGATCGCGCTCGACCTCGAGATCGACATCAGCGCGGAGGGCGGGCTCGCGATGGTCGAGTCGATGCAACGCAGGCCGATCAACGTCAACACCTGCAGCCTCGAGATGCTGGAGCTCCTGTGGACGGGCCTTGCCTACGGCAACGAGATCGTGTCCGCATCGGACGCGAGGAGGCTGGCGAAGGACCTGATCAAGCTCCGGCCGCTTCAGGGGCCGAAGGCCCTGGACGCCTGGCTCGAGCAGCTGATCGAGAAGAAGACCGAGATCGACCCGGAGCTCGCGCGCATGCTGTACGCGCACGGCCACCACGCGGGCGACTTCTTTCTGGGCTACGCGACCCTGCCGTTCTCCTACGACTCGTCCGGCACCTTCGAGGTGCACACCGGGGCCAGCACTAACTACGAGGTCTCGGCTCGCGAGCGCGGTCGCAGCTTCGTCGATCAGGTGATGACGCTCGCCGGCGGGGGAAGGAGCCTGCGCATCCTCAAGAGCCAGCGCGACTTCGATGACCCGTTCCGGCTGACGCGCCGCGCGCACGGCTACGCGACCCATCCGGAAAACCTCCACATCACCTCGTCCCTGGAGCGTCTGACCGATCCCCCGGGACGGGCGCAGGGAGAGGCGCTGTACGACCTCGATCGGTTTCCCTCGGAACAGCTCGAGGGAGCGGGCGTGCGCCTGGCGCCGGGACGGATGGAGGGCTTCACCCTCGGCCCGGGAGTGAGCGACGTCACCATCCATTTCGACGAAGGGGAAACGATCTCGACCGAGGTCGACGGCTGGAACCTCGAGGAGCAGGGGCCGCCTCCACCTCTGTCCGTCAACGGAAATGCCGTCTCGACGGAGCTGGGACAGGCGACCGAGCATGCCCAGCACGGCCGGACCCGGGAGACTTCGGTCGCATCGGACGTCACCTCGATCCTGCGCGTCCAGCCGTTCGCCGTGTCGATGTGGTGGAACCCCGGCTCCTCGCTGTCCGAGCAGGTTCTCTTCGACACTGCCGTCCAGCCGGTCAAGGATCGGGTGCTGCTCGAGTTCGACGGCTCGCGCCTCGTGTTCCGGGTGTTCGACTCCTCCACCGTGGCCTCGACCACCTCGGTCGAGGATCCGATCGGCACGATCCGCTACGAGTTCGACGATGGCCTGCCGCTCGAGCAGAACACCTGGTACCACGTGACCGCCTTCTGCCGCGGCAATCGCGCGGGGCAGATGGCGTTGTGCGTCGACGGCCGGCCGCGCGGCAAGAGCCTGTTCTTCACCCGTCTCACCCAGGACCTCGACGAAGGGGTTCCCTCCTACAAGTCCGGCGGCATCGCCGACCGCGCCATCGTCGTCAAGGATGCGAGCAGCCTTCCCAACCGCGGCGTGGTGTGCGTCGGCGGCGTCGAGATCGTCGAGTACACCAGCAAGACCGGGAACTCCCTGCAGCTCCAGCCCGATCCCAACGATCCTTTTGGCGGTCGGGCGGCGCGCGGGTCGAACCTCGACTTCGGCGGCAATCCGCTCGCCGGCAGCGAGCTCGCTCACCCCGCTCAGTCGTCGGTCGAGATGTACGGCTACTCGGCGCTGTTGTCCTCCGACATTCTTCCGACGGGCGGCGGACAGTTGATCCAGCCGCTCGGACGCTTCCAGGTGGCGATGGTCGACCCTCAGTTCCAGCCCGACGAGATCAGGATCCAGGGTCTGGGCACCGTGCCCCTGGGCCGGGGCTTCGAATCGCAGAACCTGCAACAGCTCCCGCTGGTCGGGGTCAACCAGAACGAGGATTCCCTCGAGGAGGACACGTTCCAGGAGAACGGTGGCTACGCGCTGATCCTGCAGGGGATCCGCATCGGCTCTCCCAACCGCGACGCGCAGAATCCCAACGGCGAGCCCGGCTCCGACCAGCCGACCACCGTAGGCAAGACCACGATGGGGAGCTGGGTCGGCGGCATCGAAGTCATCCGCTACGACCGCTACGACTTCCGCGCGAAGGTCCTCTCCAACGTCCAGCGCGCCGCGACGCTCGGCTCGCGCCTGCCACCCAATTTCGGCAAGAACGTGTGGAGCGGCGAGCCGATTGGCGAGCCGCACGCGTTCGTCGTGAAGAAGGATGCACGGGTCGTTTGGGTGCCGCCGCCCGCCTACGAGCCGGCGTTCTACCCGGTTCTGGTGATTCCGATCAGTATCGAGGTGACCGGCGCTGGAGCGCTCAAGGAAGGGTTTCTGGTGCCGGAAGCCCGCGGCGGCCAGGGCATCACCCGCTGCGAGCTTGTGCAGATCGGACTCGACTTCGAGGACCCGGAGCAGAATTCGACCGAGTGGGTGCGCTACAACTCGATCATCGAGGACCTGTTCGTCCGCGATCAACCCGACGCGGCGCAGCGCACCGGTCAGACCTTGATGGCAACCTATGGATTCCTGCTCGAGGAGGTGGAGCGGCAGGGCAAGAGCTGGACTCAGGACCAGCTCGATGATTTCTACGAGTTCGTCAACCAGGAGCCGCTGCCGGACCGCAGCACCGTCTTTCCGATGCTGGCGTTTCGAGGTGTCCTGGGCACTCGGAACTGCAAGCACGCGCGCACTGACGCGGTGCTGCCGGTGTGGCGCGCGCGCCGTCAGGGGGTCGACCGCACCTTCGTCCGTCCGGGTCGCCACGACGAGGTCACTCTGATCGAAGGCGGCTCGACCAGCGCGGTGTTTCCGCTGCACGAGATCAACTACGGCTGGTCGCAGGACGGCGCGGAAGACTGGGGTCGCGACTCCCACGTCGCGCTGCGTCGAGCGGCCGAGTCGGAGCTCAAGAGGACACCGTTCGCCGGAGGCGACCCGGACGATGCGCTCTCCACGGGCGCCAACTACGTCGACCGGACCGACCCGAGGCGTTTCAGCCGGGTCGTCAAGTTCCCCTCCGGCGAGCTTCCCTCCGAGGTCCCGGCACAGATCCACCTGGGTCGCGCCTTCGACGGGGCCGGCACCGCCCGCGGCTACCTCGACGAGGTGCGGGTGATGCGCGCCGGAGACCCCAACGAGAACTTTCCGCTGGCGCTCAACGTGCTGGCCGAGGATCTGGACGAAAACGAGGAGGAGGCCTTGCGCCTCGATCATGAGTCGTTGCGTTTCCCGCATATGCAGCGCCGTGACGACACCACGGAGGCATTCCAGATCCTGGAGCGGATCCCGGCCGACGGCTGCATTCTCAAGATCGGTGATGAGTACATCGTGTGCAACCGGAAGAACGGACAGCAGATGGAGATCGCCGAGAACGGCCGCAAGGTCCAGCTCGGCGTCGACCCTGGATTCCACGGCCGCGACGAGACGGCGATGGTCCTCCCGTTTCTGGTGATCAGCCGCCTGGAGGGTGAGCTCGACGATTCGGGTTTTCACGTGCAGGTCGCGGACACCCGCGGTTTTCCCGAGTCGGGCTTCGTCCTGATCGACCAGGAGCTGATCGCCTACACTCACGTCGAGGACGGCAATCGGCTGTTCGTGCCGACGTTCCTGATGCGCGATCCGGAGCGTGCGGCCACCCGCCCGAGCGCCGCCTTCCGCGGCCGGTACGGGACGTTCGCCACCAGCCACTCGCGGGACAGCGTGGTGATGTGGTGGCCGCACCGTTACCCCGACTGGTACGCCGAGCGCGCAGACATCCCCGAGCTCGCGGCCTACGAGGTGTCGTTCCCGGTGCGGCGCGGCTTCTTCACCAGCCTGTCCTGGGAGGAGCGCAGCGACGACGGCCAGGACCCGATGAGCGAGCTGATCGTGCAGGCGCGCGTTCAGGGTCGCGGCGACTTCACGGCCGAGCCGGGGCAGGATCCGTTCTTCTTCGAGATCGAGGATCCGACCGAGTCCGGCGAGCCGTGGCGGATCGATCGCCAGGGGGACCTCTTGAGAGTGCGGGTGCTGACGCGTTATCGCCAGGGTGCGTTCGATGCCCAGAACTTCACCCGCAACTCCTGGAAGCGCGCGCCGTTCCTCGAGCTCCTCGGAGTCGAGTATCTCGCCGAGCCGGTGATCGAGCGCTTCGCGGAGCGCCGTTGATGACGACTTGCGGTGCATCCGACTTGCGACGCGGACTGACGCTGATCGAGCTTCTGGCGGCGATGGCCATCTTCCTCGGGCTCGCCGGAATGGTGCTGCAGATCCTCGGCGGGGGCCTCGACCTTTGGACGAAGGGTGAGCGATCCCGCGATTCCATGGAGCGTTCCGCGGTGCTGCTCGACCGCCTGGCCGACGAGCTGCGCCACGGAGTGGTGGCCGACGGCGGAGACGGCGAGCCGCGCATCAAGATGTACTGCGACTTCCTGGTGCGCGACGTCGATGGGGACATGGTCAGCGAGGCGACGACCCAGCGCCTCCTGTTCGTGCGCCGGCTGTTCGAGGAGCAGACCCAGAGGTTCTTGCGGGAAGCCGGGAGGCAGGGCGTGGCCGAAGCCGTGCATTTCGTCGGCCGGCCTCCCGCCCAGGGCGAAGCCCTGCTGCCGACCGAAGGCCTGGTCGAGGTTGCCTGGATTGCACTGCCGGATTATCGAAAGGGTTACGAAGGACGCCTGGTGCTGTGGCGCGCGCTGCGCTCGCCGATCGGCGGCCCAGGATCTCTGTTCCGCACGGTGGAGGATCCCGCCGGCAGCATGGACGGGGTCGAGATGGAAGCGCTCGCCGAAAACCTCCTGCACCTGGGATTCGAGTTCCTGACCTCGGATTCCGTGGAGGTCGCGACCGAGCAGGGCGAGATGGGTCCGCTGATGACCTGGGACTCCACCCGCGGAATCCTCGAGCCTGGAGAAGCGGGCCAGCTGTTCCGCTACGCGGCGGGCAGGAAGTCGCGGATCGACCCCGACGACGACATCTTTCCGCGCGCCGTTGAAGTGACGGTGATCGTGGCGCCACCGCCCGACGAGATGGTCGCACCCGTCCTTTCGAGCGAGCTCCCCAATTCGAATCGGGGGGATCGGGCGGAGGTCGTCAACGGCCGCGCTCTTCAGAAGCTCGGGTCCTCCGTGTTCGTCAAGATCGGCCACGAATGGATGGAGGCTTCCGCAGGGGACGCCCGGTTCCTGGAGATCCGGCGGCGCGGGGTGTTCGGCACCGTGACCGCGGCCCACAAGAGCGGCGTCCCGATCCTGTTCGGGAGGATGTTTTCGCGGGTGATCCAGCTCCCCGCCTATCGCGAAAGTCTCAACCGGAAGGCGAGCCGATGAAATGCCCCGCCGACCGGTGCCGCAGGCCGGGCTTCACCTTGATGGAGGTGCTGGTGGCGCTGACGGTGTTCCTGGTCGGCATCTGCAGCGTCCTCGCGCTGTTCACAGCAGGCACGACCCTTCACCAGGGGTCCCAGATGACCTCGGCGGCGACCGACCTGGTCGACGCGGCGCTCCTCACCGTCGAGCGGGAGCTGGCGGAGGTCCCCGAAGCCGAGCTGTCGACGGGAAAGGTCATGAGGAGCGCACGTCCGTTCCCGGGCGCCGACGGTTTCTCGTACTCCTACCTGGTGACGGAACGCCCGCACGGCGGCTACTTTCTGGAGCTCACGATTCACTGGAAGGAGGGCGGCAGGGAGCAGACGCACAAGACTCGCTCGGCCCTTCCTGCCAGCAGCTCGCTCGCCCGGCTCGTACAGAAGAGATTGAGAAGTTGACTCGAACAAGGAATGACTCATGAACCATTTGCTTTGGGTTCCGGTGCTCCTGTGGTTTCTCGCGGCGGACACCGAGGATGCTGCCGAGGTCATCCGCCTCAAGGTGGGAGTCGAGGTGGTCGGCAGAATCACCGACTTCGACGAAGCCAGGGGTGTGAGCATGCTGCGCGCGGGCGACCACTCGTTCCTCGAGATCACCTGGGACCAGATGCATCCCGAGGACGTGCGGCGCATCCGCGCGGACCGCGGCTACCTTCCCGATGAGTCCGAGCCGATCTACGTCGAGGCGACGCGGGTCCTTCTGACGACCGGCGTGGAGATGGTGGGGCGGATCGTCGAATCGAACGAGGAAACCTTCGTGCTGCGCGACGCCAAGGGCGCGCGCACGCTTCGCCATGCGCAGGTGCGCGAGCGCGAGAAGATGCAGGTCAATGCCCTCCTGGTCTTCGACGGCGAGGAGCTGTACGCGGAGCAGCTCTACTCCGGCGAGCCACAGACCGCCCTCGACCACTACAACCTCGCGCTCCTGTCGGAGAGCCTGTTCCTGTGGAACCGCGTCAAGGAGCACCTCGACCAGGCGCTGGCTCTCGACCCGTCCTTCAAGGAAGAGATCATCGGCGCCAAGCTCAAGAGGGCCGAGCTGCGTCTCTCCGTGGAGGCCGAGGCTCAAGTGCTCTCGGAGGCCAATCAGCTCGCCAACGCCCGCCACTTTCTCGAAGCACTGAAGAAGATCGAGGGGTTCATCGACCAGAACCCGCAGTCTCCCCTGCTCGCCGAGTTTGCGAAGGACCAGAAGAAGATCGAGCAGATGCGGGGAAAGTGGCTGAAGGAGCAGGTGGCGGTCAACTTCTTCGCCCTGATCGAGCGGTTCGCGGGACGCCTTGCCCTGGACACTCAGGTCGCCATCCAGGAGGCGCGCAAGCAGATGGATCAGGAGGCGACGCGACTGGTGATGGAGTCGCTCGGGAAGAAGCTCGACGCCATGGTCGAGGAGATCGAGAAGATCTGGGCGTCGCCCGATCGCATCTTCGGCTCCGCGCACACGTTCTCGTACGGAGCCGGATCCTTCACCCTCGGTGCAGAGAAGGCGCTCGAGGGTTTCGAGAAGGAAGGCGACGAGAAGAACAAGGCGGGCGGCGAGGGTGCGGCAGGGGAGAAGGCGGCAGGGAAGGAGAAAGGTGGCGAGGAGTCACTCAAGGAAAGGCTGGAAAAGCTGATCGCGGAGCGCAAGAAACAGCAGGAGCAGAGGGAGAAGCAGGGACCGAAGAGCAAGAAGGCGCAGCAGGCCACGATCTACGACGTACCTCCGACCCAGGAGGAATGGTGGACGAGCTTCTCGACGACCAACGAGCGCAAGGCCTACCTGATGGCGTTCTGGGCGGAGCGTGACGAGCACGTCAAGAAGATCGGAGTCTCGCCGAGAACCTGCGTGCGCTGCAGCGGCGAGGGAATCCTGACCATCAGCACTCAGGAGAAAGGCGAAGTCCAGCAACCCTGCGACCGCTGCAAGGGCCTGCGCGTCGACCGCGTCGTCAAGGTTCACTGATCACGACGGCGGGAGCGACTCGACTTGGCCGGTTCGGAGGCCGCGAAAGTCGGGTACGATACCGGCCACTTTCGCGTCCAACTTCATTCGCGTTCGAGCAAGAGTGGCGTCTGCCAGCGGAACCGCCTTCGGGGAGGGGAGGTGGATGGTTCACGTCGGACTATTGTTCATTGGCCTCATCGGCTGCGGATGTCAGTCCGAGCCGCGGTCCGCGGATCGTCCGTCCGCGCTCACGAACGACCGGCCCTTTCAGGATCCCGGGAACCTGCAGAGCCCATCCCCGGCCCCGGCGAGTCGCCCTGCCCCCACGGACAGCATCACCAGAGTCGGCGACCATCCGCTGATCCCCAGAGGTCGCTGGCGGGTGGGCGAGGTCGACGGGACAGGAATCTTCGCGGAGGAGGTGTTCCCGCGCCTTTACCTCGCGTATTACCGCGAGACCTCGGATGCCGTGCGCCAGGTGATCATCGAGCGTTTGGCGTCCTCCGGGGCGAAAGAGCACGGCGTCACGGTGACCGAGGAAGCCGTGGAGAAAGAGACTCAGAGAGTGCTCGCCCAGCACGAGTCCAACCTAAGGTCGGCGTCAAAGGGGGCCGAGGGCCTGAAGGAGTTCGTCGAGAGCACTCTTGGAATCGCCGAGAAGGACTTCCTCTCCTGGGTGCGCCGCGGGGCGGAGATCTCGCTGATTCTCGAACGCCTGATCCGTTTCGAGCTGTCGAGGTGCCCGCGTGCGGAGGTCCGGTTGATCCGGGTGAAGAGCCGCGAGCTTGCACAGGAGCTGGTCGAGAAACTGCGTCGCGGGGCGAGCTTCCCGGCCCTGGCGCGCCAGCACTCGGTCGACCCTTCCGCTGCCGAGGGCGGCGCCTACCCCATGTTGCCGCTCGACCAGGATTCTCCGCTGCTCGAGCGCACCAGGGGGATGTCCGAGGGCGAGCTCAGCGCCGTCGAGGAGGTCGAGCTCGCGGACGGCACTCAATTCCGCATTCTGCAACTGGTGAAAAGGCTCGACTCCGACCCAAGGAGCTATCAGGAGATGAAGGACGACATCGAGGACGGGCTGGAGAGACGCCCGGTGTCGTCGTTGGAGCTCGATGCCTGGATGCGAACGATGGAGAGGAACCATCAGATTCGCCTGCTCGGAGCGGGCGTACCCGAGGACGGATGAACGAGGACGCTTGAGTTCAAAAAACTCTTCGAAGCGAACCCGCGCACGTCGGCGCAGAGGCGACTCAGAGGTGACGGAGCCTGAGGCCTCTCAGTCCACGGAAACCTCCGGTGCCGGCGACGACCTGCAGGCGATTCTGGAGGCGATGTTGTTCGCCGCGCACGAATCGTTGTCGGCGCAGCGATTGGCGCGGGCCCTGGGTCACGTCAAGACCGCGCGCGTCGAGCAGGCTCTCCGCCGTCTTGAGGAGGATCTCGAGAAGGGTCGCTCGCCCTTGCAGCTGGTGGAGCTGGCGGAAGGCTTTCGCCTAGTGACTCGACCCGAGTATGCGCCCTACCTGGGCCGGCTGTTCCACCGCTCCGACCGGGAACGGCTGTCCGCCGCCGCACTCGAGACCCTGGCGATCGTCGCCTGGCGTCAGCCAATCACCCGTGCCGACGTCGAGGGAATCCGCGGAGTTCAGGTGGGCCCGGTGTTGCGCATGCTCCAGGAGCGCCATCTCATCAAGGTGGTCGGCAGGGCGCCGGTCGTCGGTCGGCCGCAGCAGTACGGAACAACCCGCCGATTCCTCGACCTGTTCGGGCTGGGAACCCTGGAGGATCTGCCGCGAATCCAGAGCAGGCTCAAGGGACGCGACACCGACCCGGCCCGGACAGGTCCCGAGACGTCGCAGGAGGAGCGGGTGGCGCGGATCTGGCTGCCGTCCGAGGAGTCGATTGCCACTCAAGGGAACGGCACCGATCACATCAGGGCGGCGGAAGTCGCCGATGCGCCGTCCGAAGCCACGTCGAGCGAGGCCACGGGAAACGCCGCCGCCGGTTAGCCCGGAGGTTTCACAAACCCTATGGACAGTTGGTCGCAACTCGTTGCCTCGGGTTCGTTTGCGAAGATTCCTTGAGGTTTGTTTCGATCGACAGTGTGTTCATCGTTGAACACACTGTTCATGCATGAACCGGGCCAGTTTTTTTCTGGAGGCGCCGCTTCGCGGCACCTGCGGCCGCTCCGCGGCCGGACTCGGCCTTCGGACGAGCCCTCGCCCGGAGGGCATCGTGGGCCTCCTGGCTAGACTGCTCGCCCTTTTCCGATCTGCCGACGGGTCAGGAACGGCCGCCTCCGCGCCGGAGCGGCATTCCCTCGCCGACGATGAACAAGGCTCATGCTGCGATGCCATTTCGACATTTTCACAGGAACCAGAGGAAGTACATGATCGTCGCGAGCGCAGCGATCATCTTCTCCCTGTTCACGTTCAACATCAGCACCGCCCTCAACAACCTTTTCGGGACCCAGCGGCGTGCGGCCTCGAGCGCCTTCATCACCTTCAAGACGATGACCGGGAACCAGGCGCGGGTGGGCCACGAGGAGTGGTCGAGGCTGTATCCGGAAGTCTTTGCATTCGCGCAGGTTCCTTTGCTCGGCCAGCGTTTCTACTCACCCAATCCGCCCTCGGACGCGCCGATGATGCATGCGATCCTGATGGCCGAAGCGGACGAGCTGGGCATCGAGACGCCGCCCGAGCTGTACGTCCGCGAGCTGAAGAGCTTCACGGAGATCCTGATGATGCTCTCCCGGGCCGAGGAGCCTCTGACGGTCGAGGGCTTCAAGAGGTATCTCATGATGCAGTTCGGTCTGAGCCTGTCGGCGTTCGAGCGTCGGCTCAAGGAAGCGTTGAGGATCGAGCTTTATCGCCAGCTCATCGACGGATCGGACAACCGGATTCCCGATCCCGAAGGAGTGTTCCGGCTGTATGCCGCGGACAGCGAGCAGGTGGCGCTCCAGTACGTCGAGTTCCCCTATCTCAAGTTCAAGGAGCAGATCCGCAGCGCGCCGCCGAGCGATGAGGACCTCGTGAAGTATTTCGAGGAGATCGAGGAGGGAACGGTCATTCTCAAGTTCTCGCATCCCGAGCGCGCCACCTTCGACATCGCCTGGATCAACGCGGACACGGCCGACTTGAGCGCGCTCCCGCAGGATGCTCTCGCGGCCTACCAGGAGCCGTCGCCCGACGAGCTCCTGTCCGCATGGAAAACTGATTTCATCCGCTATGGCAGGATCGATCCGCCACCCGCGAGCGGCGACGCGCTCCCTCAGGAGACCAGGGACAGGATCGTCCGCGATCTCAAGGTGAAGGCGCTGCTCACCGCCGCGCGCGAGCAATTCGACGCGGAGCTGAAGAAGATCACCAGCACCTCGGCACCGGCGAACGAGCAAAGTCCCCCCGAGGACGGCAGCGAGTCTCCGGCCACCGAAGAACCGGCGGAGGAGACTGCGGAGCAGAAGGCCGCGAAAGCCGAGCAGATCCGCGCCGCATTCGAATCGACCGCAGCAAGGCTCGGCCTGACATTCCACCGTCACGCGGACGTCAGTCGCGACCAGGCACCGGATCTCGACCCGCCCAAGGACCGGAGTCTCTGGTTCCTGCAGATCAACCTCGCGGAGACGACCGGGATCCAGGCCGTCGTACCGACGCGCGATCGCCCGATCGGATATCTGTTGCGTCTGGCCGAGCGCAAGCCGGTCACTCGCAAGGAATTCAGTGAAGTCCGGGAGGCGCTTCTCGATCACTGGGTCGAGAGCAAGGCGGGCAAAGTGGCCGAGGAGGCCGCGCGAGCGTTCCGGAATCAGTTGCGCGAGCTGGTCGTCGGCCAGTCGCCCGCCCCGCTCTTTGCGATGCTCGACGAGGAAAAGGCCAGGGAGATCAAGAAGGACGACGACAACTCCAGGCTGGACGCCAAGGCCAGGGAGGAGGCGAAGAAGGAGAAAGAAGATCGGTTCTTCTCGCTTGCAGCAAGCCTGGTCCACCCGGCGGAAGGTCAGGCGTTTGCCAAGGTCGCGCAGGAGAACGGGCTCGAGGTGAAGCGGATCGAATTCTTCCGGCGCGACGTCAAGAAGACACCGCACTTCGACTCCCGCTTCAGCGGTGCGCAGCGCTTCCTGATGGGCCAGAACGGCTACCCCACCGAGGACACTCCGTACCTCCTGGGCGCCGCGCCTCAGTTCGTCAGCGACCTGCTGGTCGACAAGGAGGGGGAGGCGATCTACGTCGCCCTGGTGGAGGGGCGCAAGCGGCCCGAGATCAAGGACATGCAGCCGCGCGATCGACTGGACGCACAAAACCTCTGGCTCCAGCGCGACCGCGTGCGCCGGGCTTCACCGTTCTTCAATCCGTTCTCGATGATGAACTTGAAGAAGCGCCACGACCCTCGTGTTCTCGAGATCACGGTCAAGGAGGAGCAGCCGTTCGAGCTGCCGCCGTATTGACGATCGGCACCGGGTCGTATCCGGGGCGGCAGAGCGGCTGGCAGCGCAGGAGCCTTTGGACCGCGAGCAGGAGGCCCCGCCACGGTCCGTAGACCTCGATGGCCTGCAGGTAGTAGTGCGAGCACGACGGATAGAAGCGGCACCGGACCGGGACCACGTGCGACAGAGTCCTCTGGTAGACGCGTCCCAGCATCAGGAGGAATCTCCGGGCGGCTGTCTTGATCAGTCTCATCGGGGGTGGATTCATCATGCCCGCGGACCGCTCGAAAAAGCCTCGTTCATGCGGTTCGGGCTATCATTTCCGCTCGTTCACCCCGCGAAACGGGAGACTCTCATCAAGTCTTCCGCGGACTTCGATCGTCTCACCCTCCGTCTCTGCCTTCTCCGGTGTCCCAAGGCCAGCTCCGATCAGGAGAAAGCAATGAGAGAGTCCCTTTCACCTTTGGCGATGGCGGTCCTCGCCGGCGCTGTGAGCGCCCAGACCGTCGACTCACGCTGTATCGGCTGCAAGATCGAGTGGGACGGCTCGCCGGAGAGCTGCTGGAAGGTCAACAACCCCAGCAGTGCCAGCGACGCCTTCAACGTCGACATCGACAACAAATGCGCCGGCCTGCAGGTCGTCGCGATCTGCGCCGAGTTCTGCGACACGAATCCGGCTGCAGGAGCGCGACCGGGGTTCCTGTCCATCTGCCCGGACGACCTGGTTGTCGATCCCACCGGTACGACGCCGGACAAGTTGAACCCCTGCGTCGCCGTCGTCAAGCCGACTGGCAACCCGGGTACGTTCTGCACCGACGTCGTCGCGTACAACGTTCCCGACAAATGCCTGGGCAGCAGCAACCTCCACGTCCTTCAGGGGTTCTGCCCGAATGACTCGTCCTTGTGGCTGTGCGCGGACTCCGCCGGTCCTCAGTTCGGCAATTCGTACTTCACCACCGACTGCTATGCGACAGCGGCGATCCCGTTCACGGTGAACTGGGTGCTGGGCGCGGGCGTGATTCCCAAGCCCGTGCGCTTCTGGGCCAACGGTGGCACGGCGACGACCATCAACGAGCTCGACAACGTGGCCCTGTTGTTCGTCGGTAGCTGCCCGTTCCAGCCGTTCATGATCTTCCTCACGAACTGCGCGGGCGCTCTGATCACTCCGGCGATCAACCTTTTGTTCTTCACCGGCATCGGCGCCGTCGATGACGCCGGCAACACCGCGTGCCTCGTCGCCGCCTGGCCGTGCGAAGTGTTCCACGGCACGCTGTGCCTCGGCACCGTGTACAAGGAATGCCCGCCGAGCAAGAAGATCAAGGTCTCCAACGACGTCGCGATCACGATCAACCACGACACGGGCTGCGATCCCCCGACCAGCGCCCCGTACGGCAAGAAGGATGACGGGGTCCTGGACTCCACCATCTGGAAGGTGCAGAACCCCGCCGGCTCCGGCGACTGGTTCAACGTGCACCTCGGCGTGGCGCCGAGCTCGGTCTCGACGCTGACCGGTGTCGACATCGCGTCCTGGAACTTCTGCGGTGCGAGCACGGCCTGGAGTGAAGTCGGGATCTACGTCTCCAACCTCACGCTCTGCCCGACCGGTTGCGCGCCGGCCCTGCCGGGGGTGTCTGTGCTCCCAGGAGCGGTGGTTCCGGCGTTTCAGTCCGACTGGTCCTGTGCAGGCTCGTTCTACAACACTTCCGACCTTCCCCCGGGCACCGGTGACTACCACGTCGCTGCGAACTGGGCGACCGCCGACTCCTGCTTGTGGATCGCGTCCGACACCGACGGCACCGACGACGCCTTCAACAACACCAAGATCCCGGCGACCTGCTCGTACTTCTCTCTTGACGACTTCTCGAGTCCGACGATTGGGTTCTCGCCGGCAAACTGGATGATGCGCATCAAGTGGAAGTGAGCGGCAGCAAGGGCGCTTCGGCCCGAACGAACCATCAGGGACTCTGAGTCCGTTGGGGAGCTCTGCTGCTCCGGCGCCACTTTTCCAGGGCGGCCGCGAGTGCCTCGCGAACTCCCTCGAGATCGTCGGGAAAGCGATCCTTCCTGGGGAGTACCACGATGTCGATCGAGATTTCGATCGCCGGCAGCAGTCGTCGGAACGCCTCCTTGAGCAGCCTGCGGATGCGGTTGCGGCGAACGGCGTTACCCAGCTTCTTCGACACCGCAAGGCCAAGACGGGGCCCCTCCGTCGCTCCCGGGGCGACGAACAGCGTCAGGGCGTCGACCGGGACCTTCCGTCCCTCGCTGAATACGCGGTCGAATTCGCCCTGCCGGCACAGGCGGTTCTTCTTTCGGTACGCCAGCGAACGTCCGGTGGTCACTGCGGAACCACGTCCTCCGTCCGCAGCTCCGCGAGCCGGGCTCGCAGGCGCGTCAGGCTTTGAACCGCGTAGGTGACTTTGTCGTCGAGATCGTTCCTGCTGAGCAGGACGAACTGCTCGAAGTCGTCGACGGCGCCCTGATAGTTCTGGTTGGCCTCGCGCAGCCTGCCGCGGTTGAAGTAGTCGACGGCGCGCAGCGAACACAGCCGGCTCAGCCGTTCCATCGCCTCGAGTGCGTCCTTGGATCGGTCGGCCTTGAAGGCCCGCGCCGCCCGCACCTCGAGGAGGCGCCTTGCACGGAGCAGATTGGTGTTGCGCTCGCTCTCGATCTGCTGCTGGGTGAGCAGATCTCTTGCGGCCTTGACCTTGTTGGGATAGAGGCGATCCGAGCTCTCGATCAGCTCGATGGCGCGCCCCGAGTGAGCCTCGAACTCCTGTGCGCTGCCGGCATTCTGGTTCCCCTCCAGCACCTCCAGGTCGAGCAACGAAAGGTTGAAGGCCGCCTCGATCGACTCGTCGTTGATCTCCAGGGCGCGCGTCAGGTTCCTGCGTGCGTCGGCAACGAGCTCCACATCGTCGGGACGATGACGGTGCAGCGTCTGCTGGACCATGCCATGTCCCAGCAGAAGGCGCCAGTCCTTGGTGAACATTCCGATCTCGGAACGGAAGATCCGGTCCGCCTCGTCGAGGTCCTTTTCACCGCCCTTGCTCAAGAGCGTGAAGGCCAGGGTCAGGCGCAGGGTGGTGTCGGAGGAGTCGAGCTCGAGGCCCTTGCGGCACTGCTGCTCCGCGCGCTCGAGGTCCCCGCGGTCATAGAAGATCTTGGACTGGCGCTTGTGCGTGTTGAGCATCTCGCGCCGCTCGCTGTTGTCGAACAGGCTGCAGCTCAAGAGCAGCCACAGGGCGCAGGCCGGAAAGAGGAGCATCCGCAGGGTCAGGAGGACCGACGGCATCGCACGACTCCCAGAAGTTTTCCGTTCCACCCCTCCCCCGTCCTGCCGCGACCTCGATCCTGCCGGTTCGCACCGGCAGCGCGCGCCCGTTCCTCGTTCCCCGTCCCACTCGACTTCGTACGGCGAAATAGCGCAGGGTCGCCGCGACTGTAACCGGTCCTTGGAGCTGATCAACCTCCACCGCGAATCGTCCAGGCCACCTTGACTGCGACCACAGACCGAATGTCCCGATCCATCTGCGATCTTTCGCCGTCATCCCCGCGAAGGCGGGGATCCAGGGCCTGTTCGCCCGCCAACCATGAGGAACCTGGATTCCCGCCTTCGCGGAAATGACGAGCGGCAAGCCACGGGCGCTTGCGATGGTTTCTTGAGGTTTTCAAGGATCAACAGTGTGTTCAGCGAAGAGTGTGTTCGAGCCGGGCTGGCTGGAATGCCGTTCACTTTGCGTGCGCCTGTCGTCCACGAATCTGGATTCCCGCTTTCGCGGGATGACGGTGCGCCTGTCGTCCATGGAACTGGATTCCCGCTTTCGCGGGAATGACGGCTAGGAATGACATTGGGGCTAGTGGTCTGATGCAGAGATAAGGTGCCTTTTCCGCCGAGAGATTCGGACCGCAGGCGAGGCGCGCTGCCGATGCAGGTTGAACGAAGCCTGCGGTTCGAAGATCCGGCGCAAAAGGTGCCGTATCTCTGCATCAGACCACTAGCTGCGGTCCTCCTCGTTGTACACCCATGGCTGGATCCGGGGCTCGTAGCTCACGAGGTCCTCCTTGTTGAAGTACAGCGCGATCTCGCGATCCGCGGCCTCCGCGCTGTCCGAGCCATGGATCAGGTTGAGCCCGCGCGAGCTGCCGTAGTCGCCGCGGATCGTCCCGGGAGCGGATTCGGTGCCGAAGGTGCTGCCCATCATCCCGCGACACACGTCGATCGCCGCGGGACCCTCCAGGCACAGCAAGAGACACGGAGCCTGGGTCATGAAGCGCACCAGCCCGTCGTAGAACGGTTTGCCCCGATGCACCGCGTATTGGTTCTCGACGGTCGAGCGCGAGAGCTGGCAGAAGCGCGCGGCGACGACTTTCAATCCCTTGTCCTCGAAGCGGGAAAGGATCCTGCCCATCAGTCCTCGCTGCACCGCGTCGGGCTTCAGGATGACCAGCGATCTCTGAATCATGCGGGATTCTCCACGTTCCAGGGGGCGGGGATTCTAGTAGGTCGGCGGCCTGAAGCTATGCTCCAGCGGGCGGACGATCCTTCCGAGGTTGCCAGGATGTCGCGAAGTCTTCTGCGAATGGACCGAGCCACGTCGTTGCTGCTTGCCGCTTGCCTGGGCGCATGCGTATCGCCTGGTTTCGACCAGCCACCGGCCACGGAGAAGGTCGAGCCCGACGTGTTCGACGTGCTGCGTGCCTCCAACTCCCGGGCCGCGGTCGAATATCTTCGCCAGCGTCACGAGGAGGAGCTGGAGCACTCGCGTCTCCTTCACGAGGAGATCAACCGGTTGATGGCCGCTGAGGAAGGAGTCGCCCAGGAGCTCGAGGAGCACCGAGCGGCTCTCCGGACGCTGCGCGAGGAGGTCACGGCGACCGAGAAGCAGCGAGCGGAAGTCCTGGTGAGCTTTCAGTCCCTGCAGCAGTCCAAGGCCGTGCTCGAGCAGCAGAGCTCGACCGTGCGCAAGGAGATCGAGGCGGCGACTGCCGCTCGAGACCAGCAGAAGAGCGATCTCCTGATCCTGGAGAACGAGATTCTGGCTGCACGGAAGATCCTGGAGTCCGTCGCGGGCGCAGACACTGCCAAGGATCGCGCCGAGCTCCATCGCCTGGTCGAGAAGCTCGGGACCAAGGTCGCGCCCGAGTCAAAGGACGGCGACAAGTAGGCTCGTCGCCCTCGCTCAGGATCAGTCCCGCGGGTGGATGGCGGGAAGGATCTCCTCCAGCCAGCGGACGCTGCGAGCGCCGTCGTTCCCCGGCACGAGCTGGAGCTGCATCCGGAAGTCGCCCTGGGTCCAGCCGATCAGGACGTGCCTCTGCCGGACTCCGTTGTCGCATTGCACGTCGATCGAGAGGCGCGTCGCTTGAGAGCCCGAAAACGGCAGGCTCAAGGGTCCCTTGGCGAAGATCTGCGGGTTCTTCTTGAGATACTCCCGGCAGCAGAAGGCGCGGCAGACGTGCTCGGCGGCGCGTTCCAGCATCTGCTCCGGATCGTCGATCTGGCTGTGAGGCGGGTAGCAGCGCAAGAGCAGGATCGTCGAGTCCTCGCGTGAAGGCCGCAGGCGGACCTCGGTGAGGAGGGTTCTCAGGAGCGGCTCGACGCTCCAGCCGGGCGGGATGTCGATCGTCACGGGCATGCGGGCGTCGTCGTACTTCGAGCCGTGAACGGCCTGTCCCGAGGGGTCGCCGCGCAACAGCCGCGAGATCAGCGGCTCGTCCCGGTTCTCCGACTCAAGGAGGCGGATCGACCGCGCCACCTCGAGCCACCCGCCGCGTGCCGCGAGATAAGTGTCCTCGGGGGCGGTGAGCTCGGCGGCGAACAGCGAACGGCCGTCCGGGCTGGAATAGATGCAGCCCAGGTAGTGCCCCACCCCGCACCGGCCTGATTCCTGTTCCGGACCGGGATCTTCAAGCTCCAGCTCCGCGAGAGTTGCACTCCACCCGGGCTCGACGGCAAACGCCTCCGGGGCACTCAGGAAGCTGCAGTCGACGCACCTGGACGAGCGCAGGTCGAGGCGCAGGAGCTGTTCGGTCGAGCCGATCAAGGAGGGGTCGAACAGTGTCAGGCTGATCTGGGCTCCGCGCGCCGGATCGAGCAGCACCAGCCGATCGACGAAGGTCGACGAGCTGCACGGAATCGGCAGGAGTCCATCGGGCCAGCGCAGCTCGTAGCTGAGAGGCTCCGCGCGGTAGATCCGCTGCTCTGCGTCGATGCGCGCGAGCTTGTCCTCGTCGGCTTCGTAGATCGAGACGATTCGCGGTTCCTGGTCCTTTGCGTCGAGCACGTAGGTGAGGCACCAGATGTCGCCGCCGTCCGCATTCGTGGTCCGCCGCGATTTCACCTCCTGGCAGGTGGTCACGGCGTGAAAACCGCGGGCCTGCGCCGTGGAGCAGACCATCGGTGCGGAGTCGACCACGGTGCTGTCCGCCAGCCGCTCCCAGATCGTCATCATCCGTGCGCGGTCGGCCTGGAAGTCAGAGGAGCAGAAGTCCGGGGAGTAGAGCGCCTGAAGCTCGGCGAATCGCCGCTCTCGCAGGAGCCGCGTGTGACGCTTAAAGAAGGCGCTGATCTTGTCATCTTCGAGCCTGGGGGCGGGAGGACCTGCGCCCGGCGCCAGGAACAGGCTGAGCAGAAGAAGGCAGTGAGTCCGGATGAGAGCCCGTCCGCTGGTCATCGTTCATTCCCCGGCGGCCGGAAGGAACGCGGCGGCCCGAAGAGTGTGTCCCTTGGCGTTGCGCAAGAGGAGGACCCGGTTTCCCCAGTCATCGGTGCTGCCCGTGTTCCGGACGAAGACATGCGGGATGGGAGGACGAGAAACGGCCGCCGGGGGCCTTGGAGAAAGACCCAGGGTCTCGACCGGGCGCAAGGCCCGGGAAGACTCAGGACGGGAAAGGGCGTTGATTCCAATGCCAAGTCCCAGAGTCGTTGCCGCCACCAGCATCGCCGCCGCCAGCCTGGAGAGAGTCACCTCGCCGAGGAGCCAGTGCCGGACCCGGGTGAGGACCGAGTTCAGGGTGCGGGTCTGCTGCGGGTTGCTGCCGCGGATTCGGGCGATCACCCTTCCGGCGAAACCGGCAAGTGGTGCTGGCGCGTCCCATTTCCGCCAGACGCCGTCCACCTCCTGCCTGGGAGTCACAGACGTGGTGGCCGATTCCAAGACAGCGGCCTGTTCCGACCCAGGGCCGGCGTCATCACTCGTGCTCTCGAAGCTCGCGAGCACCCGCTGCGACACGCTCTTCATGGGAGGACACTCCCAGCCGAGCCACAGATCCTCCACCCTCTCGATCTGCTTCAGCCGCCGGCCGCACGGACCGCATCGCTGCAGGTGCCGCGCAAGAGCCGCAAAGGACGACGCGTCGAGATCGTGGCGCAGGTGAAGATGCTGTACGACTCCTTCGCAGTCATCAAATTCTTGAAGGCTCATCGGGTGGTCCATCGTCGTTTCATCCCAGCTCTTCCGCCAGCCGCTGAAGGCGCAGGCGCAGCGCCTCCTTTGCCCGGTGAATCCTGGACTTCACGGTTCCCTCGTTGGTTTCCGAGATCTCCGAGATCTCCGCATAGGAAAGTCCCTCGTACTCGCGCAGAACGAAGGCCAGGCGCTGATCCCGCGGGAGCTGCATGACGGCGTCAGCGATGATGTCCTGCAGCTCTCTGCCCTCGACCTGGTGAAGCGGTGACTGCACCGGGTCTTCGATGGGAATCGGCCCGGACTCCGCGTCCCCACCGTCGATCGACACCGTCGGCAGGCGCCGGCGTTTGAGGACGTCGAAGCAGTAGTTCTTCACGAACGTGAAGATCCACGACGACAGCTTCGTCCCTCGAGTCGAGTCGAATTGCGCCAGCGACTTGAAGACCCTGAGGAAGATCTCCTGACAGATGTCCTCGACCTCGAACTCGTGCCGGTAGCCGACCAGTCGATACACGGTTCGCTGGATCGGTCGCTCAAAGACCTCGATCAGCCGCCGGAAGGCCTCGAGATCGCCTCGTTGCGCGCGGACCAGGGTCCCTGGTTCCAGCGTCAGCGAGCTTTCGCGTCGCGAGCTGTCGCGGTTCGATCCCTCCGCCGCTGCCTGCATCGACTGCGTCCTCCGCCGACCGATCTGCAATCGCCGCGACTGAGGCCATCGCAGGATGGGGGCAGCGATCTTGGGGGCGGGCATGTCGGGCATCAAGCCTCGTCTGGCTCCGTTGATGGTCTGCACCACCACCGCTATCATCCTGCGCCTTCTTGGTCGGGTGGAGCGGCACCTGGATTCGACTTCATGGGTTGTACTGCTCGGAGCTTCACCCGTTCCATCGCCAGACTGGCCTTTGAATCCAGGGAACGGGGGGGATGAAGTCGTGGCGCCCTCCGATCCTCGCGAGAGCAGGAACCAGGCCTGGTGGGAAGCGATTGCCATGGCGAGCTCGCTCGGCCTGGAGTTTGCCCTGGCGACGAGCCTGCTGGCGCTCCTGGGTTACTACCTCGACCTCAAGTTGGGGAGTGGCGTTCTGCTGACGATCGTGGGCGGGGTACTCGGAGCAGTGGCGGGATTCTGGCTGGTGATTCGGACAGTGCTGAGCCCACGGTCGAAACACCGTCCGTGACGCTCGAGGCGGGAACTCGGACGAATCGTTCGGGGTGGCGCTTCGCAGTGATCGGGAAGATGTTCCTCGTCGGCCTGTGCAGCGCTCTTCTCCTCCTCGCGATCGGCTGGGGGACGAACAAGCTGCATCGAGGCCCCATCTCCCGGATGTTGTGGAAGACCGGGTTAAGACTCGCGGCGGGAGTGATGGGGACGACCCTGATCCTGCGCACCGAATCCGAGCATCCGGTCGCGCTGATTTTTTCACTGGTTGCTGCCTACTTCGCGGTGCTGACGTACGACGCGGTTTACCCGTGGAGGCGCCTGCGAGGCGGGCGGGATTCGCCTTGAGGACCCAAAGGACCTTCGTGCTCTCGATTCTCGTCGCTGTTCTGATCGGATCCGCCGGTGGGCCCGCATGCGCGGCGCCGCCGATTCCGCCGCCGGACGTGCCGGTCCGGCTGGAAGGTCCGGTCCGGGCGGATGCGCGCGAGCACGGCGGCGCGGAAGAGCTTTCCGACTCCGCCAAGATGAAGCTGCTCTACTCGCATCTCTCGGCGCATCGCTACTCGGAAGAGCGGGGACCGTACCTCACGGTGGGTCCGGTCAAGTTCTATCTGACCAATCACAACGTTGCCCTGCTGGTGGCGGCGGGTCTGGTCGCTCTCCTGTTCGGGTGGCTCGCGTTCTGTCGCAGGAAACGGATGGCGCCGCTGGGTCCGGTGCAGAACGCGCTCGAGCTGGTCGTCGTCTTCATCCGTGACGAGGTCGTCTACAAGACGATGGGAGAGCACCACGGGCGGCGGTTCCTGCCGCTGTTCCTGACCCAGTTCACCTGCATCCTGGTGATGAATCTGTTCGGGGTCCTCCCCAACTTCGATTTCTTCCGCAGCATGCATTTCCCGACGACCGCGACCGCCAACTGGATGGTGACGGCCGGGCTCGCCGGGGTGACGTTCACGGTGATGGTGTACGCCGGAGTCCGGGAGCACGGCTTCGGCAACTACCTGGTCGGCCTCGCGCCTCACCTCGACCTGGGCGCCAGCAAGGGCATGCGCCTGATGCGCGTGGTGATCCTGATGATCCTGTACCCGATCGAGGTGATCGGGCTGCTCATCAAGCCGGTCGCCTTGACCGTCCGTCTGTTCGCCAACATGACCGGCGGGCACCTGGCGATGCTGACGATCTACGGGCTGATCTACATCTTCAACAGCTACCTGCTCGGAGGGGTCGGAGTCGCATTCAACGTCTTCCTCACGTTTCTGGAGCTGCTCATTGCCCTGATCCAGGCGTTCATCTTCACTTACCTTTCGACCATTTTCATCAGCGCCTCCGTGCAGTCGAGCCACTGATCGGTCCCGATCGTCTCGGGACCGCGGTCGCTCAGGGAGCGCGGATTTGCATTCAGGTTTTCCATCGGCCAGACAGGAGATGCTCGTGGAACTCATGGGTTTGTTGACGTTGCTCGCGGCGGAGGGTTCCGAGGCTGCAACGACGGTGTTCAACTTCGGATTCAAGGAGGGCATGGCGGCGATCGGCGCCGGCCTGGTGATCATCGGTGGCGGCTTTTCCATCGGACGCCTGGCGGCGGCGACGATGGAAGGCATGGCCCGGCAGCCCGAGGCGGCCGGTGACCTGCGTCAGGGCATGATCCTGTCCGCGGCCCTGATCGAAGGCGTCACCTTGCTGGCGCTGATCATCTGCATTCTTGCGGTGCTGTTCTGATCGACTGCGCGGGTGCCTCGCCCCAGAGATTCATGAACAACATGAACAGTAAGGCGCAACTCGTTGCCTCAAGGCTGCTTGCAATTGGTTTCGGAGGCTCAACGCAGTCGACAGTGTGTTCATGGATGAACACCCTGTTCAAACAGGAAGCGGGCCAGGTTTTTTCTGGAGGTGCCGTTTTGCGGCACCTACGGCCGCTGCGCGGCCGGCTCGCCCTTCGGCCGAGCCCTAGCCCGGATCATTCGTGCATCCGGGCCATGCTGGGAGTCTCGTCATGACCGCCTCTCATTGGGTGCTGCTTTCCTGGAGCCCCCTCGAGTTCGACCCGGGAACCTTGTTCTGGACCTGGGTCGTGTTCGGGATGGTGTGCCTGATCCTGGGCAAGTTCGTCTGGAAGCCGTTGATCCAGGCGCTCGAGGACCGTGAGCGCAAGATCCAGGGCGGCCTCGAGGAGGCCGAGAATGCACGCGAGGAGGCCCGGAAGCTCCGGGTCGGATTCGAGGCGCAGGTCAAGGAGGCGCGCGCCGAATCCAGGCGCATGGCGGACGAGGCCCGCGTCAACGCCGGCCGGCTGGCCGAGACGATCGAGGCCGGGGCGCGCGCGAACGCCGAGCAGCTCGTGCAGAACGCGCGCCAGGAGATCACGCTCGCCAAGCGCCAGGCCCAAGAGGAGCTGCGCCAGACGGCCGTGGATCTTGCCATCGAGGCGGCGAGCGCGGTGCTGCAGCGCAACGTCGGCGGCGAAGACAATCGGCGCATCGCGTCCGAGGTGATCGGCTCGATCAAGGGAGGCTGAGAGAGTGGCGGTCCGGCGATTCATCCGGCGGTACATCACCGCCCTGCTCGGCCTTGCGGCGGAGCAGGGTCTGGAGGAACGGGTGCTCTCCGACGTTCGAGAGCTCGAGCTGTGGCTCGGCAGGGAGAATGAGCTGCAGCGTCTGATCCTCGATCCGCGGGCCTCGGTCTCCCACAAGAAGGCCACCCTCGAGAAGGCGCTGCCATCCTCGCTGCACGATCTGACTCGCAACTTCGTACTGCTGGTCGTCGACCGGGGCCGAGGGGAGATCCTCGCGCAGGCGCGCGAGGAGTACGAGGAGCAGCTGCGCGCGCGCCAGGGCGTCATCCGCGTGGAGGTGACTTCGGCGACCGCGCTCGGCGACGACCAGAAGAGGTCGATCCTCGAGGAGCTGTCCGAGCGCACTCGCAAGAAGGTCGACCTTGTCTGCAACGTCGACGAGCGCCTCCTCGGCGGGCTGCGCATCCGCATCGGCTCTTCGCTGTACGACGGATCGCTGAAGCGCCGGCTGCACGAGCTCAGGAACGGAATGCTGGCGGTGGCGATGCCGTCGCCCGAGCAGGGATGACACGACCCAGGAACCAGGAAGCAGGGACCCCGGAGCGAGAACCAAGGCGATGGACATCAAACCCGCGGAAGTCACCGACATCCTCAAGAGAGAGCTCAAGAACTACAAGACCTCTCTCAAGATGGAAAACGTCGGCACGGTGCTGACGGTCGGCGACGGCGTCGCGCGCATCTACGGCCTCGACCAGTGCATGATGAGCGAGATCCTGGAGTTCCCCAACGGGGTGTTCGGGATGGCGCTCAACCTCGAGGAGGACAACGTCGGCGCGGTGCTGTTCGGGTCGGAGACCAAGATCCGCGAAGGCGACGAGGTTCGGACGACCGGCCGCCTGATCTCGGTGCCGACGGGCGACAAGCTCCTGGGAAGAGTCGTCAACGCCCTCGGCCAGCCGGTCGACGGCAAGGGCCCGATCGACGTCTCGCCTTCCGACTACCTGCCGTGCGAGGGCCGCGCGCCCAACGTCGTCGAGCGCCAGCCGGTGAACGAGCCGCTGCAGACCGGGATCAAGGCGATCGACGGAATGATCCCGATCGGACGCGGCCAGCGGGAGCTGATCATCGGCGACCGGCAGACCGGCAAGACCGCGATCTGCGTCGACACGATGATCAACCAGAAGAGCACCGGAGTGATCTCGATCTACGTCGCGATCGGCCAGAAGCTGTCGACGGTGAAGAGCGTCGTCCACACCCTGGAGAAGCACGGAGTGATGCAGCAGTGCATCGTGGTCAGCGCGCCGGCTTCCGACCAGGCGTCGATGCAGTTCCTCGCGCCGTTCGCCGGCTGCGCGATGGCGGAGCGCTTTCGCGACGAGGGCAGGCACGTCCTGATCATCTACGACGACCTCTACAAGCACGCGACGGCGTGGCGCCAGGTGTCATTGCTCCTGCGCCGTCCTCCGGGCCGCGAGGCGTTCCCCGGCGACATCTTCAACCTGCACTCCCGCCTGCTCGAGCGCGCCGCCAAGCTCTCGGACGAGGCACCGAAGATCAACCCGCACTACAGGGCCGGCGGCGGCTCCCTGACTGCGCTGCCGATCGTCGAGACCCAGGACAACGATGTCTCGGCCTACATCCCGACCAACGTGATCTCGATCACCGACGGGCAGATCTTCCTCGAGACCGACCTGTTCAACGCCGGCACGAGACCGGCGGTCAACGTCGGGATCTCCGTGAGCCGCGTCGGCGGCGCCGCTCAGGTGCCGGCGATGAAGAAGGTCGCGGGCGGACTGCGCATCAACCTGGCGCAGTATCGCGAGCTGGCGGCGTTCTCGCAGTTCGGGTCCGACCTGGACGCGGCGACGCGCGCGCAGCTCACCCGTGGCGAGCGCCTGACCGAGCTCTTGAAGCAGGGTCAGTACATGCCGATGCCGGTCGAGAAGCAGATCGTGTCGATTTTCGCGGGCACCTCGGGTGCTCTCGACAAGATTCCGGTCAAGCTCGTCGGCGCCTTCGAGACCGGCCTGCACCGCCACATCGAGAGCACCCGTCCCGAGATCTTCCGGAAGCTCGCGGCCGAGCTCAAGCTGAGCGACGAGCTGCGGTCGATGATCGAGAAGGCCATCCAGGAGTTCTCGAGCTCTTTCCAGGCTTGAGAACAGGTGACAGGAGCGAGCGATGGCCCTCAGCACCAAGGAACTGCGCCGCCGCATCCGTGTGGTGACCAGTCTGCAGAAGATCACGCGCGCGATGGAGATGGTGGCGACGACCAAGTTCCGCCGCCTCCAGGAGCGCGCGCAGGGCTCGCGCCCCCATGCCGACGCGATCCGGCGCATCAGCGCGCGCCTGGCCGCGAGCGGCGCCCCGACCGACTCTCCGTTGCTCGAGGCTCGCCCCAGGATCGAGAAGGCGGCGATCCTTGTGTTGTCCTCCGATCGCGGGCTGTGCGGCTCGTACAACACCAACGTGTTCCGCAAGCTTGCCGCGCACGTCCAGTCGATGCAGGGCAGACAGACGCCGCTCTACACGCTCGGCCGCAAGGCGCGGGTCTATTGCCACAGGCGCTACGAGATCCGCGAAGCGCTGCTGGACGAGGTCGAGCGGCTGAAGTATCGCAGGGCGAAGGAGATCGCCGAGCAGCTCACGCGCGAGTTCCTCAAGGGAAGCGCGAACGGAGGCGTCGACGAGGTCTGGATCGTGTACACGAGGTTCGTCTCGATGGGCCGGCAGGTCGCGACGCTGGAAAAGCTCCTGCCGATCGAGCGGGACGTCGCCGGGGAGAGCGCGGCGGCCGGAGGCACGGCGAAGTCCGAGGATCTCCTGCTCGAGCCGACCGCGGGGCGCCTGCTCGACCTCTTGCTGCCCAAGAGCCTGTCGATACGGGTGTTCGCGGCGATCCTCGATGCCCTCGCCTCCGAATTCGCGGCGCGCAGGATGGCAATGAAGGCCGCGACGGATGCCGCGGGCGACATGATTCATCGCCTGCGGCGCAGCTACAACCGCGCGCGCCAGGAGACGATCACCAAGGAGCTGCTCGACATCATCGGCGGCGCCGAGGCACTGAAGTAACCGTCTGTTTCTGAGGATGAGAGATCCGATGAGTCACGGAAGCGTCAGAGAGGTCGTCGGCCCGGTGGTCGACGTCCGTTTTCCCGCGGGCAAGCTGCCGGCGATCTACAACGCCCTGAAGGTCAAGGATGCGGACAAGAGCATCGATCTGACGGTCGAGGTGACGCAGCACCTGGGCGACGAGGTCGTCCGGTGCGTGGCGATGGCCTCCACCGACGGCCTGGTGCGCGGCATGCACGTCCTGGACACCGGCGCTCCGATCTGTGTTCCGGTCGGCGAAGGTTGCCTGGGACGGCTGTTCAACCTCCTGGGCGAAGCGATCGACGGCAAGGGGCCGGTGACCGCGACCGAAAGACTCCCGATCCATCGACCGAGCCCGACCTTCGAGGATCAGCAGCCGGTGACCGAGATCTTCGAGACCGGGATCAAGGTGATCGACCTTCTGTGTCCGTTCGCCAAGGGCGGAAAGATCGGTCTGTTCGGTGGCGCGGGCGTCGGCAAGACCGTGCTCATCCAGGAGCTGATCCACTCGATCGCGACCGAGCACGGCGGCTACTCGGCGTTCGCCGGCGTCGGTGAGCGCACCCGTGAGGGCAACGACCTGTATCGCGAGATGTCGGAATCGGGCGTGATCAACAAGACCGTGCTGGTGTTCGGCCAGATGAACGAGCCGCCGGGCGCGCGCCTGCGCGTCGCCCTGACGGCGTTGACGATGTGCGAGTACTTCCGCGACGTCAAGGGTCAGGACGTGCTGCTTTTCATCGACAACATCTTTCGTTTCGTCCAGGCGGGCTCGGAGGTTTCCGCGCTCCTGGGCCGCATGCCCTCGGCCGTGGGCTACCAGCCGACGATGGCCTCCGAAATGGGCGCGCTGCAGGAGCGGATCACGTCGACGACGCGCGGCTCGATCACCTCCCTGCAGGCGATCTACGTGCCGGCCGATGACTACACCGACCCCGCCCCGGTCGCGACGTTCGCGCACCTGGACGCGACCATCCGCCTGGAGCGATCGATCGCCGAGCTCGGCATCTATCCGGCGGTCGACCCGTTGCGCTCGACCTCGCGCATGCTCGACCCCAACATCGTCGGCCAGGAGCACTACGATCTGGCGCGCAAGGTCCAGGAGACGCTGCAGCGCTATCAGGACCTGAAGGACATCATCGCCATCCTCGGGATGGAGGAGCTGTCGGAGGAGGACAAGACCTCGGTGCAGCGCGCACGGCGCATCCAGCGGTTCCTGTCGCAGCCGTTCTTCGTCGCGGCGCAGTTCACCGGCATGGAAGGCCGTTACGTGAAGCGCGAGGACACGGTGCGGTCGTTCAAGGAGATCATCGAAGGCAAATGCGACCAGCTTCCCGAGCAGGCGTTCCTGATGGCCGGCACGATCGAGGAGGTCCACCAGAAGGCCGAGCAGCTCAAGTTGCAGGTTTGAACGACGGTGCCACGCGCCGGAGCGACTGGTTCGAAGCCCGACCGCGGAGCGGCCAACACACCGTGGATCGTTGGAACCTCGAGAAACCATCGCAAACAGAATGGAGACAACGAGTTGCAACCGACTGTCCCCGATCTTCCTGAAGAATCCGGGCCTCCGCGAGAACGACGATGACCCTTCCGGCTTATGCCCTCGAGATCATCACTCCTGAAGGCCCGGCTTTTCGAGGGCTGGTGAGAAAGCTCCGGCTGCCCGGAATGGACGGCTCGTTCGGCATCCTCGCTCGACACGCACCGTTGATCGGTGCACTCGGCGTGGGTCTGCTGAAGATGGAGCTCGAAGACGGCAAGACGCGCACCTTCGCCATCGGCGAGGGCTTCGCCGAGGTGCACGAGAAGGGCGCACGGATCCTGACCGACTTCGCCAACGAGCCCGGGGACATCGACGTCGAACGCGCGCGCGCGGCCGAGCAGCGCGCCCGGGAGCGACTCAAGCAGAGACGAGACTCCAACGTCGATTTCGCGCGCGCCGAGGCGGCGTTGCGCCGGGCAATCCTGCGCCTCAAGGTGACCTCCCCAGAGTGAACCGCGAGCACCTGCCCTGATATGCTCTGACTGCGCAGAGTGCGTCGATCGAGCGAAGCGGCATTCGCGGGAGTTGGATTCATGGCCTCATCTTCGGCCGGTTATCAGCAGCGCAGTCATACCTGCGGAGAATTGCGAGAGAGCTCCGTCGGGGCGAAGGTCGCCCTCAACGGCTGGGTGGACAGGGTGCGCGACCACAATCATTTCGCGTTCCTCGACCTGCGCGATCGCTACGGAATCACTCAGGTCTTCGCCTGCAACGACTCTGGGGACCTGCTTCAGACCATCCAGGGCCTGCGCAACGAGGACGTCGTCGCCGTCGAGGGAACGGTGAGGCTGCGACCGGAGAGCAACATCAATCAGGAGCGGCCGACCGGACGGATCGAGGTGGTTGCCTCCCGCTTGGTCGTTCTCAACCGCTCGAAGACTCCACCGTTCGAGATCCAGGGCGACCAGAAGGTCTCCGAGGACATCCGGCTGCGCTACCGCTACATCGACCTGCGCCGGCCGCGGATGCAGAGGAACCTGATCTTCCGCAACCAGTTCTTCCTTGCCGTCCGCAAAAAAATGACCGAGCTCCAGTTCGTCGAGATCGAGACCCCGATGCTGACGCGCGCGGTCCCGGAGGGCGCGCGCGACTACCTCGTCCCCAGCCGCCTGAGCCCGGGGGCGTTCTACGCCCTGCCGCAGTCCCCGCAGCTCTTCAAGCAGCTGCTGATGGTGGCGGGCATCGACCGCTATTTTCAGGTCGCCCGGTGCCTGAGGGACGAGGACCTGCGCGCCGACCGCCAGCCCGAGTTCACCCAGCTCGATCTCGAGATGTCGTTCCCCACCGAAGAGCGCATCTTCGAGGTCGTGGAGGCCGTTCTCGCCGCCGCCATCGAGGAGACGATGGCCATCTCGATCGAGCGGCCGTTCCCGCGGCTCAAGCACCAGGAGGTCATGCACGCCTTTGGTTCCGAGAAGCCGGACCTGCGCCATGGCCTTCGCATCGTCGACGTGACCGCGCTCGCCGGGGAAACCGAGTTCCAGGTGTTTCGCTCGGCGATCGCCGCGGGCGGGGTGGTCCGCTGTCTGCCGGTCCCGGGCGCAGGTGTGCTGAGCCGCAAGGAGATCGAAGAGCTCGAGAAGCGGGTGAAGGAGCTGGGCGCCAAGGGTCTGGCCTGGGCCAAGGTCGAGGAGGGCGGCAAGGCGTCGGGCGGGATCGGCCGGTTTCTCGAATCGGGCGCGGGGCGCCGCATCGTCGAGGAGACGCGGGCGAGCGCCGGCACGCTGCTTCTCTTCGGGGCGGACCGGCCAGCCGTCGTGTGCGCCGCGCTGTCGGAGGTGATGAAGCAACTCGCCGGACGCTTCGGGAACCGCGATGAGAACCGGCTGGCGTTCTGCTGGCTGGTGGAGTTTCCTCTGTTCGAGTGGAGCGAGGAGGACAAGGCCTTTGTCGCCGCGCAGCATCCGTTCACGACGCCGGTCGAGGACTACGAGGGACAGATGTCCAAGGACCCCGGAAACGTGCGCGCGCGCGCCTACGATCTGGTTCTCAACGGCTGGGAGCTTGGCTCCGGCGGCATCCGCATCCACGACCGACCGCTCCAGACACGAGTGTTCGAGGTCCTGGGCATCTCGCCGGAGCAGGCGCGCAATCGCT
>Ga0247727_10002953_pt1 | contig 38277 bp, 25 predicted proteins | sample WisWelCaveWW1625_FD_202498 | JGI IMG/M metagenome (GOLD analysis project Ga0247727, IMG submission 202498) | Biofilm microbial communities from Wishing Well Cave, Virginia, United States - WW16-25 | ecosystem: Environmental > Aquatic > Deep subsurface > Groundwater > Cave microbial mat | place...
GATGCGCTGGAGGGCGCACCCGGGGGGATCTATCGCGGCCGCCTGTTCTGGATGTGGAAGGACGCCCAAACGTTTCTGGCCGATCACGGCCTGGAGCTATGGCGCTGGGACCCATTCCAGAAAAAGGGGAGGATGGTCCAGCGCTTCACGGGGATGAAAGTGGGACGTGCAGCGGTGCGGCACGTGCGACTGGCCTATGTGAGCTTTGACGACCGCTACGCGCTGGTGGAATTGCAGGGCCAGCATCCATCACGGAAGAGAGCGTCGGAGTGGGACGTGCTCGGGCTGGCCACGTTGGATCTGCATACGGAGAGGATCGCCGGGGTTCTGGACGTCAGTGGGTTCGTTTATTTTGATGAAGCGGTGTTCACCCGCGATAACCATGTGTGGGTGGTGGCCGACGTGGGCCGCCAGCACACGGAGAGCCTGCGCTACGCGCTTGATTTTTCCAAGCACATCCGCGTGGTGGAAGCGGGCCACCATGCGCACGGCATGCTGCCGGACGGCACGCCCGTGGCCGTCAAAGAGGCGGGCAACCGGGACTGTCCGGGGGGATCGGTGAGCGGCAATCCGCGCGACCCGGAGTACCCCGCCCAAGGCTGGAAACCCACGGCCGTGCTGGTCGACGAAACCGTGGACACCACCGGGGGAAACCGCGGGACGCCGCTACCCAATGAGCTGCTCAAGCTGGGATGCGCGATTCCCGGGCAGCACCATCTTGCGCACTTTTCCTGGAACCACCCGCGCGGCGATCTTTTCTTCCTGTCCAGCGACTCCTATGGAGGGTTCGAGACCGACCGGCTGGCCCACGGCATTTTCCGCGTGCGACTCCTGTTCGACGCCGCGGGCCGCGTGCGCGGCGACGAGTTCGACCTGCTGGCCCAGCACCGGTCGGACAAAAAGGCGGGGTATTGGGCGCAGCCACGCGCCAGTTGCAATCAGCAGGCTACACGGTGCCTGTTCGCCAGCACGATGAGCGCTGGCACAGACAACCCGCGGCGGCAGGCGCATCTGTTCATTGTGGACGTTCCTGCTGTGCCCGGACCTTGAGCAGGCGTGGTACTGGTCTCTCGGTATTTTCGAGGGGCGTGATACCATGGTGCGGATTTTGGGAATCACCTGGCTGCGGATCGGGGTGTCCGCGGCTGCGAAGCTCCGGGAAAGGCGCACAGAGTCTGAATGTCACAGGCCGACAGCAGCCCGGGCGGAGGAGTTCAGCCCGGTGCAGACACTCGCAGACCTGGTTCCGTGCTCATCGCGATTGCGCTGTACGTGGCGCTGACGCTTCCCTATGCCTGCACGAAACTGAACGGGGACGAAGCCCACTTCGTCACCATCCCCTATCTCATCGGCGGCGGCGACTACTTTCTCTCTGCGGTCAAAGACCGGGATTTCCGACGGGCCGCGAACGTAGCGTGGGATAGCTACGCGCTGGCCTGGCGATACTTCGTGCGGCCCGGCGACGCGACCAAGACCAGCGCCCAGGAGCTGACCAAATATCCGGTCACGCACAAGGCCTCGAGCCGCGAGCAAGCCTTCGTCTTCACGCCGGACTATTTCTACCGCCACCGCAAGGGCGGCCGGCCGATGCTTTCCTTCGTGCTGAACATCCCTGCACTGGCCGTCACCTATGCGCTGCCCAAGAGCCTGTATGAATACCAGCGGGACCACATCTATCATCCGGCGTTTCTTGCGCCGCGACTGAGCGTGTGGCTGGCGGGATTGCTGGGGCTGTGGCTGGTGTACAAGATGGTGCTGGAGCGCGCCGGGCCGCAGGCCGCGTACCACGCCGCGCTCATCTACGCGCTGTTGCCGGCGACGGTGGTGTGGTCCGCTGACCTGCACCAGGACGTCCCGATGGCCATCTTCCTCATCCCCTTCATCCATTTCTTCGCGAAGCAGCGATACGTGTGGGCCGGCGTTTTCTGGGGACTGGCATTCGCCACAAAGAACCAGGCCATTTTCGCGCTGGGCCCGGCCGTGGCCGTGGCCATCTGGCATGGCTGGGACGGTGAAACCATCCGCGACCGCTGGATGCCGCTGCTGCGCGCCGGGCGCGCGCTGGCCATCGTGTTTGTGATCGGGATCGCCGTGTCCACGCCGTTCGGCTATCCCGTTGGCAACCTGGTCGAGGTGTGGGACTCTTCCTCGCCGGACATCCCCGCGCTCTACGGCCTTGGCGGGCTGTACTACCAGATGCCGCTGCTGCTGGGAATCGGGATGATCGCGCTGCTGGGAATCAAGTTGATTGAGGAGGCCCGCGACGACTTCGACCGCCTGCACCTGTGCTGGCTTATCCTGCCCATCTTTCTGCACTTCATCCACGACTACCGCAACTATATGCTGGTGGCCTCGACCTCCATTCTAATCGGCACCTACTTCCGGCAGAAAACCGTACGCATCCTGGCGTGCACGCTGCTGTTCCTTAACCTGCTGGGCCTGCACTCGCCGTACCTGACTTCGCGCCATATGATGTACGACTGGCTGAACGAGCCCGGGGCCCCGCGGGCCATCGAGGAAATCGAGCGGTTGCGCGGCGTAGGAGCCATCCGGGAGAAACCCCCCAGCGAGGAAACAGCCGCGCCCCCGGCGCAGCTTCCCGACCGTCCGCAGACACAACCACAGTCAAAGAAGTAGCCGGGGAATTGCGCCGAGCAGTCCGGAGAGTTCAGGGCGTGGCGCGCCTGTGTGCCTGTTCGATGCGCTCGGCCAGACGGCGGCGCAGCTCGAGCCAGGCCTGGGGATCCGGGTCCCAGCGCCAGGCCTTTTCGACGACGCGGGAGACTTCGCGACGGAGGAAATCCGCCTCGCCCGACCGGCGCAGCAGGCGGGCATAGTCGGCGTCGTAGAGCGAATCGCGGACAAACTTCAGGCGCAAGGATTCGATGGGGATGTGCCTTGTGCCGCCCACCTGCGCGGGGCGGCCGGGATAAAACAGCGTGCCGTCGCCGTTGCCGCCGAAGTAGTAGAGACTCAGCCAGGCATCCACGCCCGGTGAGGGCATTTCGGAGGCCTGGGCCAGGGCAAAACCAACATCCCAGTAAAGCATGCCGCCCATCTCGTAGGTGACCGCAGTGAGAAAACCGAAGACGCGGTTGGCGACGGCCGATGCGTCCACCATCATGGAAGGCCAATTGTCGTTTCCCGGGCTGCGGCCCGTTTCCGCGCAGCCGTGGCTGAGACAAGAGTGATACCACCAGAGGGTGTCGCCGGCGCGGAGGCGCGCATCGTAGTCGGCGCGCCGCGGGAACCGCCGGCTGCGCCACCACTGGCGAGGCGTTTCGGCGCGCGGCTCGATGTGGTTTACCACCGGAGCCCAGCGCTGCACCAGGCCCAATAGCGAGGGGTTCAGGTCTGTGCTGGCCAGACGAGCAACCTGCGGGCCAGAGTCGCGAAGGAGTTCTGCCCGGCGGCGCAATTGGGCGAAGTGCTCCGGGCGGCCAGGCTCGTCGAACAACAGGTCGAAGAGGCGGTTGAGCCAGCCGCGGCGGCGGGCGTGCTCGGTAAAGTGGCGGATGGCTTGCTTCTGCTGTTGCGGCGGGAGGCGTGAGAATGACGGGAGACGCAGGGAAGTCCACTGGGCGCCGCCCGGTGTTTCCTTGCCATCGAGGAAGGCGCCCACGGCGCGATCATAGGCAGCGGTATCCGCGAAGAGCAGCGCGCCATCCGCGCCAAAGGTATACAGAGGCTCGAATTCCTTGCCGCCTTCGACGGTGACACGATTGCGCAGCGCAGCACGGGCGTAAAGCCCTCCCATTTGCAGTGTCGCCTCCGGGGAGGGCTCTGGGCCGCCCGGCGCATTTGCGAAGTGTGCGCGGGCGATGGAGCGCCAGTTCATCCCGAAATGATTCGGCAGGCTGGAAGAAGCGGGGAGCTCGAAATCCATCACCCGCAGCTCTATGGGGAGCCGAACAGCAGTGCGGCCGGCGAAGGAGACGACGGCTTCGGCGGCGTAACGGCGCGGCTGCGCATCACGGGGAATGCTGACGTCCACCCAGAACGGCTGGCGGCGGGCCGGGCCGGCGTGGATGTGAAACTGGTCCCCGAGAATGAAATCGCCGGGTTGACCGCTGCCGTCAAACGCGAGGGTGACGCCTTCCGCCAGTGGCAGCGCGGCACGCGAAGTGAGCTTCGCGGGAGAGCGAACACCGGGTCCCGGTTCCGTCCACCAGCGAAAGGCGGCCGCGCCCAATGCCCCGCCTTGCACGATTTCGACGACGTAAGACTTTTCCTTCGCTCCGGTGTAACGGCCGCCGGAAACAGCGCGGCCACTGCTGGAAGCGGGGGGCAGAGTCCTGCCGCCGCGGATGCGGTAGCGGTGGTAGGCCAGAGAAATCCTGGATACGGCGGCAGGGAAAGCGTTGCGCGACTCGCCGAAATCGGGGTCCGTTTTGGGGATCAGGGCATCCGGCCACTCGCCCAGGTCGCCCTGTTCGTTGGAGCGGTAGAAGACGTTTAAGAAGTCCTGGCGAAAGATTGCGGACTGCGGGGAGGAGAGGCGAGCGCCGGGCGCGGCGAAGCCGGTGAGCGAAACGTCCGTGACGCGGCAGTCTTCGCCCGCGGCAGTGACCACGACCTGAAACGAGCAGATCTGATTGCGGGCACAAACCAGCGGCGCCGCGAGCGGCGCCGTCAGCGGTCCGTAGGGACGGATTTTCACCGGGCCGAACACCAACTGCGCGCCGCAATCGGCGCGAGAGGAAGTAGCAGCGCCGGCCAGCAGGAACAGGAGGCATGCAGGACGCAGCTTCATAGGCGTGCTCACGAGCCGGAGCGGAAGCGCGTGGCGAAGGAGATGCGGAGGAGGTGAAGAAAATAAAGCCAGACCTGGGTGACATCCATTTTGCTGCCGCCGTGGGCGCGCTCCTCGAAGGTGTAGGGAACTTCCGCGGTGGTTTGGTAGCGTCCGCGGGCCAGGACCTCCAGCAGAATTTTGTAGCCCATGGGCCGCAGGGTGACGCCTTCGATCACGCTGCGCCGCAGAAGAAAAAAGCCGGACATGGGGTCGCGCACCTGGCGCATGCGCGGAGGCAGGAGCGCAAAGGCCATGGAAGTGGCGGTCCAAGAGATGATGCGCCGCCGAAATTTCCAGTCGCTAACGCCGCCCTCGGGCACGTAGCGGCTGGCCACCACGATCTGGGCGCCGCTGCTGCGGATTTTTTCAAAGAGACTGGAGAGGTGCTCGGGGGGATGCTGGAGGTCGCCGTCCATACAACCCAGGATATCGCCGCGCGCAATCTTCCAGCCGGCGGTGACCGCGGTGGCCAGGCCCCGCTCGCGTTCGCGCACGAGCAGCTTCAGCCAGGGCCGCCCGGGCTGCAAGCGGCGGACTTCGCCGGCGGTGGCATCCGGGCTGTTGTCGTCCACGATAATCAGCTCGTAGGAATCTCCGGTGGCGGCCAGGGCTGCGCCGGTGCGTTCCACCAGCTTCTCCATGTTCTTCTTTTCCTTGAAGGTCGGCACGACCAGCGAAATCATCGTCCGTGGTCCAGTGGGAGCCGGGCGGTTGCGGACTCCAGGATTGTGGCCGGGCAGGATGGCCCGCGCGGCTCCACCTGATAATAGCGGAATTTTCCGAGATGGAAGGCGGGAGTCACGCAGAAGGTTTCCCGCAGGAACCTGCCGAACTCAGGCGCAGAGGGTCGCGGGTGCTGTTTATCACTCCAGATGGCCTCTGGCGGATTGAGCCCCAAGGCCAGGCGGTCCATCACAAAGACGCGACCGCCGCGCTGCCAGGTCTTTTCCATGAGCTGGTGCGTGGCGCCGCCCCAGTCCGGGCGATCCCAGTTCCACACGGCGATGTCGCCGATGAGCGGGAGATATTTTGCGCCCGCGTAATACTGGATCATGGGATGAAAGCTGCTGGGGAATTCGCGGCCGAAATCAAGGAGCAGGTCTTTCTCCCGCACATAGGGGCGGATGGCCTTCATCTCCGCAGCCAGGCGGAGGTGAGCGGTCTGCGAAGGCAGAAGCGCTTCCAGCAAATTGTCGCCGGCGATGAAGGCCACCGAGAGCAGCAGCGGGGCAGCCAGAAGGCGGGGGCGGCGCATGGAGGGCAATAGGTCCTGAACGGCCAGGGCGCCGAGCGCGAACTGCGAAAACATGGAAGGCATGAAGCGCTGTTCGTCGCTGCCCAGCCACGCCAGCGCGAAGAACATATTGATGGCCAGCGGGACATACAGCAGGGCGATGAGCAGCCGCTTTTCCACAGAGGTGCGGCGCAGCATCAGCAGGGGGTAGAGATAGACCAGGACGAGCAGCACCCAGGTAAAGATGAACTTGCCGAACTGCCAGTGGAAGGAAGCCAGGGCGGCCAGGCGCGAGTCGCGAAGCATAAGCCCGCTGATCATATAGGGCAATTCGCTGATTACCAGGATGCCCTGGGCCTGCCCGTAGGCAGCCTTCATCACACTCAGGGCGTCGAGCTGCGTGGGCTGCGTGCCCGCGCCGGCCATCCACTCGCGAATGGCCGCGCCCTCCAGTGGCACCTGCACGTAGAGCAGGCAAACGATGGCGATGGCCAAGGTGAGAACCATGCCGGTCAGACTGAAAGCAGTCAGATATCCGGCGCGGCGCAACCAGCGAGTATCGCGAGGCCACAGTGCCACCAGCAGGCCCACGCCAACGGCGTTCAGAGTATGAACAAGCCAGAACAGACACCCGAAGGTGACCAGAACGGCGGCTACGACGGCGCAGGTCCACCGGCGGCTGTGCGTCCCGGCCTCGCGCATCTGCCAGGCGACGTAATAGGCGGCAAAGACCAGCAGCATCGAAGTCGTGTACAGTCTGCCGGAACCGGTGTACAGCCAGACACAATGGGAGGTGGCATAGGCAAAGGTGGCGCCGAAGCTGATACCTGATGAGCCCGTGACCATCCGCAGCAGCCTGTAGAGCAGCATCACCGAGGCCGCGCCGGTCGAGAAGTCCCAGACGTTGAGCAAGGCGATGGCCGAAACGCGGATGCCCGCCGCCGCAAGCCCCTGCCACAGCCACAGTGGCAGCATCCGTTGGATGAGGTGGCGGTATTCGAGCAGGGAGCGAATATCTCCGCGTTCCATCCAGTAGGCGGTGTCCAGGGCGTCATTCTCATCGAAGGAAAAGGAAACCGCGTAGCCGAACACGAGCAGGAGGAATACGGCAGCCATGCGCAGACGCTCCGGCACAGGCGACGGAGTGGAGGGGCCGGTCACGGCCGTGATTCCGCTCCGGGCACGAGCGCTCCGGCGGGGCACGGCGTAGTTTTCCGGGCAACTTCAAAATACTGGCTGGAGCCGATGTGAAAGGCGGGGGTGAGGCAGAATTCCGACTGCACAAAGGCCGCAAACTCTTTCACCGTGGGATGGGGGTGCTGAACCTCGCTCCAGGCGGCGCGAGGGGGATTGAGGCCCAGGGCCATCCGATCCATCAGGAAGAAGCGGCCGGCGCGCTGGCCGGGGGTCTTTACGCGCTCGGCGAAATGCTCGCGCCAATCGTTGCGGTCCCAGTTGTAGGTGGAGCCGTCATTGGTGGTGGTGAGGAAATGCGGCCCCGCGTAGTAGCGGATCATGGTGAGATAGGTGATGCTGACATCGCGGCCGAAGGTAACCAGCAGGTCCGGGGGTTTCACGTAGGGCCGGATGGACTTCATCTGTTCCGCCAGCCGCTGATAGCGGATCTGAGACGGCAGCAAGGACTCCCGCAGGTTATCGGCGGCGATGAACAACAGGGAGGCGATCAGCGCCCCGGCCACGAGCCGCGGCCAGCGCGTGCGCGCCAGCCAGTGCTGGACGGCCAGGGCTCCCAGGGCGAACTGGGAGAACATCGAGGGCATGAATCTCTGGACGTCGCTCCCCAGCCAGCCCAGCGCGAACACCATATTGATGGCCAGCGGCACGAACAGGGCGAGGATCACAATGCGCTGTTCGGTCCCCGCCTTGCCCAGCATGGCCAGCGGATAAACATAGACCAGCAGCAGGAGCGTCCACACCAACGCAAACTTGGCGAGTTGCCAGCGCAGCGAAGCCATGCGCAGCAGATGCGGGTCGTTGCGCATCACGCCGTTAATCATATAGGGCAGCTCGTACATCACCAGAATGCCGTGAGCCTGCCCGTAGGACGCTTTCATCGGACTGAGTTTGTCGAACTGGAGGGGCTGGGTTCCCGCGGCGTCCATCCAGGCTTCGATGGCCGGGCCTTCCAGCGGAATTTGCACGTAGGTCAGGCAGGCCACGGCAATGGCCAGCGTGAGCAGGATTCCCGCGGCGCTGTAGCCCGCGAAATAGCCAAGCCGCTGTCCCCAGGATGCCTGCGGGGGAAGGGCGAACAGCAACAGGCCTACGCCCACGGCGTTCACCACGTGGATCAGCCAGAAAAGGGAGGCAAAGCAGACCAGCGTGGCCGCAGCCAGGGTGGCAATCCACCGTCCGCGGGCAGACTCTGTTTGCCGCATGTGCAGCGCGGCATAATACGCCGCGAAGGCCAGCAGCATGGAGGTGGAATAGAGCCGCCCGGAGCCGGCATAGACCCACACACAATGCGCCGTGCCGTAGGCAAAGGCAGCCCAAAAGGAGACAGCCACGGAGAGCTGCAACTGGCGGAGCACGCGGTAGAGGAGCATCAACGAGGCAGCGGCAGTGGCAAAGTCCCACAGGTTCAGCAGGCGCATCGCGTCCACTCGCCAGCCCACAGCATTCATCCCCTGCCAGAGCCACAACGGCAACATGCGCTGCACCAGGTGACGGAATTCGAGCAGCAGGGCGATTTCGCCGCGCTCCATCCAGTAGGCGGTGTCCAGCGCGTCGTTTTCATCGAACGAGAACGACACCATATAGCCGGCCATCAGCAGGAGAAACAGGGGAATGGCCAGGGCCCGGCTCCGCCACGTGGAGCGCCCCGAGGACTCGGTGATGTGTTGTGGCGTGGCGCTCAAGCGATTTCTGAATTCGTATGCGGTCGTGACGGCGGGAAGCCGCCGCAACCAGCGCTGAAGTTCAGCGACCGAAGTCTAGCACTCCTTGAAGCGCGAGTTCGAGTTCCCACAGGTGCGGGGGATGCGCCACGCGCTTCAGGTGTTGGGGCGCACCCTGGCCGGGAAGATTGGCCCCCCCAAACGCGGAAAAAAAATGCCGGTACTGGGTTGCTGCCATCTGCCGCGCCGGTTCCGACATGTGCTGCGGCTGTCCCCAGGGGAATGAGAAGAAAGGGACGGGCGCGCCGAGCAATCTTTCCAGGTCCTGGCGCGAGCCGGTGATTTCGTACTCCAGGGCAGCGGCGTCCGTGCTGCCGCAATCGAAATGCGTGCGCGTGTGACTGCCGATGGTGATTGCGTCGCCGGCCAGCCGCTGCACTTCGGCTGGAGTGAAAGGCCGGAAGTCCAGGCGCAAGTCGCGGACATCGTGGGGGAACGGCCTGTTTTTTTCAATCAATTCCGGGCAGACGAACAGGGTGACCGGGGCGGGCTCGGCGCGGAGTGCGGCGCGGAGGTTGATGAAATTTTCTCCATAGCCGTCGTCGAGCGTGAGTACCGCAGTCGGCTCTTCCACACGGCCGGAACGAAGCATGGCCAGGGCATCGGCAAGGCTGACGATGCGGTAGTGGCGCTTGAGGTAGCGGAGGTGAGCGGCAAACGCGGTGGTGGGCATCCCGATGGGATGCGGGCGCTCGCTGACCAGATGGTGATACAGGATTACGACCGGGAAGTTTCTCTTCCGCCGCGCCTGCCAGTTCCTCCACGGGATGAGCCAGAGGTAAAGGCTGCTGCGGAGGAGCAGCTTCCATGCCGGGCGGCCCAGCGGGGCGCGAAATTGCTTGCGCATCCGCGCGATGCGTTTTTCATATGCGGACATCGCAAACGGCTTCGGACCCTTGAAAGTCTTCCCCGGGCCGCTCTGCGGGGTCTCGCGCAGCGTCCCCTGCACGAAATCCCGCACCGTTTCGAGCAGCAAGTCTTCGCCCACCACGTCGGCCTTCAGCGCCAGGCTGTCGAGACTATCGAGTTCGTCCACGGGGATGCTCCGGGCGCGGAGGATGGCGCCGGTGTCCACCTGCTCCTCGACGCGGTGGATGGTGACGCCAATTTCATTCTGGGCGTCCAGCAGCTCCCAGAGTCCGATGGCGCCGCCGCCGCGATAGTCCGGCACTTTTCGCTTGTGGAGGTTGACCGAGCCCTGAACAGGAATCCGATACAGGGCTGGCTGGAGGATGCGTGTGCCCAGCACGATGCCGAGGTCGGGGCTGACGGAGCGGACAAAAGCGAGGGCTTCGGCGGAGTGAATGTCTGCTGTCAGGTGAGATGCCCAGCTGCGGGACGCGCACGCTGCTGTCAACTCCTTCACCGTCTGCGGAAAGTCCGATGTAGATCGCACGCGGCTGGCCTGGGCCAGCCGGAGCAGGGCATGGCCGGCATCGCCGGCGATCCGCAGGAGTCGCGCCGCAATACGTCGCGCGACATAGGAGAGGTAGCCGGGCTGCGGCAGATTTTTCTGCCACAGCTTCCACCGTTCGCGCAGCGTCCTGGCGCGGCGTTGCTCGTAGAGCAGCCCGGCCACGCGCGCACCGGGCACTTCGCGCTCCAGACGCGCCATCAGCCGCCAGGGCTCCGCGGGAGGCATGCTGCTGAACACTACAACGCGGAATTCGGCCACAGAGCGGCGCCCTCCCGCGACTTCTCCTGCTTACGCCTACTCATTGCGCTCTCCCGGTGTGGCCGCGGCCGAAGGCAGCTCCCGCGGTGTGGAGGACCAAGCCGAGTTCTGCCGGCCGCCCAGGAAGCGCGCCAGGCCGAACAGCAGCGCCAGGTTCATCGAAACAAAATACAGCGGGACACCCAACGCGCCGGACGGTCTGCCGCTGCGCTGGCGAAACCATCCGGCCAGGGCCAGAAGATAGAAAGCGGTCTGCAAGGCGAATGCCGCCGCGTAGAACGGCCGGTGCACCAGCACCAGGCTGGCGGCCCACGCGCCCAGCAGAAAAAACGGTGCCAGCCAGCGCAATACCTTGTGCGAGAAATAGGCAAAGGCCGGCAGACCCGCGAAGGGATTCAGAAACTGCGGGCAGCCGAAGAGCGTCTGGAAGCAGCCCGCCCCAATGCGCACTTTGCGGCGGAATTCATCCTGCAAGCTGGGGGCGGCTTCCTCGCTGGCCAGGCTTTCCGGGTCATAGACCACGCGATGGCCGGCGTAGCGGACGCGCATGGCAATCTCGAAGTCTTCGACCACGCTGGTCACGCGCGGGAACCACGCACGGCGCACGGCGTAGAGCGCGCCAGTGTTGCCCACGACGCAGTTCAGACGGTTTTCGAGAAACTTGAGCACGACCTCGTAGCGCCAGTAGAGGGATTCGTTCTGGACGCGGCCGGAGGGATCGGTGACATCGACTTCGCTGCTGACCAGGCCCACGGCGGGGTCGGCGAAATGCCGCACGAGGGCCCGCAGCGCGCCGGCCTCGAGCATGGTGTTGGCGTCTGTGGAGACCACGATTTCGCTGCGGCTTTCCGCCACCAGGTCATTCAGCACGGCGAGCTTTCCCCGCCGCGCCGGGAAGTGCAGGATGCGCATCCCGGGGACAGCCGCGCGGGCGGCCCGCTGCGGCGTGGCATCTGAGGGGAAGTCGAGTCCCAGCAGAATCTCCAGGCGGCCTGGGGGATAGTCCAGGCGCGCGGTGTTGCGGAGCTTTTCTTCGATGATGCTCTCTTCATTGTAGGCAGCGATGAGCAGGCTGACCGTGGGCAGCTCGAACTGAGGCGGGCCGCTGCGGCGGTTGTGGCGGCGCAAGAGGAACCGGAGGTCGCGGCCGGTCTGGGTGGCGGCCGCCAGGAGAAAGAGCAACAGGGGATAGAGCGCGTAGCTGTGCAGCACGGCGCCCGCACAGATCCAGAAGAGCAGTTCAGAGGCCGTCAGGGTCACGCCAAGCGGCTCCGCATCCGGCCGTTCAAGCCAGAACCATTGCCGAATTGCGAGGCGGGCGCGAATTTTGCGGGCGCCCCGCGCTCGCGTTCCAGAACGCGTTTCTGCATCGAGCTGAGAGCCACGCCGAGACCCGCCAGATAATAGAAGAAGCAGTCGTAGCCCAGGTGCGCGAAGCAAGCCGTGAACATGAAACAGACAAGACTCACAAATGTGGCCCGGGCCAGCAGCCCCAGTTCCGCGCAGTCGGGCCGGTCGCGGCAGAATTTGTTGACGCGCCACATATTGCGCACGGCAACGTACAGCAAGGAAATAAACATCAGGAAAGCCGGAATGCCGGCCTCCGAAGAAATCTGCGTGTAGGTGTTGTGGGTGCCCTTCCATTCGTGTGCGCCGCCTGTGGTGTTGCCGCTCCAGTTCTGGAAATTCCACAGGCCCACGCCGAACACGGGATACTCGAGGGTGACCTGGATGGAGCGGCGGAACAGCGCCTTGCGCTGGTATTCCGAATGGGTTGCGGAGAGCGATGTGCTGCTGGTGGCGTAACTTTCTTCGTCCCAAATGGTGCGGATGCGGTCCCAGAACATGGCCGGGGCGTTGACCATGGCAATGGCGAAGGCAATGAGAAAGACGAAACCCATCAAGCGAGCTTTGTAACTGTCGCGCAGCACCAGCACCCAGACCAGGCCCAGCGAGAAGACAATGGCAATCAGGCTGGCCCGTGAAGCAGTGAGCACCACCATCCACATGACCAGGCCGAACGTCCCGAACAGCAGGATGGCGCGGATCCAGGACTTGCTGAGGACGACCAGTGCGGCGATGTAGGGCAGCGTGGTGGCCGCAGCGATGCCGAGGTAGTTTCCGGAGAGGAAGCCCGCGCCAGTACCCTGCACGCGGCCGTCGTCGGTGACCACCACAAAGTTGGGGAAGAGGATGGTCACCGTGGAGACCAGGAGCTCACAAAGCAGGATGACCCACATCAGCCTGCGCACGCGGTCGAGAGTGACCACGGTCTGCGTCAGCAGAAAAAAAATCACTACGGTCTTCATCCAGTCGCCTGTGAAGGTGTAATAGCTCCACCAGCGCCAGTAGGCGAAGGGGATGCCGGCGGCAAACCAGACGGTCAGCCCGAGGACCAGCTTCAGCTCTGTGCTCCACAGCAGCGGAGCCTTGCCGCGCAGCAGCGTGATGATATAGACAAACGCCGTGGCCATCACGACGAGCTGGGCCACGTGCAGGTACTGAAGGAAGAGAGAATAATCTTGCGGCCGGCCGTACACCACCGCGGTGAACACCAGCAGGCCCAAGTACGCGCCTCGGGCGCGGTGCAGCGCCGGATCGCGGGCCTCGGCGTCCTCCGAGGGCTTGGCCATCCCCGGGCCGTGCCAGGGCCGCGCATATCCCATCGTGGCCATAGCTCTATTTCACCACCTGTGCGGCCTGCGCGTCGAGTGCCTGGGCTGCGGTAGCGGCCGATGCCGCAACCCCGGTGGATCGGAGAATCTCCTCCATCCGGCTGGCCACGCGATCCCAGTTGAAATCGCGGGTGACGCGGTCGAAGCCGGCGCGGGCTAGCGCGCTGCGGCGCGCCGGGTCGGCCAGCAGCGCAGAGACACTGCCGGCAAAATCCTGCGCAGAATCTGCCAGCGCGATCTCGCGCCCGGCATCGAGCGGCAGACCTTCCGCGCCGAGTGTGGTGGAAACCACGGGGCGGTCCATGGCCATGGCCTCGTAAATTTTGATGCGCGTGCCGCCGCCGATGCGCAGGGGCACGATGACGGTCTCGGCGCGCGCGAGATAGGGACGCACGTCGTCCACCGTGCCGGCGATTTCCACGGTGGCATCAGCGGCAGCCAGGGCGCGCAGGCGCTGCGAGGGGGAGCGTCCCACGATGGTCAGGCTGGCCTGTGGCGAGTGCCGGCGAATGAGGGGATAGACCTGCGAAAGAAACCAGGCCATCCCGTCTTCGTTGGGATGCCAGTCCATCGAGCCCACGAAGACCAGGTTGCCAGGCCGCTGCAGGGCGCCGGAAGGACAGAAATACTCCGTGTCCACGCCGGTGGGCAGGTCGGAGACATGGGTCACGCTGAACTCGCGGGCAATCTGCTGGCGGTCGGCCTCCGAAACAGTGATGACGTGATCGAACGTCCGGCAGATTTCGGCCTCGACGGCGCGCGCTTTTTCCCACTCCGCGCGAAGCAGCCACTTCTTGAGGGGATGAGTCTCCATCTCCCAGTGGCGCTTGCGGATGACGTACTCGACGTTGTGCTGGAAGACAGCGCGGCGCGGGGCGCGCACATCCTTGAGCGCAGCCGCGAGGTGCAGAAAATCGCAGAGCAGCAGGTCTGCGCGGAGGCGCGCCAACAGTCCCCTTGCAGCCTGGACCAGTTCCGGGTGGCAATACTTGGCCAGGAAATAGGGCATGGCCCCGAACCGGCTGGCGAGGAATTCCGCGTAGAACCGCGGCGAAAATTTCGGCGTCTCCTGCCAGTAGACCGGCGTGTAGCTGGCAAACAGGCCGGCCATCTGCGCCACGTGTTCGGCGTCGCGGTGGCGCTGGGCCAGGGAAAGGCAGTGGATTTCCATCCGCCCTGCCAGCCGCGAAAAAATATTGAGCGAGCGGATCTGGCCGCCCGTGTTGGCGGGGAACAGCGGCCTCCCGAGGGCCAACAGGACCTTTAGCGGCATTCGGAAAAACTCCCTCGAAGTTCCGGCTGGGTCACGCGCCTAGACGGCATCAAAGTCCCCCATGGTGACGTACCAGTTGCGCATCTCGAAAATCGGCTTCAGGTTGGCCAAATCCTCCCGGTGAGCGCGCACGCCCAGAGCAATCGCGCGCGGCGCCAGTTTCGGCGGGAGCGCCCACAGCCCGGCGCGCTTCAGCAAAGCGAATTCGCGCGTGTGCGTCAGGCTGAGCGTGCCCACCATTGCCGTGCCCGCGGATTCGCTCCATTCAATGGCACGCTTGGCCAGGGCCATGCCCGCGGGGTCGCCGGCCTCGCTGCCGTCCACGAAGAAGTCCACGATGAGGCCCGTGTCCACGCCGTGCAGCTCCGTGCGCCGCCAGACCAGGTAGCCGAGAATTCCGGAATCGTTCTCCGCCGCCAGCACGGTGTATTTGCGGATGGGGATGCGGATGAAGCGCCAGTTCAGATAGGCGGAGTCGCGAGTGACCAACGTGGCGTAACGATTGCGTGCGCGCTCCCAGAAAGCGTCAAAGCGCGTATCGAATTCGCGGATCTCGCGGATGCGGAAGCCATCTCCCGCGACTTTCCCCCGCAGCACGCGGCGCGCCGGGGCAATCACGCCTCCCGCGAGTCCCGCCAGCGGCGATAGCCAGCCGAATTTCCCGCTGTGTTTGGCCAGGGCGCCCCACTTCAGCGGATAGACCAGCAGCGGCACATTCCCCAGGTCCTGGAAGCGCAGTTTGTTCATCAGGCCGTGGTAGGAGTTCTGGTTGGGGAAGCCGTAGGTAAAGGTGATGGCCCGCGAGGCGCAGTCCTGATAGACCAGCTCGGCCAGGCCGGTGAAAATGCCGCGGCCGCGGTATTCGGCGTCGGTGAGGGTGTTCAGCGAAAGAGTGGCCAGCGTTTTGCGGCCGTCCACCTGCATCCAGATCGGCATCACGAGATACTGGCCCACGACGCGGCGGGAGTGGGGCTCGCGGGCCACGCGCACCACTGCTTCGCCCGCGGGGCTTTTTTCGTACTGCCACTCGCAGTAGCCGGGGTCGGCCCAGTCCACTGCGCCGTAGTTCTGCCTGGTCAGCTCGAGCAGCGCGGGCAGGTCTGCCTTCGAGTAGTTGTCAGGAACCCATTTCTTTTTTTCGTCAGGCGCACCCAAGTCATTTCTCCTTGATTTCCTGGGCAGGGATGCAGCTGGTGGCCGCTGCGGCCGGCGCCGCGGGATGCGGCAACAGCTTTCCTTCCGCCAGCAACTCGCCCATCGGCGCAAACTTGTAGCGCGAGAGCAGTGCGTCCAGCCGGGCCTGCATCGCGCCCAGGTTTGTATAGTGCCGGAAGCGCGACTTCGCGCCCAGGGGGAGTCGCGGCTGTCCCGGGTCCAATTCCCACGGATGGAAATAAACGTTTACCGGCTGGCGCTCCTCGCTGTTCAATTTCGCAAAGCCCCAGTGCGTGTATGCCAGGGGGAAGATGCGCAAGTATCCCCCGCCTCCGAACGGCCAGTTAGTTCCCAGCGTCCGGAACGTGGCCAGGGGGAACTCCACCAGGCGCCCGCTGCGGGTGGTCTGCTGGCACACGAAGCGGGAATAGTCCGGCATCCCGTAAAAATCATGCCGAATGGGGTAAATGCTGGAATCAAACGTGAATCCCTCTTCGGCCAGGATGTCCAGGGCCCACAAAGATTGCGCCGTGACCGAAAACGTCGGCGCCCGGTAGCCAAACACCTGCGCCCCGGCCGTGTCCTCGATCCGCTGCTTGGCCTCGCGCGTGTCTGCGCGGAACTCTTCGGGTGTGAGGCGGTAGATGAGCCGGTGCCACAGGCTGTGACACGCGATTTCGTGGCCGGCGTCTCGGATCTCGCGCACGAGGAGCGGAAATTTTTTCGCCACCCACCCCAGGATGAAAAACGTGCCACGCGCACCGTGCCGGGCCAGCAACTCCAGCACGCGGTGCGTATTGGTCTCCACGCGACTGGGCATCGAATCCCAGTCTTCGCGCTGCACATGGCCGGCCAGGGCCTCGGCGTGGAAGTAGTCCTCGACGTCCACAGAGATCGAGTTGACCAGGTGTCCGTGGGATGGCATAGACGCACTCAAATGAGTGCACCTATCTTACCAAAGGGGGCGGGAAATGGAATAGTTCAACCTATTGAAATATAAATAGTTAGCGATGATTCGGCAAAGGGAAATCAGTTTACTGCAAGGCGCAAAGCTGCAACTGTTTTCCGACTAAATGCAAATTGGTGCACACCCTTTCTGCGACCAACTCAGCACCCCCACGCAGGGACAAGCATGGCCGGCCGAATGCCTGCGGTACGGAGCCAAGGGACACGCTGGCCCGCGCTTACGAACGGGAGAATATTGGTGTGTGTTACTATCGGCGGGATTTCATCCTGCAATGACCGAGCAGCAAGCGTCCACGCCTCCAGCGGCTTCATTGTCGTTTCGGAAGAAACTTCTTTTCTTCTGTTTCTTCAACCTGTTCCTGGTTGTTGCGCTATTCGGCGGACTAGAGTATCTCGCGCGCAGTATCCAGGCCCGGCGGCTGGGCCCCCGCAGCACCGAGCCCCAGGCGCTGCGGGACCGCTTCACCGCGTGGCGCAACAACCCGAAGTTCGGGCGCGTGGACATCCAGCACAACGCGCAGGGGTTCCGGCGCGAGGGTGACGTGGCGGAGGAAAAGCCGCCGGGCACCGTGCGCATCTTTCTTCTGGGCGGCTCGGCGGCCTATGGCTGCGAGGGCCTCTACCCCGAAATCGAAGACCGCTTCAAGCGCATCTACAACAACCAGCTCATCGACCATTTCCTCGAACTGAAGTTGAACGCGGCGTACCCCGCGCGGCGCTGGGAAGTGATCAACGCGGCGACCAACGAGTTCCGAATGCACCAGCACCAGACGCTGATCCAGGCGGTGCTGCTGCGCTACCGGCCCGACTACATCGTGTTCATGGACGGGCACAACGATATCTCCGGCCTGCTGCTGATGGGACCGGAGCCCTATGATCCGTACGCCGAGACGCCGCACCTGGATGAATTTGAATATCTAGCCAACCCGCAAACGCCCGGGTCGTTCCGCGTGTTTTTCTTCACGTGGCTGCGGGCCCGAAGCGTGTTCTTCCGTACGGCGCAGGACTGGCTGGAGGCCCGCGCCAACCGCACGCGGCGGAGCGACGCTGTCACCGCGCCGCGCCAGGCGAGTGTCCCCGTGAAGGCCAGCGAGCTAACCGCCGAGGAGCAGGCCCAGGCGGGCAAGGCCCTGCGCCAGGCGGGCTACTATGCGATGGCCGCGCGACGCATCCATCGCATCTTGCAGCTGGCATCCGTGCGCCCGGTGTTTCTCCTCCAGCCGCAACTGATCCTGAGCCGCAAGCCGCCCACGGAAACGGAGAAGAAGCTGGCCGCGTTCCACCGCGTGACCAAAGGTCCGCTGTTCATTTACGCCTACGAGCAGTTGTATCCGGAAATCGCCCGACAGATGAACGAGGCCGCGCAGCAGGACGGATTTCACTTCCTCAGCCTGGTGGATGTGTTCGACCGCGCGCCGGAGCAGGCCTTCAGCGACTACTGCCACCTGACCCCCGACGGAAACGGCATCATTGCCGACCGTATTATCGAATTCATGAAGGATGAGTTTGCGGCCCTGGCGGCGGGGAAGAAGTAGCGGCAGCACCAGGTGCAGGCCAGCAGCCGGGAAGGCAGAGAGGCAGGCTACGCTGACGACCGCGCCGGCTGCGAGCCTGAGCTATATCGCGGGTCGGGGGTGGGCGCAGGACGTTCCCCGTCAAAGAAGACGCGGTTCCACAGCTCGAAATTGAGCAGACGCCAGATGGCGTCGGTGGCGTCGGCGCGGCCACGGCGGTGAGTATCCAGCAGGTCGCGGACAAAGGCGGGGTTCAGCAGGCCGCGGCCTTCGAGACGTCCATCGGTGAGCAGTTGCGAGACACGGTTGAAAAGCTGGTGCCGCAGCCACGGCTTCACCGGAGTCGGAAAACCCATTTTGCGGCGATAGATGACCTGCGCCGGCAGGCGCTTCTCCATCGCTTTTTTCAGCAGGTGTTTGCCCGCCAGGTAGCGCACTTTGTGCTCCGGGGGGATGCGCGCGGCGAACTCGACCAGCTTGTGGTCGAGGAACGGGACGCGGCTTTCAATGGAAGCAGCCATACTCATCTGGTCCTGCTTCATCAGCAACTCGACCAGGTACGTCTTGATATCCAGGTAGAGCAGCCGGCTGAGGAGCGTTTCGCGCCCGCCGTTGAGCGAAAAATAGGCCATCGAATTGGCGTACGCACTTGCACCGCGCACCTGCTCGGTGAGAGCCGGGGAAAAAAGGCGGGCGTGGGCAGACTGCGGGAAGACGGAGTACCAGTTGTCGAAGTGGATGTTCTCGAAGACATCGGAGCGGTAAAAAAAGGTGTGGCGCAGTTTGCGGGCCACGGAGGGGGGCAGGATACCGGCGTCGAGCGAGAGCGCGGCCAGACGGCGCAGCGGCCCTGGCACCAGGCGGCGGTAGAGCGGCGCGTAGCGCAGGTTCCACAGGGTGGCGCGGTATTTCAGATAGCCGGCAAAAAGTTCGTCGCCGCCTTCGCCGGTCAGAACCACGGTGACTTTTTCCCGTGCCAGCCGCGATACCGCGTGCAGGGCAACGCTGGAGGGCCACACCAACGGCTCGTCTTCGTGCCAAACCATCCGCGGCAGCAGGCCGAAGAAATCGTCGGGGCCCAGCAGAACCTGGTTGTATTCTGCGCCCAGATGCCGGGCCACCTGGCGAGCCCAGGGCAGCTCGCTATAGGCGTCATCGGTGTAGCCCACGGAAAACGTCTTGATCTGCTCGCCGTGCAGCCCGATCATCACCGCGGCGATAGCGCTTGAGTCCAGCCCGCCGCTGAGGAAGACGCCCAGGGGTACATCGCTCATCAGGCGGAGGCGGACGGATTCCGTGAACAGCTCCTCGAAGCGCCGCACGTAATCCTGCTCCGACGTGATGCTGCGGTCCGGGGTGATGTCGAGGTCCCAATACGGCTCAATGCGGGGCAGGCGAGCGGCAGCAGGTGCGCCCGGAGAAAAGTCCAGGCACATGCGATGGCCGGGGAGCAGCTTGCGGATGCCTGCGAACATGGTTTCGTCGTTGGAAATGTAGCCAAGGGCGAAAAACTCCGGCAGCACGCGGGCGTTGCGCTCCGGCTTCACCCCCGGATACTGGAAGAGGGCTTTGATTTCCGAGGCAAAGAGAAAGCGGCCGGCAGAAAGGGTGTAATAGAAGGGCTTGATGCCCAAACGGTCGCGCGCGCAGAAGAGGCGCTGGCGCCGGGCGTCAAAAATAACAAAGGCGAACATCCCGCGCAGGTGATGGACGCAGTCGTCGCCGTACTCTTCGTAGAGGTGAATGATGGTTTCCGTGTCGCTGCGGGTGGTGTAGCGGTGGCCGCGGCGCTCCAGGTCCGGCCGCAAGTCCGCGTGGTTGTAGATTTCTCCGTTGAAAATGATCCAGACCGTGCCGTCTTCGTTGGACATCGGCTGGTGGCCGCCGGCCAGGTCTACAATGCTCAGCCGGCGGAAGCCGAATGCCGCCGGGCCGGTCAGGTGGAAGCCCTCGTCGTCCGGCCCGCGGTGAGAAATGGCCGCCGCCATCGCGCGGAGATGGCCGGCCGCCGCCGGGGAACCGTCCAATGAAACGACGCCGCAAATTCCACACATGCTGTTATGCGTCTCCTGCCACGGAATTCTCCGGCCGGGGGATTTCCATCCACTCGCCGCGACGCGTGAAAGCGACGGGCCGGCTGTTGACGCGCACGGAGGTCACACCGGGGGCGTGGATTTCGAGCGCGCGCGCGGGCCGCGCGTCAATTTCCAGCGCCGCGGCGTCGCGCGCCATTTCGAATGTGTCCATCATACTGTCGGCGCGCAGGACGGCCATGCCGCGGATGTGGACGCAGCAGCCATTCACCACGGCCAGACGCGCCGTCGCGGCGTCGCGCGTCTGCCGAAGCAAAGCCAACTCCGCGTCGGTGGAAAATTCTTCCGCCGCGCCGATACCCTGGCCCGCCAGCGCCACCGTATCCGTCCAGGCCTCGGTTTCGATGGCCAGGCGGAGGCCCAGCCCGGGCATCGCGCGCAGGCGCGGCCATCCCGCCGGGGAGGGCCACAACAGCCAGTGGAACCGGCGCACCCCGGCATCGAGCGCTACGCGGGTGGTGGCCGCCAGGACAGGCGCCGGCTGGCGATGACCGTAGTCCCTCGAATACCAGCCCTGTGGCGGGCGCTCCTCCCCGCAGGCGACACGAAATTCCAAATCGCCAGCAGGTGGCACAACCAGAAACCGCGCGCCGTTGTTCGACACCAGCCAAGCGCCGTGCGACGTCTCGAGGTGCGCGCCGGGGGCGAAGTGCCATAAAAATTCCAGGGTGTGCTCGCCGCTGCCCGTGAACTCGTCGGTGACCAGCCAGTAGTCCGGCTTCACGAAAATCACGGCACGCTTGTGGGTGAGGCCGCGGCCCTGACGAAGGTAGCCATCGTGGGAAGCGACAGCAAAATCCACACTGCGGGAAGTGCCGGAGGTGTGCGCCCGCTCCAGGCGCAGGCGCGGCAAATGCCGCCATTTGAACACATCCACGGGAACCGCCTGGTCCAGGCCGTCCACGGTGACGGTGTTGTGCGCCCGCGTGCTGCGGAAAAAATTGCGCGACCCGCGGTCCGCTGTGTACACGAAGGTTCCGGGATCCGTCAGCCACTCGATGCCATCCGCCGCGCAGACAATACTCAGCGCGTCGCAATGACCATGCGCGCTGCCATGCATTCCCTGCGGCCCGGCGTCAAACAGCAGCATGCGGCCGTGCGCCGCTTCATGGGAACGCATCACCACCATCCCTGCATCCACAAACGCGCGCGAGACCAGCGCGGGAGCGCCGGGGCCTGCCGGGACTTGATCCCCTGCGCCCCCCGTGAGCCAGAATGCCTCTTCGCGGAAATTCCCCGCCGCCGCGCGGAAATCCTGGCGGCCGAAAAACGCCGCAGCGGCCCCGAGCACGGGCGCCGGGTCGCCCGGGACATGACGGGCCACGGCGAGCACCCGCCCTCCGTCGGCGTCGCCGAACATCGGCAGACGGCCGGACGGCAGGCTGATGTGCATCGCGTATTCGACCATCTGCGCCAACCGCTCGAGAAACGCGGCCGGGAAGAGCGCGGCATTGCGCTGCGAGAGAACGGCGGCGTAGAGGAAAAACTCCACAGCGTAGAGGTGGTAGCAGGCGGCCTGTTCGATATGCGAGCCGTCCGGGCGCGCCTGCTTTTCCATTTCTTCGAGCAGGATTTTGCGTCCGGTTTCGCGCCATCCGCCGGCGCCGGGGAGTTTCGGCAGCAGCGTCCCCACGGCAAAAAGCGCGAAGCCTTCGCCGAGCAAATGCGTGTTGGGCGAAAAATAGGTGGAGAGATTTTCGGCTATGAATGCAGCGTGTTGCTCCAGCGCGGCGACCCACACCTGCCGGCGAGCCGGAGTCAGCGCCGGACTGCCGTCCAGCAGCCGCATGGCCCACAGCCAGGACCACGCGCGGAATGCGGCCTCCAGACTGCTGGCCCAGTTGATGCCGCGGCGCGGCGGGTTTTCGCGCAGCCAGTGCTCGAGCTGCCGCAGACACTCTTCGGCGAATCGCGCCTCGCCGCTGAGGAACCACGCCTGGCCGAGCGTGAAAAAATGCTGATGGCGGTTGGGCTCCCAGACAATCTTGCTGTCGCCGCACTTTCTGAAATCGAGATAGGCCAGGCTGGCCCAGTGTTCCAGGCCGCTTTCCATGCCGTGGACCAAGTCCCGGCGCCAGGGGATGGGGTCGCCGGCCGCGACTTCCGGATAGGCAAAGATCTGGAAGCGATGCGCGCAGATGCGATCCGCTGCCAACAGGATCTCCTCGCGGCGTCCGGGGAACAGAACGGCGTGAGTGGCGCGGATGGCTTCTCGCTCGGCCGGGCAAAAGTAAAACAACGGCGCGGCCGCGCCACCTTCTCCCGGTTCTGCCCGCACCGGCCTTGCGCCGTTCGGCGCGATGCCCCATTGTTCGCGAGCAATACGCACTTGCCGGGCCACGCGGAAACGCAGCTCGGGCAGAGACATCTGGCCAAGCCGCCGCAGCTTTTCTCCGAGGGCGCTCATCCGCCGGCCTCGTGGGGCAGTGCGCGGCCGGCCTCGAGCAGCAGGGCGATTTCCGTTTGCAGGTTGTTGGTGATTTCCGGAGGGCGCACGTGAGCGCGCGCTGCGGCCAGGTCCGCCAGCACCCGGAGCAGCTTCTGTTCCAGGTCTGCGGCGTCGCCCGGCGCGTAGGTGATGACCGACGGCGGGCGGATGCCGTCCTCCGCGGCCAACACGGGCACGCCGAGCTGCAAGGCCTCGAGCACGGAGCTGCACACGCCGTCGCGCAGATGGGTGCGAACAAAAACCGAGGAACGCGAGACGGCGGTCAGGAATTCGGCATGCGGCATGTTGCCGGGGAAGAGCACGGCGCCCTCGATGCCGAGTTGCCGCAACTGCTCCTGCGATACGGCCGGGATTTCGGGCGGCCCGGCCACGAGCAGACCGGCGCGGGGATGCGCCCGGCGGAGCGCGGCAAAACCTGCGAACAGCGCCGGCATGGTGAACTCCGGGCGGAACATCGAGTAGCTGAACAGCAGCGGGCTAGAGGCGGCGACAAACTGCTCGACCTCCGCCGGCAGCGGTACGGGGATTTCCTCGGCATACTGCGTGGAAAACGCGGGGATGGGGTGGATGTTTTCTTCCGCCACGCCATAGGCCTGGATCAATTTTTTCACCGGCTCATGGTTGCAAATCACTTCGCCGCAGGAGCGGAACAATACGCGGAAGGCGTGGTACCAGAATCCGGAGGTCCGCGGGAAGTACTGCTGCGACGGTCCGGCATGAAAGGTCAGCACAGCGGGCTTGGCCGTGACCGCTCCGAGTAGAGCGGCAGACGCCGCCAGCGCGAAACCCTTCCACGAATCGCCGTTCAGGTGGACCTGGAAAGTGAAGCCCTTGGCGCGGTAGTAGAGCAGCTTGGCGAAATAATCCAGGCCGTTGTGCACGGGGATGCAGCCGCGTCCTGCCACGCGACGCGCAGGGCCGATGTCCATCACGCGGGAATCGGCGCCGCGGTCCGCCAGTTCGCGCTCGACCAGTTGCGTATGGATGGCCCAGCCGCACACCGGCGGAGGATAGTTGCCGATCTGGAGAATGCGCGCGGCCGGCCGGTGGATGCGCAGCATCCGGTCGTAGAGGGCTTCCAGACGTTGCTTCATTTTCGCAGGAGTGAATTCGCGCGCCACCCGAGCGCGCCCGGCCGCCCCCATCCGCCTGCATTCGGCCGGATCCTGGAGCAGCCTCCAGATCCGCTGGGACATCTCCACGGTGTCTCCGGGAGCAACCAGATAGCCGGTCACCGCGTCTTCGACCAGCTCGGGGATGCCGCCCACGTCGGTGGCCACGACCGGGCGTCCGGCAGCCATGGCTTCGAGCACAGCGTTGGGAAAACTTTCTGTGGTTGAGGAGAGGACAAAAACGTCGAGCGCGGTGAGCAGGGCGGGGACGTCGCGGCGGTCGCCGGCAAAGATGGTTTGCTGCGCAATGCCCAGCTCGGCGGCCAGGCGGAGAAGGCGGGCGCGCTCCTCGCCGTCACCGATGAGCAGAAAACGCGCGGTGGGCACAGAACGATGCACTTCTGCGGCGGCGCGGAGGAAAGTAGGAATGTCTTTTTCCAGGCGCAGGGCCGCCAACAAGCCGACCAGCGGCGCCTGCCCGACGCCCAGCTCGCGGCGGACTTCGTCGGGGGACCTTTCCGGACGGAAGGCGTCGAGGTCAATGCTGTTGGGGATGACGGTAACTTTGGTGGTCAGCGCGTCGCGGAAGCCGGTAAGGCGCGAGCCCGCAGCGCGCGAGTTGGCCACGATGGCAGTAGCCAGCCAGCAGGCCACGCGGAGGGCGCGCTGCTGCCACGGAGTGCGATCTCCGGCCAGCTCGCGGCGGCTGGCCAGTACGACGGGCACTCCCGCCAGCCGCGCGGCGGGGACGACGAAGACAGCCGTGTAAAAATCAAAGGCGTGGACCACGTCCACCCGGTTTTCGCGAAAATATTCCACCAGCCAGAAAAACCATTTCATGGTGCTGGCGGCGAAGAACGACTGGAGCGGAATTTCCACAATGGGCAGGCCCAGGGCCTGGATATCGGCCAGGAAGGGCCCGCGCTTCTTCAGGCAGCCCACCGTGATTTCATATTTCCCGCGGTCCAGCCGGCGAAGCGCTTCCACGAGCTGGCGTTCGGTTCCGCCGTGGATGAAGCTGTCTGTGAACAGCATGACACGTCTGCGGCGAAAATCCGCGGCCGCCAGCACCGGCGCAAACAGTCCGAAGCGCAGGGCCAGCAGGAAGTAGGCCAGGACAAAAACAGGAAGGGCAGTGAGCAGGATGAACACCGGCCGGGCAATCAGGATGGCGCAGAGAGCGGCAGGCACGGCGGCTAGCGCGCAGGCCAGAGCGATGCGTGCCAGAGCGCGCCAGGGAAGCACGTGGGCGAAGTCCACCTGGAGCAAGCGGGCCACCTTGCGCAACTGCCAGCCGCGCACCAGCAGCATGGTCAGCGTGGTGGAAAGGGCCACGCCGGCCATCCCGAACCACACCACTCCAGCGATGCCCAACACCAGCCCCAGGACCAGCCGGGCCGCGTAGAAGCCCGCATAGCTGCGCATGGCCCCGTAGGCGCGCAGCATATTGTCCGTGAAGAGTCCATGCAGCGGCAACCCGGCCACCAGCAGCACAAAGAGCGGCCCGGCCGCGGCATAGGGCGCGCCGAACAGCACAGCCATTAACGGCGTGGCCACCACAGCCAGCCCGACGGCCATGGGGAGAAAGACCAGCATGGCCTTGGTGCAGGCGCTGTTCCAGGTGCGTTTGACTTCGTCGTAGTTCCCCTGCGCGCGCGCCGCGGTCACGCGGACCAGCATCACTTCGATGATGCTGGTAGTCAGCGCGCCGAGGAAAGGCACCTGGAAGCAGGCCGTCGAGTAGATGGCGAATTCCGCCGGCGTGAACCGGTTGCCGACGATGTACTGGTGCGCGTAGATGGCCAAGGTGTTGACGATGGCCGGGGCCCACAACACCAGACTGTAGCCGAACTGGGAATTGCTCTCGGCGTCTGCGGAAACGCCGGCGAACCAGCGGAGGTCGCGGCCGATGAACCACAGAAACGCGGCCATCTTCAGCGCCGCGCCGAGCGCCATGGCCCACAACAGCCGCTCGACCGACGGCCCGAGCGCCAACGACGCCATCATCAGCGCCACTTTCACGGTTTCTCCGGCACCGCTTACCAGCGAGGCCATCGGAACGCGCTGTTCGGCCACCAACTCGACTTCCCACAGCCGGGTGATGGCGCTGAGTCCCAGGGAGATGCTGAGCAGCAGCAGGTGGTTCGGCAGAGCGGAGTTGTGGAAATAGGCGCCAATCCACGCGCCGCCGAGAACCAGCACCGCACCCACCGCGATTTGCAACAGCGTCACCACCAGCACGGTCTGACGCATGAAGACGGCGCGCCGCGCAGGGGCCCGAGGGATGAAGTAGTACAGGCTTTCGGTGAGGCCGAGGTCCACCAGCACCACCAGCGTGCTGAACAGCAGGGTCAGTTGCCGGAACGTACCGAAGTCTTCCTGGGTGAGAAAGCGGACCAGGACAAATCCGGCCACGGCGTTGAGCAGTTGTCCTGCCGCGCGGCTGGCGGCCAGCAGGCCGGCTTGGGTTGTGAGCTTTAATGCCATCGAGGAACCGGAGGCGACCCCCTTACGGGGTCACCGGGACCGCCGCTGTCTGCGGCGTCGCGGGCGGGCCGGCCGGCGAGCCGTCCAGCCAGTGACGGCACCACATCTCAAAAAACAGCAGGGCCCACAGCTTGTTCGAAAAATCCCTGCGCCCCTGGGAATGAACCGCCAGAAGACGCTCGACCTCGGAGGTCTCGAATAGTCCGCGGTTGCGCGCCGCGGAGGAGAGCAGGACTTCGCGGGCAAAGTCCGCAGCCTCCCTGCGGAACCAATGCTTCAGGGGCACGCCAAATCCCATTTTCTTACGGTGGACGATGTGGGCGGGCAGAATTCCGGCCACCGCTTTCTTCAAGAGATACTTCTTGGTGGAGTCGCGGTAGCGGGTCTCCGCCGGCACGCGGGCCAGCAACTCGGCCAGGCGGTAGTCGAGCAAAGGTGCGCGGGTTTCCAGCGACACGGCCATGCTGGCGCGATCCACCTTCACCAAGATGTCGTCGGGCAGATAGAGCATCTGGTCCACATACTGCATCTGGGAGAGAAACTCCCCGGCCGCGCCACGTCCGTTGGTGCGAGCGCCGGATTCCCCGGCCAGTCGCCGGGCCAGGGCGAAGACGTCTGTGGCCTGTCCGCTCAGGCGTGCGGCGTAGAGCCGGCGCATCTCCTGGGGATGAAAGACGGAGACGTCGGCGACATAGGAATCCAGCGGGGCCAGGGAATTGCGATGCAGGATGCCCCATCCGCGGGACGCGGTGGGGTACAGCTCCGTGGCCAGGCGGAACGCCCCGCGGATGAGCGATTCGGGGAGATACCGGGCCAGTTGGCGCCGCTGCATTCCGTTGTCGTAACGGGTGTATCCGGCAAAGATTTCGTCGCCGCCGTCCCCGGAGAGCGCCACGGTGACATGCTGGCGCGCGATCTTGGAAACGTAGTAGGTGGGCACGGACGAGGGATCGGCAAAAGGCTCGTCGAAGTGGTGCACCAGCGTAGGCAGCACTTCCAGGGCGTCCGGAGTGCAGCGGAAGGTGTGATGGTTGGTGCGGAACTGCCGTGCGATTTCCTCGGCGTACGGCACTTCATCGAACGACTCCACGTCGAAGCCGATGGAAAACGTCTGGACGGGTTTGTCGCTGACCGCGGCCATCGCGGAGACCACGGTAGAGGAGTCTAGTCCGCCGCTGAGGAAGGCGCCGAGGGGTACGTCGGAATACATGCGGATGCGCACGGCGTCGCGTAGCAGCGCGCGGATGCGCTCGACGGTCTCCTGTTCGCCCTTTTCGCCGGCCAGGGCGGGGTCGGGCTGGTAGCGGATGGTCCAGTAGCGCTCCGGCCCGGTGAGGCGGACGCGACCATCCGCGCCCCGTTCGACAACCAGCTTCGAGGCTGGAGGCAGCTTATAGATATTCTTGAAAATGGTGTGAGGGCTGGGGATGTAGCAGAGCGCCAGGTAAGCAGAGAGCGCGTCCAGGTTGAGGTCGCGTGGCACGGCCGGGTCCGCCAGTAAAGCCTTCAACTCCGAGGCGAACAGCAGGCGCCGCCCGTCGGTCCAGTAGTAGATGGGTTTCTTACCGAAGCGGTCGCGGGCCAGCAGGAGCCGGGTGCGACGCTGGTCCCAGAGGGCCAGCGCAAACATGCCGTTCAAGCGCTCGAGAAAAGTGTCGCCTTCCTCCTCGTAGAGGTGGAGCATGACTTCGGTGTCGGTCTGGCTGCGGAAGCGGTGTCCGTGGCGCTCCAAGTCCGGGCGTAATTCCTGGTAGTTGTAGATTTCCCCGTTGAAGCTGATCCACACCGACCCGTCTTCATTGCACATGGGCTGGCGACCCAGGGGAGAGAGGTCAATGATTTTGAGCCGCCGGTGGCCGAGCATGCAGTGGGAAAACTCCTGGAAGCCGTCGTTATCCGGGCCGCGATGGGCCAAGGTTCCGGCCATCCGGCGCAGCAGCGCCGCGTGGGATAGTCCTTGCCCGCTGGCATCAAAAAGTCCGCAGATTCCGCACATTTCGGAAATGTCCTAACCGGCGTGGACGTCGCGGGCTGCGCCGGGCGGGATCACTTGGCCCCCCGGCCGAACAGCACGGTCTTGACCGTCTGGAAGATGATGTAGAGATCGAATGTGAGAGACATATTCTTGATGTAATAGAGATCGTATTGCAGCTTCTCCTTGGCTTCCTCCACCGAGGCGCCGTAGGGGAAGCAGACCTGGGCCCAGCCGGTGACGCCTGGCCGGATGATGTGGCGCAACTGGTAGTAGGGGATCTCCCTGGTGAGCAATTCGATGAATTCCGGCCGCTCGGGGCGAGGGCCCACAAAGCCCATATCGCCGCACAGCACGTTCCAGAACTGCGGGATTTCGTCCAGCCGAGTACGCCGCAGAAACCCGCCCACCGGAGTGATGCGTGGGTCGTCGTCCGAAGCCCAGGTGGGACCGGAATCCGCCTCTGCGTCCGGGCGCATGGTGCGGAACTTGTAGCAATCGAACAGCTTTCCATTTCGGCCCACGCGCTTCTGGCGGTAAAGCACGGGTCCCGGCGAGGTCAGTTTGATGGCCAGGACGATCATCGGAATCAGCGGCAGCACCAGAAGCAGCACGGCCAGTGAAATCAGCTTGGAAAGCACCCGCCGGGCGAAGAGGAAGGCCGCGGTCAGACGAAAGCCTTCGCTGAACAGCAGCCAACTGGGATTGAGCTCGTCCACGCTGATCTTGCCGGTGATTTTTTCCATGAGCGAGGTTGCGTCTTCGACAGCGATGCCGCTGAAGCGCAGGTCCAGGAGCTCCAGCACCGGCATAGTGCCGCGACGATCGGAAAGGGCCACAATTACGCGTTCCACGCGGGCCTCGCGGCTGATCGTGGCCAAATGGCCGGCCAAACCCTCCCGCGTAAGGGAGCCGTTGCCCATGGCCCCGGCCCACCCGACGACTTCCATCCCCAGTTCCGGACGTGACCGCAGGGCCTGCACGAGCGCAGTGGCCCGTGGGCCCGCGCCCAGGACATAGACGCGCTCGCGCAGGGCTGGCTGCTGCAGCAGCCAAGCGTAGACCGAGCGCCAGAGCAGCAGAGCCAGGGTGAGGATGGAAATCCCAACGAGGAAGACATCCCGGCCGAGAATGAACCCGGGGAAGACGTAGCTGATGCCGGCCAGAAGAAAGGAAAGCATGCCGAGTACGGCCAGCAGGCGGAAGTAGGTTTCGCCCCGCGAGCGCAGCTGCTGCAGGTCGTAGAGGTCGAAGTAGTAGAGACAAAACAGCGCCAGGAGGGTGACTTCAAAGATTTTCAGGAAGCCGTCTTCGATTTGCAGGATGAGTGAGACGTGATACCAATCACCGTGCATCTGGATAACCAGCGCGAGCAGGAAAGAAAGGGCAATCAGCAGCACCTCGCCGCCCAGCAGAACGACGGTGCGCACCGGATAATAGACATTGAAGAGACGAATCACGCGACGCTACTCCTAGCCCCTTCCATTTTTCGCCTTCGCTCCGTACACGCCATAGTGATCGTAGTAATAGGAGCTGTACCCGCTGCCGGGCTCGGTGCCATTGAGCACCACGCCCAGGAGGTTTTTTTCTGAGAAATCCAGACGTGTCTTCTGTGCCAGGTCATAGGGGGTGGTTGCCGAGCGCACCACCAGCAGCACGCCGTCGCAGAGGTCAGCCAGGTGGCTGGCGTCGGCCACGGGGATGGCCGGGGGCGAATCCAAGATGATCCAATCGAACAGCGGAGTCATACGGTCGAGCAACTGCTTCATCCGCTGGCTGCCGATCAGCTCGGAGGCGTTGGAGACAGTCTTGCCGCCGGGGATGAAGAATAGGTTGTCCTGCGCCCCGCGCTGGATGATGGAAAGCTCGTCGGCTTCGCCACGAAGATACTCGGTGAGACCGGGGAGTGACGGCGCGCCCAGGCTGATGTGCATGCGTGACCAGCGCAGGTCGGCGTCGATCAGCAGCACCCGGCGCTCGTGCTGGCGGGAGATCACCTGGGCCAGGTTGGCGGAGGTGAAGGTCTTGCCCTCGGCGGGCAGCGCGCTGGTCACCAAGATGCGCCGCAGGTTGTGTTTTTCGCGCATCTGGTAGAGGCGGGTGCGCAGCGTGCGGAATTCCTCGCTTCCCGGGGCGTGGGAGTCGCCGGTGCAGAACAACAGGGTCTTGTGGTCCAGGCTCCAGCGCGGCTTTGCGCAGCGCGCTTCGATCAGATCGATGGTCAGTGGCCCGGTCTCCGGCTGGGCATGCGCGGGAGCGACGGCGGCCGGGCGGACCGGCGGCGCCGGAACGACGGCCTCGACCGGAGGCATGAAGCCTGCCGGCGAAGACGCGGCACGTTCCTGTTCGGCGCGTTTGAGTGCTTCGTGGATGCGGCTCATCGTGTCGGTTTCTCCGCCGTCGATTCCAGCGGGCTGCATTCCTCTCTAGTCCGTGCGGCGCAGGCGATCCACCAGAGTGGACAGATTCTGGAGCGCTTCGAGCAGGCGCACGTTTTCGCCGTCCCCTGCGCCTTTCTCGGCAGGCGCGGCGAGGGTGGGGTCCACCCGATGAAGCTCGAATTCCCGGGCCACGTCGTCTATGGTCTCCGGCTGGATGGGCCTCTGCTGGTCCACATAGGAGCTGATGAGGGCGTGTTCGCAGATCAGGTTGATCACCCGGGGGATGCCCCGCGCGTAGCGGTGAACGGAGCCGATAGCCTCCGAAGCGAAAATGGGGTCGTCGCAGGCCCCGGCGATGTGTAGCCGCTCGTGGATGTAGCCGTGCGTTTCTTCGAGGGTGACGGGATGCGTCCGGCAGCGCAGGGTGATGCGCTGGCGCAACTGTCGAAGCTGGGGCTGATTCAATTTGTGTTCCATCTCCGGCTGGCCGGAGAGCACGATTTGCAAAAGCTTCTCGGTGGAGGTCTCCAGGTTGGTGAGCAGGCGGATTTCCTCGAGCACCTGGGGAGAGAGGTTCTGGGCCTCGTCCACGATGAGCGTGGGGGTGTCTCCGGCGGCGAAGCGCTCCAGCAGCCATTCATTCAGGCGCAGCAGGACCTGGCTTTTCGGCTTGGAGTCGCAGGCGATGCCGAAATCGGCCATCATGAAATCCAGGAATTCCGGGACGTCCAGCCGGGAATTAAAGATGAAAGCTGTGCTCTGGTTCTGCTGACGCAGTTTCTCGAGCAGGGCATGGATCAGGGTGGTCTTACCTGTGCCCACCTCGCCGGTCAGGGTGATAAAGCCCTTGCGGTTCTGGACGCCGTAGATGAGCCCGGCCAGCGCTTCCTGGGTATGCTTGGTACGATAGAGGAAGCGCGGGTCCGGATTCACGTTGAACGGGTTTTCCCGCAGTCCGAAGAATTTCTTGTACATGGGCGTCCGGCCGGAGTTACGCCTGGGATCCGGCTGTGACCTCCCGTTTCGTGAATCGCTTCCAGAATGGCGGCTTGTGGCTAGGCGGGTCTGACCCGAGGACCGGCACCTGGGCGAGGGTGGGCAGTTCCAAGTAGAACTCGATGTCTTTCTCGCAGCGCAGCGATTTGTCGCGCAGCTCCATCAGCAGCGAGAGTCCCGCTCCGAGGGCCAGTCCCAGGCCCAGGCCGCCGCCGGCAAACAGAGGCCGGTTGGGAAACGAGGGCCGTTCCGGAAGGTTAGCAGCATCCTGGAGCCGGAACTGTTCGCCCTGCTGGCGGCGGATGAGGTCCAGGGAAATCTCCGACTGGGTGCGCTTGTTCAGCAGGTCATTGTAGTTGCCCAGCGCGGAGTCGTAATCGCGGGTTAGCTCCTTGAACTGCTGCTCGACCAGCGGGCTGAGCTGAACGCGGGCCTGGAAGGTGCGCACCTGCTCCTGGAGCTTATCCTGCTCGCGTGTTTTCTCCTTGATGGTCTGCGCGAAGGAATGGATGGAGTTGCGAAGCTGCTGGATCTGCGGCGGCTCGCTCACCGAAGTCCGCTGCGACTTCTCCGGCGCAGGCTTCGGTGCGGCAGCGCCTTCCGCGATCTTCTTCTTCAACTGGGCCACATCCGCGCGGAGCTTGATGACGTCCGGGTGGTCCGGGGTGTACCGCGCTTCCATCTTGACCAGCTCGTTTTGCAGGCCGGCCAGCTGCAGCTCGAGGGTTTGCGGGTTGGTGCCGGCCTGCGAGGATTCCCAGGCGGCCACCTGCTGGGCCAGCAAAGATTCCGCATAGGCCTTGTCCTGCTGGGTGCGGTTCAGAAGCTGAATGACGGCCTCCAGCTGCGTGGTAGCGCCCATCAACAGCCGCATGTTGGATTCTTCCTGGCCCGGGAGCTGTCCGATGAACTTCTGCTTGAACTGGGCCAGCCGCGCGTCCTGCTCGTCCAGTTTGCGCTTGGCCTCTTCCAGCTGTTTCTCGATGAACTGCGTGGTATTGGCAGCCTGGTTTTCGGTGCGGCGCAGGTTTTCCTCGATGAACAGCGACGTAATCTGGGTGGCGACATCGCGCGCCAACTGCGGGCTTTCCGCCGTGAAGCTCACGTAGAAGCCGGGCAGCCCGCCCGCGCGCGTGGTGGTGGCGGAGGGCTTGACCGGAGTCACCTGGATGGATCGGCGCACCCGGTCCACCAGGTCTTCCATCGGCAGCTTGCCGAGTTCGGACTTGTACAGCCCCTGAGTCTCAATGATGGGCTGCAAACGCGACCTGCTGAGGATTTGCTCCTGCATGGTGGTCAGCCGCTCGCCGAGCTGCTCGGTGATTAGCGATTTCACAAACGTATCCGGGACTTTCTGTGCCTCAACCAGCACCAGGGTCTGCGAGGTGTAGCGCCTCGGGAAGGCGTAGGAGCTGATGTATCCGAGCACGGGCAGCACGAGCGCCGGCACAAGGATGAGCCATTTGTGGCGCTTGACCATCCCGAGGTAGTCGTCCATGCCGAGTTCTCTGTGTCCGAGCATTTTCTCCCCTAGTTCTCTTCTGCGGGCACGCGAGCCCGGCTAGTCAAGCTGGACCGGCTGGAAGCGGAAATCCAGGCCGATGCCGAAATGGTGCCGGGTCAGGTTCGTTGTGCACGGCATCGTCAGGCACGGCTCCGTCCTCCCGCGCTGCCATTGCGCGTTGTACAGGAGATAGATGCTCGCGGAGCGCCCCAAGGGACGCCGCACACTCACATCGGCCTGCACTGTATTGAATTTCCTCTCCGCCAGGCCGGGCGTCAATTGCCGGAGGTTTTCATTGTGCGCAAAACCAAACCCGAAACCTGTGGACCAGTTGCGGCCAAAAGTGCGGCCCATGCCGACGCGAACCAAGTCGGACTGCGCACCCAGCAGCACGCCCGAACCTCCGGTGAGGCGCCGATTGTAGGAGAGATCCAGGTCCGTGCGCGTAAACCGGTAGGTGAGCTGTGCGCGCGAGCTCCAGGACAGGCGCGTTTCGTTGCCGTTGATGGGGCTCGCGGTCTGGTTGATCTGCGGCCCTGCCGAGAAGTGCATGGCCATGCGGCCGGTAATCCGGCGCCCGTAGTTCAGGTGAATGGAGTGGCTGTCCACGTGGCCGTTGTTGCCCTCAAACCGCAACAGGTTCAGCGCGTAGCTGAGCGCGATGGTGTCCCGCGCCGTGACATCCCGGTTCCAGCCGGACTGAAACACAAAGCTCTGCGAATCAATGAAGCCGGCGTCCAGGAACCGAAGGAGGCCAAAGGACGCGGTGGCCGTCAGCGACGAGCGCGCGCTGAGGTTGTATTGCGCCTGGCCTACTACGGAGTTGCTGATTCGCCCGGAGTGCGAGGTGAGGATGGACTGGCTGGGTGTGAATCCCGGATTCAACCCGCCGCCGAAGCCTGCTCCGCCAACACCTCCACCGATTCCACCGCCGATTCCGCTCCCGAGACCACCGATGCCGCCGAAGCCGCCGCCGATGGCCCCTCCGCCGGCGAAGGCGGAGTCCGGGCTGTAGCTCATGAAGTCGCTGACCAAGAGGGTCCAGCGCTGGAGCGAAAACTGCTGCGAGACGCCGAACTGATGGAACTGGCCGCTGGTCTGCGTCTGCGTGTTATAGAGCGAGCCGCCGCCCGAATACTGCAGGGTGAGCTGGCGATCGGACCCGAAGCGCTGCAAGGCCAGGCTGCCGCGTAACGTGGAGAGCGCTTCTGCCCGCGACTGTCCCGGGATGCTGCTGCTGTTGGTGTCCACCGATTGCAGGAACTGGACCGCAGTCAGCAATTGGCTGCGGCCACCGCCGCCCAGGCCGATATCCTCGGCGCCGCTCAGGGGCCTCTTGTCGGCCTGCGGGGCGGCCGGGACTGCCGCCACGGCATCTGCCGGCGCCTTGCTGGAGCTTTCGCCCGAAGTAATGCCCGGCAATGGCTTGACCGGCTGAGAGAGGCGCGGGTCTTTTTCCTGGGCCTGGAGCTGAGGAACGGCCAGTGCCACGGCCAGGATACCGATCCACAGTGCAGTTGAGCGAATAGTCCGCATACAGCCCCCTTACGGGACGACGATGGTGTCGCCCGGTTTCAATTTGATGTTCTGTTCCGGCCGGAGTCCCTTCAACACTTCCTTGTAATTGAACGGGAATTTCATGGTTTTCCCGTTCTCCTCCCTCAGCACGTAGATTTTTTTCGCGTCGGCGTACTGCGAGAACCCACCGGCGCTGGAGAGCGCCTGGAGCACGGTCATATCCGGCAGCATGGGGAAGGCGCCGGGCCGGTTGGTCTCGCCCACGATGTAAATCCGGCGACTGTTTATGGCGCTGACAATCACGGTCACCTGGGGGTCGGCAATGAATTTCCGCAGGCGTTCGGTGATCAGCGTGCCCAGTTGCATGGGCGTGAGCCCCGCGGCTTGCACGTCGTTCAGCAGCGGGATGGAGATCTTGCCGTCCGGACGCACCGGGACGGTCCGCGTCAACTCCTGTTCCTTCCAGACGCTGATGGTCAGAACATCCTCGGAACCGATGACATAGCCGGGATCTTCTGAGCCGGCCGCTGGCCTGGCATCCGCAGCTTCCGCGCGCGTCCTGCTGTTCTCCCTTTCCGCGGGAGGGCTCTGCGCCGGCAGGTTCCCTGCCGGAGCGAAGAGCGCGGCAGCCAGCGCAGCCAGCCGAATCCATGGGCTCCGATTCGTCATTCTTCCTCTTTCCGTCGCAGTCTTCCGCCCGCTCACGCGGCCGGCGGTTCTTCCAGCCCGATCTGTTTCAACTTGTAGAGCAGCGTCTTGTAGCTGATCCGCAACTGTTCTGCGGCGCGCTTGCGGTTCCAGCGCGTCTGCCCCAGAGCCTTCAAGATCAGCGCGCGCTCCGCGCTGCGCGATGCCGCGCGCGCGGCTTCCTTCAACGAGATGCCAACCCCATCGGACAAGAACGCTTCCGTGTGGCCATTGCCAGCGGGCGGCTCCCCCGGGTGGCGGCGCGGTTCGTGGGAGCGCCGCAGTCTCGGCGCTGTCAGGTCTTCCAAGGCGACTGTTTCATCGCCCAGGGCCACAATCATCTTGACTACATTTTCGAGCTCGCGAACGTTTCCCGGCCAATCATAGGAAGCGAACAACAGTTCTGCCGCCACACTGAGGGCCGGCCGGGGGCGGTTGTAGAGGGTTGCAAACTTGGCCAGACAAAAATTCACCAGCGCCGGGATATCCTCGCGCCGCTGTCGCAGCGGAGGCAACCGCAGGCAGACGCCATTCAGCCGGTAGTAGAGTTCTTCGCGGAAGCGGCCGGCGCGCAATTCTTCTTCCAGGTTGCGGCTGGTGGCGCAGATGATCCGCGGTACGCTCCCCGGCGCGGCGTCCTCGCCCGCGGGCAGAGAATGGAGGAGATGTTGCTGTGCCGCCGGACTGAGTTCGCTGATTTCATCCAGGAACAGAGTCCCGGGAGAGCTATGGCTGCGACCGTTTTCGCCTGCCCCATTCCAGCTCAGGCCCTCCGGGCTGATCGCCCCGCAGTTGAATTTTACAAAGGCATCATGCGCACGCGCCGACAGACGATGGATGTGCACGGCGACGACTTCTTTTCCGGTTCCGCTTTCACCCACCACCAGCACGGGGATGTTCGTCGGGGCGATGTCCGCCAGCATGCGCTCCAGCGTGCGCATTGCGGCACTGGGGCCGGGCACAAAGAAATGGTTGCCGTTCAGATCCATTTTGACGCCTGATTCCATGCGCTGTTCAGTCGGAATTCAGATTTCGAACTGGCTCGCCCAAGCAACCGACCGACTCAAACCAACTCTACAAGTGCACGCTAGGAGCCACTACCAACCCTGTTTCACCGCAGCCCTTCATTCGATTGCAAATCCTTAGTTTCGAGTACATTCCGGGCAAACCGCAAGAATGGGGACAAAAGTATAGCTCCGGGTGCAAGTGGAAATCAAGTTCCATTATGTGGCATGCAAATATCTCAAAGGTCCAGGAAATACCCATGTTTACCGGAAAAACTGCCATGCCCACGCATAAATAACTGTTTATCAAACATTTGAACCAGCCGGCAGCGCAATGAAGCAGCCTAGCCGGCTGAGTAAAACATTTTCCTATTTGCCCCAAGTCCCTTCTCCCAAGACCCGCGAGGCTAGGCGCATGCCTACCACGGGTGATTCTCGATAGACAACCCAGGACACGCAGATTGCAGTGTGATACGTCTTCGATTATTCTGCATGCACTCGTAAGGGGAGGGTATTCGCCGCGAATGGCAGATCAGCCGCAGATGGCAAGCCAACCAGAAGTGCTGGCTCCAGCATTCGGCTGGTTCCGCTGGTGGCAGACCGGGATCGTGCTCCTGATGCTGGCCGGACTCTACCGGGAAGTTCTCTCGCGGCTGGTTTCACAGTGGTGGAACGACCCGAATTTTTCCCACGGGTTTTTCGTCCCTCTCTTCTCTGCCTACGTGGTGTGGAGTGAAAAAGCCGAATGGAACAAGGTGGCGCCGCAGCCAGCCTGGTTCGGCGCAGTGGTCATCTCCGGGGCACTGGGGATGCTGGTGGTGGGGATTCTGGGCGCAGAGCTTTTTCTTTCCCGCGCTTCGCTGGTGTGGCTGATTGCGGGGATGGTCCTGTTTTTTCGCGGATGGACTTTTTTCCGGGCGGTGCTGTTTCCGTGGGCCTTCCTGTTCCTGATGATCCCCATCCCCGCCATCCTCTTCAACCAGGTGGCCTTTCCGCTGCAGTTGCTGGCTTCCCGCGCGGCCAGCACACTGCTGGAGCTGCTGAGTGTCCCCGTGCTTCGGGAGGGGAACCTGTTGCGGCTGCCAGCGATGGCACTGGAAGTGGTGGAGGCCTGTAGCGGCATCCGCTCGCTGGTCTCTCTGGGCACGCTGGCGCTCATCTATGGATATCTGCTGGACCGCAGGATTGTTGTCCGCGTCATCCTGGCGCTGGGAGCGGTCCCAATCGCGGTGACAGCCAATGCGTTGCGCATCGTGGGGACAGGCGTGCTGGGGCAGTGGGGCAGTCCGGAGGCCGCGGAGGGGTTCTTCCACTCCTTTTCCGGCTGGGTGCTGTTCGTCCTCTCCCTGGCGATGCTATTCGGGCTGCACAAGATTTCGCAAATGATCTGGCCTCCCCAAAGGTCGTCCGCAAAACAAAAATCGAGCGTGGAGGCAGCCCCGCAATGAGCTCTGCACCCGGCTCATCTTTCCGCTTCTGGGTGCTGGTGGCGATGCTGGTTGCCACAGGGTTGTTTCTTCATTCCCGCACACGGCCGGAGGCGCTCCCGCAGCGACTCCCCCTCCAGGAATTCCCGCTTTCGCTGGGCCCGTGGAGCGGCAAGACACTCACGCTGGACGACGAGACGCTGCGCGTGCTGGGAAACGGAGAATTCCTGGTGCGCATTTACCGCAGCGCACGGCATCCGGCACACATGGATTTCTTCCTGGCCTATTTCCCCAGCCAGCGCGCCGGGGACACGATCCATTCGCCACAAAACTGTTTGCCCGGCGCCGGCTGGGAGCCCGTCGAATCTTCGCGCATTGCAATCCCCGGACCAGATAGCCGGCCCATAGTGGTGAACCGGTATGTCATTGCCAAGGGCCTGGA
>Ga0247727_10002954_pt1 | contig 38265 bp, 26 predicted proteins | sample WisWelCaveWW1625_FD_202498 | JGI IMG/M metagenome (GOLD analysis project Ga0247727, IMG submission 202498) | Biofilm microbial communities from Wishing Well Cave, Virginia, United States - WW16-25 | ecosystem: Environmental > Aquatic > Deep subsurface > Groundwater > Cave microbial mat | place...
GGAGGGGGGGAGGGGGTGGGGGGGGGGGGGGGGGGGGGGGGGGGCGGGGGGGGGGGGGGGGGGGGGGGGGGGGGGGGGGGGGGGGGGGGGGGGCGGGGGGGGGGGGGGGGGGGGGGGGGGGGGGGGGCGGCGCCCGGCGCGACGTTGAGTTCCGGGTCCGCCACGGCGTGCGGCCCGGACTACATCTGGCCGTCGTGCGCGACCTCGGCCGGGAGCGCGGCCTCGAGGAGCAGCTCGCGCACGCGCAGCGCATGGAGTCGCTGGGCCGGCTGGCCGGCGGCGTGGCGCACGACTTCAACAACATCCTCACGGCAATCCTCGGGCACGCGGAAATGCTGATGGACGATCTGCCCGAAGGGTCGGCGCTGCGGGGCGACCTCGGCGAGATCCACTCGGCCGCGCTGCGCGCCGGCACCCTGACGCGCCAGCTGCTCGCGTTCAGCCGGCGCCAGGTGCTGTCGCCACGGGTGGTGGACCTCGGCGACGTGGTCCGCGGTCTCGAGCCGATGCTGCGGCGCGTCATCGGCGAAGACGTCGTTTTGGCCATCACCTGCGACCGCGCGCTCGCCGTGCGTGCCGACCCGAGCCAGATCGAGAACGTGGTGGTCAACCTGGCGGTCAACGCGCGCGATGCCATGCCGGCCGGCGGCCAGCTGGGCGTGCGGGTCGCGCGGGAGACCGTGCGCGAGCCGGAGGGCACGGGGCCGGGCGAGGAGCTCGCGGCCGGGGAGTACGCGGTGCTGGCGGTCAGCGATACGGGGCACGGCATGGCGCCGGATGTGTTGGAGCACGTGTTCGAGCCGTTCTTCACCACCAAGGATCGGGGCCGGGGCTCCGGGCTCGGGCTGTCGACCGTGTACGGCGTGGTGAGCCAGAGCGGTGGCGCGGTCCGGGTCGAGAGCCGGCCGGGGCAGGGCTCGACGTTCCGCGTGTTCCTGCCGCTGGTGGCCGCGACGCCGGACGCCCAGCCCATCCCGCCGCCGCGGCCCGCCGCCGACGGCACCGAGACCGTGCTGCTGGTAGAGGACGAGGACTCGGTGCGGGCGCTGGCGCGCCGGGCGCTGGAGTCGCGCGGCTACCGCGTGCTGGCCGCCGCCGGCGGCACCGTCGCGCTCGAGCTCGCCGCGCGGCACGACGGCCCGATTCACCTGCTCGTCTCCGACGTGGTGATGCCCGGCTTGAGCGGCCCGCAGCTCGCCGACGCCCTGCGGCGCGTCCGCCCGCGGGTGAAGGTGGTGTACGTGTCGGGGTACGCCGAGGACGCGCTGGGCCAGCGGGGCCTGCCGGAGGGCGACGCGTTCCTGGCGAAGCCCTTCTCGGCCGACGACCTCGCCACGCGGGTTCGCTCCGCGCTCGACGCCGGGCCGTAGCGCTGGCGGGCGCGGCTCCCGTTGAAGTCGTGTGGCGTCGCGGCTAGCTTTCGTGCCGCGAATGCCCTGGTGGTGAAACTGGTAGACACGCCATCTTGAGGGGGTGGTGGCGCAAGCCGTGTCGGTTCGAATCCGACCCAGGGCATCGGCGGTTGCCACCGTAGCTCAGTGGTAGAGCTCTCGATTCGTAATCGAGCGGTCGTCGGTTCAAGTCCGACCGGTGGCTCTTGCGGGTCCCGCCCGGGATTCCAATACTTGTTGGTCTCTCCGGTTTCCTCGTCGAACACCCAAGGAGGCGTCGTGCAGGGGATGTCTGCCGGCCGGCCCGCCGGTGAGCGCCGCGAGCGCTCCGGGCGCCGCATTGCCGCAGAACGCCGGGACAGCGAGCGCCGGGACGGTGACCGCCGCCTCCAGAACATGTGGGTCGCCGTCGAGCGTCGGGCGGACGCGGAGCGCCGCCGTCGCGACCGCCGCGCGGGCCGCGATCGTCGCCGGGTTCCGGATCGGCGCCACCCCATGAGTGGATCCCGCCGCTAGCCGCATCGCCGCGGCGCTGACGCACGGCTTGGTGCCCGCCGTGCCGGTACCGCACCGCGCCGATGTGGCCGACGCCGCGGCGCAGGATCGATACGCCGCGTGGATGGCCGGCCAGAGCGTCGCCGGCGTCGCCGTGTGGGCCCACACCGGCCGCGGCCTCCACCTCCCCCCCGATACCGCCGCCCGCGTGCTCGAAAGCTGGCGGCGTGCCCTGCCGGCGCCGCGCGTCCTCGTGGCGGGAGCCGGCGCGCGGCCCCGCCGCTCCAGGAGCGGCCGCGCCCGCGTCACTCCGCCTGCCGATCCGGTCGGCCTGACCGCCTTCGTCATCACGGCCACCCTGGAGATGGCCGCCGAGGCCAAACAGCTCGGCGCCGACGCGCTGCTCGCCTTCCCGCCCGTCCTGCTGCGCGACTTGGAGGACCGCGATGGGCGCATCGTCGAGGTCCACGCCGCGCTGGCGCAAGTCGGGTTGCCCGTCATCGCCTTCTACCTCTACGAGCAGGCCGGCGGCATCAGCTACAGCGAGCGCGTGCTCGATCGCATTCTCGCGCTGCCGCACGTGCTCGGCATCAAGGTCGCGACGCTCGACAGCGTCGTCACCTTTCAGGCCGTCGCGCGCCGCATCCCGCCCGGGAAGCTGCTGATCACCGGCGAGGACCGGTTCCTCGGCTACTCGCTGATGATGGGGGCGCGGTCCGCGCTGATCGGACTCGGCGCCGCGCGCGTCGCGCTCAGCGCCGACCTCCTGGCGGCGTTCGCGCGGGAAGAATGGCCGCGGTTCCACGCGCTGTCGGCCGCGGTGGACCGCTTCGCGGCCGCCACGTTCCGCGATCCGATGGACGGATACATCCGCCGGATGCTGCACGTGCTCGCGCGTGACGGCGTGATCCCGGCGGAGGCCGCGTACGACCCGTGGGGCCCCGAGGTGCCGGCATCGCAGCTCGCCGAGGTCGATGCCGCGCTCGCCAGTCCGTGATCGCGGCGCTGCCGGAACGGCCGCGGCTGCCGCAGCCGCTGCACAGCCGGCTCGCGGCGGACTTCGATCGGTTCCGAACCGGCCTGCCGGCGGACCCCGGCGCCCACGCGCGCGAGCGCTACGGCGTGGACCTCACGGGCCAATACGCGGGCCGCACGATCCGCCTCCCCTTCGGCAAGGCCTCCGGCCAGCTCTCCATGACGGACTCCGAGGTCCGCGCCGACGCGACAGCGGGACTCGGCTTCGTGGTGCTGAAAACGGTGATCGCCGAGGACCCGGCCGGGAGGCGCGCGATGGAAGCGTGGGCCATCCACGAAACGGCGATGCGGGTGGAGCAGCGCACTGCAGCTTCGGGGCGCGAGGGGTGGACGGTCACGTGGAAGGGGCGCGGCTGGGACTGCAGCTTCGAGGACTACCTCGCGCTGTACGGCGAGGCGCTGGCCATCGGCGGCGCGGCGGGCATGCCGGTCGCGGCCTCGGTGAAGTACCACCTGCCGGAGCCCGGTGCGGGCTTTCGCGTGGCGGAATACGAGCACACCACGCGGCGCCTGGTCGAGATCGGCGGGACCGACACCATCATCGAGAAGGACTTCTCGCCGACGCTCGCCGGCGACGCCCTGGCGGATCAGCGCGACAACGTCCTGCGCTGGATCCGTGACGTCGCGGACCTGGTGAAGCGGCAGGCGCCGCTGACGCTCGGGCTCAAGCTGATGAACGCGTTGTTCGACGACGCCTTCCAGTCGGAGATGGTGGACGCGGCCCGCGCGAGCGGCGCCGATTTCCTGGTGCTGTTCAACCGGCTGTTCGACCCCCGGGGGGGCGTGGCGTATGGGGGCTGGGATCTGTCCGATCGCAACCTGCGGGTGCTGGACCGCTGCGGGCCGGTGCCGCACTGCGCGACAGGGAACATCGTGTCGGGGCGGGTGATGCTCGAGTACGCGCTGCGGGGCGCGACCTCGGGCGCGCTGCACACCTTTTTCCAGCTGCCGCTCGGCGCCTACGCCGCGACCGCGGGCAGCCGTTCCGAGCGCGCGCTGCACACCCTGTTGTACCACCCGGAGGACGGACTCATCGCGTGGCTGCTGCACCTGGGCGAGACCGGCGCGCTCCCGCGCCGCGGCGGGCTGCTGCGGTTTCTGGATGTGGGGTCGACCGTTGACCGTTGACCGTCGACCGTTGACAGAGCGCCTTGACGTTCGACGGTTGACGCCCGACGGTTGACGCTTCCATGGCCCTCGACATCCCTCTCGATATCTCCGGCGTCCGCCTCTTCGAGGTGGCCGTTCCCCTGGCCCGGCCGTTCCGGATCAGCGGCGGGACGCTCGAGGTGCGCCGCTCGCTCATCGTCGAGCTGGTGGATCGTTCCGGTGCGCGTGGCTACGGCGAGAGCGCGCCGTTCGAGGCCCCGTTTTACAGCGAGGAGACGCTCTCCTCCGCGAAGGCCTGTCTCGTCGAGCACCTGCAGCCGCGCGTGATGGGGCAGTCGTTCGACGGGCTCGAGGCGGCCGTGACCGACATGGCCCGCGGCATCCGCGGCAACCGGTTCGCGCGCGCGGGGCTGGAGACCGCGCTGTGGGACCTGGTGTGCGCGAAGGCGAAGGTCAGCCTGCGCGCACTGCTGACCGAGGTGATGGCGCACCTCGGCGTGCCGGGGCCGTTCCGCTCCAGCCGGGGCTACGTGGAGAGCGGCGCGGCGCTGGGCATCCCGGACGCCGCCGACGGCGTGCCGCTCGAGACGCTTGGAGCCTGGATGGAGGAGGCGCTCGCGGCCGGCCATCGCCGCGTGAAGATCAAGGTGCAGCCCGGCTGGGACGTGGAGCCGATCCGCGCGGTGCACGCGGCGGCGCGGCGCCGCGGGGTGCCGGTGCGGGTGTGGGCGGACGCCAACGGCAGCTATGAGCGGCCGCGCGACCTCGCGCTGCTTCGCGCGATGGATGCCGAGGGGCTCGAGCTGCTCGAGCAGCCGCTCGAAGCCGACGACGTCCAGGGGATGATCGCGCTGGCCCACGAGCTGTCCACCCCCGTGTGCGTGGACGAGTCGCTGGTGGACGACCACGCCGCGCAGCTGTTCCTCGCGGCCGAGGGGCCGAGGATCTGGAACCTGAAGGTCCAGCGGGTGGGCGGGCTGTGGGAGGGCGTGAAGATGTACAAGCGCGCCGTGGAGTCGGGCGTCACGCTGTGGGGAGGCACCATGCCCGAGACCGGGGTCGGCAGCCACGCGATTCTCGGCCTTGGCGCGTTCGCCGGCTTCACGCTGCCGACCGACCTGGCGGCGTCGGAGCGGTGGTATCGGCCCGCGACGGATCTCATTGAGCTTCGGATGGACTCCCAAGGGCACATCGCCGTCAACGATGGGCCCGGGCTGATGCACGTCGGGCTACGCGAGACGCTCGAGAAGGCGGCGAGGCTGATCAGTTAGGCGCCGATTCCGAGCCCTTTCTTCAGGCGGTCGATGAGGCCGGGCCTCGGCAATCGCCGCTCGCCCGTCACAAACCCCGCCGCCTCGATCGCCTCTCTGAACGCCCGTCCGTCCGCGAAGCGATCACCCGGTTCCCACGCACACGCCTTGCGCAGCGCCTGCTCGAGCAACGCCGGCACGTCGTCCCGCTCGGTGCGCAGCTCGGGAATGGTGTAGCGCACGTCGCCTTTCCACGTGTTCTCCGGTCCGCGCTCGGGGAACGGGGGCCGGCCGAGCAGCAGGAAGTAGCCCACGGCGCCGAGCGAGAACAGGTCGGAGCGCGCGTCCACCTGACCGCCGGCAAGCTGCTCGGGCGCGGCGAACTGCGGCGTGCCGGAGCGGCTCGTCGCGCCGCCCCACAGGCGGCCACGGGGCAGCGCGAGGGCGAGGCCGAAGTCGGTGACGTGCACGCGGCCTTCGGCGTCCACCAGCAGGTTCTCGGGCTTGATGTCGCGGTGCACCAGCCGGCGCGTGTGCGCGTACTCGAGCGCGCTCAGCGTGTCGTCGAGGATCTCGATGGCGCGGGGCACGCTGAGGCGACCCAGCTTCTGCACCAGCTGGCCGACCGATTGCCCGCGGATCAGCTCCATGGTGTACCACAGCAGCCCCAGGCGCCCGTCGATGTCGTGGATGCTGACGATGTTGGGGTGCTTGAGGCCCGCGGCCAGCTGGGCCTCGCGCTGGAACCCGTCGGCGATCGCGGGTTCCCGGATCAGCCGCGGGTCGAGCACCTTCATGGCCACTTCGCGCTCCAGGGCGAGGTCCCGCACGCGGTACACGATCCCGAAGCTGCCCGACCCCACCTCGGTCAGCAGCTCGTAGTCGTCGCCGAGGGCCCGGCGCAGGCGCCGTTCCCACTGGGGCGAGTCCGGGAGCACCCCGCTCGGGCCGCTCGCCGAGGGGTCGGTGAACGGGTCGGTGAAGCTGGCCAGCTCCGCGAGCATCTCGGCGGCGGTCTTGAAGCGGTCGTCCACGTTGCGCTCGAGCGCCCGCATGACCCACCGGGCCACGACCTGCGGGGCGGTGGGGCGGACGTCCAGCAGCGGCCGCGGCCGGTTCTCGGGCACGAATCCGGTCAACGCGTAGTACAGCACGGCGCCGATGGTGTAGATGTCGGCGCTCGGATCGCCGACGGAGCCGTCGCGCACCTCGGGGGCGAGGAACGGGTTGTCGTCGGCGCGCAGCGGCGGCGGGACCACGTCGAGCACCCGGCTCGCGAAGCGGAGGTCGGTGATGACGGCGCGCCCGGAGCTGTCGAGCATGAGGGTCGTGGGCACGATGCGCCGCAGCGTCACCAGCCGCACGTGGGCGTGATCCAGCGCGTACAGCAGGTCGCGGGACAGGCTCAGGACCGCCGGGATCGGCCGCGGGCCACGCGCGACCGCCGTGGCCAGGCTTTCGCCCTCGATCCAGTTGCCGACCCGGTACGCGAGGCCGCCCCGCTCGCCCGCGTTGTAGATGTGGCGGATCGAGGGGTGGTCGAGCTGCGCCAGCACCTCGCCCTCGCGCTGGAACCAGGTGCGCATCGGCCCGTCCCGCAGCTGGACGCGGAGCGCCACGGTGCGCTTGAGCGTGCGGTCCCGGACGCGATACAGCAGGCGCTCGTCCGATTCTTCCACGAGCGCTTCCAGCTCGAACAGGTCCCCGAACAGCATGTTGAAGTCCACGCGGGAAAGTTACTCAGCGAGGCGTTTCCGCCCAACGCGCCACGAAATCCCGGAACTGCCGGACGTAGGCTTCGTCTCCCACGTCGTAGGTCTCGTTGTGGCCGGCGCCGGGAATCAGCCACAGCTCGGCTCGCTCGCCGGCCCGCGCCGCCAGGGCCCGGCTCATCGCCGGCGGGACGAGGTCGTCCACCTCGCCGTGCACCAGCAGGAGCGGCGCGCGCACCCGCGAGACCGCCGCCAGGTTGTCGAAGGCGGCGCCCGCGAGGAACGAAGGCGCGAACGGGAAGTGACGCCGCGCCATGGCGCGCAGCGAGGTGAACGCGGATTCGAGCACGAGCCCGGACACCGGCCGGGTCGCCGCCACATGCGCCGCCGGCCCCGCGCCGACCGAGCGTCCGTAGACCACGATCCGCGCGGGGTCCACGTCGGCCCGGGCGGCGAGCCAGTCGAAGCCGGCTTCGGCGTCGCGCGACACGCCGTCCGTCGTCGTCCGGCCTGAGGAGGCGCCGTAGCCGCGGTACTCGAGGGCGAGCAGCGCGGCGCGCGGCGGCCGGAACTCGCGGAACACCGGGGCGAGGCCTTCGACCGTCTCGGCATTGCCGTGCAGCCAGAGCACCGCCCCGCTCCGGCCGCTCGAATCGCGCGGCGGCAGGTACCACGCGACCAGACGCTCGCCGTCGGCCGTCGGGATTTCGACGCGCCGGCCGTCGGACAAGCCGAAGCGCGCGGGCTCGCCGGTGCCGCCGCCGCCACCGGGGAACAGCAGGCGGCGCCGGCCCGCCAGTAGGAGCAGGCAGGCGGCGACGTACGTCGCGGCCGCGACGAGTACCCAGCGGAGGATCATTCGGCGCACTTCCTTATTATGCGCCGCGCGGTCGCCTGGCGGGCGAGTGCGGTGTCCGCTTGTGGGACAGGGAATCCCGGAGCCGGGCAGGCGCCACTCTGGAACGGGGCGGCGCACCCGCGCCAAGTTGTTGCCATCGCGGACGTTGTGGCGCGGCCCACGGCGGCACGCGCCTTGCCCCTTCAGCCCTCGATGGATATTCAGCGCGCACCGATCAACAGCAACCGCACTCGGGTGATGTACGCGGCCGGCGGGCTGGCGGCGCTCGTGCTCGTCACCGTCGCGTTGTCGCGGCTCAAGCCGGCGGCGCCGACGGTCGACCGCGACGGCGGGGTGTGGCTCGGCGGCGTCGCCCGCGGGCCGATGCTGCGCGAGGTGCGCGGCCCCGGCACGCTGGTTCCTGATTCGATCCGGTGGATTCCCGCCGTCACGAGCGGGCGCGTCGAGCGCGTCCACGTGCGCAACGGCGCCGCGGTCCAGGCGGGACAGGTCCTCCTCGAGATGACGAACCCGGACGAGCAGCTGCAGGCGCTCAGCGCGCAGCAGCAGCTGTCCGGCGCGCACCAGCAGCTCGTGAACCTCCGCACGCAGCTGGAGACGGGCCAGCTCAACCTGCGCGCCGCGGTCGCGAACGCCCGCACCCGGCTGCGTGAAGCGCAACGGCAGCTGGCCGCCCGTGAGACCCTGGTCGTCCGCAATCTCGTCGCGCCGAACGAGGTGCTGCAGTACCGCGACCAGGTGGTCGAGCTGACCGAGCTCCTGCAGATCGAGGAGGCGCGGCTCCGGCTGACGGCCTCGACGGTGGACAGCCAGCTCGCGCTGCAACGCGACCAGATCGCCCGCCTCCAGGCGATCGCCGAGTACCGGGAGGACCGCGTTTCCTCGATGCGCGTTACGGCGCCCACCGCGGGCGTCGTGCAGGATCTCAACCTCGAGACGGGGCAGTGGGTCCAATCGGGTCAGACGCTGGCGCGGGTGGTGCAGCCGAGCAAGCTGCGCGCGGTGCTCCGCATTCCCGAGACCCAGGCGCGCGACGTGGCGCTCGGCCAGGCGGCCGACGTGGACACGCGGATCGGCCACGTGCCGGGGCGCGTGCAACGCATCGACCCCGGATCGCTGAACGGCACCGTGGCGGTGGACATCGCGCTCGAGGGTCCGCTCCCGCAGGGCGCGCGCCCGGACCTCTCGGTGGAAGGGACGATCGAGATCGAGCGCCTCGACGACGTGGTGTTCGTGAACCGGCCGGCCTACTGCCAGCCCAACAGTCCCTGCGGGCTGTTCAGGCTGACCGAAGGCGGCCGGTACGCGGAACGGACGCAGGTCCGGTTCGGCCGCGCCTCGGTCAACACGATGGAAGTGCTCGGCGGGCTGAGCGTGGGCGATTCGGTGATCCTGTCGGACATGAGCCGGTGGGATGCGGTGGATCGGGTGAGGGTCAAGTAGCTGACAGCTCACAGCTGACAGCTGACAGCCACAACTTTCGCGACGAGGGTTCTCCATGGGCGGCAACGGTGAGCGGCTGATCCAGCTCGAGGGCATCAAGAAGGTCTTCTACACCGACGAGGTGGAGACCCATGCCCTCGCGGACATCCACCTCGAGGTCAAGACCGGCGAGTACGTCGCCATCGGGGGCCCGTCGGGCTGCGGCAAGACCACGCTCCTCTCCATCCTCGGCCTGCTCGACACGCCGACCGAGGGCAGCTACGTGCTCGCGGGCGAGCCGGTGGCGAAGCTCACGGCCAGCGAGCGGGCGCGGATCCGCAACAAGCAGATCGGCTTCATCTTCCAGGCGTTCAACCTGATCGGCGACCTCACGGTGTTCGAGAACGTGGAGCTGCCGCTCACCTATCGCGGCATGCCCGCCGCCGAGCGCAGGAAGCGGGTCCAGGACGCCCTCGAGCGCGTCGGCATGGCGCACCGGATGAAGCACTATCCCTCGCAGCTTTCGGGCGGCCAGCAGCAGCGCGTCGCGGTGGCGCGCGCGGTGGCCGGCGACCCGGTGATCCTGCTCGCCGACGAGCCGACGGGGAACCTCGACTCCAAGAACGGCGAGGCCGTGATGCAGCTGCTGCGGGAGCTGCACAAGGGCGGCGCGACGATCTGCATGGTGACGCACGACCCGCGGTACGAAGCGCACGCCGACCGGTCGGTGCACCTGTTCGACGGGCGGGTCGTGGAGGAGCAGGCCGCCGCGACGGGCGACTGAGACGTGGACACACTGCTCCAGGACTTCCGCTTCGGTCTGCGCGGGCTGCTGAAGCACCCAACGCTTACGCTCGTGGCCGTCGCCTCGCTCGGGCTCGGTATCGGCGCGAACACGACCGTCTTCGCGTGGATGGACCGCTTTGTGTTGCGCCCGTTGCCGGCGGTCGAGCGGTTCGACCGGCTGGTGGCCGTGCACACACGGGCGCCGGACGGCGACGAGTGGTCGGTCTCCTGGTCGGACTACCGCGACTGGCGCGACGCGGTCGAGACTACTCACCTGGCCGCGTTCGACCTCATGGTGCTGGGTCTGCGGACCGCCGAAGGCTCGCAGCGCGTGTGGGGCAACCTGGTTTCGGGCGACTATTTCGACGCGCTTGGGGTGCCGGCGGCGCTGGGACGCACGCTGCGGCGCGCCGACGAGGATGCGGCGGCGCCGGTGGCGGTTCTCGGCCACAGCTTCTGGCAGCGGCAGTTCGCCGGCGACTCGGGCATCATCGGGCGCTCGATCGTCCTCAGCGGCCAGGCGCTGACCGTCGTGGGCATCGCGGCGCCGCGGTTCGGCGGCTCGTACGTCGGGCTGGTGTTCGACCTCTATGTGCCCGCCACCATCGCCGGTCTGCTCGGGCGAGGCCCGGAGCTGCTCACCAATCGAGACTGGCAGACCTTCGACGTCGTGGGGCGGCTGCGCGCCGGCGTCACGCTGGCCCAGGCCCGCCAGGAGCTGGACCGCGTCGCCCGGCGCACGCGCGAGGCCGCGGGTGCCGAGGTGCGGGGCGCGCTGGTGAAGCCGTCCGGCGACCAGGGCGCCACCGAGATCTTCAAGCCGTTGACGGTCGCGCTGCTCGGGGTGACGGCGCTGGTGCTGCTGGTCGCCTGCGCCAACGTCGCCAACCTGCTGCTGGCGCGCGGCATCGCGCGGCGGCGCGAGATCGCCATCCGCCTCTCGCTGGGCGCCTCCCGCACCCGTCTCGTGCGGCAGCTCCTCACCGAGAGCGTCGCGCTGGCCGCGCTCGCGGGGCTCGCCGGACTCGGCGTCGCGACCTGGGCGCGCGACCTGATGTACGCTTTCGTCCCCCCGGCCCCGTTCCCCATCGCCTTCAGCTTCGAGACGAGCGGCGGCACGCTCGCCTTTGCGTTCGCGGCGACGGCGGTCGCGGTGCTGGCGTTCGGGCTGGCTCCGGCGCTCGTGGCGTCCAAGCCGGACCTGGTGCCGACGCTGAAAGACGACGTCGGCGCGGGCGTTCCGCATCGGGCCCGTCTCCAGCCCGTGCTCGTCGCCGGGCAGATCGCGCTCTCGCTGGTCTCCCTGGTCTGCGCCGGCCTGTTTCTGCGCAGCCTCGCCGCCGCTGGGCGGGTGGACGTCGGGTTCACCGCGCCCGAGCGGGTGCTCCTGGTGACGACGGACTTCCAGCTGGCCGGCGTGCCCGACAGCGCCGGCGCGGCGTTCGCGGGCCGCCTGCTCGAGCGGCTCGCCGCCCTCCCGGGCGTCGAAGCGGCGAGCCTCGCGACGATGGTGCCGCTGGGCTTCGGCGGCAGCAACTCCAACGGCACGAGGATCGAGGGCTACACGCCGCAGCCCGACGAGAACCTGTCCATCCAGTACAGCCTGGTCGGCCCGGACTACTTCCGCGCCATGGGGATCCCGATCGTGCGCGGACGGCCCATCGGCACGGAGGACGGCCGCGAGACGGCTCCCGTCGTGATCGTCAACGAGACCTTCGCCCGTCGCTACTGGCCGGGGCTCGACGCGATCGGCCGGCGTCTGGCCCAGGGCGGGGACTGGATGACGGTGGTCGGCGTGGCGAAGGACGGGAGGTACGGCCAGCTCAATGAGGCGGCGCGGCCCCTGGTGTATCGCCCGTTCGCGCAACATTACCGGGACGCCTTCACGATCCACGTGCGCGCTGCCGCCGGCGACCCGCGCCTGCTGACGCCGGCCCTGCGTCGGGCTTTCGCTCAGACGAGTGCGGATCTGCCCGTCCTCGATCTGCGGACGATGGCCGAGCACATGGAGGCGGCGGTGTTCGCGCAGCGAATGGGTGCGTGGATGCTGAGCGGATTCGGACTGATGGCGCTGCTGCTTTCGGCCGTCGGCGTGTACGGCGTCATGAGCTACGCCGTGTCGCAGCGCACGCGCGAGATCGGGGTGCGGGTAGCGCTGGGCGCCGGCCGACGCACGGTGGTGCGGCTCGTCGTCGGCCGCGCGATGCGGCTGGCCGGGATCGGCCTCGCGGTCGGTCTCGTCGCGGCCCTTGGCGCGGGCCGGCTCCTTCGCACGCAGCTGCTCGGCGTGAGCCCCAGCGACCCCGTGACCTTCGTCGCCATCGGGCTCCTGCTGGGCGGCGTGGCGTTGCTGGCGAGCTGGATTCCGGCGCGCCGCGCCGCGAAGGTCGATCCGATGGTGGCGCTGCGGTACGAGTAGACGCACGGACGCACAGACGCACAGAGGACACCGTGATGGACAGCCTGGGTCCGGATCTGCGGTACGCGCTGCGCGGCATTGCCCGCGCGCCCGGCCTCGCGCTCGCGGTCGTGCTCACGCTCGGCCTCGGCATCGGGGCCACCGCCACGGTGTTCACGTGGCTTCAGGGCATGGTGTTCAACCCGCTCCCCGCGGTACCCGGGTGGGACCGGCTGGTCGTCGCGCACACCCGGGCGCCCGGCGGCGGCACCTGGGATGTGTCGTGGCCGGATTTCAAGGACTGGCGCGCAGGCGCGAGGAGCGCCGACCTGGCCGGGTGGGACATGGCGCAGCTGGGGCTCCGGGACGGTTCCGGGCCGACGGAACGTGCCTGGGGCATGCTGGTCTCGGGCAACTACTTCGAGGATCTCGAGGTGCGGCCCGCGCTGGGCCGGGTCCTGCGCATGGATGATGAGGAACACGGCACGCCCGTCGCCGTGTTGGGTCACGGCTTCTGGCAGCGGCGCTTCTCGGGCGACTCCAGCGTCATCAACCGGACTATCACGCTCAACGGGTCGGCTTTCACCATCGTGGGGGTCGCGGCGCCGCGCTTCGGCGGCACCTATGTCGGACTGAGCCTGAATCTGTATGTGCCGATGACCACGCTGCCGCTTCTCGCGCCTGACGGCACGCAGTTCCTCCAGGATCGCGAGCGGCGTTCGATGTACGTCGTCGGCCGGCTGAAACCCGAAGCGACGGTGGCTCAGGCAGCGGCCGAAATCGAACCGCTGGCGTTGCGAGCCGGCGTGGCCGGGGGCCTGGCGCAGCCGCTGGGGGCTGTGGTGCGGACGCACGGCGCCGTCGACGCTCCCGGCGCGATGCGTCCGGTCCTCGGCGCGCTGCTGGCCGTGGCCGGCCTGGTGCTGCTCATCGCCTGCGCCAACGTCGCCAACCTGTTGCTCGCGAGAGCGATGGCCCGCCGCCGCGAAATCGCGGTGCGCCTGGCCGTCGGCGCCTCGCGATTCCGTCTGGTGCGCCAGCTGCTCACCGAGAGTCTGACGCTGGCGGCGCTCGCCGGCGTCCTGGGCATGCTGGTGACGTTCTGGGGACGTGACGCCATGCTGGCGCTGTTGCCGGCGGTGCCGTTCCCCATCGGCCTGGAGTTCAGTATCGACGGCAGGGTCCTGGTGTTCGCGACGCTCGTCACGGCCTCCGCCGCGGTGGTGTTCGGTCTCGTGCCGGCGCTCCGGGCGTCGCGGCCGGACCTCGTTCCCACCCTCAAGGATGAGATCGGCGATGGTGCCGGGGGCCGCGGACGGCTCCAGGGCGCGCTCGTCGCGGCGCAGGTGGCGCTGTCGCTGGTGACGCTGGTGTCCGCGGGCCTGTTCGTGCGCAATCTCGAGGAGGTCCGGTCCCTCGACACCGGGATGAGCGGCCTGGACCGCGTGCTCCTGGTCGGCACGGACTTGCGGCTCGCGGGCATCACCAGCGACAGCGTGCACGTGACGGTGGTGCGCCGCCTGCTCGAGCGTGTGCGCGCGCTCCCGGGCGTCGAGGCGGCCTCGGTGGCGCGCACCGTTCCGCTCGGCCCCGGCAACCTCAACACCAGCGCCACGCGCATCGAGGGCTACACGCCCCGGACGGACGAGAACATGGATATCAGCCACAATGATGTGGCGGACGACTACTTCCGGACCACGGGCATCACGCTGATCGAAGGGCGCGGCATCACCGACGCCGACGTGGCCGGTAACGCGCCGGTGGCCGTGGTGAACGAGGCGTTCGCGCGGCGCTTCCTGGCCGGGCGTTCGGCGATCGGTGCGCGGGTCAACATGGGCGGCGACGAGTGGCTGTCGGTCGTCGGCGTCGTGGCGACGACGAAGGTCAACGGCTATACCGAGGATCCGACATCCGTCGTGTACCGCGCCTACAGCCCGCGCTTCGCGCAGGCGGGATTCCTGCTGTACGTGCGGAGCGTCGGGGAGCCGGTGGCACTCAGCTCCGCGATCCGGGCCGCCTTCGCGGACGTGAGCGCCGACCTGCCCTTCCTGGACCCGCGCAACATGGCCGAGTACACCACGCTCCCGTACTACCCCCAGAAGGTCGGCGCCATCATGCTGGCAGCGGTGGGCACGCTGGCGCTGCTGCTGGCGACCCTCGGCATCTACGGGGCCATGGCCTACACGGTGAGCCGCCGGGTGCGGGAGATCGGCGTGCGCATCGCGCTGGGCGCCGCCCGGCGCGATGTGATCGCCATGGTGGTGGGCCGCGGCATGCGGCTCACGGCGTACGGGCTCCTGATCGGACTGGCCGGCGCGCTGGGGGTGGGCCAGGCGCTGCGCGGTCAGCTGTGGGGCGTCAGTCCTCGCGATCCGCTCACGTTCGCGTCGATCGGCGTGCTGCTGGCCGCCGTCGCGCTGGCGGCGAGCTGGATGCCCGCGCGCCGCGCGGCAAAGGTCGACCCGATGGTGGCGCTGCGCTACGAGTAGCCCGACCATGCCTGGCGTCCTCCAGGACCTCCTCCACGGCGTGCGCAGCCTGCGCCGCGACCCGGTGTTCACGCTCGTCGCGGTCCTGTCGCTCGCGCTGGGCGTCGGCGCCAACACGGTGACCTTCAGCTTCTACAACGGCATGTTCGTGCGGCCGATTCCCGCCGCGGCGCCCGGGCAGCTGGTCGCCTTGTTCGGCCACCGCGACAACATCGGCTACTCCAGCATCTCGTACCCGGACCTGCGCGACCTCGCCGCCGAACGCGGCGTGTTCCAGGGGCTCCTCGGCTCCTCCGGCTACCCGGTCAGCATGGGCGTCGCGGGCGCGAGCGCCGAGATGCGCTGGAGCGAGCGCGTCACGCCGAACTACTTCGATCTGCTCGGCCTCGAGCCTGCCGCGGGCCGCCTGTTCCGGCCCGGTGTGGACGACTACGACGCCGTCGTGGTGCTGTCGTGGTCGCTGTGGCAGGCGCGGTTCGCCGGCGATCGCGGCGTCGTCGGGCGGACGGTGACGCTTAACGGCCGGCCGGCCACCGTGATCGGCGTGGCCCCCCGCGGGTTCATGGGGACGCGGCTGTTCACCTACCTGCCGGAGCTGTGGGTGCCGCTGCCGGGGTACCTCCTGCTGTGGCAGGGCAACACCGAGGTGCTCGACAACCGCGACGCGGAGTTCCTCACCGTCATCGCGCGGCTGCAGCCGGGCGTGAGCCTCGAGCAGACGCGCGCCGCCGCGCGAACGGTGGCGACGCGGCTGGCCGAGCAGTATCCCGCGACCAAGCGCGAGCTGACGCTGCGGGTGTTCACGAGCAAGGCCGCCGTGAACCCGTGGGGCTTCGAGCCGGAAGCGGGCCGCCGCACCGGAATCCTGGCGATGGTCGCGGTCGGCCTCGTCCTCCTGATCGCGTGCGCCAACGTGGCGAGCCTCCTCCTGGCCCGCGCCACGGCGCGCGGCCGTGAGGTCGCGGTGCGGCTGGCGATGGGCGCGAGCCGCGCGCGGCTGGTGCGCCAGCTGCTCACCGAGAACCTCGCGCTGGCCCTGGTCGGCGGCGCCGCCGGCTACGCGCTCGCGCTGTGGGGCAACTCGGCCGCCGCGTCGCTCGAGCCCTCGCTCGAGTTCGCCTCGGCGTTCGACCCGAGTCCGGACGGACGGGTGCTGGTGTTCGCGCTGGTCGCGTCCGTCGCGACGACGCTGCTGTTCGGACTGGTCCCAGCCTGGCACGCGACGCGCACCGCGCCGGCGCAGGTGCTGCGCGACGACACGCGCGCCTCCGGCCGGCTCGGCCTGTCGCTGCGCGAGGTGCTGGTCGTGGGGCAGGTGACGTTGGCGCTGGTGCTCCTCGTCGCGGCGGGCCTGTTCGCACGCGGCCTGCGCAGCGCGGCGTCGCGCCACCTCGGCTACGACCTCGAGACCGGCGTCCGGATGTCGCTCGACGTCGGCGTACTCGGCTACACGCCCGCCCAGTCCGACGACTTCTACCGCCGGCTGCTCGAGCGCGTCCGCGGCCTCGGTGAGGTGGTGGCGGTCACCCACGCCTTCCCCGTGCCGCTCGACGGCAACGGGTGGTCGCGCGACGTGGCCGTGCAGGGGCGCGCGGATGGCCGCGACGCCGAGCGCTCCGAGATCCTCGTGAGCATCATCGGGCCTGACTACTTCGAGACGATGGGCACGCGGCTTCGCCGCGGGCGCGACTTCGGGCCGGGCGACAGCGCCGGCGCCCCGCGCGTGGCGATCGTGAACGAGACGTTCGCGCGCCGGTTCTGGCCGGATCGCGACCCGATCGGCGGACGGCTGCGCCTGGGCATGGAGGGCACCCCCGTCGAGGTCGTCGGCGTGGCGGAGGACGGCAAGTACCTCGCGCTCACCGAGGAACCGCGGCCGTACTTCTTCCTGCCGTACCACCAGGAACGAGGCGGCCGCCAGACCCTGATCGTGCGCGCGGCGCGCGTCCCGGTCGGTCTCACGGCCGCGTTGCGGGAGCAGGTGCGGGCCACCGATCCCGCGGCGCCCGTGTTCGGCGAGATGACCATGCGGCAGCATCGCGAGCTGGCCCTGTCGCTGCCCCAGACGGGCGCCTGGACGGCGGGGTCGTTCGGCCTGCTCGCGCTGCTGCTGTCGGCCAGCGGCATCTACGGCGTGATCGCGTACGCGGTGGCCCGCAGGACCCGCGAGATCGGCATCCGCGTCGCGCTCGGGGCGCGGCCCGGGCAGGTGCTCGCACTGGTGGTGCGGCGGGGCGCGCTGCTCGCCGGGTGCGGCATCGCGCTCGGCCTCGCCATCGCCCTCGGAACCGCGCGGCTGCTGCAGTCCATCTTGTTCGGCGTCTCGGCGTTCGACCCGGTCACGTTAGGTGGCATCGCGGCAGGCCTGGGCGCCGTGGCCCTGCTGGCCAGCTGGCTGCCGGCGCGCCGTGCGGCGCGGATCGATCCCATGGAAGCCTTGCGGGCCGAGTGAACGCGCGGGGCTGAGGCTTCGGCCGGGCGGGGGCCGTCACCCGTGCCCGGCTTCGCTCGACGTAGGCTGAGGCTCTCTCCAACGCCCGCGGCGGACGGCCGCCAGGAGGCGACGTGCTCGACAATCTGCTCCGGGACCTGCGGCATGCGGTCCGCTCGTTCCTCCGGCTGGCGGCGGTCGCGGTGGTCGCCGCCTGGGCGCCGGCGCGGCGGGCCACGCGGGTGGATCCCATGATCGCGCTACGAACCGAATAGGAGGCCACTGATGGATGCGGGGATGCAGGACCTCAAGCAGGCGTGGCGCCGTCTCGTGGCGACGCCGGGATTCACCATCGCCGCCGCGCTCAGCCTGGCCTTGGGCATCGGTGCGACCACGGTGCTGTTCAGCGCCGTCAACGGCGTACTCCTCGAGCCGTTGCCGCTGCCTGAGAGCGACCGCGTCGTGTTCACCCCGCGCGAGAACGACGTCGAGGCGGACGTCGGCGTCCCCGACATGATGGACCTGCGCGCGCGGGCGTCGGCGTTCCAGGCGCTCGCCGCGTTCACGCCGGGGTGGGCGCTCGACCTGACGGGCCAGGGCGATCCCGAGCGCCTGAACGGCGCGGTGATCGAGACGGAGTTCTTCGCGGTGTTGGGTCTCGACCCGATCCGCGGCCGCCCGTTCACCTACGAGGAGAACCGGCCCAGGGGGCCGCGCGTCGCGCTCCTCGCGGAGCGGTTGTGGCGGAGCCGCTTCGGCGCCGACCCGGCCATCGTGGGTCGGACCGTGACCTTGAGTGACCACCCCACCACGATCATCGGCGTGATGCCCGACGCCGCGGACGTTTTCGACGCGGGCTGGGACGTGTACGTGCCGCTGGCGGTGGAAATGCCGTGGGCGCTGGGTGAGCGCGGGTCCAATCACCTCGAAGTCGTCGGCCGGTTGAAGCCGGGAGCGACGCTCGAGCGGGCCTCGGCCGAGCTGCGCACGATCACGACCGATCTGGCGGAGCAGTTCCCCCGCACGGACGGCGGCAAGATCCTCCGGGCCGTGTCGCTGCACGCCTTCGTGACGGCCGGCGCTTCGCGACCGCTGGTCGTGCTGCTGGGGGCCGTGGTCCTCGTGCTGCTGATCACGTGCGTCAACCTGACCAACTTCCTGCTCGCGCGCGCGACGGTGCGGCGCGGCGAGCTCGCCGTGCGGCAGGCGCTGGGCGCCGGCCGCTGGCGCCTCGTCCGCCAGCTGCTGGTCGAAAGCCTGGCGGTGGCCGCGTTGGGCGGCGCCGCGGGGGTGGTGCTGGCCGTCTGGGGCCGCGAGCTGCTGGTCTCCATCGCACCGGACGGCCTGCCGCGCGCCGCCAACATCGCGCTCGATCCCCGCGTGCTCACCGTCGCCGTCGCGCTCACGCTGCTCACCGGCGCGCTGGTCGGGCTCGCCCCCGCGCTCTCGGCGGGTCGCACGGATCCGGCGGAGGCGCTGGCCTCGGGCGGCAGCCGGGGTGGTGGGGGGCGGTGGCGTCAGCGCCGGCTCGACGCGCTGGTAGCCGCCCAGGTCGCGATCGCGCTCGTCCTGCTGGTGGGCTCCGGGCTGCTCCTGCGCTCGTTGCACGGCCTGCTGCGCGTGCCCCTGGGTTTCGACGCGGTCGGCGTGACCCAGGCGACGCTGGTGCTGCCGGAAGCGCGCTACGGGACCCGCGAGCCGCAGACTCGGGCCTTCACGCGCATGGTGGCCGGCGCCCGCGCGATCCCCGGCGTCGAGGATGCGGCCTACGTCATCGGTCCGCCGATGCACACCGGTCTCATCGGTCATTCGACCGTCGTTGAGCGCCCCGGAGTCGAGTTGGCGGACGGCGCGATCGGCGCGCGGGTGCGGCCGGTCATCGGCGACTATTTCGGGGTGCTGCGGATTCCGGTCCTCCAGGGCCGCGGCTTCGGCGACGCGGATCGCGCCGGCGGATTGCCGGTCGCGATTGTCAACCAGTCTTTCGCCGAGCAGGTGTGGCCGGGGCAGGACCCGATCGGCCAGCGCATCGCGTTCCGTGTCGGCGACCAGACGCCGTGGATGACCGTCGTCGGCGTGGTGGGCGACGTGCGCGCCACGACGCTCACGAACGGCGACAGCCGCGCCGTGTACTTCCCGTACGCGCAACGCGTGGTGGACTGGCAGCGGTTCGGCGTGCTGCTCGTGCGGACGCGTGAACCGCGCACCGACGTGGCCCGGGCGCTCCACGAAGCGGTGTGGGCGGTGGATCGCACGGTGCCGCTGCAGGACGTCGGGCCGTTGGCCGATCGCGTTCGCGCGGCCGCGGGCCGCGAGCGGTTCAGCGCCATGTTGCTCACCGCGTTCGCCGTGGCGGCCCTCCTGGTGGCGGTGCAGGGTATCTACGCGACCCTCGCCTATGCGGTCGGCGTGCGGCAGCGGGAGCTCGGCATCCGCACGGCTCTCGGTGCGAGCCGGGGCGCGGTCGTCGGCCTCGTGCTGCGTCGCGGCCTGAGCGCCGTCGGCGCCGGCGTGGTGCTCGGCCTCGCGGGCGCGCTCGCGGCCGGGCGGGGCGTGCGCACGCTGCTGTTCGGCGTGCCGGCGACGGACGTGCCGACCTTCGCTGCCGCGGCCGTGCTCCTCACGGCAGTGGCCGCACTGGCTTGCTGGCTCCCGGCGCGCCGCGCCGCCCGGGTCGATCCGATCGCGGCGCTCCGGGCCGAGTGAGGTCATGATGGACACCCTGCTCCAGGACGTTCGCTACGCACTCCGCACGCTGGCGCGCACCCCGGCGCGCGGCCCGCGTCAGCCCGATGGAAGCTCTCCGCTCGTGAGGTGGCCGCTCTGCGCGCCGACTGACTCGACTCATTGCCTGGAGGCGTCATGAACCCGTTGCTCCGAACCTCGCTCGCCGCTGCGGTCGCCCTGGCGGCCACGTCACCGCTCGCGGCCCAGAGTCCGACCCCACCCGCACCGGCCACGCCGCCGGCCGGCGCGCCGAACATCCTCGGCGACTGGACCTGGACCGCCCTGGTGGACGACCAGCAGGTGTCGCAGGGCACCATGCGCCTGGTCCGCAACGGCACCGCGCTCCAGGGAACGGTGGTGTTCCCCGAGGGTGAGGCACCCCTCGAGACGGTGTCGTTCGACGGGCGGGTGCTCCAGTTCATCGTTCCGGGCCCCAACGGCGCGATTCGCGCCGAAGGCCGGTTCGGCGCCGACGGGACGATGAGCGGAACCTGGTCCGACGCCGCCGGCGGTCAGGGCACCTGGACCGCCCGCCGGCCCTGAGCCGGCCAACGCTTCAGCGGCTGATCCCGTCCCAGGAGGAATAGAAAAGCCGCGTCCTCACCACGGGGTTCACGATGAAACACGCCAAGCTCCTGATCGGCCTGGCCCTCGGCGTCGCCGCGGGCGCGACGTTGCCAGCCTTCCTGCGCACCGAGAAGCTGCCGAATCTCGTCATCGAGGAGCCCGGCGACTCCGCCAGCGCGGCGGCGTTCCTCGCCGCCGTGCGCGGCACGAACCGGGACGTGTGCACGCTGGTCGGGATCGCGGTACGGAACACCTATTGGTCCGGGTCGCCGGGGCCGACGGTGCGGTTCTGGGACGATGTACCGGTCGACAGCGGTGCGGCGTGGGCGCTGGGCCCGATCCGCGGCGTCGAGGCCGTGCCGGTGCTGGCGGGCGGCCTGCGTGACGCCGATCCGTGCGTGCGCGACGTCGCGGTGCGGCTGCTCGCCAAGGCGCGTGACAGCTCCGCGTACCAGGCGCTCATCACGGCGCTCGGCGCGAGCGACAGCGGAGTGCGCGCGGCGGGGGCGCTGGGACTCGGCCTGCGGCATGACCGGCGTGCGGCCGAACCGTTGGTGCGCGCGCTCGAAGACCGGTCTGCCACCGTGCGAGCCGCCGCGGCCCGGGCGCTCGGCCGGGTGGGCGAGCGCAACCGGGTGACCCAGGTCGCCGGGCTGCTCCAGGACCGCGAGGTAATGGTTCGGGCGGCCGCCGGGTTCGCGCTGGGCGACCTCAGCGACGTGAACGCCCTGCCGGCGCTGAGCGGCGCGCTGCGCGATCGCGCCGAGGAAGTGCGCGCCGCTGCGGCGCGGGCGATCGGCGCCATCGACGACCCGCTGGGCGTGGACGCCCTGCGCGGCGCTTTGCGCGACGAAGCCGCGATGGTGCGCGTGGAGGCGGCGCGCTCGCTGGGCGCGATCGACGATCGGCGGGCCGCGGACGCGCTCATCGCCGCGCTGCAGGACCGCGAGGCGAACGTGCGCTGGGCGGCCGCGAACGCCCTTGGCGACATCGACGATCGCGTGGCCGTGCAGCCGCTGGTGCGGTTGCTGAGCGACGCCGTGTCCGAGGTGCGGCGCGCCGCCGCCGTCGCGCTCGGCAAGATCGACGATCCGGCGGCGCTCGACGCCCTGGTCGAGGTGCTGCGCGACCGCGTGCCCGACGTCCGGCGCGCCGCCGCCCGCGCCCTGCACCAGCTCGACGACGCGCGGGCGGTCGAGCCGTTGACCCGCGCCTTGCGCGACGGCGACGCCGAGACGCGCCGCATTTCCGCGGAAGCGCTGGGCGAAATCGGCGACGTGCGCGCCGGCGGCCCGTTGCTCGGCGTGCTGCGCGACGACGTGGCCGAGGTCCGCCGCACCGCCGTGCGCGCGCTGGGCCGCATCAGGCCCCCCGAGGTGGTCGAGAGTCTCGTCGGGATGCTGCGCGACCCGATCGCCGAGGTGCGTCGCGGCGCCGTGGACGCGCTGGCGGAGATCGGGGACGTCCGCGCCGCCGACGGCCTGCTCGACGCCCTCGAGGATCGCCAGGCCGAGGTTCGCCTGGCCGCCGTGCGCGCGCTGGGCCGGCTTCGCGTCACGCGGGCCACCGGCGCCATCGTGCGGCTGCTGCGCGACCCGACGCGCGAAGTCCGGCGGACCGCCGCGCAGTCGCTGGCGCAGATCCGCGACCCGTCGGCAGTGGACGCGCTCGCGACCGCGCTGCGCGACGAGGACCGCACTGTGCGCCTCGCCGCGGCACGGGCCCTCGCCAACATCCGCACGGAGGCCTCGCTCAACGTGCTGCGCAGCCTCGACACCGGCGACGACCTCGAGCTGCGCCGCATCGCGGACCAGGCCATCGGGCGGCGGCGCGTGTCGCTGTAGCGTCCGGTTTCGGGACTGCCGTTCCCACGAACGGCCACCGGCCGCCCCAGGGCGGCCGGTCGTGCTTCCGTAACCACTTGCCATGTAATGCGTTAGCCGCCAGCCTCCGTGGCACCCTTCTTCCTCTTGCGAGACGGCATGATCGCCCTGCGTAACCTCGAGCGCTGCTACGAAACCGGCCCCACCCGCACCTACGTGCTGCGCCAGATCAGCCTCGACATCCGGCTCGGCGAGTTCGTCTCCATCATGGGTCCGTCGGGCGCGGGCAAGAGCACGCTGCTCGCGATCCTCGGCATGCTCGATCACGGCTGGAGCGGCGAGTTCACGTTCCTGGACGAGGACGTGCACCGGATGAAGCCGAAGCACCGCGTGGAGCTCAACAAGCGCTACATCGGGTTCGTGTTCCAGCAGTACCACCTGCTCGACGACCTCACGGTGTACGAGAACCTCGAGATCCCGCTCAGCTATCGCGACGTGAAAAAGGGCGAGCGCGCCGGCATCGTGGCCGACCTGCTCGACCGGTTCAACATCGTGGGCAAGAAGGACCTCTATCCGCGGCAACTGTCGGGCGGCCAGCAGCAACTGGTCGCGGTGGCGCGCGCCGTGGTCGCGAACCCCAAGCTGCTCCTGGCCGACGAGCCCACCGGCAACCTGCACAGCTCGCAGGGCCGGGAGATCATGGAGCTGTTCAAGAAGCTGAACAGCGAGGGGACCACGATCATCCAGGTGACGCATTCGGAGGTGAACGCGTCGTACGGCAACCGCATCGTCAACCTGATGGACGGCTGGATCGTCAAGTGATCGAGGACGCCGAGAGCCCGGGCTACTGCCTCGTGGCGGTGCTGACGCTTGCCCTGCTGGCGCCGGTCGCGCCCGCGTTCGCGCAAGCGGCGGTCGGCACCCAAGCACCGGATTTCACGCTCAACGATCAATACGATTCTGCGAGCACGCTGCAGGCGTGGCGCGGCGAGGCCGTGCTGATCGTGGCCGGGGACCGACACGGCAATCAGTACATGAGCGCCTATGTGCGTGCGGTGCGCGCGCGGTACGAGCGCGGGCAGCTCCGCGTCGTCCAGGTTGCCCATCTGCGGGGCGTCCCGTTTTTCCTGAAGGGGTCCATCCGCGGGCGGTTTCGCGGCACGAACGCGGATGGGACGCTGAAGACGCCTGTCCTCCTCGACTGGGGCGGTGTGCTCGCCCGCACATACGGCTTCCAGGAATCTCTCACGAACGTCTACCTCGTCGACTCGAGAGGCGTGCTGCGTTACGTGGGCGCCGGCCGCGGAACCGACGAGCACGTCCGTGAGGTGTTGGACGCGGTCGCCATGGTTGCCGGCGCCGTGTCGGAACCGGACCGGTAGGGTGGACACTCTCCGTCAGGACCTCCGCTTCGCGTTCCGCACCATCCGCCGTGCACCGCTGGTGGCGGGGCTCGCGGTGCTCAGCATCGGTCTCGGCATCGGCGCCGTGACGACCGCCTTCAGCTCGGCCCTGGCCTTCACGTTCCGCCCACTGCCCCAGGTCGTGAAGCCGGGGGGGCTGGTCCAGGTGGCCGAGTCGCCGGCCGTCGATCCCGGGCGGTACGACGTAGTGTCCGCCGGCGCGCTCGCGGACCTGCGGTCAGTGGAGACGCTCGGGGACGTGGCCGCCTACCGCTTGTCGGACGCGAACGTCATCGGCGTCGATGGGGCGGAGCGCGTACGCGGCGCGCGAGTCAGTGCGAACCTGCTCCACGCCCTGGGCCGCGAACCGGCGCTCGGCCGGGACTTCCGGTCCGCCGAGGACGTGGCGGGCGCGGAGCGGGTGGTCCTGCTCGGGTTCGGCCTGTGGCAGCGCCGCTTCGGCGGTGACACGGCGCTGGTCGGCCGGACGATCACGATCAACGGTGAGCCGTTCAGCGTCGTCGGCATTCTGCCTGAGGATATGGCGTTTCCGGCCGCGGCCCAGCTCTGGGTGCCGCTCGCCCTTGGATCCGAGGAGGCTGTCGCGCGGCACCCGCGCAATCTCGTCGCGCTCGCGCGGCTGTCGTCCGGCGCGAGCCTGTCGCGTGCGGCGGCGGAGGTGGCGGCCCTTGGCGAGCGGCTCGCGACCGCGTACCCCGAAGCCAGCGACGGCTGGGTGCTGCGAGCGCAGCCGGCCGAGCGGTACTACGGCCAGGGCCCGCGCCCCTTCATGGTTGTACTGCTAGGCGCGGTGGCGTTCGTGCTCCTGATCTCGTGCGCCAACGTCGCCAACCTCCTGCTCGTGCGCGCGACGGGGCGCAGGCGCGAGGTCGCTGTGCGCGTCTCGCTCGGCGCCTCGCGCGGACGGATCCTGCGCCAGCTGTTGACGGAGAGCGTCGGGCTCGCCCTGCTGGGCGGGGCGCTCGGCGTCGTGGTCGCGGTCTGGGGTGTCGCGGCGATGCGCGTCAGCGTTCCGCCGGAGCTGCGCCAGATCATCCCGGGGTACGGGTCGTTGCTCATGGACGGCCGGGCGCTGGCGTTCGCAGCGGCGGTCTCGATGGCGAGTGGCATCCTGTTCGGCCTGGCGCCGGCTCTGGCGGCCACGCGCATCGACGCGCAACAGGCGCTCAAGGATGCGGCGCCGGGCGTCGGAGCGCCGGTGGGTCGCGTGCGGAACGCCCTGGTCATCGCCGAGGTGACGCTCGCGATGGTGCTGCTCGTCGGCGCGACCGCGATGCTGGCGAGCTTCCGGCGACTGCTCCTAAGCGACCCCGGTTTCGGCACCGCAGGAGTGCTCACGTTGAGCGTAACGCTGCCGCCGGCGGACTATCCGCGCGAGAGCGCCGCCGTGGCGTTCTACGATCGCCTCGTGGAGCGGGTCGCGACCCTACCGGGAGTCGAAGCAGTCGGCGCGACGTCGGTCCTCCCCATGACTTGGAGCGATCACCGCACCAGCGTCGAGGTCGAAGGTCGGCCACCGCACCGACCCGGGGAGGCTCCGCTGCTCGGCCTGCGGGTCGTGACGCCCGGTTACCTGTCCACGCTGCGCGTGCCTTTTGTGCGCGGGCGCGACTTCACGGCCGCCGACGCGGATCGCGCCCCGGCGGTGGCCTTGGTCAGCGACGCAGCGGCGCGCCGGCTGTGGCCGGGCGAGTCGCCCGTCGGCCGCCGCCTGCGCGTGCGCGGCGAGCGCCGGGTGGAGGTCGTCGGCGTGGTGGGCAACGTGCGCGCCAACGTCCTGGTCACGGACGACCCGATGCCCGTGCTGTATCTGCCGCACCGGCAGTGGACGGCACGGTCCATGACACTCGTGGTCCGCACGCCGGCTGAGCCGATGGTCCTGGCGCCCGCCATCCAGCGCGAGATCGCGGTGCTCGACGCACGCCTGGCGGCGGGGGACGTGGCCTCGCTGGCGCGGGTCGTCGCCAGCAACGTCTCGCCCCAGAGGGCCACCGCGCAGTCGCTGGTGCTCGCGGCCTTCCTCGCGCTCGTGATGGCGGCCGTGGGCATCTACGGCGTGATGGCGTACCTCGTCGCGCAGCGCACTCACGAGATCGGCGTGCGCGTCGCCCTCGGCGCGACGCGTGGCGACATCCTCAGGCTGGTGTTCGGACGGGCCGGTTCCCTCACGGCCGCCGGCATTGCGCTCGGCGTGGTGGGCGTCTTCGGGATGGCCCGCGCGCTGCGAACGGTGCTCTACGAGACCAGCGCCACCGAACCCGTTGCCGTCGGGTGCATTGCGGTGCTGCTGGTCGCCGTCGCACTCGCGGCGACGTACCTGCCGGCGCGACGGGCCCTGCGCATCGAGCCGACGAACGCGCTGCGTTATGAGTGAACTTCCCAACGGGTGGACCGCCGCATGATCGACGACCTGCGCTACGCGCTGCGCGGCCTGCGCACCAATCCCGGGTTCGCGCTGGTCGCGGTGCTGACGCTCGCGCTCGGCATCGGCGCGAACACCGCCGTCTTCTCGTTCGTCAACGCGGCCCTGTTCCGCGAGGTCGACGCGCCGGAGCCGTCCCGGCTGGTGTGGCTGGTCGGCACGACCGTGGGGCGCGAGCGGTTCCGCAGCCTGTCCTACCCGGAGTATCTGGAGCATCGCGACCGCGACAGCGTGTTCACGGGCCTGATGACCTACCAGGACGCGGACGTCGCGCTGGGCAGCGGCGGCGAGCCCGAGCGCATTGAGGCGCTCATCGTCACCGGGAACTACTTCTCGGTGCTCGGGACTCGCCTGCAGCTGGGCCGCGGATTCCTGCCGGAGGAGGACGCCACGCCCAACACCCATCCGGTCGTGGTGCTGGGCGACGCGTTGTGGCGCCGCCGGTTCGGCGCCGACAGCGGCATCGTGGGCTCCCGCATCGTGCTCAACGGCCGCTCGTTCACGGTCGTCGGCGTGGCGCCGCGGGGCTTCACCGGCATCAACCTCGGCCAGCCCGGCGACGTGTGGGTCCCCATGGCGATGATCGACGTGATGATGCCCACCAACGACGGGATCCTGCGGAATCGCAATGCCGGCTGGCTCCGCGTCGTGGGCCGGCTGCAGCCGGGCGTCACGCTGGAGCAGGCCCGCGCCCGCACCCGGACGGTGGGGTTCGCGCTCGCGGCCGCGTGGCCGGACGCGCTGGAACGGACCAGCGCCTCGGTCGAGCCGCTGGCGGGCGGCCTCGATCCCAACAACCGGCGCGAAGGACTCCCGATCTTCGCGCTGCTGATCGCGGTGCCCGGCATGGTGCTCCTCATTGCGTGCGCCAACGCGGCGAACCTGCTGCTCGCCCGCGCCACCGCGCGCCGCCGGGAGATCGGCATCCGCCTGGCGCTCGGCGCCACGCGGGGGCGCCTGATCCGGATGCTCATGGCCGAGAGCCTGCTGCTCGGCGTGGCCGCCGGCGTCACCGGCATGCTCGCGTCCCTGTGGCTCACCGAGCTGGTGAGCGCCCTCGGAGAGGTCCCCTCCTACATCACGGATGTGGTGACGCCGGATCGGCGCGTGCTCGCCTTCACCATGAGCCTCGGGATCCTCACCGGCCTCGTGTTCGGCCTCGTGCCCGCATGGCGCGCCACCCGACCCGACCTCACGCCCGCGCTCAAGGGCGAAGCGGCCGCCGATCGGCGCATCGGCCGCCCGCGGCTGATCAGCATGCTCGTCGTCGCACAGGTGTCGGTCTCGTTGGTGCTGCTGATCGTGGCCGGGCTGTTCCTGCGGACGCTCGCCAAGGCGACCCGCGTGGACGTGGGGTTCGACCCCCGGAACGGTCTCGCCGTGGGGTTCGATCTCACCCTCCTGGGGTACGACCCGGCCCGCCGCCAGACGTTCTACCGCGAGCTCGTGGACCGCACGGCCGCGCTGCCCGCTGTCAACAGCGTGTCGCTGACCAGCGAGCTGCCGCTGTCGAGCCGCATGACCTGGACCCAGGTGCTGCCGGAGGGCCAGGACGTGGATCCCGTCGCCGCCCAACCCAACTCGGGCCTGGCGCAGGGCGCCCAGACCAGCCTGACGACGGTGTGGCCCGACTTCTTCCGCACGTTGGGCGTCCCGCTGGTCGCGGGCCGGGATTTCACGCCGCGGGACGACGGATCGGCGCCCGGGGTGGTGATCATCAACGAGAACCTGGCGCGGCGCCTCTGGCCCGGAGAGTCGCCGCTCGGCAGGCGGCTGCGCTTCGTCGGGCCCAACGAGCCGCTGCTCGAGGTGGTCGGCGTCGCCCGGGACGCGAAGTACGACGAGCTGACGGAGGACCCCGTCTCGTACCTGTATCTTCCCGAGCGGCAGCAGCTGCGCTTCGTTTCGGACATGACCCTGCTGGCGCGCACCGCCGGCGACCCCGCGGCCGTGCTCCCCGCCGTGCGCGGGCTGCTCCGGGAGATGGATCCCGACCTGCCGGCGCACAACCTGCGCACGCTCGAGCAGCACGTCCGCATGCGCCTGGACAGGGAGCGCGGCGCCTCCGCCCTGCTCGGTGCGTTCGGCACGCTGGCTCTGATCCTGGCGACGCTCGGCCTCTACGGCGTCATGGCGTACTCCGTCTCCCAGCGCACCCGGGAGATGGGCATCCGCGTGGCGCTGGGTGCGGCGCGCGGGAACGTACTCGGCATGGTGGTCGGCGAGGGCCTGCGGCTCGCCGGCACCGGCATCGTGGTCGGCCTGCTGCTGGCCGCGGGACTGACTCGTATCATCCAGCGGTTCCTGTTCGGCGTGACGCCCACCGACGTGATGACCTTCGCCGGCGTGGCGGCCCTGCTGGCCGTTGTGTCGGTTGCGGCGAGCCTCGTACCCGCACGACGGGCGACCCGAGTAGACCCCATGGTGGCGTTGAGAGCGGAGTAGCGAGGGGCGAGGGGCGAGGAGCGAGGGGCGAGGGACGAGGGGGGTGGCGTGGAATTGCGCTGCTCCGCAATGCTGTGGTTACCACGTTTCTGGCCTCGGGCCCGAGCATTGCTTGACCTCGCCGGAGCGGACCATGTCGAAGCCTCGCGTCACAGCCTATTGGGACCTCATCGTATGGCAGCGTGCGATGGGCCTGGCCGAGGCGATCTACCAGTTGACTGAACGGTTTCCGTCGTCTGAGCGGTTTGGCCTGGTGGCTCAAATGCGTCGGGCAGCGGTGTCAGTCGCCTCGAACGTCGCGGAGGGTCATAGCCGCGGCTGGACCAGGGATTATCTTCGATTCATCATGATGGCGCGTGGATCGGTCGCCGAGCTCGAGACGCAGTGTCTTTTGGCGCAGCGCCTGGGGTTCGTCGCAGACCCCCAGGTGGCGCCGGTGCTCGCGATCGGCGACGAGGTCGGTCGGATGCTCGCCGGGCTGCGCCGGCGCTTGCGCGCGCGCCTTTCCCGTGACAACTCGCCCCTCGCCCCTCGCCCCTGATGGCCGGCTATTCCGGAACCCCGCTCATCAAGAAGCTCGGCTTCAAGCCGGGCATGACCATTCACGTCGTGAATCCTCCACCCGAGTACCCGAAGACCCTCGGCCGTCTCCCGAAGTCGGTCGCCCAGGCCAGGACCGCGCGCGGCCCCCTCGATGCCGTCCACGTGTTCACGACCTCGAGGCGGGACCTCGAGCGCCGGATGCCGACGCTGCTCGCCGCGCTCCAGCCCGCGGGCATGCTGTGGGTCAGCTGGCCCAAGAAAGCCGCGAAGGTGGCGACGGATCTCACCGAGGACGTCATTCGCGCCGTCGCGATCGCGCACGGCGTCGTGGACGTGAAGGTCTGCGCCGTGGATGACACCTGGAGCGGCCTCAAGCTCGTGCGCCGCCTGCGGGACCGATGACGTCCTCGCCCCTCACTCCTCGCCCCTCGTCTCGCATCCTCGTCGCCGACGACCAGAAGGACGTCCTCGAGGCGCTGAAGCTCGCGCTGCGAGGGGAAGGCTACGAGGTGGAGACGGCGGCCTCGCCGGGCCAGGTGCTCGCCGCGGTCGAGAAGAGTGATTTCGACGCCGTGCTCATCGACATGAACTACACCCGCGACACCACGGGCGGCCTCGAAGGGCTGGACCTCATCAGCCGCTTGCGCGCGATGGACGGCCACCTGCCCGTGGTCGTGATGACGGCCTGGGGCAGCGTGGAGGGCGCGGTCGAGGCGATGCGCCGCGGCGCGCGGGACTACATCGAGAAGCCGTGGGACAACGGGCGGCTCCTCAACACCCTGCGCACCCAGATCGAGCTGGGCCGCGCGCTGCGGCAGACCCAGCGGCTCGCCGACACCAACCGCCTCCACCGCCGCGAGGGCGTCCCGCTGCTCATCGCCGAGGCGCCGGCAATGCGGCCGGTCCTGGAGCTGATGGAGAAGATCGGCCCGTCGGAGGCGAGCGTGCTGATCACCGGCGAGCACGGCACCGGCAAGGAGCTGGTGGCCGAGTGGATGCACGCCAGCTCGCCGCGCGCCGCCCGGCCGATGATCGCCGTGAACGTGGGCGGTCTGTCGGAAGGTGTGTTCGAGAGCGAGATGTTCGGGCACGTGAAGGGCGCGTTCACCGATGCGCGCAGCGACCGCATGGGCCGGTTCGAGCTGGCCGACGGCGGCACGCTGTTCCTCGACGAGGTCGCCAACGTGCCGCTCGCCCAGCAGGCCAAGCTGCTGCGGGTGCTTCAGACCGGCGTGGTCGAGCGGGTCGGCAGCGCCAAGGGCCGCAATGTGGACGCGCGCGTGGTCGCGGCGACCAACGCGGACCTGCGCGCCGAAGTGGGGGCGGGGCGGTTCCGCGAGGACCTGCTGTTCCGGCTCAACACCATCGAGATCCACCTGCCGCCGCTGCGCGAGCGCCGGGAAGACATCGCGCCGCTCGCCATGCATTTCCTGCGGCGCCATGCCGACCGCTACCGCAAGCGTCTCGAGGGCTTCGAGCCCGACGCGCTGCAGGCGCTGCTGGCGCACGCCTGGCCGGGGAACGTGCGCGAGCTGGACCACGCCGTCGAGCGCGCGGTGCTGCTCGCGCCGCCGCCGCGGGTGCGCGCCGCCGACTTCGCGCTCAAGACCGGCGGGGACGGCGTCGTCCGCCTCGAGGACCTCACCCTCGAGGAAGTGGAGCGCGTGCTCATCAAGAAGGCGCTGGACCGGTTCGGCGGGAACGTGAGCCAGGCGGCGCGCGCGCTGGGCCTGTCGCGCAGCGCGATGTACCGCCGCCTCCAGCAGTACGGTCTCTGATCCACGACCGGCGGATCCTCCTCGTCGCGTTCGCCGGCGGGCTCCCGGCGGTGGCCCTGCTGCTGCTCCTGTTGTGGACCGGCGACTACAGCGCCAAGGTGCGCTGGACCGTGGTCCTGTTCGCCGTCGGGGCGTGGCTCATCGGCGCTTTCGCCGTGCGCGAGCGCGTGATCCGGCCGCTCCAGACCATCGCCAACATGATCGCCGCGCTGCGGGAGGACGACTTTTCCATCCGTGCGCGCGGCGCCTCGCTGCAAGACGACCTCGGCCTCGCGTTCCTCGAGCTGAACGCGCTCGGCGAGACGCTGCGCCAGCAGCGGCTGGGCGCGCAGGAGGCCACGGCGCTGTTGCGCCGGGTGATGGTCGAGATCGACGTCGCAGTGTTCGCGTTCGACGAAACGGAAACGGTACGCCTCGTGAACCGCGCCGGCGCGCGGCTCCTCGCCCAGCCCCCCGAGCGCCTCATCGGCCGTCGCGCCGGCGAGCTGGGCCTGGCGCCGTGCCTGCGCGGCGACACCGCGGCCGTGCGCGACCTGACCTTCGCCGGCCGCGCCGGGCGCTACGGCCTCAGGCGCTCGGGATTCCGGCAGGGCGGGCGCCCCCACACCCTGCTCGTCATGGCCGACGTGAGCCGCGCGCTGCGCGAGGAGGAGCGCCAGGCGTGGCAGCGGCTGATCCGCGTGCTCGGCCACGAAATCAACAACTCGCTCGCCCCCGTGAAGTCGGTGGCGCAGAGCCTCCAGTCCGCCGCCGCGCGCGGCGCCGCGCGCCCCGAGGACCTCACCACCGGCCTCGCCCTCATCGCCGGTCGCGCCGAGGCGCTGTCGCGGTTCATGAACGCGTACGCGCGGCTGGCGCGGCTGCCGCGACCCAAGCCCGCGCCGCTCGACGTCGAAACCTGGGTGCGCCGCGTCGCCGCGCTCGAACAGCGCCTCAGCGTGGCGGTCGAATCCGGGCCGCCCGTCACCATCGAGGCCGACGGTGACCAGCTCGACCAGCTGCTCATCAACCTCGTGCGTAACGCCGCCGACGCGGCCCTCCAGGCCGGCGGCGCCCACGTCGAGGTCGCGTGGCGGCGCGAGAACGGCGCGCTCGACGTCGTGGTGAAAGACGACGGCCCCGGCCTGCCCGATTCCGGCAACCTGTTCGTGCCGTTCTTCACTACCAAGCCGAGCGGCACCGGCATCGGGCTCGCCCTGTCGCGCCAGATCGCCGAGGGCCACGGCGGCACCGTGACCCTCGCCAACCGGGCCGACGGGAAGGGCTGTGAGGCGCATCTCCGGCTGCCTCTTGGACATGACCTGAAGCCCGAGGGTGCCCGGGAGGACTATTCCGGGTGAGATGGGAGGTTCGATGAAGGTCGTGCGAAGGACGGGCGTGGCCGTGGCGCTGGCGGTCGCGGCCTGCGGTCGCGGTGACGGCGGGGAGGCGAGTGCCGCAACCGGGCGCGTATGGCGACCCGCAATGCGGCTCGTCGAGCACGGCGGCCGGCCGTTCGACCTCGCGGAGCAGCGGGGCAGGGTGGTCGTGGTGTTCTTCGGCTACGCCACCTGTCCCGACATCTGCCCGACCACGATGGCCGATTTCGCGAGCGTCAAGCGCCGCCTCGGCTCGGGCGCCGACCGGGTGCGGTTCGTGTTCGTGACCGTGGATCCCGCGCGCGACACGCCGCAGGCCGCCCAGGCCTACGCGCACAAGTTCGACTCGACGTTCATCGGGCTGTCCGGCGATTCGTCGGTTCTCGCCGCTGCGCAGCAGCAGTTCCTGGCCACTTCGTGGATCGACCACGACAGCACGGGGGCCGCGCTGGTCGCGCACACCGGCAGCGTGTTCGTCGTCGGCAAGGACGGACAGGTGCGTGTGCAGCTCCCGTACAACGAGACCCCAAGCGAGGCGCTCTACGCGGCGATCGTCGAGGCGCTGGCACGCTAGGCCGCTGACCGCTGGCCGCTGGCCGCCAAGACAAGACTACGGTCAGCGGTCAGCGGCCAGCAGCCTCTAAAACGTCTGCACGACGCCGGCCTGCACCGTTCGCGGCAGGCCCGGCAGCAGGCCGCGCGTCCGGTCGGCGACGTACAGCCGGTCCGTCAGGTTCCGCGCCGACACGAACAGCGTGGTGCGCGTGCCCGCATGGGTGTACGTCGCTGCGGCGTTCCAGAGCGTGTAGCCCGTGATTGGCCCCTGCTGGCCGTCCGGCACCACCACGCCCGTGTTCAGCGCGTCACCGTACTGGCGGCTGACGGCGACGGCTTCGAGCCGCATGTCGAACGCATCGCGGTACGCGTAGCCGAGCGTGAGCGCCAACGTGCCTCGAGGGGCGTAGGGCAGGCGGTTGCCGGTAACGCTCACCTGTTGGCGCGTGCCGGCGGCGTCGGGGCCGGCGTACACCTTGCCCGGCACGTCGGGGCCGGCCGTGCCCACGTATGCGAACCGCGGCCCCTCGAAGCGCGCCGTGGGCAGCCAAGTCACGGCACCCTCGACGAACACGTTGTGCGGTGAGCCGCGGAGCCGGCCCGCGTCCAACCGCCCGGCCAGCTCGAGGCCCTGGTGGAGCGTCCGGCCCGCGCTGGTGAGCGCGGCGCCCGCCCCGCCGGCCACACTGGCCGGCACGGTCTGGTTCTCGAAGTCGAGACGGAACGCGGTGGCCTCGAGGCGGGCGCCGCCGCCCTCCACCCGTACGCCGACCTCGTAATTCCAGCTCAGCTCCGCGTCCAGCTCGATCACCCCGCCGGCGTTGCTGACGATGTCCTCGGTGCGGGGCGGCGCAAAGCCGCGGTGCACGCCGGCGAACAGCGTGACCGCGCCGCCCGGATCGAACGTGGCGCCGACGCCGGGCACAACGGCCGTGAGCGACGTGCGGCCGCTGGTGTCGGGGTCGGCGAGCCGGTTGGTCCGTCCGTACGTGACGTGCTCGACCCGCACGCCCGGGGTCAGCGTCCACCGGCCGAGGAACACGCGTGGTTGCACGAACACCGCGTAGGCGCGGTTCTCCCGCAGGTTGTTTTCCTTCAGGCCGGAGTTGACGTCGGTCGCGGGGCCGGCCTGCCGGGCGGCGGGCGAAGCGCCGTTGACCTGGCGGCGATCCTGACGCTCGCCATGCACGCGCAGTCCGCCCTCGATTGCCACCGGGAGGCCGAGCACCGTCGAGACGGCGCTGACTCGCGGCTCGATACCCCACACGGAGTAGTCGCGGACGCGCCCTTGGTTGCCGCAGGTGGTGAGGAGGTTCGCCATGCCGCCGCAGTTGGGGTCAGACGCGTCGTTCGGGCGCTCGGCGGAGTTGCTGGACTGCCGCCACCAGTCGCGGCTCACGTCGTAGGCGTACAACGATGTGGTCAGCTCGACCCCGGTGCCCGGCGTCCAACGATGCGTCGCCGAGGCGCCCCAGCGGTCGAGCAGCATCGAGTCGTTCCGGAATGGGTTCTGTCGGGGCGCGGCGGCCCATTCGGCTTCGGTGAGGCCGGAGTATGTGACGTTCGATCGCTCGCGGTAGCCATTGATGCGCACCGTCAGCCCGTGGCGGCCGCCCAGCGCGAGCGTCGCCTTGAGCGTCACGTCGTCGAGTCGTGTGCCCACGTTGTCGCGCGCGCCTTCGCCCTGTTTCCGGTCGTAGGTCGCCAGCGCACCGAGGGGCCCGACGCTACCTCCTGCGCGCACGCGCGCGCCCAGGAACTCGCGCGCGCCCCGCGCCACGCTCAGCGTGAGGGTGGGGTCGCGCGGCACGGCCGGTGTCAGATAGTTGATCACGCCGCCGATGGTCTGCGGTCCGAACCGGATCTGTCCCGAGCCCTTGAGAACCTCGACCCGGTCGAAGCGCTCGATGGGCGGGTGATAGTAGGTCTCGTTCGCCCCGTACGGCGCGAAGGTGATCGGGAGCCCGTCCTCGAGCAGCAGCAGCTTGGAGGAGCGCGTCGGGTTGAGCCCGCGAATTCCGATGTTGGGGCGCAGCCCGAACCCCTCCTCGTCGCGCGTCGCCACCCCGGGGACGCGTCGCAGCGCTTCGTTGACGCTCGCTGGGTGCCAGGCACGCAGCGTCGCCCGGTCGAGCAGGAACGCCGAGCCGGGGATCTGCGCCAGCCGGTCCCGGGTGCCCACTACCTGGATCTCGGCCAGGCGGGTCGTGTCGGCGGTTTGAGCGGCAGCGACGCCGGGGACGAGCAAGGCCGCGAGGGCGAGGAGCCCGGTGACTGGGGCCGAGCTGGGCAGGACACGGTGGCGCGGACGCGGGGTGGTGGAGGCGGTCGGCATCCGAGGAAGGCCTAGTTGAGAGTGAGCCTCAAGTGCAATTGTGTGCGCGCCGAAAGAGTAGTCGGTTTCTCACCTTCGGTCAAACCGCGTTGGTGACCCCAGACCCTACGACGCGCTACCGCTGCCGACAGAGGGGCGCGGTGCTGCTGGTTGTGGCGGCCCGCCTGCCGGCCGTCCGGCCGCATCCCGGGGTTCGACACCAACGCCCGCCGGGGGGTCCCCGACGGGCGTTGCGTTGCGCGGCTGGGTGGCGGGTTTCAGCGCGCGCGCAAGACGGGCGACAGCATCACCCGGCCGTTGCCGGTGACGGTGACGTTGCCCAGCGTGGTACCGGCGTCGAACAGCAGGCCCACGTCGGCGGTCGTGCCGCCCGAGCCGCTGGCTTCCACGGTGAACGACACGTCGGTCTTGAGGCCGGTCTGGTCGCCGGACGGAATCGTCACGTCGTGGTTGACGCCGCCCTGGAGCGTGTTCCCGCCTCCGAAACCCACGTCGCCCTTGAACTGGATTTGCGGGTTCATCACGAACAGGCGCACCCGGCCGTACGTACCGGCGGCCAGGCTGCCTTCGGCCACGACCAGTGGCGAGCCGCTCTCGGTCGGCAGCGCCATGAGGTCGATACGGATCGGTGCGTCGAAACTGAGCGACATCCAGCCGTTCGGCTGGCTCGAGTCGCCGCCGACCCGGAGGAACTCGATCGACGTCACGTCCACCGTCAGGGAGGCGACGGTGTCGGGCGCGACGGATCGGACGGCCTGGGCGCTGTCCGGCGCGCTCGGGAAGATCGGCGAGCCCGCGGTCCGCTGCATCAGGACTTGGACCTCGCCCGTCCCCTCGAGGCTGAGCGTATCGGAGCACGCCGCGGCCAGGAGCGCCGCCACGAGGGCGGCGCCGGTGCGAAGCATCCTTGGTGCGTTCATCATTCTCCCCCCTCTTCTCAATGTAGCTGCCGCTCGGCCCCGGCGCCCGCAAGGTCGCGGTGTGAGCTATGGGCCATGAGCTAAGAGCTATGAGTCATGAGTTATGAGTCATGAGTAAGGGTCACTCACAACTGACAACTCACAACTCATAACTCACAGCTCCCAGCTCATAGCTTCACGGTCTCAGCCCGTTGTCTTCCTGAACTTCGACGCCGCGACCGCGAGCACGATGACTCCCATCGCCCCGAGCGTCGCGATCTCGGGCCACAGGATCCCGAAGCCCGCCCCCTTGAGGAAGATGCCCCTCACCACCACGAGGAAGTGCCGGATCGGGTTGGCGAGCGTCAGGACCTGCACGGCCTCCGGCATGTTCTCCACCGGATACATGAAGCCCGACAGCATGATCGCCGGCAGGAAGAAGAAGAACATGGACATGAATGCTTCCTGCTGCGTGGCCGACACCGTCGAGATCAGCAGGCCGAGGCCGAGCCCGGCGAGCACGTAGACGAGGCTCGCCCCCAGCAGCAGAAGGAAGCTGCCGCGGAACGGGATGTCGAACCACAGCATCGCGACGGCGGTAATGAGCACCAGGTCCACCAGGCACACGAACACCACCGGCAGCGTCTTGCCGAGGATCAGCTCCAGCGGCGAAAGCGGGCTCACCATCAGCTGCTCCAGCGTGCCGATTTCGCGCTCGCGTACCACGGCCAGCGACGTGAGCAGCAGGCCCATCAGCATCACGATCGTCCCGATCACGCCCGGCACGTTGTAGACGCGGCTCACCAGGTTGGGGTTGTACCAGGCGCGGGCCCTGAGCTCGACGCCACCCTGTACGCCCGTCCGCCCGTATGCCTGTATGCTTTTCTGGATCCCGAACCGTTGCACGATCTGGGTCGCGTACCCCTGCGCCACGGTCGCGGTGTTGGAGCTGGTGCCGTCCACGAGCACCTGCACCTTGGTGGGCCGGTCCGCTGCGAGGTTGGCGGCGAAGCCGCGCGGGATCTCGAGGCCGATCATCGCGTCGCCCCGGTCCAGCGCGCCGATCAGGTCGGCGGCTGAATGTCAATGGCGGCTCGCGGCTAGGCGGCTAGGCGGCTGGCCTTGAGCGTGAGTGTCGTACTAGTGGTGACATTATGTATCGATGTTGTACGACTGAGGGCTCCAGCAGCTTGCGCCGCCAGAGCCCCCACGTTCGTTCTCGATCAGCCACCTAGCCGCCTAGAAGAACCCAAACCCCGGCGGCGCCATCCCGTGCTTGCGGAAGTTCGCGACCACTTGGCCGGCGGTCCAGATCGTGTGCTGATGCAGTTCGTCCCAGACCTGCCAGCGCGGGATCTGGTTGCCGAACATGTTCACGACCTGCTCCCGGTCGGCGGCCGCCTGCGACTGCAGCACCCCTTCGGCGTAGTCGTACGCCGCGTTGACCAGCGAGCGCAGCCCCGCGCGGCTGCCGTAGCCGGCGGCCGTGTCCATCACCGCGGCCGGAGGCTGGGCCGCGTTCATCAGCCGCGGCAGGAACATCCCGAAAGGCATGGCGGCGTGGGCGACCTGCTGGGCGAAGTCGCGTTGCGCCGGCGTGGCCTTGTCGCGGTAGAGCCGCTCCGGCATGGAGTCCACCATCGAGAGCAGCATGCGGCGCTGAAGTCGCAGCATCCGCATCTGCACCTCGCGGTAGGACTCGGGCGTCTGCGCCGGTGCGGGCGCCGCGAACACCGCCGCCGAGCCCGCGAGCAGGGCGGTGGTTACTACGTGACGGATCCTCATGAACCGCTCCTTGGGAATGGACGGGACCGCGATAAACCTAATCGCCGAGCCAGACCGGCGGGCGGGGCATCGGCTCGCGGGCTGTTTCAAACGCGGACGCCGCGGCCAGCACCATCTCCGCGGTGCGCGCCGCGAGCTGGAGCCCGACCGGAAGTCCATTGGCCAGGCCGCACGGCACGCTGATCGCCGGAAGCCGCGACAGGCTGTACGCGTACGTCAGCCGGGT
>Ga0247727_10002955_pt1 | contig 38259 bp, 69 predicted proteins | sample WisWelCaveWW1625_FD_202498 | JGI IMG/M metagenome (GOLD analysis project Ga0247727, IMG submission 202498) | Biofilm microbial communities from Wishing Well Cave, Virginia, United States - WW16-25 | ecosystem: Environmental > Aquatic > Deep subsurface > Groundwater > Cave microbial mat | place...
GAGAACACCGGTTGTGCCCGTCAAGAGTTCCACGCCTGGCTCGTCGTCGGACACGAGCAACACCTTCTGTCCGACTCCGCGCACTACCACATTGGTTGAGAGCGTGGTGATGCCGTTGATAGGCGCTACCGCCGCCGTTCCTTTCAACACGATGTCAGGGTTCTCAATAATCACGTCATTGGATGCACCCGTGAGGCGAATCCCGGCGATGTAGCCTGCGGCAGAGGCATGCTGGCGTTGTTTGTAGTTGCGAACTGTCGTCCGCGAACAGCCAGCTTTGATGTCAATTCCCAATGCCAGATCATCCACACCAGCGCCATCCTCGCCTGGCAAGGATTCGACATTTTCAATCAGAGTGTCCGTAGCCGCCGCCATCACGTCAATGCCAATCAGGACATCGGTCACACTCGGCAACAGGCGCAAATTTCGGAGCGTGCAACCGTTCGCGCTGACATCAATTGAGGCGTTGGCATGGTCGAAGTCAATGCGCGGCGCGTTGGAGCCGCGCCCGAGGCCAATGATGGAAATGCCGGCAATATCCACCGTGATTTGAGCGTTGCCCAGGCCCTCGTTGTGACCGGGCATGACATAGATGATGTCACCCTTGTCGGCAGTACACTGGCCAATCGCGTAATCAATGGTTGCCAGCGGCGCATCCGGCCTCTTACCGTGATCGGTATCGTCCACGCCCGTAGCGTTGCGAACGAAAAACACCGAGCCGGTCATCATCGGCCCGCCCACCGGTACACCGCCATATTGATAGAGTTGATCGCCAAAGGTTGTCATGGTCGCTCCTTAGGTGTTGCCCATAGCAATCAAGGCCCAGTCACCGTAATCCACCACGTAGCGCGCATGATATTGGAAGTACCAGACGCCGCCGTCGCCGTCCTGCGCGTTGAACCACGTATCATTGAGCGCCGGTCGCTCACGAATGGCAACGAACATCGGCTTGGTCGGCTCGCTAGAAGCGACGAGCACCCAGGCGGTGGTGTTCATCTGCGGCTTGACGATGTAATCGATCTTGCCGCTGTAGGGATTCATTGCCCGATTGCCAGTTCCGTAGTCCTGCGGGTTGCCGGTGATATTGGCCGCATCCACGTTGAGTACCGGGGGAACCACCAGTAGGTCAAAGACAAAGCCATAGTAATTGCCCTGGTCGTCACGATGCTGAGAAGCCGCCGTCCAGACTGTATTGAAATTTGCAAGCCCGGCTACCGATAAACTGAGCGCGCTCACATTGTCCTGCGCCGTCTGATAGGCCGCACCCTTATAGATGTGCGAGCCGGAGAACAGCGCCAGACCATCAATGCTTGTGCCGTAGGTCGTAGTATCACCCGCATCGAGCAGGGTGAACACGCGAGCGTCAATGTGGCGCTGGAAAGCCGGAGTGAGATTTTGAAACTCACGCTCCAGCCGCCCAGTTTGATCGTCGTTGATGTCGTTCTGGCTGATATGAAGCGTCAGATACCAGTCCTCAGGCGCGACGGTCTTGCTCTTTTCAATCAGCGTGTCAACCTGCTTGGCATTGCGCGTCGGCGCGGGCATTCCGCCCAAGTCAACCAGCGTGGTTGACTTCGCGGTCAGGTCAACCTCGTCGGCGATGCGGCGATAGGGCATATCATCGCGCGCCGGAGAACTGAGGACGCCCGTCCGGGCCGCCACCTCTAAATGTTTTGGTAGATTGGACATCGAATTTTCTCCTATGCCTTATGCGCCGGTACAAACCTGCGGGCTGATGAGCTGAACGAATGCATAACCATCTTCAACCCGATGCAGTTTGCCGATTTGTGGGTTGGCGGTTGCGGTTGCGCTGAGCACTGCCGAGTCGCTCATGTAGACCGTCTTGCCTAAGTCGGCGTTGGTGTAGACCGCGCTTTTGAAGCCGACGATGGTGGGCCAGGTCAGCACGTAAACGCGCTTGATGGTTTCACTGTCGGTCGTGGCAACGGCATATCCGCCCGGCTCGATTTTGTAGGCAATGCCGATGAACACATCGGTCGCGACTACAGCCGTTGCATCCACGTAGGCACGGAGATTAACTGTGTCTACTGACTGGTCAATAATCATCGGCTGGCCCTGATAAATCGTCTGGGCCGCCGAAACGTCGAGATACCATTCCTCGAAGCGGGCTTCGCCAAGAATCTTGATGTAGGCGTTTTCAGTTAGGTCTGCCATGTCTATTACTCCTTGCCTTTGCCATTCGCCGGTTTCGCAGATGCAAACGGCGTCAGGTCGTAGTGAGCCGGGTCGCCCAGGCCCGCCAATTCAAAGTATTTTGCGGGCGTTGAACCTGCCTTGAGAGCGGCAATCAATGACGCTTTGGCGAAGTCGGGAACGGGCTGGAGCGTTGTCATCTTGCGCCCATGTCCGAGTTCGGTGAATTCCACCAGGCCATCTCTGACGATGCCGCCCAAGAGGTCACTGAAGTATTTCGCCTCATCTGATGGAAGCGCCGTCAGATGCTTTTGCAGGTCATCGGCGGTGACGTTCTTTAGGCCGCGCGGGGCTTCGAGCGAACCTTGCACGAGGCGGGCGCTGAGTTCGGCGATGCCGCCCTCACGCTGGACACGCTCTGCCTGTTGCCGGAATTCAGTCAGCGCCTGCTCGCGGGTGTCCTTGATGAGCTTGGCGGCCAGTTCTGAAAGTTGGCCGCTGTTGGTGGTTTGCAATTTTGCCGCCAGCTCAGTGACGAGCGTTTCTCGCTCGGCTTGAGTGAGACCAGATAATTTCATTTCTCTCTCCTTACGAAACTGTGGTTTTTTGAATAGGCCATTGAGGAATTTCATTGCGGCCTCGACAACGGTCGGCTCGATGGTCTCCCACTCTTCGCGGGGGGCAAAGACCGGGCCGGTTTTAGACATCGTATAGGGGACTTTGTGAAGGCCGTCATCGGACTTGCAAATCAGGTAGCCGTCTGCAACCTCGACCACCTCGTGTTGTTCGTCGGGATAAGCGGCCATCATGCTGTCCACGAACGCCTGCCCGATTTGTTTCATCATTTCTTCATCCATTGCCGCCTCCGCTAATTCGTAGAGTGATTTTGATAACTCAATTGGCCGCAGAAGCATCTTGCCCTGCGCGTCTCTTACGGCAGGCCAGTTGGTGAGCGTGCCGCCCAGGATGACCTTGTTCACGGTATCCGCAGTGGCCGAGAAAAAGCGCCGGATGGATTTGCTGATTAGTTCTTTACCAAGTTCCGTCCATTTCGGAACGAGCCTCAGCACGTTGCCCGCCAGTTCAACGCCGACAATCCAGCCGCCTGCATCGCCCTTGTCGTGGTCGCCGGTCTTGCCTGCGTCAATCGGCAGGCCGACTACCTCACCCGATTGACCGACCGCCGCTTTGATTGCCGCCTGAGTATTCGCCAGATAGAGCGGAAGTTCTTCAGCGGTGACGGTCACGGGCCGCCCGTTCATGTCAAGCGTTTCGACGACGGTCAGGCCATCGAATGCCTTGCCGGGCGCGAGGTTGGCTGTAGAGAGTTGAGAGAAGAGAAAGTGACGGGTGATTGTCATTAGAACAAAAAAAGGCCGGGCAACTCGTTAGAGTCGTCCGGCCAGCTTTCGCAAGAGCGGTTGCGTTGTCAGGATATTATGCCAGTTTCGGCTAAATGTCAAATGGGCGTTTAGTCACTTGGCCGCCTCGGATTTGCGTATCGTCTCTACCCGCGCCGTCTCAATCTGCATCGGCTGGCCGGGAACGATGATTAGATGTACTACGTACCGCCCCGGCAGGGCGCAATCCCTCGCTATCATCCGGGCAAGCCTGACAATGTGCGGCGGTAGGTCGTTGATAATCCTGCCGTCTATAAGTTGCGGAGCGCGAGTTGCAATCTCAGTCACGCGATCACCATCTCGCCCGTTGAATTGTAAAAATGATGATGGCAATTATCCCAACGACCACAACCGTAATTATCATTTCCATTGCGCTTGGTCAGGTTGCGCTTTTCCCACCACGATAGCCGGTGCGATTGCTCCTTGTACTCTTGGCATTCGTCGCAACTCTCACTTCCGTCGTCTCCATCATAGGTTAGCATCGGATCGCCCTCAGCCCGGAGTTTGACGCGCTCTATAAAGTTGACGAATGAAGATACCCAGGCGTCAATGCGGCTATCCACTAAGTCCAAGTCGCTATCTTTGTCTTTGAGCCAATCGGAAAAATCGTTTACAAATCCCTGTTGCTCTGTGCGCCACTCGTCAATCATCGCAATATCATCAGACTCGGTTTCTTCTACGTTGCCGCCGCCCTCCTCCCACGCTGTCCGGAAACCCTCTCTGGCATAATCCTTGATAATGCCCTTCATATCGTGCCGGAATTGCGCCTTACTCAGTCGCCCGCTACCGCGCAATAATTCTTGAACGAGATTGCCAATGTCGTTCTTGTAACCATCTGCCAACGTATCACTGACCGCTAGGTTTCGCAGACTGTTCAAATACGAATCGACCTGCGTCAGGGCAGACTCAAGGCGCTGGATTGCCAGATTGAACCGCGCTGTTTGCATCAGTGGCTATTGCCCTTGAGCGCGCTGGGCGGAATGATGCTCGGCACGATGATGCCGGAGCCGGAAAGCGCATGACTGATTTGATTAGCGGCCTCGGATACGAGCGGGATGACTACCCGGATGCCACTTTTGTCGGTGAATATCATTACCTTTTGCCCTGTCAGATTTCCGGCAATCTGTACCTGACAATCGTGAAGGGTAATTTCAATCATGCCTCATTTCCTTTCGCGCCAGCGCCAACTCGCGCCGCGCCTCGTTGACCGCCCGTGTCAGGCCAGACGTGCTGTTTGCATCGGGCGATGATTGCTCAGTTGTCGGCAATGTCTCCGGCAGGAAACCCGTCCGCTTGCGGAACTCCAGGTAATCGTCATCTCCGAGTGGCATCACGTCCTTGAGGGCCTGCATGAATACGCCCAACTCTTGCAGATCAATGAGCTTTTCGACTTTGCTGATTTTGAGCGCCGGGCGGCGGGTGATGCCGGGAAATTTCGCCGCATTCCACTTGAGCAAGCGCGGCCCGATCTGATTGTCCAGCTGTTGAACGCCGTTCGCCATCATCTGATTGAACGCCACTAACCAGAGCGCGGTCGAGTCCTTGAGCGCGGCGTAAGAGCCGGTTGCGCTGACGGTGGACATCGCCACCCACTGCATGTTGTAGAGCGCCAACTTTAGCATGCTGTAGTGTTGGATGGCAGAGAGGATTGACGGCGCGGCGCTGAATGGCACGTCAATGACCGAGCCGGTGAAACCGAACGGCCAGGCGGCATAGTTGCCTTCCTGCGCGGTGAGAATGGCGCGGGCGGCGGCCTTGATATTGGACTTGTCGCCTTCAGTGAGCGCGCCCGCTTCCGTTTTCGTCACGCTCAGGTGTCCAGCGGCGTGCTCGAAGCCGATGCCTTGCACAATCTCCAATCCGTATTTGATTCGCTCCAGCCGCCACATGGCCTCTAGCGGCGTGAGGCCCTCAGGATTTTCCACATCGCCGAAGGCAACGTGAACGCTGTTTGCCAGCGGCAGGAGGATACGCGGGTTGGGCGCGTCCAACTGCCACATCCCGGACAGCCGCCCACTGCTTTCGTTGATCTTCCACGAATCGAATGAGGAGTGATCGCGGAAGGCAAAGCGGCGAAAGCCGGTCAATCCATCGTCATACTTCGAGCGCCAGGGGTCATCATCAGGCGGTATCCAGTCGCGCTGGCGGACGGCAGGCACAGCCTCCCACCAGGCCCAACCCATGAACGGGACGTAGGCCACGAACGTATCACGCCAGCGGTCAATGCCGCCCTCGAGGTCATCTATCACCTCTGAGTAAAACTCCTGAAATCGCTTGTCGTCGTCGCTTGGCTTATCCGGTAAGTCCGGCTCGATGCGAACGCCAGAGGCAACCGTGCCGAATATCTGGCGGGTGATGGTCACTTCCGGGTCGCTTCGGCGTAGGCGGTTGTATAGCTCGTACACTCCCGGCCAGTAAAGGTCAGCATTGTAAGCCTGATAGACGAAGCCATACCAAGCATCGAGGCCCGAGGAGCCAATCTCCTCGAACATCCGCGAGCGGATATTCTCTGGCCGCCCATTGCCATTCTGCGGCGGGGTTGCCAGTTCTTTCACCGGCGGCGCGGCAGTGATTTTGACCACCTGAGTTTTGGCGGCCTTCGGCATCCACCTGTGAGCTTTATATTTCACTGCCATTTGGATTTGAACTCCTCGACGTGACCCAGGCCGGAGACTGCGCCCCAATCATCGCCCGTACCCGCATCAACCGAACGGACGGCGTATCGCTTTGCATCCATGCCGTGATTGTTGGCATCAATCGGAATTTCCTTGAGCGACTTTCCGTCCGCGCCCTTCGGCCACGAGTAAACGTCTTCTTCCTCAAGCGTGGAGGTCGGCAAATGCCTATCCCTGAGCGCCGGGTCAATCTCTACCGTTGCCCCGCGCAAGATGAACAGGCGCGGCCTGCCGTCACCCGCTTTCGCCAGCCGCTTTTCCACCGCCTGAATACCAACACCGATTTCCTTTTTAGCCTTGAGGGTCGTCACTCCATGCCGCTCCAGCGTTGCCCTGTCCTCCGCGTCATGGTCGGCAACCGTGTATTCAATTTGTTCGCCCATGCTTAGAGATTTGATTTGTTCCGCGTGGTCTTCCACCAATCGCCCGCTCACGTAAATCTCGCGATAGAGATACATCCGCCCATCCGGGTCAATCGCCCACCACTGGCAAACGAATGGGTTGGTATACCCGAAGTCAACTGCTCGAACTTTGCGCCAGTTCTGCCAGCCTAGCGGCATCTCATCAATCAGATGCAAGGCCGGGTCAAAGGCGTACACCGCGCCCTCGGCGCTTACCCATCGCCCGAAGCGAAGCCGCTCCTTACGAACACCAGTCAGCGCGTCGAGGACGGTCATTGTCCGCCTGCCCTGTTCCATGATTTGCCCATCATCGTCATAGAGCGCCGGATTGTCTTCGTGCCGTGATTCAAGCATCGCGATTTGCGGACGCGCCTTGAGCCAATGCGTCGGCGGCCCAGGGTTACAGTCGCCCAGCATCAGGCCCGGTTGAAGCGCACCCGCCCGTCCGGTGACACGGGTGGTAAACGTCTCCCAATCGGGCAATGACAACTCCTCTGCCTGATTGACGTAGACCAGGTCGAGCGAACCTGACAACACTCTCCCCGGCCTGTCCATGCCGCCGACGTAGAGGATTGAGCCATTCGGATACTCGTACCACTCCGGCTTCGACCCGCCGAACACGGTAACGTCTGGCCTCTGAATGTGCCGCTTGAAGATGTCCAGCACGGTTGCATCCATGTCCACCCGCATTTTGCGGACAATTGCCCCACGCAGTTTCGGATTTTCCCGCGCCAATCTGTCCACCAGAGCGAGGGCCGCTATCGTCTTGCCCGTTTCCGATGGGCCGCTGATGACAACCTCGCCGTCCCGGACGGATTGCAGGGCCAGCGCCGCGCCCCTGAATTTCATTTTCGGCGGGCGATTGGCAACCATCTGCAAAGCGCGGGCAGTAACGACTTGGGCAAAGACGAGCGAGAGGGTCATGTCTCAAATTCGTCCTTCACCCGCCAGTAAGCGGCAAATGATTTAGTATCCAGCGGGCCGGTATAGGTTGCCACGAACCGCACCAAGTAATCGCCGACCGTCGCCACATCTGCCGCCGAACGCGCCCACGAGAATATCCCGCTGGCCGCCGTCACGAGTGCCAATGTGCCGGAGATCGACGTCTCAGCGCTGGTGCTCATGTTTTTGATCTCGCCGGTAATCGTCGCACCGGTGAGATCGACGGCAACCTCATTAGTATCCGTCCAGGTGATGGTCATCGTCCGCTTGCGGTCGCCGACGACGATGGGAGGCAGAGTAACCATCAGACAATCTGTAGTACGCCATTCGTGGCGTCAAAGTCCAATGTCAACGTCTCGCCGTTGGCAAGCGTGAGGGCCGAGCCGTAATCGTACCAAGCAATGAGCGGATCGGCGGGCGAAGTCGGCGTATCGTTGTAGATGACGACGTATTGAAATGCGGCAACAGCACCGCCTGAGGCGGTCAGCACCAGATCAGCCAGCACCAGCTTGTACGTGCCGCTTGTTTGCGATGAACTGGAAATGGTCAGCACCCGCGCCGAGAGGTTGGTATAGCTGATTTGTGTCAGGTCGGCCAACACGCTGTTGGTCGCTACCGGCGCATTGGCAGTCGCGCACAGCGCCACCGTCAGCGCATCGGCGCTGAGGTTGTGCACTTTCTCGGCCACGTGCTCTACGAACGCTTGAAATTTGTTATAGGTCGCCATGATTATTACTCCTGAATCGTGATAGTCGCCGCGCCGCTTTCGATCTTCGCCGTTGCCGCGCCGCTTTCAATAATGATAGTTGCCGCGCCCGAATAGATTTTCGCGACCTGGGTCAACAGGACAACTGCCCCGCTGTAATTCAGATTGGCGCTCTGGCCTGTCAGCACGTACGCGCCGTAGGCCATTATCAACATCCGCGCCAGTGTAAAGTTCAACGTCTGCCCGGTGAGCGTGTAACTCCCCTGTCCGGCAGTAAGCAATCGGGCGACAATGAGCAGAGCCGCTTGCCCGGCCAATGTGTAACTCCCCTGTCCGGCAATAAGCAGGTGAGCGGCTACGAGTCCAGCGCTTTGGCCCGTCAGCGCATACGTACCCTGCCCCATCGTGAGTGATACGCCGCGCCGGAGTATCACTTCCTGACCCGTGAGACTGTAGCTTCCTTGCGCCAACGCCAATATCAGGCCGCGAAGCAGGCCAACATTCTGCCCGCTCAGAGTATACGACCCCTGTGCCATTGTTAGCAAGCGGGCCGCGAGTAATCCCGCCGCTTGCCCGGTAAGGGTATAACTCCCCTGCGCCAGGATTAGGATAAAGCCGTGATTGAGCGCGAGCGCTTGCCCAATTAAGGTATAGCTTCCCTGCGCCGCCGTCAACAGCCGGGCGGCCAATAGTCCAGTGGCCTGCCCGGTGAGTGCGTACGCACCTTGAGTCAGTGTCAGAATAAAACCATGATTCAACGCGAGCGCTTGCCCGGTCAGTGTGTAACTGCCTTGAGCCGCCGTAAGCAGACGGGAGGCTATAAGACCGGTCGCCTGTCCGGTGAGAGCGTAGCTCCCCTGTCCGGCGGTCAACGTGTAAGCATTGACGCCCGGCAGTAATTTCGGGAGATGCGCCCGGATCGGAAACGAGCGGCCAAAGCGAGCCACGACTCAGACCTCAAATACAACGTAACACAATGCGTTGATCGCCGCCGCGAAATGAACCCGGACGCGAAGTGAATTGCCGGGAACAACTTTCGGAAATTGGCCGAGCGGGAATTGTTTGACGTAGGGACCGGTCGGCGGCAGAAGTTGAATGTCGAGTAGGCGAGTCGCAACGATTGTGCCTTCAGCGGTGGATGTAAAGCCGCTTGCGGTAGTCGTCATATTGAGCGGCACACTGGTTGCTCCAGCGGCGGTGTTGGCTGGCGCATTGGGATCGTTGTATGGCATCGCATCCGCCGCCGCGAATGAGGTGACAGTAGCAAATACTGTGCCAGCGTCAATAAGTTCGACTTTGCCCGGCGTGGCCGCCGCGCTTCCGTCAAACGAGATGCCCCATTCGACAACGGACAGCGGGAAATTGGCCGCCGGTTTGAGTTGGAGTAAAGTCTTGATGGACGTGCCGGTCGTCACTGAAACCGGCGCGGCAGTCGTCACCATTGGCCCATTGTAAACGATGTAAGTGTTTGCCATGATAAACTCCTAATAGGTGGAGGCCCGATTGACCGCTTGAGAAATAATCTTTTGCTTAAATGGTAGAACAGTCACCACCGTCCCGCCTCCGAAGTCATCGCCGCGATAAACGTTGTTGTATATTCCATGTGCGATATTTCCAGCGGCGGTGTACGTCGAATCAGTGCGAGTTCCCAACGAAGCCCAACTACCTGCGGTCTTATAGTATTGTGTCAATGTGCTCCCTATCATTTCGAGGCCGTAAGAATCTCCGTTAGTCACCTCTTGCGACATATTTGCCCCTAAAGTTGTTGTAGCGCCATTGTCTATCCGTCGGATTTGAAAAAAATCCGTACCCGCAGAGACTTCAAAAACACTGGTGTAACAATCTAACGTAGATGCGCCGGGATTCACACAACGCAAAAACAGATAGATTCGCACACTACTTTGTTTTGTGACGATAGTTTCAAAAACTTCGGAATCCGGGCCGTAAGTCGCCGGACTCCAATAAGCACTTGCGCTTGTACTAGCCCATACTGTGTTTGATACGATTGCTGGCGATCCATCCCCCCAAAACGTGGAATTCCAGTTTGCGCCGTCATCGCCGTCTGCTCGATTGAAGTTGTCCAGCACGCCCGTCGTCGGGAAGGTGTCCGGTTTGATCTTGTCGAAGGCATATCCGGCGCGTCCGCACAGGGCGAGAATAGCGGCGCGCTCATGTTTCGGCAAATTCGGCAATCGTTGCGAGAGGCGGATAGTCTGGAGCGTAGCATCGTACTCGGCCAGTAACGTATCGCGTATTGATTTTATTCGCGTCCAGTCAACATCACCGAAACACGTCTGATGGACATCGTTCACGTCGCGGCACGCCTGAACGACTCCGTCACAGATGATGTTCGCGCCGTCAAAGCGCGGCTTTTGTCGGCGGCTGGCCGCGAAACGAATCACGTCGCCCAGCGTGAAATCCTGAATGCGATTGCCGAAGCGGGTTTGTATCTCGGCCAGCGTGTAGCCCATATCCTCGAGTTCGTCCCTGACTGCTGTTCTCTGCGCGGGCGAGAGGTCGGACAGCGGGTCATCGAGCGCGTTCTTCGGCAGGCGGAGGAACATCGTCGCAATGTCGGCGAGGGTGGCCGCCGACGCTCTAACTTTGACGATTGCTTTTCCGATTCTCCCGGAGTGCAAGACTTCCGTTTCCTGCCAGTCGCCATCATCCAGGCGGATGACGCTATCCGCGTCCTGCATGGCGCAGTAGCGAGACGGGGCAGTGTCAGCCAAATCGCGCTTGTAAGGAGTGATGAACCAGCCGATAGGCATCAGTCCGATTCTCCCTGTGCGACTTGCGACTTGCCGGTCATGATCTCTTCGAGCAACGTGGCCGATTCGGGGAGCGCCGCCAGCCGCGTTGCCGTTTGTTCGACTAGGGCGCGGGCTTCGGATTCGGTGACGCCCATCTCGCGGGCGAGTTGGGAGATAGATAACCATTCGCTTTGGCCGTCGGGCGTGGTCGGGGCGATCTTGGTCGGGGCATATAAGCCAATGAGTTGCGCCTCGTCGCGAGCGGCGGCGAGTTCGGCTTTCATGTCACCGGCGGCCTGAGCGCGGCGGCGGATGTCACGGCGGATGGCAATATGCTCGGCAAACATTTCAGCCTCTATGAAGTCATGATAAGCCTGATTTTTCTGGCGTGCCACCATCATATATTTTCGCGCTTGCCGTTCTGTAACTCCCCACATTTCGGTAACGTTTTGAACGATAGGGGCGCTGTCCATCCCGGAGAGAATCAGGCGGCGAACGGTCTCGACGCGCTTCTGATACTCGATGGCACTCGATTTGGCGAAAGTGCGCCGGGTCTGCTTGCGGTCAGTGGGTGGGATGGAGTCTGTCATTTTACACACTACCCGATAATTTACATGATAAAGTATAAAACCTTAAAATATCAAATATCAATCGTCGGAGGTTCAAAACTGTTATAAAGTAAGTCCGGAGAGGATTGAACAAAAATGTATCAAATAAAAACAAAACGCGGGTACAATCTTCTTGAAGTGTCATCGGCGCTTCAAAAATCGATCCGGCGCGGGGATGCAAAGCTCGCCGGATATTTCGCCGTAGAACTGTTTGAAAGCAATTTTGCCGAATATGCTTGGCGGCGTCTCCTAACCATCTCAGCTGAGGACTGTTGGGGTGTGATAACCCACGAAATAGAATCGCTGTACCGTTCATGGCAGGTAATCAATAAACACAAAAAAGGCAGGGGTCGAATCTTTCTAGCCAAAGCGACTATTTTGCTGGCAATGGCAAGAAAGTGTCGGGACGCCGATCATCTGACCAATCTCGTGTATGACCAGAAAAACATAAATGACGATGATGTAAACAGCATTCTATCAGAATGCAGCGACGTGAGCGGCATAGAGATTCCCCAGTACGCCTACGATGTGCATACTGCTTTCGGCAAGGCCAACAGTAAAACCAAAGCCGACTTTTTCAGAGATGAACAAGCGGCTTTGTTGCCCAGGGAGGCGGGGCTGTTTGACGATCTCATCAACCCAGCCACTTAATAGACCGGGCGCGCCGGACATTTAACAGAAGTCTTATCTCGCGGCCTTTCGTAAGTGAAATTGACAAGTACCTGCCCCACTTCTGGAGCAGGTATTTTATTTCGGCAACGTCGCGCTCGCGTGATCTGTTAATGGAGTTTCCGCCCGTCGCCGATGCGCGATTCTGAACGAAGGCGTATCGGCTGTCCTGCCAAACGACACGATGGGTTACGAGCGATTGCAGACAATAATCAATGTCAACCCTCAGACAACGATCGGAATACCGTACGTCTTTGCTCCGTCCAACGAAACCGATAACTCCGCCGAACCAGGTACAAAGAGAAAAAGGGTGCAGGGCGTTGTATTTCCTGACATCCCACGACTGGCTAAATCCAAAAACGTGAGCGCCTAAATCGCTGGCGACGTTGGCCGTATTCACCAAGACTGAGGTTATCACTTTTGAATCAGTTACCATACGCCCAAATTCTCCGGTATTGACCCACATTCCAGTTACGTCGTCGTCAACCATAACCACGACATTGTGCTCGAAGTTGTCGAGAATCCATTTTCGCATTTGGCCGATACCATTTACGGCGTCAGGATGTGAAATGAGATTATCAACGTTGCGGCTTCGGTATTCGTCTATTTCACTTTCCGCAACGCAGACAAACGGATTGTGAAATAAAAGCGCGCACGCCCTGGCTGTGAAGGGCCTGCTCCGCGATGGGATTACAACAGCAAAATCATCCATGACGCATAAGCGACAGCGCGCGTTCTCCATTAATACACCGGCCCACCCCGAATTTTCTCAGGTCATCCCGAATTGTAACGGCGCTTTTCTTGATTTTCAACAAGTCAACCATTTGCAGAAAATCGAGCTGGCTTTTAAAAACTAGAACAATGTAATCGTAACTCTCCCCTAGTTGCAATTCCATTTCCGGTATTTCGTTATCGATCTTGCTTTTACTTATTTCTTCAAAGTCACCGGATTGCGCTTGTTGAGAAAAACCAAGCACCGCGTCCAAACTCATCTCGTCGGCCTCAATCATCCGCTTGAGAATATCGTCATCGGCGGCATTAGCCAGGGCCGCGAGCAGTTCGCCGTCTGCATCATAATTATTGCGAGGAGCGATATTCGCAACGGCGCTAAGTTCCTGGGCCTTTGGGTCGTCGGCATTCGGGATGTCCATGCGCTTATTGACGAGCAGAGTTTTGCCGTGAGTTTCCACCTCTACGATTGTCACATCCGGCATAATATCAGCCAGCGTTTCAATACGAGCCGAGCCGCTAATGCTCTCGCCATCGGCGGCAACGGTAATGCCATCGGCAACGCCATATTTGCCGATGCCATCAGCCAAGTGTTTCATACCAAGCGGACGATGCCGATTTGCATTTTTGCGCTGAGGGCGATAGGCGGAGAGTTTGGTCATCGCAACACCCCGGCGCAGAACAGGAGATAGGCAATCATGCGAAGAAAGCAATTGAGGCGGTCAATCATTTCGGTAGAGGCCTGTTGAAAATCACCGCCAGGAGCAGGCGCGCGAACCAGAGTTTATGCGCCAACCAGGAGCGGAGACGGCGGACGTAGTTCATTCGCTCACCGTGAGTCGCGGCGCGTAAATCCACATCTGCACCGGGCCGACGATGACTAGCGGCGGCGCGGTATCGTTGAGTTCAGTTATCAGCGTTTCGGGAGCGGCGTGTGGTTCGGAGCGGGCGCGAGCCAGGCCGTTGATTTTGCCGAACCTGGGCGCGGGTGTTGGCGTCGGCAGGGTCGGCCACTCGCCGCCATGTTCATTATGCCACTGAATCATATCGGCGAATTTGGCGATGATCTGCATCGGATCGTCGGCGGAGAAGGCGAACATGGTAATGATACTGTCAGCCATCGGCCTGTTCAACTCTCATCCCGGTAATTTGCAAGCCGCCCTTGCCGCCGACGTGATTTGCCGTTTCGTCGCCAGGAATGCCGACCAGGGTTTCGTATCTCGGAGACCAGGTAACTACTATCCGGCGTCCACAATCCGGGCATATCCATAGCTCGTTGCCGGATGGGTAGGTTTTGGCGATTTGCATGACGTGAATCGGAGTGGTCATCATTGCGATTGTATCACCGTTCGCAGTCGGCGCAAATATGCGGTTTGACGGGCAGGCGGAATCATACCAACCTTAAATTATCCAGGCCGCGAAAACCGCTTATTTTCAGGCTATTTCGCGGTATCACGGATGGCAGGACGAGCGGGAAAACTTGACTCTGGTGAGCAATTCGTGGTATCATTATTTCAAACAGGAGATAAGGAAATGGCTACCAGAAGCACAAAACAAGCGGCACAGGGAATGATAGATTTCATGATTGCGAAGCGACCACAAGCCGAATTTAAAATCGCGGAAATCAACTACGTTCGCGGCAATGGCAAAGCGGATGTGATGTACGAAGTTTTCGAGAAGTCGGTTTGCACGAAATGCGGAGAGTTAGTATGGCACATTGATTACGGCAACGAATTGGTAGAACACGAAAATTGCGAGATTGAGGCTGAGAAGAAATTCAACGAGGAATTCGCAGAACGAATCGCGGAGCAAGATAAGCGAAATGCGATTCTCAATTACATCGCGGAAACTGACAAATAAATTGAAAACTTATTCAGTCTGCTCAGATAGGAGATTAGGAGATATGGAAATGACACAAATTACTGACTCTCACTACAAATAGTAACTACCATTCTAAACCAACTCGGCGGGCGCAAATTTACACCATGACCGGCGCTTACAACCTAAGAGAATCGCAATGACAAAACCAACTATTACCAAACGCAACAAACCCGGCCCGAAGCCCAAGCCCGTCGGCACGCGGGTGAGGGACTGGCCGACGCTCAGCATCAGAATTGACCCGGTACTGTACCGGGAATTGAAGAGGCGGCAAATCTCAATCAATGCCGCAATCAACGCCGCGCTGAGAACGGCGTTGGGGATGATGTAGGCAATGTGCCAAACGGTGTGAACAGACCCGCTACGGCGGGAGCGATAAGCGGCGCGCGGGCGGCCTACAGCCCGCAGGAGATTGACGATGAACGAGAAAACGAAAATTGAATTTATGATGTCTCAACTCGACAACCTGGACGGCCTGGGCTTGAAACTCTACTGGACGCCCGGCGCGGCCAGGCCATACTGGGCCAGTCAACCATCGTTCGCGTTCGACGTATGCGTTGCCCATCCGAGCGATTTCCTTGAGGCAGCAGGTTACAACTGTTTCGTGGATGATCGCGATTATAGCGGATACGACGAATTGCTGTCGCTGGAGATTGAGCCTCCACCCGCAGGAGATTGACGATGAACGAGAAATCAAAGACGCTCAAAGGCGAAATCAAACCCAACGGCGTTACCATTACACGACCCTGGAAGGGCGCATGGATGCCCACGCTCGGAATGGAGCTTGAGTACAAGGGACAGAAATACATCTTGACTGGATACGATAAAGGCCGAGATGATGACACCGGCCCGATTCTGTGGTGGTTGTATCTATGCCCAATCAAGTCTCACGGCGAGAGAGACGGCGTAGCGCAGACGGTGTTGACCCGTTGCGCGGTAGATTGACCGGGTACGCCCGGAACGGAAGCGGCGCGCGGGCGGCCTACAGCATACGCCAGTCGAGCGGAGTAATTGCACGCACGATTAGCGCAAGTTCCCCCCCCGCCGCCAGAGTCCCCAGGGAGACTGTGGCGGCTTTTGATTCCAGCGGTACAGAGTTCGCAGAAAAGCCCGAACGCCGAACGCGCCAATCTACGCCCAAGCCAAGCCAGCCACTACAGACCATCGGTGCTCAGGCGGAGTCGAACCTGCCCGCCAGCCACTGGATTTCCCCGATCCAACATGACCGGCCAGAAACGCCAGTCGTCAATGACAAGCGCATCGGCCACGCCGTCTAGCTGCGCCTTCAGCATGTAGTGCACGCTGAGAGCGTCCAAATGACGCGCATATGGTGGATAGATGGTGATCGTCAGCGGGATGTCGCCAGGGGGAAACGTGGGGAGCGGGGAGAGTTGGGAGAGGACGGCCTGACGACCAACCTCTCTATCGTCATGTTCGTGGCCGGTACGGGCGGACAAGGGAACAGTGCGCGCCCGGTTGGGGGAGAGCGAGACGGGACATGGCAGGATAATCTCAATCACCGCTAGGAAGCCTCTGAGAGAGATTTACAGCCGCTAATCAGCAGGCAGGTTGCGTATCCTCAGCAGTTCAGTGAGAATCGCATCCCGGTCAGCCTTGAGGCCGTTCACCACCGCCTCTACCAGCCCGATCCGCACATCGAGCGCGGTGACGAGCGTAGTTAGGAGCGCTAGCTTATCAGTAGCTACGCCCCCGCCTGGGGGAGGCGTAGGGGGAACGGGCGGCGTCGGCGGCGCATTCAACGCCACGAGCGATGGGCGGCGCAGGAACGCACCAACGGTATCCACGCCCCACCGCGCCCGGACTTCGAGCGAAACGTCCAGCTGACCGCCCGGATGGATGAATGTGCGCTCGACTGTGCGCCATTTGCGAAATCCATCATTAGATGGCATCCAGGCTATGGCCTCGTCGGTATCCGTACCAAGAGAAATACGCCACTCCATAGCTCGCGGATCATCAGGCGGAACTTTCTGTTGATTGCGCGAGAAATAGACATCGTTAAAAAGCTCAATCGAAAATTTGTAGTCTCCAGCCGGACGCACATCTCTGGTGCCAAGTTCCCACATTTGAATCCCAAACGCTTTGAACGCATGGTAGACCACAGGCGCATCAGGGGCCAAATATAAATCCAACTCGCTAAGTGGAAGCGCCTCGGTCGCGGTCTGACCGTGTACCGCGCCATTGGCCGAGCGAAATGTAAGCTCAGGAGCCAGCCAGGGAGCATTAGCATCCTGTTCCGGAAGACGTGGATGCAGACCCTCGACAAATTCAAAATACCAGCCATTCGGGACGCGCATGTTACCGCGCACGACGTTGCCATGAGCCGGGTCGGTAAATGGAGTAGACGTTCCTTTCGTCCAATCTGGGTTAGCGAGTAAATTGGTAGTCATCCGATGCTATCCTTTGGCTTCCAGAGCGGTCGTTCGCCGGCAGAAACAATCTGACTGATGAGGACGCGGATACCGGCCAGGTATTCTTCCTCGCGCACCCGCATCAGATCAAGTTCTTTTTCGAGCCGGGTCGCCTTCGCGTCCGACACGGCCAATTTCTCCTCAAGGTCTTTGACCCGCATTTCCAGCGGTTCAATGAGCGTTTGATAGGCCTCGCTGATGTCGCGTGCGGCAGAGGCGTCGCCTGCCCGGACCGCGGCCCGTCCATTGCGCCATTGAATCAGCATACCGCCCAGGGCGACGACGGCCATCACGATTGCGGTCAGTTCGGGCCAGGTCATAGGTGATTGTTGCGCCAGTTGATAACATGATTCAAAATCTCAACCGACAGGAGAAAGACCAATCCGATTCGCAAATAGCGCCACGTCAACAGCGAACAGGAGCGCGATCCCCGCCGCTTGCCAGTTCATCACTTACTTTTGAATGGCGGCAGAGGGCCAGAGTTTGATTCAATCGCCGTGCCGAGAATGTAGGCGACGATGACGTAGACCACGTTGGTGAGCTGGTCTTCAGTGAGCGGAAAATCGGGCTGATACGCTTTGACTACAACCAGACCAGTGCCAACAGCCGCCGCCCAAAACTTGCGGGATGCGAGTAATGCCTTGAATTTGTCCACGAGATTCTCCTTATTGAAATAGGGGCAGGGGGACGATGAGAGGAGACCGCTTGGCGCGAGGAGGAAACCCGCCCCGCCCTGCCCGATGGGGATAGTCTAGCACAACATGATGTTATCTCCTGTAATTGGATTGCCCGATTCTAATCACGAGGCGATTAGAATCGGGCAGGTCCGCAACCAACGAATGGATTATACAGTCTCGCGCATAAATCGCATGCCGAAAAAGTCCACGCGCTCAGTTGTGCCAACGCGCGAATGCTTGCCGAAATGCCAAGCCAGCCAAAACACGATCTTGAACATAATGTAATCTCCTTGTCGAATAGGGCAGAACGAGACGGCGAGAGGAGAACGCATCCTGAGCGATAGCCGAAGGCGCGAGGAGGAAACCGCCCCGCCTGCCCAACTGCGTAGAGTCTAGCACATTTCGGGCAAGGCGCAATTGTGACGGGAGTCATACCCTGGTTAGGCAGGCGGGGTCTGAAAATTGGGTGTTGACAAAAGTAGCAAATAGTGGTAAAATAGTAGCATGAGACAGAAAAATAGTAAGCGCCCCGTGAAACGAAAAATGTCCGTCAGCCTGGCCGCCGAGGACGAAAAGATTGTAAATGCTCTCTCGAAAGAGATGGGCTATTACAATTTTTCGCTGGCTCTACGCCAGATTATTCACGAGTGGGCAGTGAAGCGGGGCATGCCATTCCCGCCAGCGGGGAGCGAATTGAAATGACTACCCAAGCCCATCCCGACGTAGTCATTTTCAAAAATGGCTGGATTAGTCCCTGCTCTCCTGCTGGAAACAAGGCCTGCAAACGCGGCGGTGTCCAGTGTCTCAACGAGGCGGCGGCAATCACATTCGTTCAGGCGCGGAGCCTGACCTATCAGACCGCCGAACAAGCCGCCGCCAAACGCGACGGACGCAAGGTAGCGACCCTCAGGTCGCAAATGCGATGGGAGGCGAAATGAGCGTCAAACAAAAACCAGTCAGCAGGTGCTACGCCTGCAAAAGTGAAATCAAGCCGCTCTATCTCCCGTACTACTGGATATCTTTCCGGGGTTACGAGCGGGCGCACTGCTCCGGGACGTGCCGGGCTAAGACGCGGGAGCGGGCGCGGAAAGAACAGGAAAAGGGTTTACAGGAGATAATGAAATGACACAACAAATGGACACCGCCATCCGAAACCTAATCGTCGCCGCCGACATCGCCGCCAACCACTGGCGGACGGCCAGCGCGGTTGCGCTCCCGCTGAGGGCGGCAATCAAAGCAGTTGAGGCGGCGCTGGCGGAATTGCCGCCGATAACAGACGATGACATAATTCGAATGTTTCCGGTTCGAAGCGCCGACGAACTCGCGGACGTGGCCGACCGCCTGGCCGAGAGCGAGTACTCACGTTCGGAAGGAGCGCACTAATGATTCAGCCCATTCCAGACGAAGAGGCCGAGCGCATCGAGTCTGTCGCATATGAGGCATTCTTGCTGATGACGCTGAACGTTGAGCTAAACTCCGACGATGCGCTGGAGTTGGCGGAGATGATTGTTGACGGTCTGTTGGCCTAACCGGGGCGTGTGGCAAATGCCAATCCGCAACCGCGTTTCAATTTCCGTATCCTGCGGCGGAATGCCGAAACAGGATCGCCGCTGTGCCGGGCGGCGGGTTGGCAGATAGCATCGGCTGAGAAGTTGGCGCAGTGTTACCGAAATCAGTCTATATAGCTGAGATGGGCAAAGGTACAGCATGGTTGCTGAGTCATGCCACTGTCAGCCAGCCAACAAGTGAGCCAGCTTGAAGTTAGGTTTAGCTGAATTGCTTACAGGAAAAGGAAAGCCGAGCCGGACGTGTAACTGGCAGTAGGATTTTCCCGCCCGCGTCGCACAGGGCGCGGGCAACCCTAACAACAGAGAGGAGATGAAAAACACATGGAACAAACGATTACACGCGCCGAGCATTTAGCATGGTGCAAAGAGCGGGCGTTAGAATACGCCAACGCCGGAGACTTGACGAGTTCAATGGCGTCTATGCTATCCGATCTTCGCAAGCATACTGAAACAGAGAACCATCCCGGCGAAAAACTTTGGGTAATGATGGTGTTGGGTGGCCTACTCAACACCAAAGAGGAAGTTATCAAATTCATCAACGGATTCAATTAGCGCGGCGCAAGGAGAATGAAAATGTTCAAATTCTTATCGGGCATTTGCTGGCGGTGCGTGCTGGCGTGGTATGGCTGGCAAACTCACTGCGGCCACTGCCGGTGTTGCAAAGAGCATAAGGGAAAATAATAACATGTCAGAGCCTACCGAGATAGATTTGAGTTATCTGGCTGGATTCTTTGACGGAGAGGGTTGCATTGACACGACTCGTCGTTCGTTAAGAGTTACCCTTACTAATATTCAAACTAAAGTCCTTGAGATTAGTCAAAGATTTTGGGGAGGGAGTATTCAATCAATTGGTAAAGCAACTAAGGCCCGCGCTTGGCAATTGCATGGCAAAGACGCCGTTGCCTTCCTAAAAGATATTGTGCCCTATCTACACATCAAACATGCTCAAGCGATATTAGCAATAGAATTGAATAGTAGAGGGAATTTACGACACTTACAAACATTGGATACGCCTACTAATATCCTTGAGGAGGAAAAATCTTATAGAGATTGGCTAAAATACAAAATGAGGTATCTTCGGGGAAGAGGCACAAAGACGCGAGAAATTCCATCCCGACAACATCATGGCGCGTAGGCCGCCGAAAGGCTGAGCAGGGTCGGCCTGCCCCACGCCCTCCGAGTTCGAATCTCGGACGCGCCACTAAAAGCTGAAGGAGCAACAGGCTCGGTAATCGGCCCGGCCAGCCAGAGCGCGAACGCGGCGCGCGTAGACCGCGAAACATTGGCGCAGAGGAGACAACTATGAACTCAAAAACTACAGCTTTAACTCAGTGGGCAAGCCGGGATGATGTGCGGGAAATCAATGAGCGGCTCGGAATGATGATATTGCCCGGTGGAAAGAAACTCGACGGCGAGCAACGTCTAGCCCTGGCCCAGGCCAGCGTGATGCACGGTCTTGACCCATTCAACGGCGAAATCTGGATTATCCCCGGAAGCGGCGTTATGATCGGAATCAAGGGCTTACGCAAAAAGGCGCGTGAGCAGGTTCAAGGGAATTTTTGGTGTAACTTCATCGAGATTACCAACCCTGAACAGCGCAAGCGGTATGGCATCCCCGAGGGGTGTCTGGCGTTTGAATGCCGATTGTTTGACACCGAAACAATCATGCAATACGTGGGCGCGATTGAGAAATTCACCAAGCTTGGCATGAAATTCGAGCAGGCCTCCGGCATGATGGGCGATCAACCCTACACACTCGGCATTGGTTTCGCCAATCCCGCCGAAAATAGCAAGATGACTCTTATTCAACGCGCAATGAAGCGCGCCGAGGCTGATGCAATCAAGCGGCGCTTTGACGTGCCTTTCGGCTTGGCTGTGAGTGAGAGCGATACAGATGATGTGCTAGGCGGAGAATGGATTGAGCATCAGCCACAAGCTGGACCTGTCGAAGCTGAACAGCCGTCTGCCGATGATGAATATAAACCAGACCCCGCCGCCATTGACGCGGCACTCAAGACCAAGAACGAGCGTGATAGCGCGGCGCTTTACGGCGAGGAATACCCGCGCTAACCGGGGGCGCGGCACTCGGCGGCCCGCGAGCAGGGAGCGGGCCGCCGAAGCGAAAGGAATTGACATGTTTGACATTTACACCAAATACTCGCCTCAAGGAATCATAGACCGAATTGGCTGGAAGAATTGTGTTGAGATAGAAGATTTGTCTACCGCTATCATGGTTTTGTGCGACATCGTCATCGCACTCCAGGCCAGGGTGAATAAGCTGGAGAAAGCCGCCAAATCACCCGACCCGCTAGGCGAAGCACTCAACAGCGGTGATGGCTCATACAGTCCATGACCGCTTCCGCCCAGAGCCGCGCCGTCGCCCGCTACGGTCTGGAATGGACTGCCGAATTAGCGGATTGGCTGATCAGGTGGAGCACGTGGCGGGCGTCAATGGGGATGGCGGCGGATGACGATTATTTCACGTGGGCGCGGCTGAGACACCGGCGGCGGGAACTGCTGGAAGTGCTGGATTATCTCAGGGCCACGCGGCCCGAAGTGACTCGTTTCCCGCTTGCGCCCGGCGGCGGGCGGGTGTAGACTGGCGAGCATGTTGACAACGACAGGCGAAAAGAGTAAAATACTTATGCTCGGATAAAGAACGGGCAAGCCCTACCAGATGGTGCTGAGGGCGAAGGAAAACAGGTCAAGGAATCAGACTCCTTCATTTGTGGGAGTCGGACTAGCGAGGGCCTCACCAGCCCACCCTTGACCGGCTATCCGACTACCACAAGCGAAGGAGTTTTTTGTTGCCATGCGAAAGAAATTCAACCCCAAAACGAATGAGGTATCAGAGCAAGAGTTAGCCGACTTACAAGAATTGTCCGGCCTGCCCATCATCCAATTCGAGCGGCCCTCCGTCCAGCTCATTGACACTGGCAAGGGAACATTTAAAACCGTTACCACCGCTGGGTGGATAAAATTCGGGATTGCCTTCCGAAACGTGATGCACCAACTCAGAGGCGCAAAGTTGGCGGTGTACATGGCGGTTTGCCTGCACGTCAACGAGGAGGGCGAGGCCTGGCCCGCCGTGCGAACCATCGCCCTGGAGACGGGATACGATAAGGTAACTGTATCGCACTCCGTTCTAGAACTTGAAAAAATCCCCGGATTGCTGGAGATTGTCAGACGGCCCGGCACGAGTAATCTATATCGCCCATCTTTTGCCGTGTATGGAAAACACATACACACCCCCCCCGAAAACACATACACACCCCCCCCGAAAACACATACAGAAGTAGAATCATTAAGTAGAACCAAAGAAGTAGAACCAAAGAAGAGGGGCGCGAAACCCCCCGCGCCCGCCCCACGCCAACCCGATGAACTCTTTGACGCCATTACAGTCTGTTGTCAGGTAGACCCTAAAACCGCAGGGGCTTCTATTGGCAAGGTTCGGGCCGTTCTTTCAAAAGCAGAATATTCCGCCGCCGACATTGAATCCTTCCGCCAGTGGTGGTGGGGCGATGATTGGCGGGCCAAGCAAGGGAAGCCACCGACGCTCTGGAAATTACAGGAGCAAATCGGCATTATCAGACAAGGAAACAACGGACATGCAATCTATCCAACTACTCGCGGCAAAGCAATTAGCCAGCCAATCGGCAACGCCATCGGGGAGCAACAGCGTGCCGACGCTCTCGCCCTTACAGCCGGCCAGCCCATATCTTGTGATTGACAGCGCTTTCACCGCCTTCAATCCGGCCATACACCGCGCCGCCAGCGCGGCGCTGGCGGCGGTCAAGCAATGGACGAAAGATGCTTACTCCGGCGATGGGCGGGGATTGGTATTGTGGGCAAATGTTCAGGGCATACCGGGCGGGGTGGGCTGGGGCTACGGCAACGGCAAGACGCTTCTTGCCCGATGCGCGGCTAACGCGCTGTACGCAACTCTGACCATCTCCACGCCGGGCGGCGAGATACCAGATCGGACAGGCGTTTTTCTCACCACCGAACAATTCAAGGATGCGATCATGCAGTCCTATGACTCTCATTCGACGTCCGATTATCTGCGCCAGTTCCGGCAGGCGCGCTTTGTCATCATGGATGATTTCGGCGTGGAGCATGTCCGACCCGACTCACTGGGCTGGTGGCAGGAGCAACTCTACAAGCTGACGAACTATGCTTACGATGCCCATCAGCCGTTCTTGCTCACCAGCAACATGACGCCCGATGAGATGCAGGCCCGCATGGGCGGCAAGAATTGGAGCCGCCTGTTCGGGATGTGTCAGGAGCGGGGATTTATCAACGTGAGCGAGATACCAGACCAAAGGCGCAAGCCGCGTTGAATGAGTATTATCAAAATGAGCGTTGACATTCTCGCCTTCAAAGAATGGATGAACACAAGACCGCGCCCGCCGTATCCGGTGACGCCGGGCCGGGTGCAGTCCATCCGCATTCACTTGAGCGAGCTATGCGACGGCGATGATGATGCCCGCCACGAGTTTTTAGATTTCGTCTTTGGCGTTCGGTCATCTAAGGATTTGACCGATACCCAACCTGCCGCTCCCGGAGATGCCCGATGAAAATTGACAGGTACATCGCCCGCAACAACTCGCGCACCCGCCGCCAGCGCCGGGCGGTCGAGGCGGTGCTATTCCTGATTGTGGTCTGCTCGTCTTGCGTGGCGGCCCTGGCCGTCTGCGGCGCGATTATCGGAGCGGGATTGTGAAACTCCTTGACCTTTTTTGCGGCGCTGGCGGAAGCGCAGTCGGATACAACCGCGTTGGTTTTGACGAGATTGTGGGCGTGGACAACCGACCCATGCCGCGCTACCCGTTTGCTTTCGTCTTGGGCGATGCGCTGGAGTACGTCCGTGAACACGGCCACGAATTTGACGCCATTCACGCCAGCCCGCCATGCCAGGAATATAGCACTCTGGCAAGTTTGAAGAACGGCGATTATCCGAAACTTATAGAGCCTGTCAGAGAGGCGCTGGTGGCAACCGGGAAACCCTACGTAATCGAAAATGTAAAAGGCGCGCCGCTTGTCAATCCGCTTACGCTATGTGGTTCAATGTTCGGCCTGCGCGTCCAACGACACCGGTTGTTTGAATGCAATCCAGTTATCTGGTTTCCACCCCATCCCTGCAATCATTGGGGAAAGGCAAGCGGCGGGCGAAACTTTACCGGAATAAGAAAGACTCTTGAAAATTTTTCTTTTCTAACCATCGCCGGAAACGATTATATTGTTGGCGATGGACGCCGAGCAATGAGCATTGATTGGATGACGCGCACAGAATTATCACAGGCTATTCCGCCGGCCTATACCGAACACATCGGCAAGTTTCTGATGAGCATCATCTGCGGGACGGTGGCGATAGGAGGAGGCTGAGAGGATGAATAGTTTAGAGATAGCTATAAGCGCACTTAAAGAAATCATTCGTTTGCATCAACGCAGCAATAAACACGATCACCATACTTGCTATCAGATGTACCGAACAGCGCAACGGGCACTGAAAAACCCGGCCATCATGCTAGAGACTGCGCCGGTTTACCCCGCGCCCGAGGAGACGAAATGAGCAAACCAATCTTGTGCTTGGACTTCGATGGAGTATGTCACTCCTATACGAGCGGTTGGAAAGGCGCTGAGGTCATTCCCGATCCAGTCGTACCTGGCCTATTCGATTTCCTGGAAACAGCCAAAGAGCATTTTGAAATTATTATTTTTTCATCGCGCAGTCATCAGCCAGATGGAATACGCGCTATGCGCGCCTGGTTCGCAGAGCAATTTACGATCTGGATGTTTAAAAAGCGCCCGGAACTAAAAGAGAAGTTTGAAGCGTTCATATGCTCGGATTATCTGTTGTTCCCAGAACACAAACCAGCCGCTTTCATCACGATAGATGATCGTGCATTCGCGTTCAACGGCAAGTGGCCGGATGTCAAAATGCTCAAATCGTTTCAACCCTGGTACAAGCAGACCGCGCCCGCCGGGGAGAGGGCCGAGACGTGACACAGCAGGACGCCGATAGAATTAAGCAGTGGCTAGATGGGCTGACCATTAGACAATTTGGCCTGTTGTGGCGCTGGATAACTCGACTCTATTTCCTGCGTTTGCACGAAGCAAGAGGGGAGAGGGCCGAGAGGTGAGCGAGTACAAGCTGTACTGTGGTGATTGCCTCGCCATCCTGCCCACGCTTGAGGCCGGGAGCGTGGACGCGGTGATTACTGATAGTCCATATTCTGAAAAGACGCATGCGGGCGCTCGTTCGGTTTATGATTATGGGCCGAAGGGTGGAGTAATTGCAATTGATTTTCCATCAGTAGACGCGAGTTATATCAGACAAGTATTGTCTGTCTGTTGCCCGCGCAAATGGTGCATATCATTCGTTGATTGGCATCACGCCCTACCACTTGAGGAAAATCCGCCAACAGGGTTAGAGTTTATTCGCTTGGGCATATGGGTGAAGCGAAACCCTATTCCACAACTTACCGGAGATCGCCCGTCAACAGGATGGGAGGCTATCGCCATTTTTCACGTACCCGGACGTAAAGAATGGAATGGCGGAAGTGGTCCAGCCGTTTGGGATAATGGCACAAGCCGATGGGGTTACTTCGGGCCAAGCAATCACCCAACGGAGAAACCGCTTGGGCTTATGAGTAAACTAATCCTTCAATTTACTGATAAGGGCGATACGGTTATCGATCCGTTTATGGGATCGGGTAGCACCGGCGTCGCTTGCATGCAGTTGGGCCGCAACTTCGTTGGAGTGGAAATCTTACCTAAGTACTTCAAGATTGCCGAGCGCCGCATCGAGCAGGCCGCCCGCCAGCAACCGCTGTTTGCTGAAACCGGGGCAGATGGGGCGGAGACGACGAGGGCCGAGCAGAGCGAGATGGAGTTGAGATGAATAAACAACGCGACGTCGGCAGTAGAATAGTAGCCAGTCACATTCCACCTGAGTATAAAGTTAAACTGCAAGAGCAGGCGTGGCGCGATATGATAACGAACTTCGCCGACACAATGCAAACCGGGAAATGGTACGCTATCCGACGACGAGAGCGAAGCGGAATTGAGCCAGTAAATGGCGAACCGGATACGGCGATTGAGATGAACCTGGATGTCAGACTCGTCACAGAGCAATACCGGATGACGTATGCCGAAATGTCAACTGCGATGGTCTATCGGTCTGCCGTTGAGGAGTTGAAATCTAGGGTGAGAAATTGGCTTTGGCGGACTCTTCGATTTCTGCCGAAAAACAAGGGGTAAAACGAGATGAAATTGAAGCACGTGCCACGTCGCCCTATCGTAAAGCCTTTTGACGCCATACGTAGGCGAATGCAGGAGCGGTACGCCGCCACTGCCGACGATAATGGAAATAAAAGCTACAGGATCGTTTCTGACACGTTCGGCATTTCAAAGCCGATGGCACGGCTGATTATCAAGGATGGTTACGAGCCAAAAAGTAATGCCATCCGCCGCGCTCTCGATCTCCCGACAATCCGCCTTGTCCGCGCCAACCCGCCGACCAAATGGCGCGATTTGCCGGTGGCTGAGTTGCGATGGGCAATTGAGAATAGAAAGGAATACAATGGAAAATGAACACGATCCATATCAAGAATTAGCCACCGCTGTCATCGCCCAGGCGACAAGAGACTGGCGTAAATCTCCAAAAGAGCGCCCGTCAATAGAAGTGTTTTTTGCCAGCGAATGGTTTATAACTCTCTGCGACATAGCTATAATAAATCCGGTCGTCGGCAGGGAAATCTGCAAACTCGGAACGAAGCATTTCGAGAAAACGAAACAGACGATGAAAACGAATCGGATGATGAAAAAAGCAGCGGCCCAAAAAAAGGCGCAGAAACAGACGATGAAAAAAGCAGCGGCCCAAAAAGCAGCGGCCCAAAAAGCGGTCTAGGTTACAAAACCTAGAGTCTATTATTTTCTCCGAGGTGCGGCATGGTTAGGTTGCAAGTGACACTTGATGAAAATGAGGCTAGGCTTTTGGTTCGGTGGGCGGCCCTGGAATTGCGAGACCCGCGAGACCAAATCCGCCTCATAGTTCGGCAGGCATTACAACAACGCGGCCTCCTACCCGCCGAAACGAAGGCGGCCCAGGCCGAGGGCGAATCGAGGGAGGCGGCCAATGAAGCAGAACGCGAGAGCGGATTATGAACGGCAAGAAACGCTCATATTTTGACACATTCCTTTTGACAGGCTTTGAAAAGTCGCCAGAAGAGGCCGAGCGGGATGCCTGGATTGGACTTGTTGTTTTAATCGTCATCGTCGTAGTTTTATTTCACACCTGATCGTGAACGCATCCGGCTACAAATACAAGATTAACACTTGCAAAAAGTGCAGTTGCGAAGTAGCCGAGAATTGGCATGTTGCACATCTCAAATCAGGTTGCAAGCGTGGCATACATCGCTTGCCAACGATAGCTCAGCTTCGGCGGACGCTGGTGAACGGAGAGGAAATGAGCAATAAACAATACTTCACAAATCCGGTTTATTATCTGCGCAAGATGGAAGAGGTCTTGCGACTGGCCGAAAGGAAAAACAACCTGAACGGCCTATACATCGAAATCGGGAATGATACGGCAAACGCCTGGTGTGAATTTCTACGAGAGATCATCGCCGCTCAAGAAACAACGTCACCAGAGTCAGCAAAACAGAGATAGATTAGGAGGAGACAATGAGTTTCCCATTTACAACGCAGGAAGTCGTAATCATTTTGGCTCTGGCCGGTATCGTCGTCAGCATCTTCATGGCTGTCCTCGGCATTGTCGAGATGATCGCCAAACGACCTAAGAATTCGTAACGATGTTCCGCCTATCATTGGCAGTGGGGTTTCTGTCCGCTTGCCTGATCGCAGTCGGGTACTCCCCCTTTCATCCTACTGTGAGGCCGGGAGATTACTGGTTCGCTCTGCCAGTGTGGGGAATTGTTTCATCATTGACCTACATCATTTTGTTATGGCCGAGAATCTGGCATGAGCTACAGTCTGAATTGACTGAAGTACAACGACTAAAAACCGAGGCGCATCACTATCGCCAGGAGCGCGAAGCCCGCCCCGCTGTCTCTGCCTATCTCACGCCTCAAGTCACGGTGCTATCCGACCATGACCGCGCTTGGAAGCATTGGCTAATCCGATGCGCCGCTGAAAGCGAACGGGTGGGGGGGATTAGCTGGCAGAAAATGAAATCCTTTTTCGGGGATGATGACAAATGGCGGATATACGTGGACATCCTGGAGCGATGGGGGAAGTCATGGCCCCGCCAGCCGAGGGTCGAAACTTTCCTCAGGCCGGGAGTGACAACGGCGCTTCTATGCGACTTGTTGGTAGGCGGCGAACTCCCCCCACTCCTCCCGGATGGGCCGCCGCCTGTGCTAGAACAGCGCAGACAGGCCGATCCGCAGACAACCGATTACAGCGAGGAAACAGGCGCAGATAGCCTGAATACAGCGCCGACAGGCTATGCGGCGTAGCATTGAGACTGTTACCTCTGGGCCGGTCGCGACACGCTTCACAAGGGCGATGGTTCTGTTCGGCAGGAGTTTATGCCTATCGGCCAATTTGAGACTCAAATCCATGCCCTCGGAGTAGCAATTACTGCCATTTGGCAGTTTTGACAGTTATTGCACGCTGACAACCGCATAGCCCCCCTATAGAATCGCTTCAGATTGACGGCGATTTTGTTTTAAGAGGTACGTATGCAACGGCGAATCATCAGAGTCGGGTTACTACTGACACCGAACGAAAAGAAGTTGCTTATCCAATTGGCGGAAAGTGAGGGCTTGAGCGAAGCCGCAACTCTACGGTGGTTATTGCGGCAAGCCATGAAACAAGTTCCCGCCGACCCCGCCCCGGCGCAGGCCGAGAGCGAATTGGCGGAGGTGCAACGTGAAGCGCAATCCGTCTAACCCTGCGCCCCCGCACAAGCTGGCCCGCTATCTCGCGGCGCGGCTTGCCTTACCGGTGTAGGCCCCGCCACACGTTAGGACGACGGCCCGGAGGTGTTCTGAAATCCTCGAGCGCCGGAGTCGGCCATATTCCAACTCGCGCCGGAGTCGGCGTGTTCGTCGGCCACATCTCGACTGGCGGCCTGCCCGAGGTGATCATTGACGCCCACCACAAATAGATCGCCGTCAAAAATAGAATCGCAAACCTCATAGCATCCTATCCCCCCGGTACGCCATCCGCGCAACCAGCACTTGCAGGTTGTCGCCCGGCGATCCCTCGATATTGAGGTTGTCCGGTTCGCTCCACGATACCGACTCGATATATTTGCTCTGATAATCTTCCGGGTGCGTGAGCGGCGTTGGCTTCCAGCCGTGCAGGTCTACTGTTTTAATCCATTTGTTGGGCCGCAGTTCCCAGGGTCTAATGAGTTTCCCGGACAGGTCTCGTATCTCTTGCCGAACATCGCTCTTGCGTCGAACATAGTCCACCACGTTATCATTGATGTCGTAAGCCTGGGCAAATGTAACTCTTCGATTCTCGTACATAGCGCATAGCCAACGATTGTCGGCTGAATCCCCTCTCGCCGCAATTTGTTGAATGATGTCCAGCGCCGTATCATCACGATTGTAATAATTTTGTGAGCTGCGTCCGGTTGTAGCTGACGTATTACGCGAGGCCACGTACTGCCCTGCCGGTGACGATGCCAGAATCGCATCAATCACCACCTCGTTAGCCGATTGCCCGCTGCTCCCGGTCTGATTATAAATCGCCCAACCGAGGGTGTGCATATACCCTTCGCTCTGAATGCTGAGCTTCGGCTCGGCACTAGCTGTCGTGATCTGTCCTTTGCGGCGCGGCTCTTTGTATTGCTCCAGCAAAACAGTTCCGGTCTCCGCGGCCGCTGTTGCCGTCATCCGGTCTACGTGAGATGGTCGGACGACGATTTGCTTCACCCCATATTTTCCCTGGCTGACCGTATCGTTCACAACTGCCGTGCTGGTCTCGGCGCTTTCAGTCGGCGGATTAACGCTAGTGTCAATCGGCGTATAGCGCACGCTGATGCGGTTGAACATCTCGCGCAGGCTGATGACCTCTTGCGACCCTGGTTGAGTCAAAGTCATCTCGACAATCTGACCCTGCCAACACACGAGGTTGCCGTCATCTGACCAGCGTGTGATCATCCGGCCCAGGCCATTGTAAAAAAAATCCTCAAGCTCCTCAATCGACCCCTTCAGATCAAACGAGCAAGTGTCAAACCCGATTGTAGCCGTGAGGCGATGACTGTAGTTGTCAACTTTCCAATCCTGATAGTATTGCTGACGGACGGTCGCAATCGGATTGTGAGTGATGGTAACGATGGTCATCGCTCACTCTGCCCCACGCATGAACGCCCATCGCTCGTGAACGTAGAGCTTGAATGAGCCGCCGAGATACTCGCGGGCATAGTAGATGTTGGTATTGACCGAAGCCATGATGAAATGGATTTGAAATGCCTTGTCCGGTGGTAGACGCATTGACTGACCGCGATGTTCCCAGTCGCCAATCGTCGTGCTGGACGGCGCGGCATCCGTCCCGCCTTTGTAGACTGCCGCACCATCTCTGAATAGACCGCCGTCAATATCCAGCCCTGTCTCTCTCTCTAAAATTTCAAGGGTGCCATCGGGAATGGAGACGACCAGCGCCGCCTCGTCAATCGGAATCAGCGCTAGATCGTAAATATAGAGGTCGGGCGTCGAACTGGTGGCCGAAGCGATGACGCTGAATCGCAAATCAAGATTGCCGGTCTCGGCGCCGAGAATTTTCGAGCCAAGCACTTCGACCCGGCCCACGTCCAGAATCTCAATCCCGCCGCCCACCACTTTTGGCGATACCGTCGGGCCATCAGTGATCAGAGTATAGGTCTGTCGTAGATAAAGGCTGACTGCTCCAACCGTACCGCCAATCTGCTGGCATCTCAGATAGGCGTGATACGTTCCCTCCAAGTCGATGATATTCTGGTTCGTCCCGGTACTGACCCGTACCCGCTCTGCCGCCGCCGTCGTTCCGGCAAACGTGCAACTGGCTCGACTTCCGCCCGGTGACTGCGTATCGGCTACGGTCGTCGTGTCCGAGCCGTTGGTAATCGTCCAGGCCGCCGGGTTGCCCGCTCCGAAATTTAGCCGACTAGTAAACGATGTCAGGCCGTGCGACTTCACCCCCAGCGCCACGAAGTCCAGCCCGCCCGACGTTCGCACCTGCTTGAAATAACGCAACAGAGCAATTGCGTCAACGTCGCCATCTATCTGTGTATTGGCAACCGAAATATAGACGTCACGAGCGTTGTAGACCACTTGCCCGGTCTGCGTCGGCGAACTACTCCAGCTCGTGAATGACGTAATCCTCACCCGAATCCAATAGGCACTCACGCCGTTGATCGTCGTCGTCGTCCACCCCGTCGGACTGTCCACTACTACTACGTGCGTTCCGGTCGGACTGGATCCGCTTTGCAAAACGAGCGTGTCGGTCGAGATATACAGAGACGTGCTTACCCAAGCCGCACCTGTCCATATCTCCCAGGTCATGGCCGCGTTGAATGTCCCAGCGCTTCCGATATTGATCACCACCTGCCGAAACGGGCCTTGCGTCGAACCGAAATAAACGATGTCGTTCAGCGCCGGTGAAGCGGGGAAATACGAGAACGACGACGAAGCAATCAAGTTGCTCGAAAACGTCGCCGCCGAATCATCGTAATTATATAGATGCGTCAGAGCAAATGTATCCCGGAAGTTGGCGACGAATTGTTCAGTCGCATCGGCCTGTGTCCCTGGCGCTTGCGGCGCGCTAATCGTTAGGGCCGAGGGCAAAGCCGACATTGGAATCACGCCTCTCCAATACGGCTCACGCTCGACGATCACTGTCGCCTGAGGAATTGCGTTTTGACTATTGAAAAATATATCTTGCAACGACGGCAGATTGACAATGCGAATCTGAATTACCAACGCATAGCGGGTATTCGTTTCGTCGGCGGTCTTGGCCGTCACGTAGACCGGCGTGGTCTGCCAGCGCGTCGTCTGAAATTCCTTCGCCTCGCGTTGCAGGGTTGCCAGCTTCTGCAAGTTGGTTGCAACCGCGTCGTGGGACGCGCCGTAGATTGCGATGGTAAACGTCTCGATGACGTTGCTGGGATTGGATAGAATGATTGATTCGCCATCGGCAAATTGGCTCTGCCGCCGCACCTGCTTCAACTCCGGGTCAGACTGTGACCAACCTCTGGCGCGCAGTTGGTAATCCACCTTTGCGCTGAGAAGGTTTATCGTCGTTGTGCCATCAGTGATATTGAGCGTGGCGGCCATAGTTAACTCTGAACAGCCTGCCGGAGCAGGGCTTTGAATTCCGCCAAGTCCATGCCGTTGTTGATGTTCACGTTGCCGACTGAAACTGCCCCGCCGCGCCCACCCATCATGGCTTGCATTTGTTGATTGGTCAGCACCGTGCCGCCGCCGCCGGGACTGGTGACAACCGTTTCGGGCGCAGTGGCCCGCGATTCGTTGATGAAATATGCGCCGCCCGCTGAGAATGCGCCGCCGTGTTGACGACGGCCCGGCTCGCCGATAGTGACCGGCGGTAATCCCAAATCCCGTCTAAGGATTTCAGCCTCGTTGACCCGGCCCAATGCCTCGGCATACTCCAGTGCCGCCCGTTGCGCCTCGTAGAATTTGTCTGCCTCTTCTCTCAATCTATCGTTGAGTTCGGCAATGGCAATTGAATTGTCCACCGTTGCCGTGCGAGCATTCTCCAGCGCCGTCAGAGCATCCTCAGATGCGATCCTGCTCCGCTCATAAGCGATACGGAGATTTTCAACTTTCCAGGTCATTTCCTCCGTAACTTCCTGTCCGGCATTTTGCGCATCTCTGATGTCCTGCTCCGCCCGCCACAGCTGGCGAGCCGATTCAAGTTCGCTGACTCTTGCTGAATCTAAGTCCAGTCCCATCTCAGCTAAATCGCGTTCGGTGAAGATCGCTTTACCCTGCTCCTCTTGTAGACGCTGAATTTCGGAGCGCAAATCAAACAGAGTTTTCTCAGAATCCCGCGCCGCTTGCTGTGAGGCCTTATAGCCGGCCGTGTTTTTCATCACGTCCTGAAGCCGCTTCTCGGCTTTGGCCTGCGCCTCGGATGCTTCCGCCGCCGCTTCCTTTTCTTCGGTAAGTTCTGCTGCCGCTTCCGCCGCCTCATCCGTTACTAACGCATTGATTTGCTGAATGGCCGTCTCCTGATCAATGATACCGAACGTCAATTGCGCCTGAATGCCAAGCGCGCCAATCATCCGCGCCAGGTTCGCCAGGCCAGCCGCGCCATCACCCATCCATTGCAGGAAGTCGCGCCCGCCAACAGGGATTTGTACTAGCACGTCGGACAGGCCGGAGAGCGCGTTTTTGGCGTCGTCAATGTTCGTGACGACATCCACTCGGCCAAGTTTTTCAGCCTCCGCGGCCGCGAACGTGAAGGCTTGCTCGACGAAGGCCAGCGCAATCTTTGCCCCGCCCGCCGCCACCTTCATCTGGTTGACGGCTTTCGATGCGGCTTTCATGGCCTTGTCCATACCGCCGATTTTCTTCGCCGTCTTGTCGGCGGCAGTACCCGGCCCGTCTATTTCGTCAGAGAGTTTGTCGAAACCTTCGGCAATCGCCTGCACGATAAGATCGGTCTGTAGCTCGTCAGCCATCGCTATCGCGCCCCAACCAGCGAATCAAATCCGCCTGGAGTTTCGTCAACTTGCCCCAATTTGATTCTTTGCTCATCAAATACGTTTTCGTGTCCACCGTCAATTCAATCGCTTTCATTTGCACCAGCAACGAAAGAGGCTGGTCTAGCCAGCCTCCCGCGCGCGGCCAGATTCCCGTCCGCCGATTCTCGTACCACATTGTGAAGACCGCTGCCGAGGGCGCGGCCTCTACCGCGTCCCTGCCGAACTGCCAGCCGTGATTTGATTCCGTATCGTCATCAGTAGTCCCCTCCATCCACGCGGCAACTGCGCCGAGGATGCTTTTGGGACGGTGAAGGCCTTTGCGAAATCGTCAAACACCACTGTCTCCAACCAGACGATCAGCACGATGGGTAGAAGGAGGAAATCCCACTGCGCCGGGTCGCGGCCCTCCAGCCCCGGAATGCCGCCCCAACCGTCAACAATGCAAAGCGAAATCGCGGCGATAGTAATCTTGCCATCACGATATTTCGAGGCGGCCCGCACCGCCTCGTCGCGTCGCGCCAAATGTCTGCCCAGCCACTCATCCGGCAAATCCACCCAGGCCGCCTCGTAACCCGGCAGAGCGCATTGGATGCGGCGGCTCATCAGGCCTTCGTTCCCCAAACGGGCGCGGTCGAACCGTAAGGCGCAAACTCGCAATCGTGCGTCAGCCGCCCGCCGTCCTGTGAAAGCGTAGCCGAGAGGCAGGTGTATTCGCCGGCCCAGGAGAGGTCACCCGTCACCGGCGCAGCTCCCGCCGAGCCAATCTCGACCGTGACTGTGATCGAGGAGAGGCCCTCGATGCCATGCAAAACGGTTGACGCGCCGGTCAAGGCAGTGTCGTTGGCGTGGAGTTTGAATTTCAGATTGTTTTTCTTTCGCCCACCCATGCCGTTTTCTACCGCATCGCTCTCGCCGGTCATGTCAATCAGGTCGGCGTTGAAGCCCAGACCCGAAAGTGAATCAGGAACGAGATCGCCTGAGACATCGCGGGCCGTGCCTAACGCGGCATCGTCAACGAAGAGCCGCACACCTCTTGAAAGTTTGTCTTTTGCCGCCATTGTTTACTCCTATGTTATCCTTCGACTTCGCTCAGGATTCTAATTTCGCGCAAACGCGCAAGCAACCGTACACGTGCCGCTGGTTCGCGTTGCGAGTAATCGGGTATACCGGTTGACCGTGCCGCTCACTGTCTTGTGTTCGGCAATCACACTATTGCCGGTTGCCGCAAACGTCAACAGCGTTGCCCAGGTACTATCATTGGTCGAATGCTCCAGGGTGAACGCCCACGTTCCGCCGCTGGACACGAATACGTGCAGATTGGCGCGGCCTCCGAGAGTCGTCCCGGCCACGCCGTCAACGCTCGTGCCGGTCGTGGTAATCGTCAGCGCCGTCTTCGGCATGAGGACGCGGGCAATCGGCGTGTCCACCAGGCTGGACATCTGCGCCGCGTTCATCTCGAAATCAGTCGAGAGCGCGCCCACCCCGGTGTTGAATTCGGTCGTGTCAGCCAACTGCACGGCGGGCAGGATGTAGGCCATGTCCCCCACCGTTGGCACGTCGCCGCCGCCGAGATAGACTGATACGATTCCGGTCTGCGGCGCATTCTTCAAAATGGTGTGTGCGCCCGCCGCCGCGTTATTCAACAGCGCCTGATAGCCCTTCACGCCAACCTTGCGCCGTTTGCTGGAAAGGAAATTCTCAACGGCGTCTTTCTCGCCAGTCATGTCAACCGGGTCGAAGCTGTTCACAAGTTCTCCGAATGTGCGCTGATCGCCGCTCAAATCGTAACCGCCGAAATAGAGCCGGGTGAAACGCACCAGTTTGTTTTTTCCAGCGGCCATTTAGAATTCCTCGCAAGAGAAAATCATGTGCTGAATGAGATAGCGCGGTAGGACTTCGGAGGTGTACCCGTCACGGTTGTAGATGGGGTTGTAGGGAATGATGCCACCCTCGCTTCTGATGTCCAGTATCATCGTCCCGGCTATCCCGCCGGCGCTCCCGGCGTTGGTCAACCGCGCCGCGTCAATGATTGCCTGCCGCCGTGTTCGGAAATTGTCAAGCGTCGTCGGCCAGTCCGTGAACCACTCGCAGAGCGTCACTACCTCGTCCCACGTCCCGCCCTTGCTGGCGGTTGTGTTGAGATTGGCCCGAAAGATGTCGGCGTTGGAGATGATGACGTAAGGCGCGTTACTCATCTCGCCATCCAACACCGACCAATCATTGATAACAATGTCGGCAGCGCTGAATTCTGACATGGCCTGTAACCACGTTTGTATCCCGGATTGAATCGCGGCCTCGCTCACAGCGTCCCGCCTTTCTTCCCGCTGGCGAGCGTCCGGCTGTAGCGAAGCGCAACCTTTCGCAAGTTCTCGCCCGCCCCCGCGAACCAGCGCCGATAAGCGCGGCCCAGGTAAGCATTCGGCCTCACGCCGCGCACCCAGGCCCGAAAGAATTCCGTACCGTCAACGAAGAAATGAAGCGCCCGCGCCGACTTCGGACGGATGACCTGACCCAGCGGCCCGTACAGTCCCGTACCAGTGGATTGCCACGATGCAATTTTTCCGAGCCGGGTACGGAAGCCCAACACATTGCCTTCGACAAACGTTTCGTAGCCGATTTGATTGGCGACGGTATGCCCTGGTCCACCCGGCGCTTCCTCGCCTGCCAACTCCACGTAGCGCCGCGCTTCAATCCGCACTAACTCGCGGCGGATTTCAAATAAGTCCTCATTAGCAACGGCGAATCGCCCGCGCAAATCGCGGAAGGATGGCTTTAGCTCGAAGGTGAATCCTGATGGCATCTCAGCTATCCCACTCCCTCACGTCGTCGCCAAACGCCTTGCGCTCGAATAGTGGCGCAACCGCCTCGCCGCTTTCGTCACTATCACGGTAGGCGATGCTTGAAGTCACGTCGTACGACCGCTCCGCGCCAAGCCGCTCGAAGCCCGCCTTGTTACCCTCCACGAATGCCTTCACGTCTTCGAGCATGAGCGCGAACCGTCCTTGCTTGCCAACCTGCTTTGACGTTGGACCGAACCGGCCTGAGCCGTTGACCCCCTCGCAGATGGAGGCCACTTCCTGATTGACGAAAAAATCCAGCGCATCTTTCACGTCATCATCCGTGACCGGCACGGTGAATCCGGCCTCGGCCAGAATTGAATTGAGAATGCCACTGACTGAATCAATCCAGCTTTCCACCTGGGCCAGAGTCGGGCGGGTCGCGGCGTTGAAGTTTCCGCCCGCCGGATAGTTGGGGACGAAGGCGGCAACACCTACGGCACTTCCGTATGAGTTAATTCCAATACTCATTTCATTGCCTCAAACGAAAAGCGGCTGGCGACTTGCGCCGCACAGCCGCTACTTGATACTCAACCCTCGCGGTGGTTCATCACATACGAACAGATGATAAACCGCTTTGCCATCTACAAGTTCACTGGTGGGCGGGAAACATTGCACCGCCCAACGATTCGGATATGCCTTTGCAAATGCCTCCCACACTTCCCGCCACGAGAGAGCGCGATAATGCTCTTCAAAGATTTTGATTTGCAGAACGCGGCCCAGGGCGGTGTTCTCCCGGTAGCCGCGCTCTGTAATCGTAATCATTTAGTCGTCAATGCTGGCCGTCTTAACCGTAGCGTCGGATTCGTTGCCAACTTCGACGTAGCGCACTCGGAAGTGAGCCATGCCATCAGCTACCGTCGCCGCCGCAATCGTCGCTAAATCGGTGAAGATGTCAACGTCTTCGAGAACACCGGTTGTGCCCGTCAAGAGTTCCACGCCTGGCTCGTCGTCGGACACGAGCAACACCTTCTGTCCGACTCCGCGCACTACCACATTGGTTGAGAGCGTGGTGATGCCGTTGATAGGCGCTGCCGCCGCCGTTCCTTTCAACACGATGTCAGGGTTCTCAATAATCACGTCATTGGATGCACCCGTGAGGCGAATCCCGGCGATGTAGCCTGCGGCAGAGGCATGCTGGCGTTGTTTG
>Ga0247727_10002956_pt1 | contig 38258 bp, 39 predicted proteins | sample WisWelCaveWW1625_FD_202498 | JGI IMG/M metagenome (GOLD analysis project Ga0247727, IMG submission 202498) | Biofilm microbial communities from Wishing Well Cave, Virginia, United States - WW16-25 | ecosystem: Environmental > Aquatic > Deep subsurface > Groundwater > Cave microbial mat | place...
CATTAGCATAGACAGTACCGTTTCCATTCCCATTTCCGTTGGCGGCTACTCCATTACCGCTGACAGTCTTGGCTTCGTCAGTAATCTGTGGGTAAGTACTTTCTTTGCCGAGATACTCGGCCACTACCTTCGAGATGGCATCAGCCAGAGAAAAGACTTTTCCAGTTCCAAAACCGCGCTGCGAGCTACCACCAATACCGGCCAGTTGATTGACCACTTGTTGAGCTACTTCTTTGGGAGAATAGCCGGATGGAATACGCAGAGCTAGAGAAACGAGTCGCCCAATGGCTTCCGCATCGGCGGTAATATCCGAACCAGCCTTACCAACGTTGACAAAGACTTCAAAGGGATTGCCCTCTTCGTCCAAGTTGATGGTCACAAAAGCGTGTCCGACTGGAGTCGCAATTCGGCGGGTAACTCCGGTCAGGTATTCGGGGCGCTTGCGCAAGTGAACCGGTTGATCTGCCGCAATCGTCTCGGATTTCTTTTCACTTTCCATGTGAGAGAGCACCCCTTCACGGGATCCATCCCTCATGTAGGTCACACCCTTACAACCAGTTTCGTAGGCTTGAATATAGAGTCTCTTGACCTCTTCAACCGTGTGGGCGTTCGGAGCATTAACCGTCTTGGAAATTGAAGAATCAGTGTAGTCCTGGACCAGAGCCTGCACCTTGACGTGATCTTCTGGAGTCAGGTCGTTGGCACTAGCAAAATAGTCTGGAGCTGGTTCATCTGGGTGCTCATTCTTCCAGGCTTCGTAAAGTGGGTGGTAAATGGTGTGTTCACCGGTGCGATCACGGCGAACCATGGCGAAATCATAAACCGGCTCAATTCCAGAGGAAACTCCGGAGACCAATGAGGTAGTGCCAGTTGGGGCTTGGGTCAGTAGAACCGCGTTGCGAATACCGTTTTTAGCAATCAGCCCTCGTACTTTGGCCGGGAGTTTCTTGATGAACCAACCCTCAAGGTATTTTTTCTTGTTGTACTGGGGAAAAGAGCCTTTTTCGGCCGAGAGTTCGGCGGACTCTTCATAAGCAGCGTCTCGAACCGCCTTGTAAATCTTTTCAATCGTCGGTTGGGCTTCTTCAGAACCATAACGCAAACCCATCTTGATGAGGGCGTCGCCCAAACCCATGGTTCCCAGACCGGTGCGACGGATGCCCATTTGCTGCTCCCGGTTTTCTGGGAAATAATAGCCAGTCGCGTCGATGACGTTGTCCATCATGCGGATGGCGATACGGACCTTTTCCTCGAGATCTTTGTAGTCAAAGCTACCTTCGGCATCAACGAAAGCAGAGAGGTTCATCGCTCCCAGGTTGCACACCGCCCAAGCGCCGAGCGGCTGTTCACCACAAGGGTTGGTGGCAATGAGTTTTTCAAAATACCAAGTGTTGCTGCGCTTGTTGCTTCGTTCAATAAAGTGCAGTCCAGGCTCAGCAGAAGCCCAAGCGGCCTGGCAAATTTTGTCCCAAACCTCGGCGGCCTTCACCGTCCGGTAGGGGATGACTTTCTTGCCACGAGCCTTCCACTTCTCGATATCTCCGTCCCAAAATTTGTCATAGTCAGGATCGGCCAGATCTGGAAAGACGAGATCCCAATCGCCATTCTTTTTGACCGCCTCCATGAAAGCATCGGAAGCACAAATTGACAAATTGGCCCCATTGATCCGGCTTAAGTCTTTTTTGACTTCAATGAACTCTTCAACATCGGGGTGCCAGTCGTTGATCATGAGCATGAGGGCTCCTCGGCGAGTCCCACCCTGCTGAATCACGTCATGAGTAGCGGTCGAGTAAAGCTCAGCCCAGTTTGTCGGTCCAGAACTGGTACCATTCACTTTCTTGACTCTAGCCCCGCGAGGCCGCAGTGAGGACAAGTTAATGCCTACACCTCCGCTGCGGGACATGATGTCAACCATGAGTTTCAAATTGTCGATGATGCCATTGCGTGAGTCGTGTGGTGAAGGAATGACAAAACAGTTGTAGAAAGTAACTTCGTAGGGAGTTCCGGCTCCAGAAAGGACGCGTCCACCGGGGACGTACTTAAAACCTTTGATGGCCGAATAAAATTTGCTCACCCACTCTTCTTGCTTCTGGCGAGTTGGCTCTACTTGGGCGAGCCCTGCCGCAACGCGGCGCCACATTTGTTCTGGGTACTCCTCGATTGACTTTCCTTCAGCGTCTTTGAGCGAGTAACGGTCAGTAAAGACCTTGAGACGAACACCTTCAAGCTGAGTTTTGTCAGGATCTTCTATCAGACTCTCAAGTTTTTTCTGAAGTTTCTCAGAGTAGACAAAACCCTTTTCGGTGGTTGCGGCTTTAGTGTTCGCCATTTGGACAGTACCTCCTTTTAGTTTTTAACATTGACCTTTGCTTTATCTTTTAATAAAGTTCGTAGCTCGCGCTCGAAGCTCTCGAGATCCTCAAAAGAACGGTAGACACTAGCAAAGCGGATGTAGGCTACTTTGTCGAGAGTCTTGAGCTTGCGCATGACAATTTCACCGACTTCGTGCGAAGGAATCTCAATTGAATCTTTTTTCCTCAGTTCTGATTCAATCTCGGAAACTACTTTTTCAATCAAATCCATACTGATCGGGCGCTTTTCGGTCGCTTTCATAAAGCCGTTGGTGAGTTTTTTGCGGTCAAATTGCTCACGTCGTCCGTCTTTTTTGAGAATCACAAGGTTGATCATTTCGATTCGTTCGTAGGTGGTGAAACGCTTGCCACACTTGAGACACTCGCGGCGGCGGCGGATTGATTCTAGGTCTTCAGTTTCTCGACTGTCGAGCACTGCGGTATCAAAGTAGGAACAGTAAGGACACTTCATTACACTTCCTTTTTGGGCCGTAAAGAATTAACGACTCCACGGCGTAGGTAAATCAACTTTTCAAGAGTATCTGTCCAATACTTGCTGGTCGCGACTGTGAGGAACGTCTACTTCTTCAACTTGGCTTTTCTGTAATCAGTCGCAATTTAGTTTTATATCCAGGCCAGAGGTTTGTGGTAGAAAAGGGTTTTCACGAATGGAAAGCCTCAAGCACAAGATATTGATGTCTATAGAAACGATAGCACCTAGATATGGGGTTGTCAATATGGTCTATTGGTTTGCCAAAACGTGACAGCATCCTTACAACTTTTGGGCTTGAGCAATTCTTTCAACTGCCAGGGCATAGGCGGCGTTGCGTAAAGAAGTTTCAAGTTTTTTCGAGCCGTCCCAGACCTTTTCAAAGACGGCCTCCATCTTCTCCTTCAATTTCTTTTCAACCTCACCCGCCGTCCAGTGTTCTTCATGCATGTTCTGATACCATTCAAAGTAACTCACCGTCACACCAGCGGCATTAGCTAGAATATCTGGAATGACCACAACTCCTTTTTTGTAGAGAGCTTCATCCGCCTCGGCCGTGGTAGGACCATTGGCCATTTCCAGGATGAACCTGGCCTTGATCCTCTCGGAGTTGTCCTTGGTAATTTGATCTTCGAGAGCAGCTGGAACGAGTATATCGATGGGGAGTTCAAGAATTTCTTGGTTGCTAATTTCCTTACCGCCAAATTTACCTTTATTTTTGATATCGCAAACGGAATTGACACAATAACAGCCGGCGAGGGTCCCACTCTCCTTTTTGCATTCCAGCACCGCCTCTACATCCAATCCAGACTCGAGATAAATCCCACCCCGAGAATCTGAAATGGCGACCACCTTGAAACCAGCCTCAAAAAGTTGTTGGGCAATCTCGGCGCCGACATTTCCAAAGCCCTGAACTGCAACTGTAAGTTGCCCATCTAGCTTCATTTTTTCTAGAGCCTTTTTGAGAACAAAGAAGCCTCCTTTACCAGTTGCTGCAGCCCGCCCTTCAGAACCCCCAAGTTCTATTGGTTTACCCGTCACCACCGCAGGAGAGCTCTTACCCGCTAGCTTCGAATACTCGTCGGCGATCCAAGCCATGATCTTCGAATTTGTATTGAGATCAGGTGCGGGGACATCGCTCTGCGGACCAATATCAACAAAAATCGCCCTAGTGAAAGAGCGAGTAAGCCCTTCAAGTTCCCTTTCCGATAGAATCTTGGGGTCAACGACAACGCCTGCCTTGGCTCCGCCGAAAGGAAGATCGAGTAAGGCAGTTTTCAGGCTCATCCACAAGGCCAAGGCTGTGACCTCTTCCATCTCGACCTTTGGGTGGTAGCGAATACCTCCTTTGTATGGACCACGGGCATTATTGTGTTGGACGCGAAAACCAGTAAAGTAACGGGTGCTTCCGTCGTCCATCTTCACTGGAAATTCAATTTGGAGGATTTTGTTGGGGTGCTCGAGCGAAGCGGCTACCTGCCGATCAATTCCAGCAGCGTTAACAGCTTTCTCAAGCTTTTCAATTGCGTCGGTAAATTCGTTTGTGGCCATTGGGATTATCTCTGAATTTGGTGCTCACCCAAGTATTCTTCCGCATCCAGAGCCGCGATACAGCCTGCCCCGGCGGCAGTTACCGCCTGTTGATAGCGGAAATCGTGAACATCTCCGGCGGCGAAGATTCCCTCAACCGAGGTCTTTGATTTTTCTTTAAGAACAATATAGCCCCGCTCGTCAAGATCAATTACCCCTTTTAGAAAATCCGTATTGGGCTTATGCCCAATGGCAATGAAGAGCCCTTGAACTTCAAGATCCTTGGTCTTTTCGGTCTTAAGATTTTTGATTCTCACCCCACTCACCTTGTCCTGCCCAAGAACTTCATCAACCACAGACTCAAAGATAAACTCAATCTTGGGATTTGCCTTGGCCGCTTCTTGCAGAGACTGAAAGGCTCTCAAACTATCGCGGCGGTGAATCACATAGACCTTTTTGCACATTCTGGTCAGGAAAAGCGCTTCGCGCAAGGCGGTATCTCCTCCACCCACTACAGCTACCTCTTTTTCCCGGAAAAAGGGTCCATCACAAACCGCACAAGCACTTACTCCTTTAGCGCGCAGACGCTGCTCGCTGTCAATTCCTAGCCATTTGGCACTGGCTCCAGTCGCCAGAATGACAGAACGAGCCTTGAATTTTTGGCTTCCCACCTCGACAACGAAGGGTGGCAAGGTCGTGATAGTCTCAACGTTCTCGTTGAGAAACTTGGCTCCGAGCCTTTCCGCTTGAGCACGCATACGCTCAATAAGTTCAGGCCCTTGGATCACCTCTGGGAACCCAGGATAGTCCTCGACATCGGTGGTCCAAATGAGCTGACCCCCGGCTTCTACTCCTGCCACCACAAAAACCGATAGGTTCGAGCGAGCCGCGTAAATCGCGGCAGTAAGTCCGGCTGGTCCCGAACCAATGACGATGATGTCGAAGATATCTTCCATACCTATCTAGTGTAGCAAGTACGTCCAGTCTTATTGAGATTTTTCTAACTCGGACTTGAAAAAATCGACCCAAGGAATGCTCGAGGGGTCAACTCCATTCAGGATCCCCAGGTAAAATGAAGTCCAAGAGCTGAGGGTCAGGGCTTCAAAAATTTGCGCCAAGCCGCTATCTCCAGTTAGTTTTACAGGCAGGGCTTCCACATTTTGCTTAGCAAAGACAGTCTTGGTGATCTCCACTCTTCGTCTCAGGCGAGTAGAATAAAGATCGCTTTCCAAGAAAACAAATTTGAGCTGTCCTTCTAAAGCTTTCGGGAAACCTAGGCCTTCGAGGAGATGATGGTTTAGCTCGGACAAAAGGAAAGGGAAAGCAAAGTTTTTGGCGTTTTCATTTATCTGATTTGAAAAGACATGTGCATTTCCAGACAAAAACTCTGCTCCGACTATACCTATACCTCTTCCCACCAAAACAGAGGCCAGTCTCTTGGCCGCATTTTTTTCCGTTGCAATCTCTGGTTTAAGAGTTTCATTCAACCCCTTCAAAAAATTAATAGTGCTCTCGATCTGGCTGTCCTCAAAATTAGTAAAACCAGCAGAATTCAGGAGTCCTAAAATTCCGCCGACTAAATAACCCAGCCCCAAACGTGGCTGTCCAGAAGGGTTGTTTTCAGGAGTGAAAATATAGGCTGGGTAGGACCCGGCCCGAAGAAACTCACCCAGGTCGGCTCCTTGCGTAATACCGGTGATCATTAAACCTTTATCTTTAGCCTGGGTGGCCGCAGCCAAAACCTCTTCAGTAGTGCCAGAATAGCTGGAAACGATTACCAAGGAGTTTTTGGTCGCCGCCGCTGGCAAAGAATAGTCTCGAACTAGGGTAAGGGGTATTGGCAAACGTTCACGGGTCAAATAATAAACTACTTCTGGCCCCAAGGCAGATCCCCCCATGCCGACAACAAAAATGTTCTGGGCCGCTTTATATTCAGAGGGAAAAGAAATTTGGCTTGACTCTCTCCAAGCTTGCTCAAATTGAAAAGGGAGTTTTTCGATGGAAAGGGCGGTTTGCTTACTATCAAGTTGTTTTATTTCTTCGAGGTTATCCAAGTTAGCCATTTAACAAGATGCCAGGGGTTCTGGTGCCGCTGGACCGTTGCGGTAAAGTTTGATGTAATCAACAATTTGGGCTCGGTCGAAGGTGTCAAGTTTGAGGATGCGACCCCAGCTCACCAAGGCAATCTTGGAATCATTTTTTGAACGTGGGCTTAGAAGGATTTTAGTGCCGCCCTCCTCCTTGACGATGTTTTCAAGATCGGCTCTTAATTGACTATCGTCTTTGCCTTTATAGCTTATCCAAACTGCGCCGTGCTCTAAGCTATGAATCGCTCGTTCATCAAAAATCTCCTCATCGTAAATTTTGCACTCTGCTGGATCGGTGTAATGTGGTCCATTGCTTGGAGGGTTCGAATTGTAAGGCTCGTGTGGAGTATCTGGGTCAATATGATTTTTGGCACACTTGTCACCCTCACAAGTGACTTGCCCCAAGACACTTACGGAGGCAGGGGAGCTGTTCCTTGAAGTCATCACCACCCAAGCTAAAAAAGCTACTGCAGCAACTATTATTACCCCTATCCCCACCTTCAATACTAGGTCTTTTCGACCTTGTTGGGCTTGCGCTTTTTTGAGCTCTTCTTTTATTTGTTCACGTGTGTCTTTCTTTCCCATAATCTGTAGCGGCTAATAGCAGTGGGACAATTATAACCTAAACAGGATAGCTCCAAAAAGTTTCAATTCATTACGATCCCAAACCTAGCTGTTTTGAGATCTCGGTCTTATCAAACCCCAAAATGGTGCTTTCCTTGCCATCTGATGCAGTAATCACAGTAAAGGGTACCCCGAGTTGTCCCGACTCGGCCATCAATTCCTGCGCCTTGGTCACATCATGATCAACTACTTCAACCTCGTAGTCAACTCCCTTGGAATCCAGAAATTCTTTTTCCATTTTGCAATATGGGCAAGTAGTTGTGGTAAAAATCTTAACCTTTTTCATTTTTGCCCCTTTCAAGGTGTGTTTTGTTCTTTACGTAGCGCGTTGAGATCTTGAATTGTCAGGTCGGTGTCTTTTTTCTTTTTTTGGGCAGGAGCCAACTTTGGCTTGGGTTTAATCGGCACTCGACGCAACTTGGGCAGGCTAGTGTGCTTCTTAAAGTACAACCCCACCATGAAAAGAAAAACGACAAACGCTCCAAAGTAGAGTATACCAAAAACCTCCAGCAACCCTAGGCTTTTCGAGTCTTCCTCAACTGTCTCTCCTTTTGAACCTAGCTTTACAGAAGAAGCTGGAGTGGCTGAAACAGTTGCTCCTGTCTCGAAGCCTGGCGGCGCTATATTATTAGATGCAGGTGGAGTTGGCGCTGGAGGAGGCGAGATTGATGGCGGTGGGCTTGGTGGTGTAGTGCCCGAACAGTTCGCCTTGACGGTAAAGTTGCCGCTGCCAGCAATTTCCAAACGCGAATGGTTGTTCTTGTGGGTTTCAACCCAAATCTTGACGCGAGTAGAGTTGAGCAGGGGTGTCTTCCAACCAATAGAGGTTGCGGCGGTACTACCAAAATCGTGCCCGATCAACCAAGCACTGGGGTTCGATTCCCAAGTCGGTGGAGTCTTTCCATCGGTGCGATAGGTAACTGCATAGTGGTTGGCCGCTGGTTCTGTGGTCTTGGTCCAAGAAAGAGTAACGATCTGGTTGTGAGCATAGCAGTTGCCGGCTAGGGGGTTGGTGAGCGTCAAGGCATCCGCCTTTTGGGGCCAAATAGACAGTCCTAGAGCCAAAACGAAAATCAAACTGAGCAGTCTAAGCTTCATTTTTAAGTAAGATCGTCAATTATTTTTGCAAGCTTAATGTCCTTTTCGGTAATACCACCTTCGCTATGGGTTGAAAGAGTAATTCTCACTTTTTGGTAACGGATATCAATATCTGGATGGTGGTTCATTTTTTCAGCCTTGGTAGCTACTTTATTGACAAATTCGATAGCGTCGAGAAATGAGGGGAAAAGAAATCTTTTGCTTATTTCTCGCTCACTTAGTTCCCAATCCTCGTAGGAAGCAAGTTTTTTCTCTACCTCTTCAGGTTCTAAGAGCATAGTTCAATTGTACCTCAGAAAAAGTTTGGAGAGAAGCTAAAAGCGCTCTGCCTTGAAGGAGGGGTTGTCAGCTAAGATTTTTTCCATCTCAGGTTTGCGAAGTAAACCAGCCTGCGGACCAACTTTTTTTACTTTATAGGCAGCGTTAATTGCTCCCCACGCCATGCCTTCCGAAAGAGGGTGTCCGTAAAACAATGCCGCTTCGCAGGCAGTAGCGTAAGCGTCTCCTGCTCCTGTCGCTTCAACTCGATCTCCGGGAAATTCCGCAATCCTATAAAAATCTTTTTGATCATAAGCGTAAGAACCTTCACGACCATCGGTAATGACAGCATTTTTAATATTTAAATCAGTAATGCTTTTTTTGAGAAGCTCCTTGATGTCGACATGTTGTTCCTCAGGTATCTCAAGAATCCTTTTTGCCTCTTCGACATTAACAAATAGATACTCAGTAAGCTTGAGCAGCTCAGGGTAATTTTTCACTCCGGCTTTCATCTGATAGGTTCCGGGGTTGTAGGAAAATTTAGCCCCACTTTCTTTCAAATAAGCGGCCAAATCTTCCATCAAAGTACTTGACGTAAAACTTTCTGACATGGAAGTTAGGTAGACCCATTTAGCAGGTTCAAGTTTTGGCAAACGGTATTTCCAAGGTTGATGATAGACAAAAATTGTCCGCTCGCCTTCAAAGTTCAACACGGCCGAATAGTTTGACTCCATTTCCTTGTTGACCACAATATATTGGCTATCGACTCCTTCTTTCTCGATAGCGCTCTTAATTTTCTCTCCCGCATCATCATCGCCGACATTGACATAGATCGCCACGTTCATCCCGAGTCGGGCGGATCCAACCGCATTGTTGGCAGCATTCCCGGCGACCAAATGGGCAATCGAATCGACTGCAATCTTGTCAGCATAATTTACGCACAGTTCACAACTTTCTTTGTTGACGCTGCAGCGGACATGGGCATCGTGAATCTTGATGAAAGTATCGATGGTAGCATCCCCAACGGAGATCAGGTCATACATAAGTTTGTTTTGAAGTTTCTATTTTTTGGATTTCCCTTTTTTGATAGCAATTCCAAGAAGCTCTTCCTCTTCCACAAAGAAGGTAAGTAGATCAAGAAGGAAAAGTCCGACGGCGACTACGAGATAGAGCAAGGCCAACACTGCCGTCCCCGTGCTCACTAGATTGGCAGCGGCTAAAATATAGATCATAAACAGACTGCCCATCCCCATCAGCACGATACCAATAAGTGAGGATACCGCACTGACTTCACGCCAAAGGAGAGACTGATAATTAAAGAGCGAGACTGCATCGACCAGAATGAGAAGCAAGTAAAAACCAACTAGGAATCGAAAGACAGTCAAAATTGGTATTCCATTGGACTGGACGACATTAGAAAAGCGCAAAACCTCAAAGATTGAGCCTGTTGAGAGAGTGAGAAGTAAAACAAAAGCCCCAGCAATTGCAAAGACGGCTAAATAAACCCACTTTAAGATACGGACAGCTTCGGGTTCCATAGAACTTAAATCAATTGTAGCTGAAAAGGGAACGTTTGCAAACCCGCTTCAACAAGTTATCTGAAGGGCTTCTTTGCGAGCGATCACCTGACATTTCAAGACGGGAGATTGAACTTAACTAGTGGTCTTTGAGCGCGAGCAAAAAGACTTTCAGACGCAATTCTTACAGTTTTCCACCACTACCGCACCAGTCGATCCAGCGTAAAGCTTCTTGCTTTATCGCCTCGACAACCGGCGGGAAAACTTTGTACATAGCAATTTCCTTGTGCTGAGCCAGGGCTTTCTCAAGAGAAGTTCTATAGGCCAAGCGAATTTCAGTGTTGACGTTTACTTTGACAATTTCGGCAGCGACTGCAGCTCTGACTTGGTCTTCCGGAGTACCGGAAGACCCATGCATCGAAAGGAAAGTGTTTGGAATTGCCTGCTGAATACTGGTCAGTAATTTTAAATCAAGTTGTGGAGTGTAACCAGGAAAAATCCCGTGGACATTTCCAAAGAAAGAAGCATAAATATCGACTCCAGTTTCTTCAACAAACTTGGCTGAAGTTTCTGGTTTACTCTTGCCAGCATCAATAGTTGCTTGATCTATAGTCTGGCCCTCGTGAACTTCGGAGCCTTCTCCCTGAATCCGATCGATTTCCCCTTCAACTAGAGCTCCCATACGATGAGCCTCGGGGACGATTTTTTTGCAGACAGCGACGTTTTCTTCGTAAGGAAGTTTCGAGCCGTCGAAATGAATCAGATCGTAGGCAGCTGCAAACCCAGGTCGAGTGTCTTCGTAGGTGTAGGCATGATCGAGATTTACAATAATGGCAAGGTTGTATTTCTTGGCGTAATTACGAGCAATGCTAGCAACATTTTCCCCCTCCATCCACTTCGTCTCACCCGTTGAAGACTCGATGATAATCGGGGATTTGGCTTCGATACAGGCTTCGACGATTCCCTTGAAGGTCTCAAAAGTCCCAACGTTCAAGGCGGGTATAGCAAATCCTTCCTTTTTGGCCTTTTCTAACCAGTCTTTAGCATTCATACCCAACCTCCCGCCCCGCGAAGCTTTAGCGAAGTGGGGTCTCTTTTAGCTTTTGTTAACCAATCACGAGCAATCATCTTATAAAACTAATCAATTTTTCTAGTTTTTATTGGTAGTGGGTCTTTCAATCCATCTCCGCTGTAGGGCCTTGGTACAAGTGAGTATGTACCATCTTTTTGATCAACATAAACACCATCAATAGTTACACCCCAAGAACTTTCGACTCCTTCAAAAAATCCTTCCGGATTCTTATTAAATAGCCACCCACTAATCGAAGGAATAAATATACTCCCAAGGATGAATAAAATTAGAATTATATTTAGCAAAATTGACACTAATCCTACAACTTTCATTTAACTCACTACCTTTCGTTTTAAAGCATTTTTAACAGCTTTTTTAATGGATCCCACACTCATCCCGTATTTTTCTAGTAGTTCTCCTGGGGCGCCCGATTCGCCGAAGGTGTCGGGCATGCCGATACGTTCGATGGGGACTGGATAAGCCTCAGAAAGAGCCTCAGCGACTGCTCCGCCCAGCCCACCGGTGATTTGATGCTCTTCAACTGTGACCACAGCACCCGTTTCCTTGGCTGCTTTGGCAAGACCTAGTTTGTCGATTGGTTTGATGGTGTGGTTGTTAATCACTCGGGCAGAAATACCTTCGGTCGCCAGTTGTTCGGCTGCAAGCAGTGCTTGGTAAACTAGAGGTCCGGCAGCAATGATGGAAACATCATCTCCATCCCGCAGAGTAATGATTTCTCCAACCTTAAAAGGTGTCTCTGAGATGGTGATAATCGGAGTTTTTTCGCGCCCGAAACGGAAATAAAATGGTCCTTTGTGCTCGGCCGCAGCCAAAGTAGTCTTGCGGGCTTCCTCAACATCACAGGGAACGACAACCGCAATGTTGGGCAAAACTCGGACAATCGCAATGTCTTCTAGAGCCTGGTGGGTCGCACCATCAGGTCCAACGGAAATTCCCGTGTGAGCTCCGGCTACCTTGACGTTCGCCTCGGTATAGCAAACACTGACACGCAACTGATCCCAACTCCGCCCAGGAGAAAAAACGGCGTAAGAAGAAACGAAAGGAATCTTTCCCGAAAGCGCCAAGCCAGCCGCAACTCCCATCATATTTTGCTCGGCGACCCCGCACTCTATGAAACGCTCAGGGTATTTCTTGCCAAATTCCTCCACCCGAGTTGATTCGGCCAGGTCCGCAGTGAGAACAACGACATCCTGATTTTTCTCACCTAGCTCCATCAAGCCTTGGCCGTAGCCATCCCTGGTTCCGGCCTGCTCAACTTCGGTATTAAAAAGCTTAGGGTTTAAATTACTCGTGCTCACTTTTGATTTTTCCTTGCAAAGTCCTTATTTCTTTTAGGGCAACTTTAGCCTCGTCTGGCTTGGGTGGTTTGCCGTGCCAATGCCAGTCACGCTCCATAAAATCAACACCTTTCCCTGGTATGGTGTGGGCAATGATCATACTAGGTTTGTTGAAAATCGCTTTGGCCTCCCCACAGGCATCGATAATCGCTTGAATATTGTGGCCATCAATTTCCTGAACATGCCAACCAAAGGCTTCGTATTTTTCCCTGAAAGGCTCCAGTGGCATGATGTCTTCGGTAAAACCATCAATTTGGATATTGTTGCGGTCAACGATAGCGGTCAAATTACCTAGTTTGTTTTTCCCGGCGAACAAAACAGCCTCCCAAGTCTGTCCTTCGTCGTGCTCACCATCACTCATCAGAGCGTAGGTCCAGTATTTTTTATTATCAATTCTGGCGGCGAGTGCCATTCCGATTGCCTGGGAAAGTCCTTGGCCGAGTGGTCCTCCGGTATTTTCAATTCCAGGAGCAGAATGGGCGTGGGGATGGCCTTGAAGACGAGAGTTTAACTTTCTCAGAGTCTTTAATTCGGCGATTGGAAAAAAGCCGCGGTGGGCGAGGGTCGTGTACCAAACCGGACAAATGTGGCCAGCGGAAAGAACCATCCGATCACGATCCGCATCTGTAGAATTCTTGGGATCAATTTGAGCAACTTCGAAGTAAAGAGCGGTGAAGACATCAGCCATGCCGAGCGGTCCCGCAGAATGGCCAGAACCCGCCTCGACAAGCGTCTTAATAATATCAGTTCTAATTTCGTTCGCTTTGATCTCGAGTTCTTGGATCGTCATGGGCAGCAGAGATTAACTTTATTGTACTACAATATTGCCGCGTTCTGTGGAGGCTAGATGGTTGTGGTATTTCCACATTCCTTGTTTGCTCACCATAAAGGTTCTAGTTTCTCCTGGAGCGATAGCGCCGACATTTAACTCGGCGTTATCTGAATGAAGCGGATGTGGGTCAGAGGCGAACTGGATTGTCTCGTTACTTTTGTTGAGAATCGTAATACTTTCCCCAACTTTTGCCGTCAGGCTCGAGGGTGAAAAGCTACCCTCAGTATAAGTGATGGTATTACTTTCTTCGTTGCTGCCGGAAAGAGTTTGAGTTGTAGTTGCGCTCGGTGGGTTCTGATCCTGAGCTTTTTGACCGGCGCCGTTTCGCAAAATTAGAAAGCCGGCACTGGCGACAATTACGACTACCAAGACAGCAATAATCAAACCTTTAATAAGGGGTTCACCTCCTTGTAGTGAAGCAGACTAAATATTATCCCCGTAGCACGGGGGCAGTGTCTAATAATAATGCAGGAAAAGATTGTTGTCAAAAATCGGCTATAAGCCTTTCAAGAGATTCAAAAAGGTTAGGCAGCAGAGGCGGGGATGACCCCTTCGACATCAGCAACTAAAGCTTCATAAGCATTGCGCACTCTTTCATGATAAGTCTCTCCGCCAACCCGCTCGTTTTCAAAAATAAATGAGCCGCTGGCTAAAATAGTTGCGCCAGCTTGCGCGACTCGCCGAGCTATCCCGGGCTCAACCGAACCGTCAACCTCAATTGCTAAGTCCGGACGCATATCCTTCAGTCGTGATATTTTCGCCAGAGATCCATAGACGAAATGTTGCCCAGAAAAACCTGGGTGGACCGCTAGAACCAGGGCCACGTCAATTTTGTCAACTAAGTGTTGCATTTTTTCGACACTGGTTTCTGGGTTGATGGAAAAACCAACTTCAATTCTGTGGGAACGAAGGTGATTGATGACGGCTAGAGGATCCCGAGCCGCTTCCAAAGGCACTACAATTCTTTTTGGTTTTATCTTGATAAAAGGATCAATCCAGTCTTCCAAGTACTCCACCATCAGCTGGATCTCGAATTGCAACCGGGTACGAATTGAGCTGATCGTATCCACCTTGATGGTTTGGTTGCGGGCAAATTTGTTGTCCACGATATCAATCTGGGCTTCGTCAACCAAGTTCTCAATCGCTTTCAGTTTCTTTAGATAGTCACCTGAAGTTTTAGCAAGAATAGCTGGGAGAATTTGTATCATTCTTTTTCTTCAATGGCTTTGATTTTGGCGATTCTCCTTATATGCCTTTCTTCACCTGAAAAAGGCGTGGAAAGCCAGGCGTCGACAATAGATTTGGCCTCTTCGACAGACAAGCCTCTTATCGGGTCCAAAGTCTGACCACCACCCAAGCAAAGAACATTGGCATCGTTGTGGAGACGGCTTTGTCGAGCGACTTCGGCGCTTGCAGCGGCAACCGCCCGGACGCCTTTTACTTTGTTGGCGACAATGCAAATCCCTTCTGCCGACCCACAAAAAAGGATTGCCTTGGCTTCCGCTCCAGACTCGACCACTTTTTTAGCAGCAGGGTAGCCAAGATCAGTATAATCATCATCTTTGTTGAGCGAATGTGCCCCTAGATCTTCAACTTCAAAACCTTTTTGGATCAGGAAAGGTTTTACTCCCTCTTTGAGTTCAAAACCGGCATGGTCTGCAGCTAAATAAATCATCTTAAGGCTTCCCTTGCTCTGGCGCTGAAGAGGGGGTATTGGTGGCAGAGCCGTCTCCATTGATTCCTAAAGTTTGAAGCGGATTTAGCGGTGGTGCTGGTTGAGATGTAGTCTCAGAAATAGTTTGAGAAGACCCAGAAGAAGTTTGTTGCTGGCCGACATTAATGACTTGCTCCACCAAACGATGTGAGTAACCCCACTCGTTGTCGTACCAAGCAAAAACTTTGACCATATCTCCATCAACCACTTGGGTAAGTGAAAGGTCCACAATTGAACTTTCGGTACGACCCACAATGTCAGAGGAAACCACTGGATCAGTAGTCACCGCCAAAATTCCCTGGTATTGGGGAGAAGCGGACGCCTCAGTTAGAGCTTGATTTATTTCTTCGACTGTCACTTTTCTTTTGAGCAAGAAGGTGAAGTCTGAAATCGAGCCAACCGGAGTTGGTACACGAATTGCCATACCATCAAAAAGTCCCTTAAGCTCTGGAATTGCCTCAGTAGTGGCAATCGCCGCTCCAGTCGTGGTGGGGACGATGTTTTCAGCAGCGGCTCGAGCTCGGCGCAAATCTTTATGGGGACCGTCTTGCAAATTTTGATCGGCCGTGTAGCTATGAACGGTCGTCATCATCGCTTTGACGATTCCAAACTTGTGGTGAATCACTTGTGCCACTGGAGCAATACAGTTCGTTGTGCAAGAAGCGTTGTTGATGATTTTTTGATCAGGTGTGTAATGATCGTGATTTACCCCCATCAAGTAAGTGCCGACATTTCCTCCCTTGGCTGGAGCGGAGATCACGACCATCTTGGCACCAGCCTTCAAATGGGCTTCTGAGCCGGCGTAATCAGTAAAGCGACCAGTACACTCGATCACTACGTCAACTCCAAGTTGTCCCCAGGGAAGTTTCGTCGGGTCTTTTTCGGCTAATACTTGGTAGGGCCTCCCGTCGACTAAAATATGGTTACCATCACTGCTAATACTTTTCTGATAAATCCCATAAGAAGTGTCGTACTTTAGTAGGTGAGCGAGAGTCGCGGCATCGGTAAGGTCGTTAATACCGACAACCTCGACTTCTGAGGCGTGTTTATCGAGAATAATCTTGAAGGCGACTCGGCCAATTCGGCCGAAACCGTTGATAGCAACTTTAACCATTATTGTCCTCCTTTTTTACTTTCTCCCTTGCTGTGCATTTTGCTTCGCAAAAAGTAGCAACTTTAACCATTTATTATTCTCCCTCTTTTTTCCTTGCTGCATTTCCCTTCGGGAAAAGTGGCGACCTTAACCATAAACTTATTATACACAGCTGTTCTGACCCTAACTAGCCGCCTCTTGCAAAATTTCTTCGATCAACCTAGGGAGCTGGTTGCTCAATGAATAGTAAACAACCTTCTTGTTTCTTCGGTTCTGTACTAGCTTCTGCTCCCGTAGGAGCCTCAACTGATGGGAAACTGCGGAAATATTCAGCCTCAAAACGGCAGCCAAATCGCCGACACAAACCCAGTTTTTTCTTGATAGAGCAAAAAGAATTTGCAGTCTCGTCTCCACACTTAAAGTCATTAAGGTTTCCAAAACCGCCTTAATTTTTGGGTGTTCAAAAACTTCTGTTTGCAGCTCCTCCAGGATAGGGGAGGGTAGACTATGCTGTTTAGTCCAAAAAACTTTTGCGGGCTTAAGGATCTTTCTCATCTTCCCTAATTATAGTTGAATAGTTATTCAAATGACAATGGAATAGAGTAAGTAGGTTGGTTCTAGACTTGGGTAACTTTTGGACTAACCCTAATAGAAATGTGGTGGGGAAGGGGACCATCAGAGCCAGTTAACGGTCCCCAAATTTGTGACTCCCCTTCCGTTCATCGCGTTCTGGCACACTCCCGGAAGTTGAAGGTCGATCTCTATCTCTTCTCGTCCGTTCATTCCCCCCCTTCTTGTGAAGCTGCCCGCGCGTCATCGATCGCCTTGTCCGCTGCTTCCTTCGCGAGCCTCTTCGCCTCTTCCTCCTTCCTCTTCCGCTCTTCTTCGGTTTCCGCCATGGTTGCAACTGCGTCATCCTCGGCGGAAAGTGAGCTGATCATAGTTCGGTCTCCCATCATCTTCCTCCGTTCTGCACTCGAGGCTCAACTGACAACCTTCCTCGTTTCTGCCTCTAGAAACGCAGAAACCCCGGGTTTAACGGGGTTAAGGATCGTCAGTATTTAGTTGCCTTCAATATACAGCTGATTTAGAAAGAAATCAAGTCGGCAGTGGGAATTAGTAGCAAGACTCGTTCCAAGGAAGCAGCAGTCAACAAATTAACTGAATATTCTGAAGCTTTCCTACTGCTAAAAAGTAGCTCTAGTGGATTTTCGCTAACAGTTTTACCTTCAATTGCTTGCATCAAATCGAAACTTGAGGACAGGGATTTTACTTCTTTTTCGTCTGGTAAAGTTGGGTCGATTGTCTCCCCTATCTGACTAAGCTCCCATTTTAAGAAAAGTTTTTGCTTTTCCCCTAGAGCTAAGCGATTGGTTCCTAGAGAAGTTAAGAAATCTGAGCCGACTTGGGCTTCAAGTTGTAGACTTATTAAATGTCTGGTTCTCCTACTCACCACTAAGGTCAGATTCGCTTCTTGTATATCAAAACCCCTCTTCAACAATTTTTCCAGGTCAACTCTATCCAAACCTAGAACAAGGAAGATCTCCTCGCCTTCCTCGCCCATTTCCGCTCCCTTAAAGAGGTCAAGTAAGTATTCCTGGTCAATATTTTCTTCAAAGAACTTCTCAATGTCGGCTCTTATTGATTGTTCGGATTTGGTGGCAGCGCGAATCTCACCAGCGATTTTCTCCAGGTTTATCTTATACCATTGCCCTTGTAATTTGCTCAAATCAATTCCAACGGGCGGTAAAGAATCAACTTTAAAGTAGAACTCCTCATCAATTTGCAGGCTCTCAGCCTTCAAAGCTGGAAAGAATCCCTTAGGTCCTAAGTTCCCCTCAAAACTGGCCTGATATTTTTCAGCCTCATTATCCAGGCTACCCGAAAAATTTAAACTAACTAAAGAAGCGTCTTTTTCCGTCTTCAGCTCAAGCTTTAAATTTTGTTTTGCGGACTGCAACTTCGAGTTTTTGTAAAAAGCAGTCAAGATGATTTGGCGGTTCGTTTTAGGTAGAAAAGGTAGGGATCCAAAAAAAACATCGAGCCTTGCCCTAGCCCCTTTTGAAACCAAAGGTGGGTTTAGATCGCCGTAACTAACTAAAGCTGGGAGCGAAATTATTATTAGTGGAATCAAAATTAAAGTGTATTTGCTTAAGAATTTTTTCTTCAAGGCAGCTGCTCCAATCGAAGCGTTTTTAGAACCCGGCTCAGCAGACCTGTGAGAGTTTCAATCACAAAGTTTAGTTTATACAAAACTGAACTAAAAAGCACTCCGAGGATAGCCCCCACCAAAACGTCACTGGGAAAATGAATCCCGGCAGCTACCCTCCCTAGACTAAAAAGGATGGCTGCTCCGAGGGCGAACCTGCCCAATTTTTTGTGATAGAGCCAAACCGCAGTAGCAATCGCGAAGCTCACCGCTGCCCCATTGGAAGGAAAGCTTGGGTCTGTAGGTTGATAATAGGCTAAGTTCACTTCCATCAATTCAAACGGGCGTGGATTGTCAAAATAAATATTGAGAACTTTAATGACCAAATTTACTAAACCAACGGCAACTGCGGCCAAAACAGCGACTTTTTTGTATTTTTTGTCTGGTTGCAACCAAAGATAGAAGAGTATTAAAGCAAGCAATACTGGAACAAAATACTCGTTCACAAAAAGTTTCAAAGCAGCTTCCACCCAGCGGACTGCCGCCAAAGAGTTCAAGATCCGAAAGAGTTGAAGATCAATTTCTGGCATATTCATGAACGCAATTTGGCCAAAAGACGGCTAAGAATCATGACTAGTAAAGCTGAGACTGCAAAGATAAAGAAGAGTTGGGCTCCCTCGACACTACTTTGGACCGCTCGAGTCTCTGAGAGAAAAAACCAGAGATAGCTAGCTACAATGATACCAAGCCCCCACCACTTATTTAACTGAAAACCTTTGAGAAAATTCAGGCGAGAAGAAGGGTTGGCCGCGATTGATACCAAGACTACCCCAAGGCTAGCAAACAAAGTGAAAAGGAAATAATCACGCGCGAATGAGTCCATCTTATAGAATTTACCTTATGAAGCAAGGGCTGTGAAGTACTTACCTACCTTTTTAACAGAAAGAACTTGCTTTCTAGAAAAGAAGGTGGTATATTTTCGCTCCAACCTACCAAAACCCCCGCCACAAACTATGTTTACCAAACCTGGTTATTTAAAGCTATCGAATCTTTTATTGACTCTTGTTGGAGTGTGGATGATCGTTTCCCCTTCCCTTTTGGGTTACCAATCAAATTTAATTGCCCAGAACAATGACATTTATGCTGGTATTGCGGTAGTTACTTTGTCGCTGGTGAATCTAGTCTTCATACCAGTACGCTCAAGCATCCTTTCCTGGGTCATTGGATTTCTCGGGCTTTGGCAAATCGGTGCCCCTTTTCTCCTCGCCTATTCAGGCTCATCTATCGCTATGGTCTCGGCAGTCGTAGCAGGCATTATTGTCGTAGCAATAAGTCTTTGGCAAATCTTGACCGTTTCTGAGGAGAGCGAAATAATCATCAGGAAATTTACTCCCGGACATTTCACCACTAGCTACGCTTCTGGAATAAGTTTAAGGAAAATAAACAAAGAGAGAAGCTAACTACCTAGACCTCAACTAAGTTTTTTTCTGATCTATTAAGCAAGACGGCGTTGGTCGCTACAATTATCGAAGAGGCGCTCATCAACAGGGCCGAAACTTCGGGCCGAAGTGAAATATTGAAATTTGGATAGAGGACTCCTGCTGCGATTGGAATTGCTAGCAAATTGTAAATCGAAGCCCAAAAGAGATTTTGCTTCATTTTAGTTACAGTTGCTTTTGAAAGCTTAATTGCTCTCAAGACGTCGGCGGGATCCGATTTCATTAAAACCACCTTGGCAGTTTCAATCGCAACATCAGTTCCAGCACCAATAGCAATACCAATATCGGCTTGAGCTAGGGCGGGTGCGTCGTTCACACCATCCCCCACCATGGCAACAAACTTTCCTTCTTCTTGCAGTTTTTTTACGTAGCTCGCTTTATCGGCTGGAAGTACATCAGCAAACACTCTTTTTATTCCAATTTTTTCTGCCACTGCTTGGGCAGTTTTTTCATTATCTCCAGTAATCATGGCCACCTCGATCCCTAAACTATTCAATCTTTCAACCGCTTTCTTCGCAGTTGGTTTAACTGGGTCAGACGCCGCTACGACCGCTTTAACTTCACCATCAACTGCCAAGATCATTATCGTGTTTCCCTCTTCGAGCAACTCGTCTATTTCCCCTTCTAAGCCTTTAGTGTCAATTTTGTTTTCTTTCATCAACTTAGCCGTCCCTACTAAAACCTTTCTACCTTCAACAGTTGCTCTTACTCCTAAACCCGATAAATTTTCAAATTGCTCAACCTCGGATGGCAGCGAAAGGTTTCTGTTTTTAGCTTCTTCAAGTACGGCGTTACTCAAGGGATGGGAAGACTTAGCCTCGGCTGCTCCGATTAACCTCAGAGCCTCGTTCTCGTCAAAATCATCTACTACCACAACATCTCTAACTTTTGGTTTTCCTTCAGTGAGGGTGCCTGTTTTATCGAAAACCACAGCTTGAATCTTCGATACCTGCTCAAGAGTTGGTGCATCCTTGATTAAGATGTTGTGTTTAGCTCCAAGACCTGTCCCAACCGCCACGGCCGTAGGTGTTGCCAAACCAAGCGCGTCAGGACAGGCAATTACTACTGTGGATATAGCAAAGGTTAAAGCAAAAAGAAGCGGTTGACCGAGAATAAAAAACCAAACTGAAAAAGTTAACAAACCACCACCGACTGCAACGATTACTAAGTATTTGGCAAAACGATCAGCGATTTTTTGTCCTGGAGCCCTTGAGTTTTGGGCAACTTCAACCATCTTAACGATCTGAGCCAAAGCTGTATCTTGACCGATTTTGGTTGCGCTGAACCTAACCGAACCGGATTGATTAATCGCTCCAGCAATAACCAAATCACCCTTTTTCTTAACTACCGGAATTGATTCCCCGGTTAACAAAGATTCGTCAATTGACGTTTCACCTTCAATAATTTCGCCATCAACTGGTACTTTATCCCCAGGTTTTAAAATTAAAGTATCGTTCAGCTTTACTTCTGAAGTGGCAATCGTTTGCTCTTTTCCATCACGAAAAACCCTTGCTTGAGGCGGGACCAAGGCAAAAAGTGCTTGCAGGGCATCAGTCGTACCACGACGCGACTTCATTTCCATCCAGTGACCAAAAAGAACAAAGGTGATCAACATGGCAGCCGCTTCATAAAAAGAATCCTCACTGCCAATGAGTGTGAGCACAATACTAAAACCATAGGCCGCAGTTATTCCCACTGCGATTAGAACGGCCATGTTCAAGGTTCTTTTCTGTAGGGCTTTGTAACTGGAGTAGAGAAATATCCAACCACCGTAAAAAAAGACCGGAGTAGTAATAATTAGTAATAGCCAAGGAGCTGGAATTGGAGTCGGAAGCTGTAGCCCAAGTATTTTCTCGCCAACCGGCGAATAAGCAATAATTGGAATGGTTAACAAAAGGGAGAAGAAAAATTTATTACGGATGTCCTCTTCCATCAACTTCGCCATCTCTCTTCCCGCCAAGCCCGTATGTTCCATCCCCATTGCCATGAACATTCCCATTTTGAACTTTTCTCCCCAACTCATTTCCGAAGCCGACTTCATTGTATGTTCGGAATGGTCAGTATGATTCTCTTCCTTGGCAGCTTCCCTTTCACCTATTAACTCGAGTCTCATTCCACATTTCGGACAGGATCCTGGTTGATTAGAAACAACCTCTGGATGCATAGGACAAGTATAAGTTTGTTTTTTGTCGTTCATTAGTGCCTCACTTTCTTGCTAAGAAAAACTCTATTCCTAAATACCTTTTACCAACTTTTTCAACCGTGAAACCCTCATTTCTCAACAATATTGGTACTTCTCCTCGCAAGTTGGCTCTCATTTCTTCACCGCCATCAAACACACTGCCTATATGTAATAAAATGAACGAAATAGGCCCAACCGGTTTACCAAAATCAGCCAGTAAAAACCTTCCCCCACTTTTTAGTATTCGATAAATCTCGGCTGTGGCCTTCTTCTTTATGTCTGTCTTGAGGTGATGAAAGGTGAGGGTACTAACAGCCAAGTCAAAGCTTGAATCCTGAAACGGTAATTCCTGAGCATAAGCGCGGATTAGTTGTGCTTCTATATTAAACCTGGCCAATTTCTCCTCAGCTATCTCCAGGACTTCGGGGTCAGGGTCGATTCCAACTAACTCAAGATTAGAATAGGATTTCCCTAATTCTATTAGAAGAGTCCCTGTTCCAACCCCAACATCCAAAACCTTTTCGTTACCTTGAATATCCAGCAACCCAACAACCCTTTTCTTTAAACTCTTTCCAAACCCAGAGATGTTAGTTAAAAAATCATAGAAAGGTGTTAGGAAATCATAGGAAAAAGCTGGTCGGAAATTCTTTTTTCTCTCAATATTTTCTTGCATTTTCAAACTACTTCTTCTGGATTTGTTTCCAAAGCCATATAACACTCAGTACCAAAGCTATTATTACTAGCAACCAAGTTAGCCACGCTAAAACTGCGTAAACACCAAGCGTGCCCATTCCGTAGCTACCACCCATCATATTGAATCCACCTCCTCCCGTGAATATACCCATCATTGGCATCATTCCAAGTTGCGCACTACCAGAAGTGTTCTTTTCAGCCAGCTTCCCCATCGCAATGTGCATTTGTTTTAAGAAGTCCTCGCCCATTGTATCTTCAATATTTTGGTCGGCCGCTTCGTGCTGGGAACCCATCATTTGCCCCATTAACTGTTCCCCTGAATTTTCATATTCGGTATCAGTCGTTGCCAACGCTGAGGCCGGAAGTGCAAGAGTGATTAACAAAGACACTGCAACTAACGAGAGTTTCATTGTTTTCACCTCCTTTTGAAAACTTCCAACAATTCTTCTAAAGCCTTTTCGTCTGTTTTCCCACCGAGTTTGGGAACAACACAGGTGTGTAAGTGAGAATTAAGAATGATTTCGTCACTTTTCTTAAGAGCTGCTTGTACAGCGGAAGACTGCAGAAGAACATCCGGGCAATACTCGTGATTTTCTACCATCTTGATTACTTTGCTCAAGTGTCCTCTGGCCCTTTTTAATCTTTTTACTACTTGTTCTTGAGTTTCCTTGTTCATATTATCCCCCATGGGGGGTTACAATTTAACTATACAGCTTTTGTCAATGGATTATTTGTCGGCTTGGCTGGCTCGACCCCAATGAACCAGGTTCCAACCACGTTCATGGAGGAAGTAGAGGACAATTCCGGTAAAGAATTTAATCATGGCAAAGGTTGAAGCAAATTTAACTTCGCGAGTAAGTAAGTAAACGATAGTGAAGTCTGTAAAAATGATAATAATGCGCCAAGATAAGGCTTTTAGAAGAGAACGGCTTCGTGTTTCAGAGACCATTTTTAACGATTGACCTGTTCCTTGGCCTTCACCAAGTGCTTCATTGAATACTCATCTCGTAATAGCTTTTTTAGCTGCTCTACTGTCACACCAATCTTTTTCCCGGGATTGAGAATACCAGCCGGGTCAAAGATCTTTTTGACCCTCTCGAAGAGGCGATACATTTCTTCTCCATACAGTTCCTTTAGCCAAGGGGAACGCATCAAGCCATCATTGTGCTCGCCACTTGTGGTGCCACCTAAACTGATTACCATTTTGTAGAAATCATCAGTCAAATCAAAAATTTTTCGCCTGTCTTTTTCACTAGCTAGATTCATAAAAGGCTGCATGTGAAGATCCGCATCTCCAGCATGACCCCAAACTGCAATCTTAAGATCGTATTTTTCGAAAAGAGCGTAGGCCCTCTCAAAAAACTCCGGTAAAAGGGCAACGTTGACAGTACCATCTTCAATAATCGGCAGGGCTTTGGCTTCTCCTGGTATAGTCCACATCACCGCCGCCGCACTTCTCCGCAGTTTCCAGAGCCTAGCTTGATCGTCAGGATCTTCTTTTTCAACCCAATGATAGGTATGCTTTTCAAGAATTACTTTGGCTGAAGCTATTTTCTTTTTGATCAGGCCAGGTTCAGGATCATCAAATTCGACCAGCAAGACCGCCTGAGGAAGCTCAGCTGGGATCAGCCCGGCCAAAAGAAGTGGGTCTTGCTCGTTGACCAAGACAATCAAGTTTTTGTCCACTATTTCTAAAGCACTCGGGCGCAAATGCAGGAGTTTTGTAACCGCAACTCCCGCTTCACGAACATCGGAAAAATAGCCTACCACCAAACCAACTTTGCTAGGTACCGGAAGAGTCTTTAAGGTAATTTCGGTGATAATCCCGAGGGTGCCTTGGGAACCAGTAAAAATTTGTCCTAGATCAAATTTACCATAACGCTCAACTGCATCTAAGGCATACCCGGCTGCATTCTTGCTGACGTGGGGACGAGTCTCTTTGATCAAATCCCAGTTTCGAACCAAAACCTCGTCTAGCTCTCGATAAACATCTCCTTCAAAGCTTTCAAGCCTTTTTTTACTCCCAACCTCATAACCATCCAGCGCCCTAGTTTCAATCAGTTCTCCATTGGCTAGAACTACCTTCAAACTTTCAACGTAGCGCCTAGTTGCACCATATTTGACTGTTTTTTCTCCGGCTGAGTTGTTGGCAACAGCTCCGCCTACAGTACAAATCTCCAAAGAGGCCGGATAAGGAGGTAAATATCTACCCAGTTTTTTTAGACCCGCCTGGACCTCACCATAGCGAACTCCTGGCTCAACTCTCACAAAATCGATTCCTACCTCAAGGATATGGTTCATGTAGCGCGTGGTATCAACCACTATACCCTCTCCGAGTGGGCCACCAGCTTGATCAGTCCCTTTTCCACGCATGGTGATCGGGATTTTGTGACCCGATCTGGCTAAATCATTTATATAGCGGACAAGATTTTGAATATCGAGTGTATCTTTTGGGTAAAAAACAGCCTGTGGAGTCACCTTAAAGATGCTTCCGTCGGTGGAATAAAAATCTAGAAGATCCCGAGAAGTTTCAATTTCACCTTGAACAAGTTTTTGGAGTTTCTCGATATAGGCAGACACTTAGTTTAGTATATCAAATAGACCAGCCTACTACACTAAGGGCTCTACTGCTGAAGGATCAGAAAAAAATCGGCGACATTAGATTCCAGTAAACCCGTTTGCAAACTATCCCCCTGTTTCTGAAAAAACTCGAAGGAATCGGCTCGGTGCAAAAAATCATCCGGGTCGAGTCCCCCATTGACCGCGCGATGGAAAGAATTTTCGTCGGCTATTGCGCCGGCTGAATCAGAATTATCGTGCCCATCACTTGCCGCCGCAACCAAAACTTGTCCCGGCTTGATATTTCTTAAATTGGCCAAAACAAGATGCTGGCAGCGGCCTCCTACTCCACCATCGGTCACCTTAACCGTAGTTTCTCCAGAGGCGAGTAATACCTGCGCCTTTTTTGAACTTGCAAGAAGTACCAAGCCCACCTTTTCAGCCTCCCCTTGCAAATCTGTTGCGTAAATCCGGGCCGGCCAACCCAACTCTCTGGCCCTATCTTGCATAGCAAAAACAACGCTAGAAGGATCCTGCAAAATGATGTTAGTCACTTTTTCAAAGTATTTTGAGTCCTTTGGAGTCTCAGAAAATTCAAGTGCCTCTAAAGATAGGTCTTTCCAGACACCTCTTCTCTTTAGAATTGCGGCAGCGTCTTCGTTGGTAGTCGAATCGAGAGATGTGGGTCCAGAGGCGATAGTTGAAACGTCATTTCCTGGTACATCGGAAAAAATCAATGAAACTACTTGTCTAGGATAGGCAAGTTTAGCTAGTCTACCCCCTTTGATCATGGATAAATGCTTTCTGACAACATTCAACTCATAGATGTTGGCATCCGCCGCCATCAAACTATCAATTATCTTAGCTTTACTTCGATAGCCAATTTCAAATGGAGCTGTCAAAAGGGCAGAACCTCCACCAGTAATTACAAACAAGATCAGGCTGGTAGCAGGTGCATCCTGGACCATTTTCATGATCAGACTAGTAGTCTCCACATTGACCTGAGAAGGGTCTGGATGGGTACCTACTGCCGAACCAACCCTCTTCAATTGACCACCGCGAACATCAATCACCACGCCATAAGTAATCATTTCTCCTAAAATAGCCTCTAGCTGGGCTACAGCATCAAAAGCACCCTTTCCGGCCCCGAAGACGTAAAGGTGTGAGTAATTATCCAGATTAAATTCCTTGTCCTTGATCCTCAGAATTGAGCCGTCGAGTTTCACCTGAGCTTGGACCACATCTCTGGTTCGAATGGCTTGAAAACCAGCCTCAACAATTTCTAGGGCTGTCCTTCTCAAGGGAGTTGTAGCCAACTGAACGAAATTCTTAATTACCATTCTTCCTTAATTATATAATGAATATAGGGAATTGTTAGGCGGAAATATGAATAGTGATACTTCTAGTTCTCGGTCCGGAAAGCTCAACCAAAAGGATGCGCTGCCAGCGTCCAAGGGTCAACTTTCCTTCGACGATCGGTACTACCAGAGAAGTACCTAGAATGGAGCTGATCATGTGTTCAGCGGCATGAGCGGGGTTATGCAAATGACGAAACTTAATATTGGGGATAATTTTCTCCATAGTCTCGAGCAAGTCTTCATCGGTACCTTCCCCAAATTCACCAGTCGTTAAAGCCGCGGTAGTGTGTTCAACAAAGATCGTACAGACTCCTGAGACTGCTTTAGCTGAATTAATCCTGCCTTGAATTAAATCAGTAATTTCGACTACCTCTCTTTTCTGATTACTTTTGACTTGAAGAGTTTCAACCATGGTTTAAAAACCATTATCTCACGAGCATTAAGTAATCTGGCTAACAAAAATTTGCATTTGCGGCCTGTTTTGTGCTAAATTCCCGCTACCTGCAGCAATATTAGCAAATGCAGACTCTGGCTGAAGTATTTGAAAATCACGGTAATCTAATCAACCTCAAAAAAGGGCGAATGCTCTTTGGCCTAGATGACCCACCCACCAAAATGTTTCTCATCAAAAAAGGTGCCGCCAAGATCTATCGCTACTCCGACGAAGGTAAAGAAGTCATGATTGATATTCCTGGGCCAGGCAAACTCGTCACTATTACTCCGTTCCTGCGCGGAACAGACCATGTGGCCTACGCTGAGACCCTAGTAGATTCTGAAATTTATTGGCTTCCTTTGACAAAATTTGAGGAAATCGTGGACAAAGACCCGCTTCTTATGCGAGAGATTGCGGAAATTCTCGCGGGCAAATGGGATGAGTCTTGTGATCGAGTCGAGGCCTTTGTGACTCGTAATTCTCTAGGGAGACTAGCCTATATGATTTTGGAACTCTCGAATCGCTATGGCCAAAAGAATGATGGTACTCTGAAACTTCCTTTCCCCCTCACCCACCAAGATCTTGCCAACATTACCGGGATGTTTCGCGAAACAGTCAGTCTCTCCATGCAGCAACTCAAAAAAAGCGGAATTGTTGATTCGGAGAAGCATATCATCATCATTAGAGACAGGTCGCGCCTTGAAGAGGTGGCTACATCTAGTAGACAGCCTTCTTCCTAGCCTCAATATTTTGTAGTGAGCGTTACAAACTTTGCGTAATTCCTCTTACTGAAACCACCTGTGTACGGGTGTTAAATAAGGTTAACTGGCCTAGTCCCACAAGGGGACTAGGTCTTAGGAGAGATTTTAACTAGTTGGTTGTTTCCGCTGGTAGTGTGGGAGCGAGAGCGGATGAAGAGCGAAGGAGCCAAGGAGGCCGAGTATCGAGACTAGAGAACACCGCGAAACTCAAACCGTCTGCTGAGCCGCTAGTTCAAGGACAGAGGTCATAAAGATGGATTCGGACAAGACCGGAACCGTCGCCCATGGCGAAGCAAGTGCCATGATCTGGGCCGAGCTTACAAGCACGCGTGCACTGTCAGGACAAAGAGTCCACTGACAAACTGCAAGCGAGCCTGTAGGCCGGCCCATCGACGTTTTTAGTTGAGTTGAAATGAAAGCTGCCGAGAATATATAATGCCTCCCGTTATGAGCAAACTTCTTGGTTGGCCGTTTAACGCAATTTTCTTTCTCCTAATTTTAGCCGTCCTTCTTTGGCTATTCGAGAACCCAGCCGAAATACAGGCACAACCAACTGATCAAAATTTGTCAGCCGAGCAAGCTGAAACTCTGGTTGAAGAAGAAATGCTGAAATGCTCCCAGCACTTCAACCCCGCTGGTTGTACCGAGCAAGCTTCAAGAATCTTTTTGTCCCAAATGACTTACGACCAATTAATGGGGTCTTTGAAAACTGTTACTAAAAATCCAGTGGTTTATGAGATTTGCCACCCCTTAGTTCATTTCATTGGACGAGCTAGCTACAAGCAAGAACGTAATATGGAAAAACTTTTCGCCACTGACGGCTCAGTCTGCGACTCCGGCTTTTACCATGGGGTGATCGAGCAAAATCTCGCCGAAAGAGGCATCATTATTTTTCAGGATGAACAAGCGAAATCGTTCCAAGGGGTCACCGACATCTGCGGCAGTATCGCAGACTACTCAATTCCCTTGCGCTATAGCAGCTGCATTCATGGCCTGGGACACGGTCTGATGTACGTGACCGACAATGATCTACCTATCTCTTTGAAAGGCTGTGACACCATTAGAGGTGCGTCAACTTGCTATGGCGGGGTCTTTATGGAAAACGCCGGTTCGACTACCAATCCGTTTCATTATTCAAAATATCTTCGAGACGATGATCCTCTCTATCCTTGTAACAATATTAATGACAAGTACGAGCTGGCTTGTTGGCGTTATCAAAGCCTCCATTTTGCTCGGCTGACCAACCGCGACTGGGCCAGGACGATCGAAATGTGTTTGCAAATTCCTGACTCCTTCCAAGGAACCTGTATTCAATTTGTCGGTAGTAACCTGATTAACTACTCAGAAGACGCGAATCTAATGAAGAGCGTGCTCACCCAAGTCCCGAGCCAGTATCAACCTCAGTACATTACCGGTCTTGTTTCTGGTCTGGGAGAAGATAATGTTGGTGTGCCGGCCAAAATGAAGGTGGTTTGTGATTTTCTTGAGGGAACAAATCTAGAAAATGGTTGTTACAAGGACATGGGGGTGGCAATCAGGGCTTGGTCTTTCGACTCTGCAGAGCGACTCAACTTTTGTGAAGAGAATCTAACGGGTGTTAATTTGGAAACCTGTGCTTCAGCAGCCATAGCCAACTTTGAATCTTATTTTTACCGAGTTTTCTCGACGATAGAAGATTTAACCTATTTTAAATTAGAGTAATAGTCAGAGATTTCGCTTTCTCAAAAGACGGCCTTAATTGGCTCGGGGTAGGGATGTTCGACCTTCGATCGAAGATTTCGCTGGCGCGAAATGCGCACCCCTGGCTGCGGGACTAGATCGCTGAAGCGCTCTGCGTTCCTAAGGATTCAAACTTGGCTCGGGGGCAGGGATTCGAACCCCAATAAGCAGATCCAGAATCTGCTGTCCTACCGTTAGACGACCCCCGAACGAAGTTCGTTAATTTTACCAGATTAGTATCTCAGCCTCAAATCATTTACAATAAAGTGGTGAAGTTTTGGAAGAATCGAAAAATCAGAAAGGCCGCATATGTCTTGCTAGCTGTACTTATAATTTCTTATTTCGGCCTTTCGCTCCTTGCAGCTCATATATTAACTAGTCCACTGGCTCGTTATATTGAAATCTCCCCAACCCTAATTTCCGAAGATTATGAGCATATTAGCTTCGAGACTAGTGATGGACTCACCCTCTACGGTTGGTTTTTTCCCAATCAAAGTGAGAACCTAATCATTATGGTAGCGGGGATGAGGGGAAATCGCCATGATACCGGTTACTACGCCACCAATATTTCTCAAGAACTAATTGCTCAGGACTATAATTTATTGCTTTTCGATGGTCGTGCACATGGAGATTCGCAAGGAAACCGCTTTGCTTACGGAGCAGTTGAAGGTAAGGACGTCTTGGCGGCAGTTGAATTTGCCAAACTAAAGGGTTTTGCCGCTAAAGACATCGGCCTGATAGGCAACTCAACCGGAGCAATTTCAATACTAATGGTCGCGGATCAGATGAAAGACGTTGGGGCAATGGTGATCGATAGTGCTGCCACTGACTTCTCGGTAATTACTTCTGACCGACTTTGGAAAGAGGCTCATCTGCCGCTTCTACTTCATCCAACAATTTTTCTTTTTTCGAAAGTTCTCTTTGGAGCAGATTTTTATAGTATTCGTCCTATCGATAGGCTGAAACTGGTACCCGAAAGGAAATTTCTTTATTTAAATACGGTCCCTGACGAAACTACTCCAATAAAAAATAGTGACGAACTACTTGCGCTTTCAGGTAAAGGGAGTCGCCTCGTCCGCTTCCCGGAAGGTGGACACATCGAGACTTACAAAAAGAATCCTGCTCTGTATCGAAAAGAAGTATTCGAATTTCTCAAGAACGAGCTTCAGTAAGCACTGATTGGTAGTGATAAAGTGAAAGTGGTTCCTTTCCCTAGAGCACTCTTGACCCTGATCTCTCCTCGCATAGCCTTGAGAAGCTTCTTAGTCACATAAAGCCCCAGGCCGAGCCCTTTGATTTCTTTGTCTCCACCGGTTTTGAACTCATAATACTTGTCAAATAAATGCTGCCTGATATCGTTGGGAATACCAATACCATCATCCTCTATTGAAAGGTTGACACCACCGAGATTGCGCGAGGCTGAAATTCTTACCTTTCCAAATTCCGGTGTGTAGCGCACGGCATTCTCAATCATGATCGTCAGTATCTCAATTAGCCTCTCATTGTCGATATAAACTTCGTAGTTTTCTGGTATTTCTACAATTATATTTATGTGCTTACTCTGCGCATCAGTTGAAAGACCATGCATGGTTGCATCGACCGCCTCTCGAAGATTGACTTTCTGAATATAAAATTTGATTTTGCCGGTTTCGAGCCTGGAGATTTCCAGAAGCAGACTCACTAAATTAGCAAGCTTATTCGAGGTATAAAAAGCCTTGGAAACGACAGACTCAAAGTCGTCGTTTTTTTTGCTGGCCGGATCAGTCATCACAAGCTCCAGATAACCACGAATAGCAGTAATTGGACTACGTAGTTCGTGGGAAATGATAAAGACAAACTCGTCTTTCAGTTTACTGACCTCTTCAATCTGCTCGACTCGGATCTTCTCTTCCCTTTCTTTAGCTAGGCTGATCTCTTTGGCAAGAAGCCTCCCATAAGCAGTCACTATGCCAAGGGACCAAAGATGGAAAGCAGCGACCGAAAGAGCAGAAAGCCCGGCTGAAGTTTCAATGTCGGCTAGACCCTGTATTAAAATAAAGCCGTAGGCGATGCCAACGAACCAAAAGGTTAGCGACCTACCAAGATTCGCAGCAACGTTTAGGGCGGGCAAAAAGTAAAGGAAAACAAAGTAACTGTCGGTACCCCCTGAGTAGTGAACGATGATAGAAATGGCGATTATTCCGACTACTGCCTCGAAGAAATTCTTGGTGCGAGCCTCAAGATTTTTTGGTGCCCACCTGTTCCAAAGAACAAAGAAGGCCAAAGTCCCTAAACCCGCTAGAGCCACCATCAAGCGATTGATGGCAAAAGGATAAGGCAACAAGATGATAACCATCCCTATCAAAATGGCAGTGTAAGTAAAGTAGTTGTTCATTTTCTCCATTCGAAAAAATTTCTCTTTGGCTAATCTATCTTTCATTGGCTAAAGGCAAGGTAAAGATAAAAGTCGTCCCTTTTTCAATTTCGGACTCGAACCAGACTTTCCCTCCTTGACGCTCAACAAGCTGCTTGGTAATGAAAAGCCCCAGGCCGGTTCCTTTAGGCTGGGCTCGATCTGGTCGATCGACTCGGTAAAATTTTTCGAACAAGTGTTTTTTGGCTTCTTCGGGTACCCCGAAACCTTGATCAGTGATCTTGATCAGCGCCGTCTTGTCCTTCTTGACCGAGCTGACATGTATCTCTTTTCCGGGAAATGAGTATTTGATGGCGTTGTCCACCAGGTTGGCAATAATCTCATGGACTCTACCAGAGTCAGCGATAGTAACAATCGGTTCCGCTGCTGGATCATAAACAAGTTTAATATTTTTTTCGTGGGCCGCAAGTGTAAAATCGGACATGGTTGCCCCGATTACCTGCCCAACGTCAATTTTCTTTAAATCCAATCGTAGCTTCCCACTCTCAATCTTGGAAAGGTCCGACAGATCTTCCACTAGTGCTTCAAGCCGATCACTATTTTCTTTGGTTTTTTGCAAAAGATCTTTAAGACTGGCTTCAATCTTATCCCCAAAACTAGAAGACGCCTTTAGGTACTGTTGTAGGGCAGCAATTGGTTCACGTAGTTTGTTGGAAACGATAAAGACAAACTCGTTCTTGACGCTATCAAGAGCCTGCACTTGCTCAATCTTAGCTTGCTCGTGTTTTGCTTTCGCCTCTGTTTCTTGTTGGAACACGAGTCTCCCGAAAGCGGCTGTCAAAAGAAGTCCCCAAATGCGCAGAGCCCCAACACTTAAACTTCTGAGACCGAGCTCAGAATCGCTAATACCCAGAATCGACTCAAGACCGATAAAGTAGGCTGCTAGTGAAGAAACGATGATTATATGGCGCAGACGCATACTGGCTGCCACTCCGAGAACCACCAAGTAATAGAGAAAGAGCGTTACACTCTCCACACCACGAGTGAAATGAACCGCCACGGTGACAAAGAAAATGGCCATCACTGAATAAGCAAAGTTTTTGTTCAAACCTGAATAACGTCTTGGTAGCAAACGAAACCAAGCCACCACCAAAACACTAATAAAAGCGGTTGAAACGTAAAGCTGGGCTCTTTCGATTTGGAACTCGTAGGGTAGAAAACTAAGAACTATCCCACCCCCGATGACAAAATAACTAAAAGTTTCGGAAAGTTTTTCGAAGCGAAGTTGTTTTTCTCTTTCGCCCTCAAGTGGTAAGCTGGGGACAGCTGGTTCGGACATTAATTCTATCCTAGCAGAAGGGGAGGTAAGTGGCTAGCTTTCAGGGTTTTCCTGAAGTGCGCTAACAGCTTGGTTCGTTCTGGAAATTACAGTGCCCTGATCAATTGCAGCTAGTGTATCCCCTAGAGGTGGTGTGGAAGTACTACCACTAACCGCCACTCTTGTGGTCTGAAAAAGTTCAGTTTTACTCCAATCTAGTTCCTTTTGCCTCTCTTCAAGTACACTTTCAATACCAGCTGTACCCCAATTTTCGGGGCTAATACTAGTTAAGTCTTTACTGACCTGCCGCAAAGCCGCAACTGTACCCAAACTATCATGTCCACTTACTTTTAAAATTAATTCTGCACTGACGTTAATATCTTTCTCAAAAAAATAGTTGGTGAGAAGGTCAAAATCGACCAGCTTCTTCATCCTATCTCTAACTAGAGGTAACTTTCCAATTATCTGCTCCTTTGAGTATTTAGAAAATTTACCAGTTACTATTCTGTCAGCAATATCTTCAAATGGTAATGCCCTAATATATTCACCGTTCATCCAATCGAGCTTGGTGGTGTCGAAAACTGGGCCGGCCGGATCTACCCTCTTTAAATCAAAATTTTTAATGAATTCATCGAGACTAAAGACTTCTTTTCCGTCGGGCATAGACCAACCCATAAGGGCTAGGAAATTGCGCAAAGCCTCTGGCAGATAACCCGCCTCCCTGTACCACAACACTGAGGTAGGATTTTTTCTCTTGGAAAGTTTGGATTTGTCGGGATTCCGTAACAGAGGCAGGTGGGCAAATATTGGGGGCGGCCAAGCAAACGCTTGATAAAGTAGAACATGTTTCGGGGTTGAAGAAAGCCATTCCTCACCTCGGATCACGTGGCTGATTTCCATTTCATGATCATCAACCACCGAGGCCAAGTGATAGGTAGGAAAGCCGTCTGATTTCATCAGAACTTGATCATCAATATCAGCATTCTTAAAGGTAATTTCCCCTCGGATCACATCTTGAAAACTAGTTGTTCCTGTGTCTGGAACGTTAAGCCGAATTACACATTTCGATAAATCCTTTGGTGGGTCGTTTTTGCATTTACCATCATAATGAGGGACCACACCTGCCTTCTGTTGCTCATCGCGAACTTTTTGCAATCTTTCTGAAGAACAATCACAGTAAAATGCGTTTTTCTTTTCAACTAGTTCTTCAGCATATTTTTTATACTCCGATAATCTTTCTGATTGTTTGTATGGTTTAAAGGGGCCGCCTTTGATCGGGCTTTCATCCGGAATAAGACCTAACCAATCAAGCGCCTTGTAGATTTCTTCTTCGCTATTATCTACCAAGCGTGCCTGGTCTGTGTCCTCTATACGAAGAACGAAATCACCTTTGTTTTTCTTTGCAAACGCGAAGTTGAAAAGAGCAGTATAAGCTGTACCAATATGTGGGTCTCCAGTTGGAGAAGGAGCAATTCTGACCCGAGTCTTTTTGCTCATAGTAAAGAAATTATACTACCTAGCAGATTTGGGATGTAATCCGCAAGACGCGCAGCGATTACCACAAACCTACAACTCTCCTCAAAGTTGAAGCTTATTCTGAACCCCTGGTATACTTTTAAGACATGAGTCTGTTCGAAATTTCTGCGGAGGTCCGTATCATCATCAAAGGAATCCTCATTGGCATTGCGGTCGTTACCCTACTTTGGCTAACCTTCTTAGGAGGGCGCGCTCTTTACCGAGCGCTCCAACCCCCCAAGCCGCTCTTGCCTGGAGTTGGCTTCGGAAAATTACCCACACCCGTAGTCTCAAATGCCAATTTGTCTGCAGTAGCTGTAGAGCTAGACAATCCAGGCGGTACACTTCCCTCTTTTCCTGCCCAGCTTGAAGTTTATCCCATCCCAGAACCAGTTGGTAAAGTAAATTCTCTTGACCTTGCAGCCCAAAAGGCTTCGCAGCTCGGAGTCGCTGGAGGCTCCAAACAGCTCTCTCCAACCAGTTATCGCTGGCAAGATCCGAAGCTACCAGCAGAGTCAGTCACGATCGATATCATCACTGGCAATTACGTCTACAAGTACGATTGGCTGATCGATCCTTCAGCAATCGCGAAAACTTTTTCTCGGCCGGTCGAAGAGGCAGCTAAAACCCAAGCCAGAGGCTTTTTTAACCAAGGTTTCGAGTCAGGAAATGATATCAAGAAAGGGGAGGCCACCGCGACTTATATCAAACTCTCTGGCAAGAACGCTACCAAAGTAAGTAGCCCCTCCGAGGCAAACGCTCTTGAGGTTAACGTCTTCCGAGAAAAGGTTAAAGGAACTTACGATATCACCAGTTTTAATCCGAGCAAATCCTTGATCAACGCGATTGTAGTAGCCGAAGGGAACAAGAAAGTGCTTCTCGGCAATTTCACCCACTGGTTGGTTGATTTCAACGCCGGTTCCACTTATCCGCTTCGTTCAGCCTCAGAAGCCTTTGCCGATCTCAAGGCGAGTAAAGCCTATATAGTTTCTGGAAAAATCGACAATCTCGATACGATCAAGGTCATCGATATTAGGCTTGCTTATCTAGAAACAGAAACCTACTCTGCCTACCTACAGCCAATCTATATCATTAGCGCAGACGCCTTTGCTGGTAGACAAAAGGCTAGTTTTGTCGCCTATTTACCCGCGGTAAGTGAGACCTACCTGACTTCCCAACCCTAAAAATTTATCTTTTCCAGATCCCCATCAATAAAAGTCGGTTGCAACCCCAAAACTTCCTCTTTCAGGATCAAATCGTCAGAAACTTGATTGAGGACAAAAATTGGTTTCTTGTTTTGGTAAGCTAGAAACATCTCCAGAAGCCCGTTTCCACCAATATAGCCATCAATACCGTTTTTCTCATAATTAACCACTAGGACAGCGTCGCCCTCAACCACCTTTCTAAAGTGGCCTTCCATTAATTTAGTTTTGATCTTGTAGTCCGCTGGATTGGTAAGCCAAGTACGAATTTTAGAAATATCAAAATCCCCACTTTTTTTCATTTTTGCTGCTGTGTAGGGAATTTTGACGCGGAAACCTCTCTTCTTGAGCTGACCCTCAATTTCAAGTAGCTCTCTGTAGAAACTTGCACTTGAACAAAGGGTGATGGTTTTCTTCACTTTTAGTTTGGTACCCTCTTCTCCAGTCCAATAGTGGATGTTCAACTTAAGTTCTTTGGCTGCCTCATGCTCGTCCTTAGCTCCTTGCGAGTGCTCCCATCTGGGTGTCATGAAAATATCTGTTACCCAGCCGCTGCCCAAAATTTCACGCCAGAATTTCAAAAAACGATGGCTCGGTAGGTCGAAAGCACCGACTCGCTCAAAAACTTCCTGGGTAAAAATATCTGCGGCCGAAAAAATGGGAAACGGGTGTTTTTGTCTTAATCTTTCTGTATGGGAACCGAGACGTTCAATATTCCTCTTTACCAGCTTAGGACCGTCTGAAGTAATGATTCCGGAGACATAACCAAGCTTCTTTGTAGAACTATTACCCGCGATTTTTATTAGGGCCTTGAGGACGCCTTTTTTCACTTCAAGAAGACTCTTAGCCTCTCGAATGTGGGTTTGAAGCAAATCTGTCATCTAGAATTTATTTAGCTTTTTTCAAACCAAGCTCTTTGAGCTGCTTTTCGGCTAGTTCGCTGGGAGCCTCCATGACCGAGGTTTCACCTGAAGAGGAAACGGGAAAAGCGGTCACTTCCCGAATCGAGGTCTCTCCATTAAATACTGCTGAGAGTCGATCTAGACCAAGAGCAATGCCACCGTGTGTCGGGGCTCCATATTCATAGGCGGCTAATAAATGGCCGAAGTCGTCTTCGATTTTCTTCTCGGAATAACCCATGATAGACAGTACTTTTCTCTGCAAATCTGGATCGGTGATGCGGATGCTGCCACTTCCTAGTTCGAAGCCGTTGCAGACGATGTCGTATTGAAGAGAACCAATCTTTTCAATATCCTTTTCTTGGGTGAGCCTTTCTACTTCTTCAGGTTTTGGCGCGGTGAAAGGGTTGTGGGAAAAGGTCCAGCGCTTTTCGCTCTCCTCCCATTCAAAAAGGGGGAAATCAGTTACAAAGGCAAAGCCGAGCTCTTCGGCAGCGGCTCCTTTTTTGCGTAAATCAAATTTATCGGCGCCAAATTGCTTGACAGCTTCTGCGTGAGTAAAACGAGGGAAAGGTTTCTCGGTAATTTTCTTGTCCAGTTTCCCCGCGACAAAGATCAACATTTCCTCCACCAAATTCAGTATGTCCTCGGCCTCGACAAAGGCCATCTCAATGTCGATTTGGGTATGTTCCATTTGCCTATCAGCCCTCAAATCCTCGTCTCGAAAAGCCCGGGCGAGCTGGTAATAGCGCTCAATACCAGAAATCATCAGTAGTTGTTTGTATTGCTGCGGAGCCTGGGCTAGGGCATAAAATTTACCTTTTTGAAGGCGAGAGGGAACGACAAAATCCCGAGCTCCTTCTGGGGTTGTTTTAGTAAGATAGGGAGTCTCAATTTCAACAAAACCCTCTTTATTCAAAAACTCTCTGACTGCCGTGGCAATTTGATGTCGAGACTTGAGATTCTTCTGCAGTCTCTCTCGGCGCAGATCGAGATAGCGATATTTGAGCCGCAACGTCTCATCGATTTCGGTTCCAACAGTATCAATCGGGAAAGGAAGCTCTTTAGCCTTGTTAACGAGCGTGATTGATTTGATTAAAAGTTCTACTTTTCCGCTCGCGATATCAGGATTGATGTTGGCTGCTGGTCTTTCTTTGACTTGCGCCACAACTTCAACTACGTCTTCAGCTCCAAGAGAATTAGCCACCTTGTAGGGTTCCTCTTCTTTAGGTGTCGCAACTGCTTGGACCAATCCGGAAGAATCTCGGATGTCTAAGAAAATGATCTTGCCATGATCGCGTCGGGCCTGGACCCACCCAGCAATTTTTACTTCTTGGGAAGCCTTTTCAGTTGTTTTGGCTATTAGGACTCTTTTCATTCCGGCACATTCTAGCTTATCGAACCTAGGTTGTCTAGCCTGCCTGAGGTAATTTTATCAAGGCTGGTGCAGATCTGCTGGCCTAATGTCTCGGATACGTAATTCTAAGTCTGAACTTCCATTCCAATCGTTCTCGGTCAGATTGAAGACGATGTCAGCTGAGTCCCCTTTTTTAACCTCAGCCTCAGCAAGGCCAAAACCGATCGCATTTAGGCT
>Ga0247727_10002957_pt1 | contig 38256 bp, 28 predicted proteins | sample WisWelCaveWW1625_FD_202498 | JGI IMG/M metagenome (GOLD analysis project Ga0247727, IMG submission 202498) | Biofilm microbial communities from Wishing Well Cave, Virginia, United States - WW16-25 | ecosystem: Environmental > Aquatic > Deep subsurface > Groundwater > Cave microbial mat | place...
TCCGCCACCTCACCCTCGACCCCAACCGGGACTACCAGCCCCTCAACCCAGCCAGCAGTCCATGATGTCGCGAGACATCTGTCTTCGATGTCTCGCGACATCACACAGCGCGCTCGGAGGGACTCGAACCCCCAACCTTCTGATCCGTAGTCCGCTGTCGCGGTGTTGGTAGGTCCGTCGTCGTGCGGCGGTGTCCGGAACTACGCAGGTCGGACTGGTCGAAGCAGCCGAGACGTCCCGGTCGGTGATGACTGGTCCCTCTTCGTTCGTGACCAACCCGTGACCACCAGCGGCCTGAAGGTCAGCCACAAGCCGGGTCTGCAGTACGTCAACGGGGACCGGCAGCCCGACCGCCACGAAGCCGGGCGCCCTTGAGGCCAGCGAGCGCTTCCCGTACAGTGCGACGATCGTGCTCGTTGGGCGCGGGCTCGGGGGGTTGTGACGGCACGACGCATGGCAGCGGCGTTCTTGTTGGTGGTGGCGGCCTGCGGCGACGGCGGCGAGGAGGCCTCGACGACGACTGAGGAGACCTCCACCACGGCCGAGGAGTCCTCCACGACGACGACCGAGACGACGGTCGACGACGCGGCGGTACAGGCGCGCTTCGCCGAGGCTCACACGGCTTCCGAGGTCGATACGTCAGCCGACGAGCCTGACCCGAGCACCTACACCGGCACCTTTACCGCCAACGACTCGGGCATCTTCGTGGTGTACAGGCTCGATGACGACGCCGAGGTCGACATCACGTGGGTCTACGAGGGCGAGGAGTCCAGCCACGACTCCCAGCAGGTGCCGGGTGAGCAATGGGCCTTCCACCAGATCACTCCGGAGCCGGGCGGGTTCGAACCTGGTCAGTGGGAGGTCGTGCTCGAGATCGTCGGCGGCGAGGAACGCGAGGTCCTCCCCTTCATGGTCACACCGTGAGCGCCCGACCCGATGACAGTGGCGCCATCCTGCGTGCCATCAGCCTCGCCCTCCTCCTCGCGATCGTCGCGGCATGCGGGGCGGAGAGCGATTCGGCGGAGGAACCGGAGTGCCCCACGACGACGACCGCCGTTGCCGCGCCGTCCACGACGACCACGATCGATCCACGATGCGTCAGCGAGGCGGACGAGCAGGAGGAAGAGGACGAAGCCACAAGCGGCCCTGACGAGTGGACGGGCACCCTCCACTCCGTTGGGAACGCCGGCGGATGTTTGGCCACCTGGAATGGCGAGATCTCTCTCACCGTGCAGTCCGACGGCGAGGTGGCCGGCGACGCCGGCATCTCGACCTCAGGCCAGCCCGGGTGCACGGTGATCGGGGGTGCCGCCGGGACGCCCTACGACGAGGAGTTCGCTGTCCAGGGTCGGTTGTCGGGCGCCACGTTCGACCTCGAGTTCATCGACCCCACGGAGTCCTGCCTCGCGCTCGTTGGCGGAGGCGCATCGATCATCTGCTGGGGAGTGCCCGGTGGATCGGTCGAGCACGACGGCGACACCGTCGCGGACACGTTCTCCATCGATCTCGGCCCGACGACGTTCGATACCACACTCGAGCTCGCCTGCGACACCTGTTGACCACATGAGCTCGAGCGAAAGGCACGTGAGCTCCTAGCTCGGCGACGATCGGCCTCGCGACCCCGGCGTTAGCCGATGGTCGACCGTCGGCCCGCCTTCGGGCCGCCAGTCAGATGTCGTCGTGCTCGCCGACGACCTCGGCGCCTCCGCTTCAAGCCGTTCGGCGCGCATGGCGCTCCACCTGGTCACGGATTGGTCACGGACGTTCCCGGACCGACCAACACCGCGACCCGACACTGCGGCGGCGGCAACGCTGCGACCTGCAAGAACTCAGCGCGCTCGGAGGGACTCGAACCCCCAACCTTCTGATCCGTAGTCAGATGCTCTGCTTGTTTCCTGGTGCTGCCTGGTCCGCCTACATCCGGGTTTCAGCAGGTCACCGGGCACTCGCAAGGCTGGTCGTCCGGGTCGGTGATGGCTGATCCGTAGTCGTTCGTGACCAGCCTGTGACCAGCGACCCTCACCCTCGGAGCGTCCGTCGGATGTCCTTCATCAGCAACACAAGATGCAGGTCATCGGTCGGGCTCGGCTCGAACTCGGGCACGAGGTGCAGGTAGAAGTCTCTGGCCTCGTCGGACTCCGAGTGCACCACCAGCCCCCTACAACCGATGTCCTCGGATAGCTCAAGCGCACGAGCGAACACGTCCTGAAGCAACGCGGCCCCGAGACCTCGGCCCTCGTGGGCGGTATCGACGCCAAGGCGGGCGAGCAGAGCAACTGGTTGCGGGTAGCGACCTGCTCCCTTGCGCAGCCGCGCTGGCGACGCACCGGAGGTAAGCTGCGCCATGCACCAGCCGTAGTAGCCGACCACTACCGAGGTGTCGACCTCGGTCACAACGAACACCTTCGTCGTGCCAGCGCTGACTGATTGGCGCGCGTGGCGGCGTAGCCAGTCGGTCTGCTCGTTGGAGCGGCATGTGAACGTGGCGATGTCGTGGCGCTCGGCGAGCGGTTCGGGTGCCCGATAGTGGCCGGTCACTCCGAGAACGGTGACGGGCGCTCCATCAGACCTCGGAGCCCTGGCAGGTCACAGGCACGACGGGCGTTGATCGCCTCCCATGCAGCCAGTGCGTCGGTGTCGAGCTCGAACCGATCTCGATCGGCGAGCACCCGCCGCGCCGCATCGACGGCCGTCGCCACCACGAACTCGGTGAGATCGGAGTCGGTCACCGCGACGGCACGGTCGATCAGGTCCCGCTCGTCGGGCGTCGTGCGAAGCTCCATACGACGACTCCGTCGCCGTGTTTCAGTGGTCGACATCGGGGGCCTCCTTGGATGGCGTACGTCCAGTGTACGTCCACAAGCCCCACCCTCCAACCCGCCTTCCGCAGTCCTCGTGCGCTAGCAAGTCCACGACCGCCCGCAGCCGTCACCGGCGGTTCAACCTCGATCGCGATCCCTGCGGCCGGGATCACGCGGGCTCGTTCCACCGGCGCGTCGCGATCGATGCGTCGTCGGCGGTCACGAGGAATCCCTGGAGCCGTTCTAGCCGTGAGCCGTGGCTGAAGAGCATGTCTCCCTTCTCGGCGAGGCGCTCGGCGCCGACCTGGCCGAGGATGGTCATCGAGTCCTGGAAGCTCTGGACGCGGAGGGCCACGCGCGCTGTCAGGTTGGCCTTGATCTCCCCCGTGATGACCTGGACGGACGGGCGTTGGGTCGCCAGGACGAGGTAGATGCCGAAGGCCCGGGTGAGCTGCCCGTACCGCTGGACCAGCCCGAGGAAGTCTTGGCGCTCTGCCCGGCTCAGTGTGCCGGCGAGGTCTGCGAACTCGTCGATGATGACGACGAGTTGGGGCAGCTCGGTGCGCGAGCCGCCCTGCTCGTAGAACTCGAGGGCGCTGGTCACGCCCGCTCGCTTGAGCAGCGGCCGGCGTCGCTCGATCTCGTTGTCAATCGTCTCGGCGAGCGCGCCGACCGCGGCGAGCGGGTCGGTGACAACCGCGCCGCCGTATAGATGCGGGAGGTCCTCGAAGATGAGGAAGTCGACCTGCTTCGGGTCGATGACCAGTAGCTGCAGTTCGCTCGGCGGGCGTCGGTGCACTAGCGACGCCACAATGCCCCGGAGGAGGACGCTCTTCCCCGAGCCCGTCGCACCGGCGATCAGCAGGTGTGGGAGCCGGGCGAGATCCTCGATGATCACGTCGCCGGACGGCGCCATGCCGAGCAGGAACGGGAGCGCGCCCGGCTCGGACTCGGCATCGAGCAGCGCTAGGTGGTCAGCGAAGCGAACGATCTGGGGCTGGCGCCGGGGAACATCGATGGTGACGTAGTACGGCTCCTGCGCCACGATCACGCCCGCCGCGGCGCCGATCTCGCGACCGATGTCGAGCGCGGCGTTCTGCACGCCCTTGAGGGTCTGCCGCCCGAGTGGCCGTGTGCGGAAGCGGATCACGCTCGGCCCGACCTGGGCGAGCTCGGGCTGGATCGGGTCGAGGTCGAGGGCGTACTTCCGGGCGGCCTGGTCGAGGGCTCGCGCGAGTCCGGAGACCTCGGCCTCGGCGTCGGCCCCCGGTGAAGGTGGCGGAGGCGGGGGGGCTGCTGCGCCGGCTGCGCCGCCCTCAGGGGCGCGGCCGGCTTGTGGTCCCGCCACGGTGGCGTCTTCCGGCGCGGGCGGATCAAAGCTGACCGGGTGCCAGCGGCTCTCCGCTCGCAGGTGCTCGCCGGCTGCGACCTGCTCGAACGCCGGGCGGCCGAGCTGGACGAGCCCGTATGGCACGCCATCGCCGGCCAGGGAGGACCGTGCCGTCGCGACGCTGCTGTCGAGGCGCACCGCGATGACATCGCCCTGGAGCCGCTCGTCATCTACCCAGTACTCGCACTCGAACGTGTACCGCCCGGCGGCAATGTGTCCGAGGGCGCGCTCGACGGACGCCGGGTCCGCCGTGGCACCGAGCCCGAACACCCGGGACCGGGCCGTGGCCGACCGGACCAGGTTGGCGAGATCCCGCCCGCGAAACGGGGCCGCCGGTGAGTTCGGGTCGAATGTGTCGGTCAGCCACCGTCGGGTCTGGTCGAGCTGCAGGCGCGCCTTGCCCTCGTCTGCTGCCCCCGCGGTGAGGAACTTCACCTCGACCAGCCGGGCCCTGACGTTCACCGGGCCCGTGAGCGGGATGTTGACGACGACGAGGTCGTCGCACGCGGGCCGGTCGAGGCGGGGCGCGCTGGCGCGGAGCTCGGGTGTTGACAGGACGTCGGGGTGGAGCGCGAGGACGGCCGTCAGGTTCCCTGGCGCGTCGAACGTGCGGTCGAGGTCGCGCATGGCCGCGAGCGCGGTGATGGTGCCGACTCGCTCGCGGATGAGGTTCGGCGAGTCGCGCAGCAGGCGCAGCGCCCAGCGTCCGGAGATGGCATTGATGGCGTCGAGGACCGCTCGCAAGCCCTGGTCTGTCGGCGAAAGGTCGGCGGCGAGGGCGCGCCGTAGCGCGTCGAAGTAGGGCTCGACACGTTCGGTCGCGGTGATGGCGTCATAGCCGGCCCCGCGATCGGGGGCGTCCTCGTAGTCGATGAGGTAGCGGCGCGCCTGCCGCCCAGTTTGCGGCATGAAAGCCTCGAGTCCGATCATCCGGTCGAGGTGCACGACCCACGCGGAGCGGTCGTACACCCGCTCCATGAACTCCGTCGAGATTGTGGTGGCCGCCATCACTGTCATCGAGGGGTGGATCCGGTCGGTTTGGCCGCCGACGAGTTGGTGGAGGTGGCGCGTCAGGGAGCCGAGCAGGGCGCCAGCTCTACCGGTGGCTTCGCTCGCGAGCTCGCTCGCGAACGTTCCCCAGTAGAAGATCCGCTCGTTCTCGCCCGTCAGGATGTGGCGTCCGGGGACCGTGGCGAGGCCGCCAGCGAACATCGTCGAGGCCCGGTCACCCATCGACACCTGGCGCACGTCCCGCACTGTCGGCGAGCGGAACACGAAGGCGACGTGGCAGAACGGCAGCTCATCGCTCGGCTCCCAGATGCGAAGCCGCACCCGGTCGCGCGCCAGCATGTTGGCCTCGTTCGTGTCGCCGGCGCGATTCGACAGGAACTCCTCGATCGCCCGTGGCGGGCGCTCCCGGTCCGGCACGATGAGGTGCACGTCGAGGTACGGCCGGTTCGATCCGCCGGAGTGGATGCCGCGCTGGCCGTAGAAGGCGCGCAGCGCGTCAATGATGGTGGTGGCGTCACCCGGCTCGTGGAACGCGATCGAGAGCGTCTGGCGCTGGTCAGCGTAGACGTCGAAAACCTGGAGGAAGGTCTGCAGCCGCCGGGCGATGAGCTTCGGGTTCGAGTCGGGGCGACCGCCTGTGCGGACGAGGGCGCGCAGCCGCCGCCAGAGGAATGACTGCCCGCCGGCGTGCGCCCGTGCCGAGGGCGCGGTCTCGTACCAGGTGCCGCTGAGCGACATGAACGGGACGAGGTACTGGCAACCGATGTCCGCGATGTCGCCTGGTGGCGGGAGCGTGCTGCTCGCGATCCAGCTGTCCGCCTGCTCGGCGAGGCTCAGGTAGAACGCGACGGTCAGCGGATTGGTCGGCGCGACCAGGATCGACCCCGATGTCGGGTCCTCGATGGCGTCGCAGAGGACCAGGCGATCGACCTGCCGCTGGTACGCGCCGTCATCTGGGAGCGAGCCGAGGAGCGCGGCGAATGCCGCGCAGTAGTCGACGGCTGCGGCGGCGGTGCTGGCGGAGGCCAGGGTGCCGTAGACGGAGCCGGGGCCATCGATGAGCGCGGCGAAGTACGTCGAGCGTGACTGAAGGAACGCGTCGAGCTGCGGCGAGGAGGTGAGCCGCAGGCGCTCGAAGGTCGGGTGGGGCACCGCTGCCGAGGTGTCGCCCTCGCGCGCGAGCGTGAAGGTGAGGGTCCCCGGCTGGTCGAGGACCGTGCGCTCGAGGCGCAGGCCGTCGAGGCCCTCGACGGCCTGGCTCGAGAGGAATGCTCGCTGGGCGTTTGCCGGCGTGATCCAGCCGACGTGCCAGTCGCTGCTCGCCTCGGGCGGCGGGGCGTGCGTCGCGAAGCTGAAGTCGGAAACAGGGCGTCCCGAGCCGGCACGGGCGAAGCGCAGCGCTGTGTGGACCGGAGTGGCATCGACCTTCTCGTCAGCGCCGCCGGGTGGGGCCGGGTCACCCCCATCGCCTCCCGAATCCTGTCCGGCGCCGGGCTCGTCGGCATCCTCGCGGTCAGCGCCATCGCCGGTTCCGTCGTCATCGTCGTCTCCGCCCTTGCCGCCCGTACCCGGATCAGAGCCGGGATCGTCGCGGTCCTCAGTCCCGCCTTCTCCGAGGAGGAGGACCGGGAGCGAGTGGGCCTCTCCGGCGTACTCCGTCACGGCGTCGACGGGTGTGCCAGCTGGGCTGGGCGGCACGAGCGGGGTGAGGGGCGAGAGGATTCGACCGCCGGGCAGCACGGCGATCGCCCGCACCTCGCGCTCGACGCGGAACGCGCCCGCGATGGAGTCAAGGTCGAGGGCGACCTCCACCGGGAACCAGGTACCGGGGTTCAAGTAGACCGCGACCGTCACCGTCGACATCGGGACGCCGGCGAGTTGCAGGGTGAGATCGGCGAACCGCCAACCCGTTCCGGCGGGGCAGGCGAGGAGGGCCGCTGGCTGGTCAGCGTCGAAGGTGCACACCTGCTCCTCGCCGCTGCTCCAGCGCGCCACGATCGACTGTGTGGGGGCGGGCGCCCGGTTGAGACCGACGCGGAGCTCCCCGCCGCCTGGGAGCCATGCGGCTACCCGCGTGCCGGCCGCGTGCGTGGCGCCGGCACCTCCCAGCACGATCGGCACGGTGAACTGGGCGAGCGCCTGCGGCTGGGGACTGGCACGCACCACGTCCTCGAGGGTGAACCTCGAGTAGTCGAGCCCTGTGGCGGTCCGTGCGTGGATGAGCGTCGGCAGGAGCGCGGTGTTGAACTCGCGCTGCCGGGCGAGTTCGCGGCCGAAGTCCCGGTCCGGCGCGAGCGCCTTCTCGATCTTCAGCCTCCATGCTGCGTTCGCCGCGAGGGTGGTACCGGCCTCGCGAGGGTCGGCGAGGTAGCAGCCGAGCTCGTGAAGCGTGGCGGCCGCCTCCAGGGTGCTTGCCCATGGCCGGCCGGCGAACGCCGCGAGCCGTTCGAGCGAAGGTCCTGTCGGGTCAGCGCGCGTGGCGAAGTCGCCGGCCGCGTCGGCGATGAGTGAGGCTGCGGGCGAGCTGGAGGCCGCGGCCGCGACAGCCTGGCAGAGGCCGGTGAAGGTCAGGCTGGGGAGGTTGCTCGCGTCCTCGCTCGCCGTCCGGACCGTCTCGACGGGGTCACTGTCGAGGATGACCAGCACACGGATCTCGCCGTCGGGCGCGCCGTCGAGGAATGCGTTGCGAAGCTTCGCAGCGAACCCCTGGCTGCCGCCGTTGGTGGCGCCGCCGTGCGCGGCGTCGGTGACGAGGTATGGGATGACGGTGACGTCGCCGCGGCGGATCGCGTGGAGCTGCTGGCCGGCGAGGGTGATCGGGGTAACCGCCTCCGGGAGCAGTTCGGCCATGACATCGGCCGGTGTGACGTCGAGATGCTCCTGGAGGAGGAGCCTGCGGTGGTGCGGGCTCGCTGCGGCGGCGTCGAGGAGCGCGGCAGCGATGGACGCTGCTGCTGTGGCCGCGTGCGCGGGCGCGCTAGAGGGGATGCTTGACATAGGTCGATTCGCCGGCGTCGGAGTACTTGCGGACCATGCCGAGGCGTTCGAGGGCAGCCAGAAGCCGCTCGCGCTCGCTGCGATCCTGGGGCTCGAGCCCGTACCGCCGCAGGGCTGCGAGGAACTCATCGGCGCGGCGCGGCCGCTCGCCGCACACGAGCCGTACGAGCAGGAAGATGAGCGGCTCGTCGAGCTCGAAGAAGCTGATGCGCGTGCCGTTGCCGGCAATCAGGTGTCCTGCATCCTGCTGCGGGCGGATCAGCATGTTCACGACGTCGGCCGAGTACTTTCGGAGGAACGAGCGCTGGTGGCTGGTGATCGCGTGGCGGAGCGCGACGACGCCGGACGACGCGTTCGCGACGTCGCCGAGATCGGCGTTCTGGTTGGAGTGGGCGTACACGGCGGCGAGCGCCCACGCCGCCGCGTCGTACGTCGCCGCGAAGCTGGAGTCGGCGGTGAGCGCAGCCGCGAGTTCGCCGAGCCGGGGCTTCCCCCAGGCTTCGTCCCCGTTGGCGGCATACCAGCCGGGCCCGCCGAGCGTGGTCCACAGCCAGCCCGCGTGATTGGCGGCGATGATCGACGCCGCTAGCGACATCAACCGGTTGAGGTGGACGTCGCGGTAGGAGCGGACGCTGGCATCGCGCTCGGAGGCGGCGCGGTAGCCGCCCGTTCCGGTCCGGAACTGGATGCGCCCCGCGAGCGCGCACGCTCCCAGGCCGCCGCTGCAGTCGCAACCCCCGCCGGGGTCGGCAGCACCGGAGGCGAGAGCTGCGACGCGATCGAGTCCCTCGCCGAGCGTGAGCGCGACCCGGTAGTAGTACGTGCCGAGGTGGAACCCCGTGAGCAGGGTCAGGGTGTCGATCAGGTCGCGTCTCGGCATCCGGCCCCGGAGGGAGAGGACCTCCCGCAGGTCAGCCTGGAACTGGTCGAGGTGGGGCTGGCAGTACGGCCCGCCCGACTCGAGCGTGGCACGCACGTCCTCGGCGCCTGGCGCGAGCAGCAGCGTCTCGGCGGTCGCGGTCGCCTCACCGGCCCAGCTCTCGGCGGCCCGCACGAAGAGCCTGTCGAGTCGGGAGAAATCGCCGTCGGCGTTGAACAGCTCGAGGAGGTCGTCGAGGAGCTCGGTGTCGAACCCCGCGCCTGTCCAGGCGAGGTGGGCGAGCAGGTTCCCCCGGTACATCTTGTAACGGGTGTGCAGCCTGAACCCGTGCGGAAGGCTCGAGTGGAACGGCAGGAGGTGAGCCGCGCGCCCGCGCTTCGGCTTGGTCCAGTACTGCGCGCGCATGACCTCGGCGAGCCGCTCGCGGCTGGCGTCGTCACGCACGCTGCTGACGTACTCCGAGATCCGCTCCCGAAGCCCCGCGTCTGTCGGCCGGTTCTCACCGGGAGCGGTGCCGTCCTCGACGAACATGTACAGCAACTTCTCGCGCTGGTCGCCGTACCCGCGGGCTGGGAAGGCTGACTTCATGTCGAGGGGGTTGAGGTCGCTGGGCGTGGCGAGGGAGTGGCCGCCGACCGAGATCGAGGCGGCATCCCCGCCGACGGGGATGCCGGTCGCGTCCGAGATGGCCCTGAGGGCGTCGCTGAGGTTCATTGACCGGTCACGTCCTCGACCGCGGTGACGGTGGACCCGGTGAACCGGTCGCGCCGATCGCTCGCCCTATACCTTGCGACCGCCCCGCCCGCCCCGGCGACAGCGAAGAGGAGCGGCTCGTCGTGGCGGGCAGCCGCCTCGCGGCCGAGCGCCTCGGCCGCGCGCTTCAGCGACGAGAACCGCTCCAGGTCCTGCGTCGATGGAATGGCGCCGACGGCAGCGTTCGCGAGCAGCACGAACAGTGGGTACGTGACGGCAAGGGTCACGCCCGCCAGCTCGACGTGGATCGCCAGCGGCCGGTACCCGGCGACCGCGGTCCCGCTGGGGTTGGCGGCGGCTGCAGGGTCGGGTGACGGGGTGAGGAACTCGTCGATGCTGGCGCGTGCAAGGACCGCTACCGGGCGAGACACATCATGCGCCTCAGTCCGGTAGTAGGTCTCGTTGCCAACACGCTCACCGAAGCTGGATGCAAGTCCGGCCTCGATCACCTGGAGGAGCTCGTCCAGGCTGGCGAGTTCGGCTCCGGGCGTCCTGAGCCCAGGGTACTCGCGCAGCGCGCTCTCGAAGAGCTCGAACTGCGGCGACGCCGACGATGATGCATGGAACGAGCCGGCGAGCCACTCGGCCCGCACGAGCGCGCGGCCCGTCACGCCTCGTGAGGGGCTGGCGTCGAGCCGGCGCGAGATGATGGCCACCGCGGTCTCGACCGCCGGCCGGTCTGCGCCCCCTAGGGAGAGGGTGATCTGGTCGGCGTCGCGGACGGAGTCAATCCCCGCGCCGCTGAGGACGCGGTGGGCCTGCTCGCTCGGGCCGAAGGACGGGTCTCTGGCCGCGAGTGAGGAGGCGAGCGGCGACCCCGGTGCGTGGAGGGCTCCGTTGAAGATGATGTGGCGCCAGACGGCATCCTCGTCGGCAGCGGCGGCCGCCTGGGCGATGTCCATGCAGGGGTCTGGGTGCGTGAACGTGGCGCCGCCCGTCACCAGGTCAGCTGCGAGATCCCAGAGCTCACGAGGTGACGGCCAGCGCCCCCGCTCGTGAGCCGCAGCGCCAGCCGCCTCGTCGAGCACGCTCCTCGTCGCGTCGCTGGCGCAGACCTTCGCGTTCGTGCGGACCCAGCAGTACGGCACGACGCTGCACGTCGCGCAGCGCGGGGCGCCCCCGAGCACGCCGCCCGGATCATCGGGATCGAGGGATGCGAGGATCCTGTCGAAGAGGCTGCCCGCCGAACCGCAGGTCGGCCGGCCATCGAGGTTCACGACCGCGACGCGGTCGCCCAGGTCGGGCCCGTCCGCGCCCGGGTCCGCGACGGCCAGGCGCCGCAGCAGCGTGGCCTCGAGCTCCTGGAAGCCGTGCTCGTCCCCGCGCGCCGCGCGGAGCTGGTCGAAGAAGCGGATGACCATGCCCGTGTTCATCGCGAGCAGCAGCGGCAACCCGGGAGCGGCCGGCGCGCCGTCGGCGAGCGGAGCCAGGAACGTCGTGAGCCGGGTGAGCTGATCCTCGGTTGGCGAGTCGGAGTGCGTGGCGTCCTCGATCCACCCCGAGAATGCGTCGGGCGCGCTGGCGAGGAGCTCGTCGATCAGCACTGACTTCCCGCCCCCAGCGGAACCGCTGATGAGGATGAGCTGCGCGGTGGAGCTGCGCGCGAGGTCGATGATCGAGTCCGTGATGGCGGTGGCGAGGCGCATCCGCAGTTGCAGCGGGGTCGAGCTGCCGGCATCGACGACCGCTCCGTGGCCAGACGCGCGGAGGTCGAGTACGGCGCCGATCGGGCTCTCGAGCGTGGTGTCGAAGGGCGAGGTCACAGCTCGGGCACCTCCGCCATTTCGGCGAGGAGGCCGTCCTCAGCGAGTCGCCGGCACATGGCCCACACCGGCATGGTGAACCGCTCGGCGGCGAGGGCTATCAGGTCGGAAACGTCTGCCCACGCCTCGAGCTTCAGCTCGTTCCGCAGCCGGAGGGCGGTCGTGCGGAGGGCGGCGCGCGGCGCCAGCAGGAATGTGGCTATCGCGGTCGCCTCGTACTCCTCTGGGGCGAAGCCGGCGATGTGGCACCCCGGGTGCTCGAGGAGGGCGTGGCCCGCGAGGTGAGCGAGTACGAGCGCATGGTGGTCGCGCGGGATGTCCGGGCCGATCGAGTAGTGGCGATCGGCGACCGCCGCGAGACCTCCCGCCTGCGTCAGGGACACACGGATCCCGAGGTCCTGCACCAGGCGCGCCACCCGCGGGGCCTCAGCCAAGGTCCCGTACGTCCGCTCGATGTGCGACTCGGCCAGTGCCGCGAGGTGGATCCGGCGGAGCTGCGGGACGGAGACGTCGTTGAGCACTGGGGCGGCGAGGGCGTGCTCAAGAGCCCCGCTCGCCAGCGCGGCCGTCACCTTTCTGGGCAGGCGGCCGTCCGCGATCAGGATGCTCGCCGCGGGCACTCCGAGGTGTCCAGCGATCGCCTCGACCATGTCCTCGGCGGCGACCCGAGTCCCCGCCTCGACCCGAGACAGGTGGCTCTTGTCGCGGCCGATGAGCTCGGCGAGCTTGTCGACCGTGAGGCCCGCGGCGCGGCGGGCGCTGCGGATCCGCTTGCCCGCGCCGCCCTCAGGCACGGGGCGGGCCCAGGCGGGCCGGAAGGGCGCGGTCGCGGCGATCACTCGGTGACATGCAAGCAGCAGGTGGAGGCGATGTCGACGGTTGTTGCCAGTTGCCGCAACCCGCAGTTCCAGATCGTAGATGATCGGGTTACAATGATGGGGCCACGCCGATCTCGCCCGAGAATGGCACGAGCCCGCCAGGTCGGCAGGCTCGGGCGGACAAACCGACCCACTAGCAACGGGCCGGGCCACCGTGCGGCGGCGAGTGTCGCAGCGAGCAGCCTAGCGGTGGCCCGGCCCGGAAACGCACCGGGCCGGCGAGATCTGCCTGGCGAGCGGCGCGTGCCCGCTCACGCCGCACCCTCGGCGGCTCTGGTGCCCGCAGCCGCAGCGGCAGCAAGCGCCGCCGCGAGTTGCGCTGCGACAGCCCGCGCCATCGCTGGCGGTACGGCGTTCGCTACCTGCAGCGGCTGGTTCGCGCGCCGCCCGCAGAAGAAGTAGCTGTCCGGGAAGCCCTGGATGCGCGCCGCCTCCCGGACGGTGATCGTGCGGTGCTCGCGCGGGTGGACCGGCAGCGCGCGGTGGCCGGCGACGAGCGTCCGCGCCAGGTCGGCGTCGAGGCGCCGGTACGAGATCGGCCCGCCGCCCGCCGGGATCGCGGCGATCTTCGCGACGACCGCAGGCGAGTGCTTCATGACCGTCGCGTTGAGGACCAGCCGCCCGCCGGGCAGGGCCAGCCGCTCGGCTCCCTCACCGGCGCCGAGGGCGGGGAGCCCTGCCAGCTGCTTGAGGAGCGTCGGCGTCTCCGGGAGTGACCTGTCACCGGTCGCGTCCCCGGGTGGGCGATGCGTCGCCGCCGGCACGGCCGGAAGCGGGACGCCCGGAGCGACACCAACGAAGAAGAGACGCCGACGATTCTGTGGCACCCCGAAGTCCGATGCGCGCAGCATGGCGGGCTGTTCCCAGGTGGCGTAGCCGGCCTCGCGCAGCGATGCGGTGATCCGGGCGGTGTAGCTCACCCCGTTGACCCGCTGGACGCCGGGGACGTTCTCAATCAGCACCGACCGGGCCCCGAGCTCGCGGGCGAGCCGGCTCACGTGCCGGAACAGGAGGTTGCGGCTGTCACCGATGGCGCGAGCGCCCGCGGCTGAGTAGCCCTGGCACGGCGGGCCCGCGACGACGGCCGCCGGCTCGGCGAGGCCAGGAACCCACTCGCGGAGGGCGTCGCCGGTGACCTTCTCGACGGGCGCCTCGAGGACCGGGACGCCGGGATGGTTCAGCCGGTACGTCTGAGCCGCGTGCCGCTCGATCTCAACGGCGGCGGCGATGCGGAAGCCGGCCTGCTCGAAGCCCAGCCCCATGGCCCCGGCCCCGGCGAAGAGGTCGACAGCGGCGCCTGCTCCGGCCCGGGCGGCCACGGTTGCACATCCGGTAGCGCAGAACGACACCAGCGGGCATGCGCCGCATCGCGGTGTGGACTCCTGGCAAATCGCCCTGCCGTGGTGCACCAGGTTGGTGTGCAGGCGGACCCGTGCCGCCGGCGGGACTGCCGCCTCGAACGCGTCGTGGTCGGGCTTGCCGGGCCGGTCCTCCACGATGCCGAGGCGGGTGAGGATGCGCCGCACGTGGGTGTCCACGGCCAAGCGGTCCTCGCCGAGCGCGTACGAGAGGATGCAGCGGGCGGACTTCGGTCCGATCCCGGGGAGCTCCTCGAGGAAGGCTTCCGAGTCCTTGGCGGGCCAGTCACGCAGGAACTCGAGCGTCAGGTCGGCAGCCGCGTCCCCGTAAGGTCCGACGCCGAGCTCCCGGTTCACGCGGTCGACCTCGCGCATCAGCTCGCGGAGCTGCTGGGCACGCTGGTTGCCAAAGCCGCCAGGGCGTACCACCCGCTCGATCGTCGGGAGACGTGCGCGGCGTAGCTGGGCCCAGGTCGGGAACCTGAGACGGAGATCGGTGAACACCCGCTGGTACACGACCTCCCGCGTCTGCTTGCTGAGGACGATGTACACCGCCTCGCCGAGCACGTCCTGCACGTTGCCGAGATCCGCGCTGCGGTAGGTCGCTTCGAGCAGCTCGTCGACCCGGTCCACGACGTCGCCCGGCGCCATGGTGGTGACGTCTTCCTCTCGGGCGGTGGGGCTCAACTGGTTCTCCGTGCGGTCAGCCAGCCGGGCGCGGCGGGACGAGCGGCCGCTGCCGCCGGGAAACGGTACCTCCGTATCACCTGGGGCTCGGGGCGTTCGCCTCGAGCCGTGGTTCCGGCCAGTCGCAGCGGCCTCACCACAATCATCCCCAGGGGGTGTGACAGTGTCGGCGCGAATGGCCATCATGCGCCCGCCTCGCTGTGGCCGCGCTCGCCGGGCGCAGCGCCGCAGTGGCCACACTGGCCGGGCGCGTCTACGACGTCGGCGACCTGGGCGGCAGCCTCGGCCTGCAACCCAGGGATCACCCGCACGTACTGCTGGAGCGTGAACGCGGGTGTCGAGTGGCCGAGGCGCTCGCTGACGACCTTGACCGGGTGCAGGTCCACCGTTGACTGAAGTCGAGGCCCAGCGTCTGCGTCCAACCGACCTCCGAGGATCACCGCGAGCAGAGCAACCTGCGCGCCGACCAACCTGTACGGCGGATCCTCTTCGAAGAAGATGTCGAGCGCCCAGCCAGCGGGATCGGGGCGGATATCGGTGATGGCGGAGTACCAGACGGAACACCACGACTGCTCGAACCAGACGAGCAGTCGTTGCGACGTGACGACGATCCGAAGCGGGCCGAGCGGGCGCCACCGTGGGGCTGCGGCTTGCTCGGCTGCCTGGCGGCCTCGATGGTTGCCGATGGCGCTGGCGATGCCTGTCAGCGCCATCAGATACGGGCCGCCGAGCAGCAGCGTCCGTCGCTCGTAGGCGATCTGGTCGAGGGCGTAGTGGCGCCAGCCGCTCGCTTGCAGATCGGCGAACGCGTCCTCATCCGACCCGAGCGGCAGCCCGTCGATGGCGACCGGCTCCAGCCAGCCACCGTTCCTGAGCGCGTCCGCAAGCCCGCGAGCGGCATCGCTGGCAGCGCCCTCGTCCATCAATGGATGGCGGTTGTCGGATTGCATGCGCTTCGGCGCGGTTTTCACAGTGTCCCTCCTCCGTGTTCACGGTGAGGGAGCCGGCACCGGCCCCGAGCGCTCGGTCATCGACCGAGGAAGTCGCGCCCAGGCTACCGGAGCTAGTCGTCCCTTCGCAGGGACCCGCGGTTGGTCTATGCGGTCAGCGACGTTTGCAACTCCGCCCCGTCGGGTTGCCACTCCAGAGCCGCCGGCGGCAGCAGGACGGCGATCCAGCGTGGGAACAGAACCGCGTGTAGCTGTTCGCGCCAGCATTTCTTTGCCCGGAGTTCGCCCCATGTCAGCGGTGCATCGTGCACGGAGTAGGGATCTCTCCACCCCGCATCCCACGCGGTTCGTACTTCGTTCGCGGCCCGCGTCCACGCGCAGACGGCGTTGGCGGCCTGATGGTTCTTCAGCCCGCGGGTCGTGATGAGGGCACCGCAGGGTGGGCACTCCACGTAGGCCTGGCGTGAGCACGTGGGCCTCGAGCTCGTAGAACGCTTCGGGATCGAGAGCGCTCACGAGACCGTCAAAGCCGAGGCGCTCGGTCGCAGCGATCGCGACGGTCAGCCACCGCCGCGGCCGAATCCCAGCAATCGGCGTCTCGATCGTCAGGCGCCCTGCGGGTGTTGGCACTCGGCTCTTGGCGCGACCGTCGCCGAGGACGGCCCGTGAGTGGCGCTGATCGGACACCGCTCCGAGCAGATCGGCATCCATCACCGCTGCGATGAGCGATGTGTACTCCGTGGGGACGACGGCGACTTCGTCGATCTCGTCCACCCAGGGGTGTCCCCGGCATCGATCGGCGTGGTCGCGCATTGAGATACGAGGATGGAGCCAGGCCTCGCAGCCGTGGGGCATCGGATCGTGAGGTAGGTATGGCGAACGTTCGCTCGGGTCTCCTCCTGGTCGGGTGTCTTGGTCATCGAGCGAGGCTCGGCGGCGCCGGTTCGCGAACGGGTCCGGGTGGGGCTACGGCTTGGTCGGGAACGAGGACCTCGTTGACCTCGCGCTGGCGGCGCTGCGACTGCGCGAGTGCGGCGGTGTGCCCGAAGGGCTGACCGAGGCGGGCTCTCGCTCTCGAAGCCTCGGTGGCGGCTCGTTCGGCGCCGGCAGCGGCCGACTCGAGCTCGTCGTCCAGGCGGGCGGTACGGCGTTCCAGCGTGGTGATGATCCGCGGTGGCTCCGAGCCGGCCCAGTCGGCCGCCGGCCAGCGCGCCTCGACTATCCCGCCCCCAAGCCGAAGCAGCACCTCCGGGGCGATCACCTTCGTCGCTTCGACCTCGATCTCGAAGCCGCCCAGCTGCCCCACGACCGAAGTGCGCGTCTGGCCGAACGGCGTCGCTTCGAGCAATCGCGTGCCGGCACCAGCGAGGTCGTCGCCGGCTTCCCCGCGCTTGTCGAAGGTCCGTCCCCCGACGACCATCTGGAACTGGTCTCCGCGGGTGTCGATGCGCTGGCTGATCGCTTCTTCGATCCGAGTGGCCTTGTGGCGGAGGCTGGCCTCCTGGCGCTGTGCGGCTTCAAGTGCCCTGCGGAGTCGGTGTTGCTCGTCGGCGTAGGCCCGTTCGAGCCGGCCGAGGCGAGCGACTTCGGCATCGACGGCGGCCTTCTCCATGATGAGCGGGTTGCCGGTGGCGAGGGCCTTGACCTCCGCGTAGGAGAGTGCGGTGTCGCCGATGTCGTCGACCTCTCGCCCGCCGACGTCGCCGCCCGTGACCTGCGCGATGAACGTGGCCTTCCGCTCCAGCGTCTGCCACATGTAGGTGTCGAAGCTGCCCTCGGTGACGTAGCGGAGGACCTGCACCTCGCTGTTCTGGTTGCCCTGACGGAGGACGCGGCCGTCTCGCTGCTCGATGTCGGCGGGGCGCCACGGGCAGTCCAGATGATGAAGGGCGACCGCTCGAGCCTGGACGTTGGTGCCGACGCCCATCTTCTCGGTCGAGCCGATGAGCACAGCCACTCGCCCGTCGCGGCCCGCGGCGAAGAGCTTGGCCTTGGCGTCGTCGGTCGCCGCCTCGTGGATGAACCGGACCTGTTCGACGGGCACGCCGTGCCGGACGAGCAGGTGGCGGATCTCGTCGTAGGCGTTCCACCCCGTCCCAGCAGGGGTTGAGGTGTCGCAGAACACGAGCTGGAGCGCACCGGGTCTTGGGTGAGGGCTGCCAGCGGCGTCGAGGTACGACCCATCTTGTGTTGCACGCCAGATCGCGGCGATGCGTCCGGCGGCGGCCGCGAGCTTGCCGCCCGAGGGATCGGGCGGCTCGCCGACCAGCCGAAGGTCGAGGGCAGCCCGTCGGCCGTCGCCGGTGATCTTGAGCATGTTGTCCTCGGTCGGGTCGACCGCTCGGTTACGGACTCGCTCGGCTCGTTCGGCGAGGTTGGCGACGTAGGACGCCAGCTCCCCGCTGCCCGGAACGACGACGATCTCCGCGCGGCCACCGGCGAGCACAGGGACCGGGAGGGCGAGGTCGGCCGCGGTACGGACGTCGGCGGCCTGGCGCCACATACCCATGAGCTCGGGAACGTTGCAGAAGCGGGCGAAGCGCGTGGACAGCCGCCAGGAGGCGCCGTCGGGTGCGAGTTCGAGTGCCGTGACGGTTCGTCCGAAGTTCGCGGCCCAGGCGTCGAACGGGCCGAGACCGAGCTCGGCGAGAACGTCAGGCTGGAGGTAGCTCTGCATGACCCACAGCTCGGCCATCGAGTTGGCGACGGGGGTGGCGGTGGCGAAGGTGACAACGCGTGGTCCGTGGCGTTGGCGGAGGGTCCAGAGCTTGGCGTCGAGGTCCTCAGCGCGCTGCGAACCGGGATGAGCCATGCCGTCGATGGCGGAGTCGATGCGACGGTTTTTGTAGAGGTGCGCCTCGTCAACCATGAGGTGATCGACGCCGGTCTCCTCGAAACGGACACCGTCGTCCTTGCGGTGTCCGGCCTGGAGGTTGCGGAGACGCTCCTCTTCATCGGCTACCCGGCGTTCGAGCCGTTTGACCGAGAGCCCCTTCCCGTTCTGTGAGTGCGTTAGCGCGTCGCGGAGCCGTTCGAGTCGCTCGGATAGGTAGGCGGCTTGCTGATCGGCGCCGAGCGGCAGGCGAACGAAGCTCGACTGGCTGAAGATGATCGCGTCCCAGTCCCCGGTGGTCGCCCGTGCCACGAACTCTGTGCGGTGAGCCTTAGAGAGCTTCTCCCGGTCGGCGATCAGGAGCTTGGCGGTCGGGTAGAGCTGAAGCCACTCCCGTGCGAACTGCTCGAGCATGTGGTTGGGAACCACGAGAGCGGGCTTGCGGGCGAGGCCGAGCCGGCGCATCTCCATCGCGGCCATGGCCATGGTTGCGGTCTTGCCAGCGCCGACCGCGTGGGCGAGCAGCGCGCGTCCGTCCGTGAGGACGCGGGCGACGGCATCACGCTGATGCTGGTGGGGCGTGAAGCTCGAGGCCAGCCCAGGAAGGGAGAGGTGGCTCCCTTCGTGGGCGGGCACGACGGTGGACGAGAAGAGCTCGTTGTAGCGATCACCGAGGCGCCGGGCTCGGTCGGGTTCTTCCCACACCCAGGCGGCGAACCGACCGACAAGCGCTTCCTGCTTCTCGCGAGCCGCGATCGTCTCGGGGTCGTTGCGGACTCGGCGACCGTTGTCGTTCTCGTCATACACGGTGTGAAGCTGCTGGTTCAGGCTGGAACGTAGAAGCGTGACCGCATCGGCGCGCGGCGTACCCCACTCGGCGCTGAAGGCCACGCCACGGCGGCCCGCAGGTGCGGCGGCCTCCCACCGGCCGAGGCTCGGCAAGTACTCGACAACGACTCGCGCACCCAGCACGTCGGCGCAGTACGCCTCGATGTCGACGGACGGGATCCACGGGACACCGAGTCGGGCCGAGATCTCGTCGGGCCTGAGCTGCGCTGGGAGCACGGCTTCGAGCGCGGAGACGTTGGCGGTGAATCGCGGGTCGAGCGCAGCCGCTTCGCGTGCGACGTCGAGCTTGGTTCGCACGTTGCCGGAGAGATAGCGAGCGTTCGGGACAAGGGTCCCGGTGGCAGGGTCCTCCCAAGCGAGGTGGCTCAGTGCCTGGCGTGCGGCGGTTGGGTCGACGCCCAGGAGCTCGGCGACGCGTTCGACCGTGATGCAACCGGTCTCGTCGAGGCAGACGGCTACGGCCTCGCTGGGGTCGTCGACTCCGAGGCGTTGAACGGGGGGATCGATCACGCGGCTGCTGAAGATGGGCGCCTTGGTGGCGTGGCCCGAATCGTCGTCGAAGACCTCGAGGGCCGCGACAAGGGGCCAGTCGGGGTCGTCACGGAATCCGCCCATCCGCGGGCGGATGCGCCTCGTCAACTGCTCACCGGTATCGGGGTCGGTTCTGCCGGTGGCCGCGACCCGGAAGCGGTTGAGCGACCCGTACAGCCGGTGGTAGGTGTCGTAGCGGCTTGCCAGCTCGACCTGCGCCTCGGCGAGGTCGTTGTCGGCACCACCTTCCAGCTGGATGGTGAGCACGGCTCGGGCCGCGTCGCGGAGCCCGATGAGGCGCCGCAGCTCACTCGCATCGCGCTGAAACCGGGGCGCGTAAGAGACAACCTGGCCGGCTTGCACACGACCGAAGGCAGCCGCGCGCTCGACGAAGCTCCCCTCATGGAGCGATCCGATCGCTGCGGCGCTGAAGTCGACCATCGGCCGCGCGGGCCGGTGCTCGATCACGGGCGCGTGGGTGAGTCCTTGGGTCGTGGCGCGGTCTACGACGTGATCGAGTGCCGCGGCGAGCGCGGGGCCGAGGTCGGCGGTCGGCTCGACGGTGAGCTCGCGTTCGCGGTACATGCCTCGTTCCACCCCGAGGCGACCAGCAACGAGGTGCGGGTTCCGGTCGAACCACTGGTTCACCCAAACCGTCTCGGCGTCGGAGACGGGTTCGTCCAGAGGGACGACGGTGAGCCAGCCCGGATCGACCGACGGTGCGATCCCGTCCGGTCGTCGTCGCAGGATGAGCAGGTCGGCGACGACGTCGGTACCCGACGCTGCGGAAAAGGCGCCCGCCGGTAGCCGCACCGCTCCGACGAGGTCGGCCAGCTCATGAAGGACGCGCCGCGCGGTTGGGTTGCGGGCATCGAGCGTGTAGCGGCTCGTGAGCACCGCGACGGTCCCGCCGGGCGCGACGAGGTGAAGACTCTTGGCGACGCAGTAGTTGTGGAGCGCGAGGCGGTGGCGGTTGTGACGGGGGTCGTGCGGCGTGACCTTGGCGAAGGGCACGTTGCCGACAGCGGCGTCGAAGCTGCCTTCGGGCGCGGAGAACTCCTCGAACCGGGAGCAGATGATGTCCGCCGTCGCCCCATAGAGGTGCCGAGCGACTTGGGCGGTGGTGGGGTCGAGCTCGACGCCGACTATGTCGGTGCCGGGTGGCGCGAAGCCGATGAAGTTCCCGGACCCGCAGCCCGGCTCGAGGACCCGACCGCCCGTGAAGCCGAGTCGACCCAGCGCGGCCCAGACCGCTTCGATGACCTCAGCGGAGGTGTAATGGGCGTTGAGGGTCGTGCGGCGAGCGGCTGACCATGCCGCTTCCGTGCCGAGGAGGCGGCGGGCTCGGTCGCGGGCCTCGGAGAACGCCGCGCGCTCTTCGTCGAAGATCTGGGGGATGGCGCCCCAACCGGACCAGCGGGCGAGCGCTGCCTGCTCGTCGGGTGTCACTGGTCTCTCGCCGTTGGACAGGCGGTCGAGGATCTCGAGCGCTGCGAGGTTGGCGCTGAGCTTGGCGGCCGAGCCCGGCGGGGCGAGATCGCCTTGTCCGGTGGGGCGGAAGGCTACGAGTGGCGGAGCTGCCGGGTCACCCAGTCCTCGATGGCTTCGGGAGTCGGGTCGATCCCTAACTGCATCAGGGCGTCGGATGCCTGGCCGTAGAGCTGCTCCTCGGCGCTGTCGTTCATCGTCGCCTGCGACTGGGAGGCGAGTGCCTCCATCCAGCCGGCCAGGTTCGGATCGTTCTGAGTCGCCTCGGCCAGGTCCTGGTCCGGTTCGGTCGGCGCCCAGTTCAGTGTCGCCGTCACCTGCGTCGGTTCCGCTGGCTGGCGGTGTGTCCTGGGTTGGAGGTGTTGTGCCATCGCTGGCCTCCCGGTCATCGCTGTGCTCGGGGAGCGTGTCGAACAGCGAGAGCTGAGCGCTCGCGGGGACGTTCCGACCTGCTACCACGTTATCGGTCCGTGACGGCTGTGAACGGGGCAGACGGTCAGTAGCGAGGCGGGTCGGCGACCAGCCGTCCGACGAGAGTGATCGAGTTCATGCCATTGCTCCTTGACCGTCAGAAGCTGCGGCCGAGCTCACGTGCGACTCGGGGCCGTTCCTCGAGTCGGGCGAGCGCATCTCTCGTGGCGCCGAGCCGGTCGCGGACCCACATGCGGGCACCGTCGGTGTGGCAAGACTCGTTCCATCCCGATGCGGGGAGTGCTGCCTCGAGCGTCGGCGAGCGCCCGCCGCGCACGACGAGCACGTCGTGACGTCGCGGGTTGTAGACGACCTCCTGCCAGCGGCCATCCCACCGCCCAACGGGCTCGGCCGCCCACCCGGGCGGGCACAGGACCGGGGCTCGTCCAACCGGAGTGGCCGCTCGCAGGTACGGCTCAGAGCTGCTCACCATGGGTCGCGACCTCCTCTTGGGGACCGACGGTCGTTGTCTCCGGCAAGGCCAGCGCGGCCCGGGCAGCGAGGGCGCGCTCGGCGTAGTAGGGCCGGGTCTGGAGATGAGCGGGCGGCAGCGTGCCGTGAATGAGGAGCGCGTCACCGGGGAGCATCTGCCGCAGGGCGTGGGCCGGGGCCAGCGGGGTGCGCGTGGTCGCCATCTGGAGCGATCCGCGCCCACCCGTCAGCTCCGCACTGCGACTGTGGGTCTCGACCTCTTCGTCACCAAGAACCGTGGCGATGTAGCGCTGCGACTCGGGGTCGGAGAGGCCGGCGTAGAAGACCTTCGAGAGGTGGTTCGTGAGGATCGTGCCGGCGTGACGGCCGTAGGTAGCGTCGATCTGGGCGAGCGACTGCCACACCGTGACGAGCAACACGCCCATCCCCGCCAGCGTCGACGCGTACTCCGGCATCGAACGCAGCGGTGTGTTGCCGGCCTCGTCGATCACGACCAGTAGGGGCGGGTCCAGCGGGCGTCCGGTTCGGGCGACATGAAGGTACGTCTGCTTGATCAGGTCGTTGAGGAACCCACCGAAGGCCGGTGCGAGCCGTGCCTGGTCCTCGATGGGGGCGCAGAGGTAGAGGGTGTTGGGAGCGCCGAGCAGCCAGTCGAGGTCGACGCTTCTGCCGCGGGAGGACTTCGCGACGCCCGGTTCTGCCCAGGGCCAGACCACGGTCCGGGCAGTGGCGTAGACGCCGGCGCGGCTGCGCTCCTCGTCGTCCCAGACCGAAAGTAGCGCGCGGGCTGCGTCATGCGCGTCTTCTTGGACCTCCTGCCGGCCTTCGGCCATGAGGACGTCGAGCGCCGTCTTGATCTCACCCGATCCCCACTCGCCGGGGCGGTCCTGAGTCAGCACCCACTCGCACACGGCACCCATGTCGCGCCCCGTGTGATGAGCGACGAACATCAGGCCGGACAGGAGCATCTCGGCTTGTGCCAGCCAGAAGTCGAGGCCGCCCTCGACGTTGTTGCCCTTCGGTGCGGCCTCGCACAACGCGCGGGCAGCACGCTGTGCGCCGAGGGTGGTGCCCGCTTGCCGAAGCGGAGACCAAGTCGCTGTCCCGAGCCCAGTTGTCTGGGTCGGGTCGAAGACTGCGACCTCACCTTTCTCGGCGCGCCAGCCCGCGGTGACCCGCAGCAGATCGTCCTTCACCGAGGAGAGCACCGCCGGCCCGTCCCACTCGAGCACGCCGGAGACGACGGCGGTCGTCTTTCCCGACCGGCTCGGACCGATCAGGGCTACCGCGCCCCGATCTCCCTCGCGCTTGTTGCTTCGTGTTCTGGCTCGACCGGGCGTGTCGCGGTGGCGGGACTCGGTCGCGACGAGGTACCGACCGACCCGTCCCAGGATGAAGCGCCCCGGTTGCGGCTGTTTGACGATCAGGGTGCGGAGGTCACGGCGCCGCGCGAAGCGAGCTCGAGCGTCGACGCCGAGCGGCCGCCGCGGCTCCGTGCCTACACGTGACCGTCCCCACAGGCGGACCGCGACCGCGGTGATCACGGTGAGGACGGCGATGCTCGCGAGGGTGCAGAACCAGTAGAGAGCCGGACCAGGCAGAGCTGCGCGCGCGGCGGGGGGCCAGGCCGCAGCGGGGTCACCAAGGTGTTGAGGCAGAGCTGGCAGCGCAGTGAGCGCATCTCCGAGCGAAGCATTGAGATGATCCCCGGTCAGCAGGGCGGACAGGGCGGCCCCGCTCCAGACCGCGCCACCGACTGCCAAGGCGAAGCCCCCGACCACGACGACGACGAGCTCGCCACCCGAGAGCGAATCGCGTTCCACGACCTACTAGGCCTTTTCGTGGGCCTAAACATCTCGCGGCGACGCCGAAGCCTTCAGCGGCTCAGCGATCGATCGCTCTAGTGCACGATGACCGGAGCGACCCGCAGACCGTGGCTTGCCAGGTCTCGATGCTCGCGGCTGCCATCATCCACGCGTTCAGGTCGCCGTGGACCTCCGGCGGCCGCAACCTCGTGACCGACGCGTCGTTCGAACGGATGAGCGACATAAGTCGAGACGCGCCAGCGTCACCGGCCGGGTCCGCGTCGAAGGCGACGACGAGGGGAACTCGGAGCTCGGCCAGCCGCTTTGCGATTCGCTCATCCGGTAGACCTGCCCCGAGTACGGCGGCCGACCTGTAGCCGGCTGACGCTACCGAGAGTGCGTCGAGCGCTCCCTCGCACACAATGACGCATCGTGCAGCGGCGGCGGGGGGCCGATAAAGCGCGAGCTTCGGATTCGGGGCCGCTCGTGCAGCGCAGTTCAAGTATCGGGGTGCGTCACCGCTGAAGCCGAGTCGACGGGTCTGCGTGAATACCGCGCGGCCGTCGTCGGCGAGCACCGGCAGCACGACGCCGGGTGATCGAGGAACGCCATCGGGGCGCGCGAGCCTGCGGGCGCCAGGGTCGAAGCCGACGCGGTTCAGCTCGAGGACCGCCGATGGGAGGCCTCTCGTTTCGGTGAGCCATCGCTGCGCTGCCTTCCCTTGCTGCGACCACAGCCACCGTTCGCAGGCGACGACGTAGTCGTCGAGCCGCGGGTCCGGGGGCACCGGGGGTTCGGGACCGGAGGGAGGTCGCCGTCGCGGTGGGCTCCAGGCCCGGCCCAGCTCAATGCCTGCCCCCGTTCGAGTGGCGAGCCAGTCGAAGGCGCCGCGCACATCAACGCCACGGGTGAGGATCACGAGGTCGATGGCGGTCCCAGATGCACCGCAGCCGTGACAGCTCCACCGCTGCTCTCCCCATCTAGTGACGAACACCGTCAGCGGCGGAGTGCGGCCAGTCTGGGCATGCGTCGGAATGGGGCACGCCCAGGGACGGACGCGAGCGCCCCGATGGGGGCCAAGTAGTTCATCGGCGAGGTCGGCCAGCTCGGTCGCGGCAAGGATGGCGTCGCGGTCGTACGGCATCACGCAGCGAGCTCGTCCGGATCGACCGGAATCATCCGGCGGTCCGTGTCGATGAGATCTAGCTCTGCGGGTCCGAGTACGTGGTGGACCACCGCTGTACGGCCACCGACTTTCCACAGCGCGCGTCCTCGGGCGAGCTGGGCGACGATGTGCCGTTCGGGTTCAGTGAGACCGAAGCCGAGGGCGGCGGCGTCGATCTGATCGGGCGCTTGGCGGAGGAGAATCTTGGTGGACGAGTCGGCGAGTAGCCCAGCGGCGATTTTCGCGGTGGCGGTGCCGTCGTCGGCCTGGGCGCCTAGATCGCTCGGGCGGTGGGCGATGCAGATGTTGGAGACGCCGTAGGTGCGGCCGAGCTTGAAGCAGGTCTGCAGATAGGACGCGGTGTGGCGGTTCCCGACCAGGGCCCATGCCTCGTCGAGCACCTGTACCCGCTGCGGTCCGGGCGCGGCCATGAGTTGTGACAGCCAGCCAGCGGCGGCGACCATCACCAGTGGCAGAGCCTCGGAGTCGATCGGCACCGCCGAGAGGTCAAGCACGAGTCCAGGGCCGTTCCAGTCGACGCGGACGGTGGACTCGCCGTCGAACATGCCACGCAATGATCGTGAGAGGAGCTTGTCCATCGCGAAGAGCAGGGCGCCGAGTTGGTCGTCGACCTCTGCTCCCGTGCGCCGCAGGCGCTCGAGCAACCGCTCGGACGGGTTCGCGAGGAGGGCCGCTACGTCGGTGAGGGTGGGCTCGACGCCTCCACAACTTCGACCGGGCCCGGTCAGGTCTTCTACGGCGCCGAAGAGCGCGGCGTCTTCGACCTGCGCAAGAGGCCGGTCGAGCACGGTGGCGACGAGCGCGGCAACCATCTCAGCGCGTCGCAGCACCTGCTTCTCTACGGGTTCGTCGGTGTCAGGCCCGGAAGCGAGTGGGTTGAGTCGGGTCGAACCTCCAGGGGTCAGCCGGACGACGTCGAGGCCGAGCATCTCGGCCAGGGGGACGTACTCGCCTTTGGGATCAGCGATGGCGATCCATCGCCCGTTTGGCCCGCTGCCCCAGATGGCGGCCATGCGCCAGAGAAGGCTCTTGACCAGGGCCGACTTTCCGTTGCCCGGCTCGCCGAGGATCCAGCAGTTGGGGTTGGTGACCTGGCCGCAGGCGTAGGCCTCGAAGGGATCCCAGCAGAACTCGGCGCCGCCGGCGAGCACGTCGAGTCCGATGTAGGACCCGCGCCACCCGAAGGAGGCCTGGACGGAGAACGGATACAAGGAACAGAGGTGGGCGGTGGTTCCGCGATGCCACGGGAGGCGAAGGGCTGGTCGGAGCCCCATGGTCAGGCGACGAGGTGACGGGGCGCGAGACCGAAGGGGAGGGACGCCGCCCAAGCGAGGTCCTGGCGGGCGTCGATCACCTTCAGCTCGATGCCGGCCTCCCGGGCGAGTTGCTCGATGATCTCGCAGTCGCCCTCGAGCTGATCGAGATCTGGCGCGGACACGCATACGAGGGCGTGGTGGCCCATCTCCGGGTAGCCGGCGACGAGTTCCTGTTCTCGGTCGAGCAGGGCCTGGGTGGCCCGCCGGTGGCGGGCATCGACGCGCCGGCCCTTGTCTTCCTTCGTCTGGGCGTCAGACTCGAGCTTGACCAGGTCCCGTTCGATCCGGCGTCTCGACTGGTGAGCCGAGACCGGTTGGAAGAAGACCGTGAGCGCGCGGCACAGTCCCGCGCTGGCCAGGAACGGCTCGAGCCAGCCGGGGTGTTGCGGGAGCCGTGGGAACCCGACGACCCAGTAGGTGCGATGCCACGCGCCGTCGAGGTGGGCGTGTCGCCACGCTGTCTCCAGGGCCATAGGTCCCTCGGCTCCTGGCGCGACCAGCCCGAGCCGTTCGACGAGACGACCCTTCGTGACGCGTGGTCGAGCGCTGAATGGATCGATACGGGTCCTGAGCAACCGCCGAAGGTCTGGCGGGCTCATCGGCTCGCCGCCACCGAGCCCTGCGTTGCGCAGCCCACGCAGGAGTGTCTCGACCGTGGAGCAGAGGGCCCGGGCAAGTGCTCCCTCCGGGTCATCGATATGGGCCCTGCGCCCGAGACGGTCGCGGGCGACGGTGACGAAGAGCAACACTTCGTGGCTGCTCGCTTGGGTGACTGCGCCTTCGAGGAGCTGATGGTAAGAGTCGAGCGCCGCGTCGTTGGGAGCTCCTCGCTCGGTGCTGTCGAGCCAGTCGACGTGCTGTCGGAGCCCGGATTGACGAGCGAGGTCGGACCACCCGAGGTAGGTGACGGGTGAGCCCTCCGGGGCGAACTGGGTGAGCACGTCGGCCCAGCCGGCGAGCAGTCGCTCCTGGTCGGTTCGTGGCTGGGTCACGAACTCCGGGCCGGTAGCCGGCACGAGCGCCGTAAGGGTATGTAACTGCCGGTCGCGGACGGCACCGAGTTGGAGCCCGCCTCGCCACGGCACCTCCACGATGTCGAGATCCGCCAGGCACGGTGGTAGCGGAGGCGACGTTCCTCCCCCATCACCCACGATGAGCGGGAGGCGAGCGAACCAGCGTGGGCCGCGGCCGAACCGCATCAGCAGCCACGATGTGCCAAGCGGTATCCACTCCCAGGCGGCGTACCCGCCGATGCGAGCGAAGCTGGCCGCAGCGCCGGCTAGCGCCGGCGGGGCAGCGACCGCCAAGGGCACACCCGCGGTGATAGCGGCCACGGCCATGACGAGCCCGCCCCCGAGCAGAGCGCACTGGACGACCCCGAGGCCGAGGAAGACGCCGGAGCGGTCGAGCGGGTCGAACCGGTACAGCCGCTCCTCGCGCTCAGCTCCCACGCTGCCCTCCGGGGTTCGTGCCGCCACCTCCGGGCGGTTGACGACGCGGCCGGTCCGGCGGCGGTGGGGAGCCCGGCCGCGGGGCCGAGCCGGGTGAACCGGCGCTGGTGGCGGTGGTGGCCCGTTGGGCAGCGCCCTCGATGGTCTGACGGGCAGCGCCGACAGCGCCCGCTCCCGCTGCTGCGACCCCAGCCGGTCCCGCAGCGAGTGCGGCCGCCGAGCCGCCCCCGGCTGCGACCGCGCCTCCGGCGCCCGCCCCTGGACCGACCCCCGCCCCGGCGCCGGGCACTCGGCCGCTGGCGACCTGGGAGAGGCGACCGCCAGTGGAGCGCGCGAAGTAGCCGAGAGACATCGCCTGCTGTCCGGCGCGCATTGGTCCGCCACGAAGGCCTTGGGAGACAAGTGCGGCCTCGGTGAGGGGCATGAGCTTCACGACCAGGAGCGGCGAGAAGGCAGCGACACCGAAGGCAGCAACTGCGGCCAGGAGGATGCCAACGGCCTGGGTGACCGAACCCCCTGGATCCTCGGCGGCGACCTCCGGAGGCGGAAGGGCGGTGACCTCACCACCCGACCCGGTCCCGACCATGGCGGCTGCCGCCACTGAGAGCGCGATGGCGATGACGAGCTTCGACACGACGAGCGCTACGACGAGCTCGAGCAGCTTGCGACCCATTCCTCGTAGTGCCGACCACATTTGGGCGGCGAAGACGAGGGGCGCGAGGGCGACGACGATATAGATGAGCGCGGCGCGGATGACGAGTTCGGCGACGAGGATGACGCCCGCGATCACAGTCACAAGGCCGAGCAGGAACACGATGAACGCGGTGGCGGTCCCACCGGACAGCGTGGAGATGGACGTCACGACCGACGTGAAGTCCGACACGTTGTCGCCGAACCGGGAGAGCACACCGGTGGAGAGCTCATCGGTCAGGCGGATGAGTGCCTGGACGATGCTGACGAGGCCGACCATGCCGATGACCGACACCGGAAGGTGGAAGCCGACCTGCTTGAGCATGTCGCCCACGTCGCCGGCCAGAACGCCCTGGGTGATTCCGGCAAGTACGAAGCCGACGAGGAGCGTGGCGCCGATGGCGACCGTGGTGCCGTAGGGGCCGTCGCTCGACACGAACCAGTCCGCCTGCACGTTGGGGTCGGTGGAGTCCAGGAAGAAGTTGAAGACACCCCCGACGACCCACACGACGGCATCGACGACCCAGGCGGTGAGACCGCCGATGACCATCTCGAAGCCTGCGGTGGCGACATCGCCGACGAAGCCGGAGACCTGATCGACGGCCCAGCCGATCGGGTTGGGGAAGCCGAACGCGACGATCACGACGGGACCTCGGCGCCAACGCGCTGGAACCCGGCCAGGGCGTCGTCGAACGGCTCGGGCTCCCACGCGGTGTCACGGCCCCCGAGTCGCGGGGTCGGTCCGGGGGTGTCACGCGTGGCGACGAGACGCCAAGCGGATCCCTCCCATGCGAGGTCGAAGGTCGTGGTGACCCAGTCCGACTGTGGCATGGCCACGTCAGCTGCCGACAGCACGCTCACCGTCCACACCGATACCTGGACGCGCTGCGGGCTGAAGGAGTCGACGCGCCATGCCAGCGGTCGTACCAGCCACCAGATCCGCCCCCGCGAGCGCGCCAGCGCGTCCCGGGCGACGCGGACCTCGCCGACGATCTCGGTGACCAGTCGATCGGCTGACGCTGCGCTCGCCACTGCCCGCACGCTCACCTCGAGGTCCGCGTCCGACAGGTACATCCAGGCCTGGGGCCCAACGGCCAGATCCAGCGCGACCGCGATCGATCCGTCCTTGGTGTGCGCGTCCTCGGTGTCGCTGGTGACGCTGCTCCTGGGCCCGTCAGGGGACGACTCGACCGGCTCCACGACCGTCGGCTGCGGCGACCGTCGTGCGTTCGGCGAACCGATCTGCGCACGCACGAAGACGCACGCGAGGAACACCACTCCGGCAGCCAGGATGAGCACGAGATTGTGGGATCGCCCGTTGCTCACGACGAAGCCGCCTCAAACAGCAGGTTCACGACCGTCGGGGCGAGCCCGGCCAGGATCGCCCCGACCGCTCCACCCATGGCCAGGGCCTTCCCCTTCGAAGCCTGCTGGTAGCCGTTCGTCTCTCGGGCGAGCCCGTACATTGCGGCACCGACGAGGAGGGCGCCCAGGCTGCCCCAGAGCGCCAGCATCTGTGACCAGTTCAGGAGCTTCTGGATCAGCTCGGCTCCGGGCATGCCCGTCGAGTCCGGGTCCACATCCACTTGGCCCAGCACAGCGAACAACGACATCGGGGCAGCCTCCAGACAACGACGGTCACCCCACTAGGCCTTTTCGCAGGCCGAAACATCTTGCTCGTCCGACGACCTTGTCGCGGCCGGCGAGATGAATCGGGTCTTGAATCGGCCTAGTCGTGTGTGAAGCCTCGTCTGGGTCTCAGCCGCGGTCTCGCCGCCGGGGTGCTCCTCACCGTGATCAGCGCCACAATGGTCCCGCTGCTGGCTGTGACCGGCGGCAGCCCGATCCCGCCCCGACCGGGTGCCTGGTCCGGCATCCCGGCCCGCGTGCTTGCCGCCTACCAAGCGACCGACGGCTGGTGCGAGGGGCTCCGATGGCAACTCGTCGCCGCCATTGGGCAGGTCGAATCGGGTAACGGTACGAGCGATGGCGCGACGACCGACGACGCCAATGGCGAGGTCACCCCCTGGATCTTTGGCCCACCTCTGGACGGGACCGACGGCACGCAACGGATCCCGATCGGCGAGTGGCTGGGCTGGTGGGGACTGATCGGACCCTGGGAGCAAGCGGTTGGGCCCATGCAGTTCCTCCCGCCGACGTTCGACCGCTGGAGTGTCGACGCGGACACCGACGGCACGGCGAACCCGCACGACATCGATGACGCCGCCGCCAGCGCGGCGAACTACCTCTGCGGTGGCCCGGATGGCGGAATCACCGACGAGCGGGCAGCGGTGCTCCGATACAACAACTCAGGCCCCTACGCCGATGAGGTCCTCGCCATCGCAGACGAGCTCGCCAACCCGGCGCTTGTAATGGGTGACGGCTGGCTGTGCCCAGTTGCCGGCCCGGTCAGCTTCACCGACACGTGGGGGGCACCGAGATCGGGCGGGCGCACCCACCAAGGAGTCGACATGTTCGCCGCGCGGGGCACCCCTGCAGTGGCGCCGGTTTCGGGGCTGGTCGAGTACCGATCGAACGACCTCGGGGGCCTGTCGTTCCACCTGTGGGGAGACGACGGGAACTACTACTACGGAGCTCACCTGTCGGGCTACGGCCCGATCCAGGGTCGGGTCGTCGTTGGAGCCACCGTCGGCTACGTCGGTGACACGGGCAACGCCGCCGGCACCAGTCCCCACCTCCACTTCGAGATCCACTCCGACCGACAACCCGCCGACCCGCCGTCGGCCGTCAACCCCACATCCGCCGTTGCGGCAGCGTGCACCGAGAACCGACTTGGTGTGGGTCTGTCCGGCGGGAGCTAGAGGTTCATCGCTCGGCGGGGCGTCGGGCGACGATCTCCTCGGGTACATCGGGCCGGCCGGTGCCAAAAGATGGCGAGCGAAGGGACTCTTGGAGACCGTCGTAGCCCGGGACTCAACCGCGTCCGGGGCCGAGTGGCCGCGGCGGCCAGCGCTAAGAAACTGGCCAGCAGCCTCCTACGTCAGCAGCCGGGCTTTCTGCGCATCGAACGCACCGCCGCGTAGTTATCCACCACCTGGTCAGAGCCTGTTTCCCCAGGTCAGCGGCCATTTTCTCGTGTTGGCCCGTGACGTCGAATGTCGTCGAATACCGCCACTTTGTGGTCCGTTTGTGGTCTGTGTGTGGTCTGCCGAGGCGCAGGCTACGGGTTGTCGATGTCCACGCCGATGAGCTCGATGGCACCATCGGTGAGCAGCAGGCCATAGACAACGAGGGCCCTGACGACCTCACCGGTGCCGACGACGACCCGGGCGACGGTGACGCCTTCGACGGCCTCGGGGAGGTCGTCGAACTGCATCGCGAAGCGCTCGACGACGGTTGGCAGGTCGAAGACGATGAAGTCCGTCGCTGACGGCTCGCCTGCTGGTCCTCTCTCGGCACCGAGCTGGCTGTCGAGCTGGTCGAAGAAGTCGGTGCTGACGCGGACGACCCTACGGTCGCTCACTCCTCCGGCGGCAGCGTGATCCCACGCGCCGCGAGCAGCTCGCGACCGCGATGGCGGATCCGAGCAAGGAACTCCGGCGGAAGCGTCGACAGGTCGGTGACAATGCTCTCATCAACGACCCGATGGCGCTCGGCGAGAGGGAGCTTCTCGAGCTCCTCGATCGTCCGCACCGGCTTCTCATCCATGCTCATGACGATACGTCCTTGGGCTCGTCGCGAGGAGCAGTCTCATCCATGGGGCTACCGCAGCGCCACGACCGAGGCGGGAATCGCGTCCACGTGCGAGGCCCGTGCCTCCCGGAACACGTCGTCGAGTCGCTCGGTGAGCGCCTCGGCCAGCGAAGGGAACAGGTGGCCGTAGACATCCATCGTGACGGTGATGGATGAGTGGCCCAGACGCTCCTGGATCACCTTGGGATGCGCCCCAAGTTCGATCAGCAGCGAGACACTGGTGTGCCGGAGATCGTGCACCCGAAGGCCGGCAGGCAAGCCGGCGGCTTCGGCGGCCGGCCGAATGACCCGCTTCAGGAGCAGGTCCCGACGAAGCGGTCCGCCTCGAGGGGCGGTGAACACGTAGTCGTCAGGCGACGGAGGACATCCTCGCTCCATTGCCCGGAGCGTCAGGAACTCTCCGAAGTCCTCGCAGATCGAGCGCGGCAGCCCCACGGTCCGCCGGGCGTAGCTCTTGGTCGGACCGACCTCGGTGCGACCACTGATGACCGTCAGCGCCTCGGCGACCTCGACCGTGCCCTTCACAAGGTTCAGCCTTCCGACTCGAAGGCCACAGATCTCACTCGGGCGGAGGCCGGTCGCTACCGCGAATCGCACGAGCAGATCGAACGGCGGACGCGCCGCCCGGGCCAACGCCTCCACCTGCGTCGCCGTGAGGAAGATCGGTTCGGCCTGAACGGCTCGCGGCAGTCGGATGCCGTCGCACGGATTCACCTTGATGGCTCCCGAGCCCCGAGCCAGCTCGAGCACCTGGCGGAACACAAGCCGGATCTTCTGCAGACTCTTTGGCGCGAGACCCGACGCCTGCTTCCCGGCCATGAACTTCCGGACGTCAACCTGCTCGATCTGCGCCATCGGCCGCTCAGCGACCGCAGGGAGGATGTGGGTTCGCAAGGCACGCTCGTAGTCGCCACGCGTGACGTTCCGGAGGTGCACGATCGTCGTGAGGTACTCCTCCGCCCACGAGCCGAACGTGGTGCGGGCAAGCTTCGGGTCGATCCACTCGCCGCGCCGGAGGTCGGCCTCCATCTCTGCGGCCCAGCGTCGAGCGGCGACCTTGCCGCCGAACGACCGGGCATGCATCTCGCCCCGGGCATCCCGGTATCGGGCCTCCCATCGGCCGCTCGGCTTCTGTCGTATCGAGGCCATGTGCTCCTCCTACTTGCGATGGCGACGGGCTGGTGCCGCCTTCTCCTGCTGAGTGTCGGCAGGAGCCGGTTCAGGCTGGCCGAGCTCGTCGAGTGTCGTGGTGAGGCGCTCGAGCACGTCGCGGGCTGCATTGAGGTCGCCGAACTGCTCCCGCAGGAGGAGCTGGGCGCGGAGGGCGGCGGGGCCGGCGAGCCGCGGATGGACGTCATCCTGGACGCGGCCGAGGTTCTCAATCGTGCCGTCGGGGTGGAGTCGAACCCGTTGCTCGGGGGATGGCCAGGACAGCAGGTACTGCTCCCAGGCGGCAAGGTTCTCGTCGGTGCCGATGACGACATCGAACAGCTCGACGGGTTCGAGCCCTTCGGGGCCGGCGTCAGGGGTGGCGACGACGTGGTTGTCCCACACCGAGGGCGGGGTGAGGAAGAAGCCGATGGGCAGGTCGAAAGCGCGGGCGAACGCGACGAGCTCATCGGCGGTGATCTCGCGGATGCGGCCGCCATCGACGGATCGCTCTAGGGCGGACCAGCTGGCGGGCGATAGCCGGGTGCCGAGGTAGGACTCGCAGGCCTCGGCCGCCTGGTCCTGGGTCCAGCCGCGGAACAGGCGGGCCTTGGAGATGTTGTGGGCGACGATCTGGTTGGGTGTCCAGGCGGGATGGGCGCGGGCTCGCTTGCGGGGCACGCGACGAGTGTATCAACGGGTCAGTGGGTTTCTCAACGGACCCATTGCAGGTGGGGTCACACCTGTGTAATCTGTCGTTCCCCAGATGATCCCGTCTTGGGGTTGAGTCGGTTGGGAGGCAGGATGGCTCAGCGACCCGAGTACCTGACGGTTCCCGAGGTGATGGCTCGCCTGCGCCTGGGTCGCACGACCGTGTACGAGCAGGCCCGGCTCTACCTGGCGACGGACGGGGCCGAGGGGATCCCGTGCCGGCGGTTCGGCCGCTCCCTGCGGTTCCCCGCCGCGGCGTTCGACACGGTCGAGGATCGCCCTGCTGCGAACGGCGGCGCGCAGGTCATCGAGCTCACTCGACCGAGGCCCGTCGACCGCGCCCCCGCGGCCAAGCGACCCTCCACCCGTCGCCGCCACCGCGCCACCGGCACGACCGTCCAGTCCCCGCTCCCCTTCACGGACTGACCCACCCGTCATGCCACTCACGCCCCTCCCGACGAACCAGCCCAAGAACGTTGACGCACTTGCACCTGCCGTGCAGTGCCGCCCCGTGCGCTCAGAGACCTCTCAGGCGGTCGGACCGTGTTGAGCCTGGGGAAGCTGGCCCCTGGCCAGCAGCAGTACTACGTCGACACCGTCGCCGGAGGCGCGGAGGAGTACTACACCGGCGCCCGGGAGGCGCCCGGCCAGTGGATCGGGGGCGCCTCGTCACGGCTCGGTCTGGAGGGCGAGGTCGACGCTGAGGTGCTGGCGCGTGTGCTGGGGCATGTTGACCCGTCCGGCGCCTACCGCCTGACTGGTTCCCGCTCGGTGCCGGTGGTGGCCGGGTTCGATGCGACGTTCTGTGCGCCGAAGTCAGTGAGCCTGCTGTTCGCCTTGAGCGCGCCTGAGGTATCGAACGAGGTCCGCAACGCTGCCGATGCCGCGATCAGCGCCTCGCTGAGCGTCCTCGAGCACGCGGCTTGCCGGGTCCGTCGGGGCCAGGGCGGTCACACCGTCCTCGACGGCGACGGTTTCGTCGCTGCAGCGTTCCGGCACCGGACCTCGCGGGCCGGCGACCCGCACCTGCACACCCACGTCGTCTTAGCCAACCTCGCCCACGCCCCGAGTGACGACCGGTGGACGGCGCTGGATGCCCGGCCCCTGTACTCGTGGCTCTCACCGGTCGGGCACCTGTATGAGGCACACCTCCGCTGGGAGCTCACCCACCGGCTCGGCGTCGCCTGGGGCCCCGTCCGCAACGGCATCGCCGATGTCGCCGGCATCCCCCGGACCGTCCTCCGGGAGTTCTCGACCCGGCGCCGCGAGATCGAGGGCCACCTCGACGAGCACGGCCAGCACGGGGCCAAGGCCGCCCAGGTCGCCACCTACGCCACCCGCCGGGCCAAGGACGCGGGTGCCGACCCGGCCGGGCTCCTGCCAGCCTGGCGCGAGCGCGCCGACGCGCTCGGCCTGGACGCCGAGGCCCTGACCGCCGTCCTCGACCGCACGCAAGCCAGCGACCCTCCGACGGTCGGGACCCCCGAGGCCGACCGGCTCTACCGATGGCTCGCCAGTCCCGACGGGCTCACTGCCTCGGTGAGCACGTTCGGCCAGCGCGAAGTCATCAAGGCGATCTGCAACGCCCTCCCGGACGGCGGCCGGGTCGAGCAGGTTCTCGACCTCGTCGACGGGTTCCTCCGGTCCGAGCACGTCCTCGCCGTCCGAATCGACGACCGGGCCGCGGTCATCCACCGCCACGACGGCGCCGCCATCGCCGCCCACACCGACGAGTACCGCTGGACGACACCCGAGATGCTCGAGACCGAGACCCGACTCCTCGCCTCAGCCCTCCATCGTCGAGCCGCCGGGACAGGGCTCGCCGTCGGCGGAGCGATCGATGCCGCCATCGCTTCCCGGGCTTGTCTGGCCGACGAGCAGGAGCGGATGGTACGAACGATCTGCTCGTCCGGTGACGGCGTCGAGATCATCGAAGGCGTGGCCGGCGCGGGCAAGACGTTCGCCCTCGCGGCCGCCCGCGACGCATGGGAGGCATCCGGTTACCGGGTGATCGGATGCTCCCTCGCCGCCCGAGCCGCCAAGCAGCTCCAGGACGACGCCGGCATCCCCGCCTCGACCATCGACCGCCTCCTCGCCGGCATCGACCGGCACACCACGGCACTCGACGACACCACCGTGCTCGTCGTTGACGAAGCCGCCATGGTCGGGACCCGCAAGCTCGCCCGCCTCCTCGCCCTCGCAGAATCCGCCGACAGCAAGGTCGTCTTGGTCGGTGACCCGTGTCAGCTGCCCGAAATCGAAGCCGGCGGCACCTTCCGCGGACTGCAACAGCGCCTCGGTGTCAGCCACCTCACCGACAACCGCCGCCAGAGCGACGAGTGGGAACGAGCAACCCTCGCCCAACTCCGCGCCGGTGACCCCAACCACGCCCTCGACGACTACCTCGGACACGAGCGCGTCCACCCGGCCGCCAGCGACGACGCTCTCCGCGACCGGCTGGTCGACGAGTGGATGAACGCCCGCGTCGAGGGTGAGGACGTTCTTATGGTCGCCGCCCGCCTCGCTGACGTCGACGACCTCAACCGCCGAGCCCGCCAGGTCCTGTCGGACGAGTGCTACCTCGGCAACGACGGGATGGTGCTGGCCGGCCGTCCGTTCGCCGAGAGCGACGAGGTCCTCGCGCTGCGCAACGACTACCCGCTCGGTCTGCTCAACGGCACCCGGGCCACCGTCGAACGGATCGACACCCGCCGCCAAGAGATGATCCTCACCACAACGAGGGGTGAACGGATCACTGTGCCATTCGCCTACGCCGAGGCGGGACATCTCACTCACCGCTACGCCACGACGGTTCACAAGGCCCAGGGCGCCACCGCCGACCGCTGCCTTGTCCTCGTCGACGACACCATGACCCGGGAGCACGCCTACACCGCCCTGTCCCGCGGCCGGCACGGCAACGAGCTGTTCATCGTCGCGGAGGACCGCCGCGCGCACGAGCGCCACACCGCCGAGATCGACGTCGACCCGCTCGACGCCGTCCGCCGCGCCATCGGGCGAAGCGGCGCCAAGTGGATGGCCATCGACCAGATCGACGAACCACCCGTCACACGTGTCGACGCGCTCCGACGCGAACAAACGGAGCTACGTGAACGCCTCGGCGACGGCCCACCCGACCCGTCCTGGGACTACCGCACCCTCACCGAGGCCCTGGGACGAGAACGGACCGGTCGCGAGGGCGCCCAGTGGCGCCTCGACAACGCCCGCCAGGAACTCCACGACCTCGGCCCCATCGGCAGGCGCACCCACCGAACCCAGCGCCGCGAGTTCGAAGACCGAATCACCGGCTTCGAGGCTGACATCGCTCGCCACGAAGCGACTCTGTCCGACCTCGACGCCCGGCTCACCGACCTCACGCCCGACATGCTCGCCCGGACCCGCTGGGAGCGCGAGCACAGCCCCGAACTCAGCCGGCTCGACACCCTCGCCTGTCACATCGACCTCACCCAGAGGCTCGATCGTGTGGCTACACGTGAACTCGAGCGCGGCCTCGATCGCAGCCTCGGGATCGAGCTGTAGCGCCACAACCAGCCCGGGTCTACTCGTGGCCGCGCGGGTCCCGGCCAAAGACCCGGGGCAGCGGTGCACGCGAACTGCGCGGACACTCGCCTCACCGCCGATGGCGAGGCTCGATCGATTCAGTAGTCAGCGCTCACCTCGCCGGCTCCCTCACGGGACCGCAGAGATCGCCGGTTATCTCCTCCGCTGCCACTGACTTCCGGTCGCCTCCCAGTGCAGGCCACTCGGGCAGGCCTGGGGGGAACCGGTCGGAAGCGCCCAAGGCTACGCGCTGGCTTCGGTGCGTGACCCACAGCGAGCACGGTGTCGGTCACACAGACCAGCGACGTGAAGCCCCGCCAGTCGTTCTGGTCGCTGCTGCAGTAAGGACGTGCGCTTATTCTCCATTTGGAGTCAGCACCATTCACACCCGGCGTCCTGCCCGGGTCTGTCAGAGCCCATGGCTCAGGGGTCGGCCAGTCGCGCTCGGGCCCAGTCCATGATTGCGGTGTTGTAGTCGGCGGGGAATGCCGGGTCCGTGTTGACGCCCGCGATCATGATCATCCCGTGCCCGCTGCACGGGATGGACGGAAATTCAGGATTTTGGACGCACAAGCGAAGGGATTTCGAGCGGCTAGTCGGGCCC
>Ga0247727_10002958_pt1 | contig 38253 bp, 19 predicted proteins | sample WisWelCaveWW1625_FD_202498 | JGI IMG/M metagenome (GOLD analysis project Ga0247727, IMG submission 202498) | Biofilm microbial communities from Wishing Well Cave, Virginia, United States - WW16-25 | ecosystem: Environmental > Aquatic > Deep subsurface > Groundwater > Cave microbial mat | place...
CCGGCCTGCACGTGGCCGGTGAGGCGAACTTCTCCGACCACGGAGCGAACCGGCTCGGGGCGTCGGCGCTGATGCAGGGCCTGGCAGACGGCTACTTCGTGCTCCCCTACACGATCGGCCACTACCTGGCGTCGACCAAGCTCGACAAGGTCGACGCGAGCCACCCCGAGGCTCGCGAAGCGCTCGCGGCGGTCGAGGAGCGCACGCGCAAGCTGCTCGACGTCAAGGGGCGCCGAACGGTGACGTCGTTCCACCGCGAGCTCGGCAAGATCATGTGGGAGCACTGCGGCATGGCGCGCAACCAGCGAGGCCTCGAGGCGGCGCTCCAGAAGATCCCCGCGCTGCGCGAGGAATTCTGGCGCGACGTCAACGTGCCGGGCAGCGCCTCCGAGCTCAACCAGGCGCTCGAGATGGCAGGCCGCGTGGCCGACTTCCTGGAGCTCGGCGAGCTGATGTGCCTGGACGCGCTCGAGCGCGAAGAGTCGTGCGGCGGGCACTTCCGGGAGGAGTACCAGACGCCGGAGGGCGAGGCGCTCCGGGACGACACGCGCTTCTGCCACGTGGCCGCCTGGGAGTGGAAGGGCGAGGGCCGAAAGCCGGCGCGCCACGTCGAGCCGCTCGTGTTCGAGAACGTCGCCTTGCAGACGAGAAGCTACAAGTGAAGGGGGGTGCTGTGCCGCACCCCGCTTTGACCCCCCGCTCGCTACGCCGAAGTGAATTCGGCTCCGCTCGCAGCCTGTTGCTCGTTACCGTGCTTTCTGCAGAGAGCCAACCCTCATGAACCTGTTGTTGCACGTCTGGCGGCAGAAGAACGCGGCCGCGGCCGGCCAGTTCGCGAGCTACGTGGCGAAGGACGTGAGCCCCGACATGTCGTTCCTCGAGATGCTGGACGTGGTCAACGAGGAGCTGACGCGCAAGGGCGAGGACCCGATCGCGTTCGACCACGACTGCCGCGAGGGCATCTGCGGGACCTGTGGCGTCGTGGTGAACGGTCGGCCCCACGGGCCGCGCACGCGGACGACAGCGTGCCAGCTCCACATGCGCAGCTTCAGGGACGGCGACACGCTCGTGATCGAGCCCTGGCGTGCCGGCGCGTTCCCGGTGATCAAGGACCTGGTGGTCGACCGCAGCGCCTTCGACGCCATCATCGCCGCGGGCGGCTTCGTCTCCGTGCCGACCGGCTCGGCTCCCGACGGCAACGCGATCCCGGTCCCGAAGCACAACGCCGACGCGGCGATGGACGCCGCGGCCTGCATCGGCTGCGGCGCGTGCGTGGCCGCCTGCCCGAACGCCTCGGCGATGCTGTTCACGGGTGCCAAGGTCGCCCAGCTCGCGCTCCTGCCCCAGGGCCAGCCGGAGCGCATGACCCGCGTGCGCCGGATGGTCGCGGCGATGGACGCGGCCGGCTTCGGCGGCTGCACCAATCACGGCGAGTGCGAGGCCGCCTGCCCCAAGGGCATCCCGCTCGACGTGATCGCGCGTATGAACCGCGACTTCCTGAAGGCGAGCCTGCTGGGAGCTGAGGCGAAGCAGGCCGGCGACGGCGCGGGCTAATGGTCATAGCCCCGAACCACATGCCTCAAGGGACACCCTTGCTGCGAGAGCGACCGACCGAAGCCATCACCAGCGGCCTTTCGCCTGCGCGAAGCGCACCGAGTAGACGCGGCCGTCGCTCGCCTCGTGCTCGAGCACGAGACGCGTCGGGAACAGCGCCTGCGCGTCGGCTGTGGCCTTCGCGAACCGCTCCTCGCCGTAGTCCCCACGGTGCAGCACCACGTAGTTGACACCCAGCTTCTCGAGCGCGCGCACGCTGGCCTCGTCCGGGAAGCGGGTGAGCTGGTCGAAGAGCGCCTCGTGCCGCGGGGGGATGAAGCCGCTGTAGCCGTTGACGACCTTCTGCCAGTGCAACATCGAGTGGAGCATGTAATGCGAGTGGTAGCGGGCCGAGGCGATCGCGTCCGTGGGCGGCGCGACCGGCAGCTCGGCGGCGACGAACGGGCGGGGTACGCCCGCCAGCCAGCGGTCCACCTCGCCCACCTCGATCGCGTAGGGCGGGGCCTTCAGCGGGAACGCCGCAAACTCGAGGGCCAGGAGCAGGACCAGCGCGACCCCCAGGATGCCGCGCGCCCCGGGGCGAACCCATTCGACGAGCCGCGCGGCTCCGGCGCCAGCGAGGATCGCCCATGCCAGGAGCGTGAGAATGGCCAGGCGCGACGGGACACGAATCAGGTCGAAGCCTGGCAGGAGCCTGTAGAGGAGCGTGTAGAGGCCGAACGGCGGCCCGAGGCTCGCCCAGAGCGACAGCCCGGCCAGCAGCCAGTAGAAGCCGACGCCGGGTCCGCGAGTCTCGCCGAGCGCCTGCGCAGGGTCGTTGACATGGGCCGGGTGCCTCGCGGGCGCGGAGCGAGTCGGGTCTTCCGCCGAGGCGCGGCGCCACAGGAGCGCGCCGACGAGAAGCAGTGTCAGCCAGCCGGGGAACATGTACGCCCGCGCGCCGGCCACCGCCTCCTCGAGCGGCGGCACGAGCGACACGAGCGCCCGGTCGACGTGCGTCGGCGACGCCAGGAAGCTCGCGGCGTTCGGGACCCACTCGTAGACCGCGCCGATCGTGCGGCGTAGCCCGAGCTCACGCTGCACGCGGAAATACGGCACGAGGAAGGGCAGGTTGAGCGCCAGCAGCAGGAGGCCCGCCACTCCCACGTCCCGCGCGAGCGTGCGCACGGGCGGCAGGCTGCGGCGAACGACGAGGTACAGGGCGAGCGCCATCAGCGAGAGGAGCAGGAACAGGCCGCCGTGGCCGCTCGTGACCGACTGCAGGGTGAAGAAAGCGATGGCTACGACCAGGTCTCGCCTTCGTCCAGCTTGCAGGTATGCGTGGACGAAGGCGAGACAGAATGGGATCCACTGGACGGTCGCGAGGTGGAGCTGCGCCAGACGCGTGAAGCGCGGCGGCGCGAAGGCGAAGATCACCCCGGCGGCGAGTGCGCCCGCGGTGGAGATCCGGAGCTGGCGCGCGAGCAGGAAGGTGCCGGCTCCCGACAGGACGCAAGACAGGAGAACGATGACGTTGAGCGCGAGCACCGGGTTGTCGGTGGCCCACAGGAACGGCGCACCGATGACGGCACTGCCGATGAGGTGCTCCGAATAGGCGAGCGTGCGTGGTTCCGGGTGGAAGATGTTCGCGTCGAAGATCCGCAGCGGCTGGTGCAGCAGCGCGTGGACGTCCCACGACAGCGTCCACAGGAAGAGCCGGGTGTCGGCCGAGAGCGGCAGTGCGCGCGTGCCCGGATCGAGGCTCAGCGGAAGTGTCAGGACCGCCGTGAGGGCGACGAAGACGGCAACGACCGCGGCTGCGCGCCGGAGTCGCACTGCCCGCCGGCCGGGATCGTCGCCTGCGCCCACCGCGGCATTCTATCGGCGATGCGGCGCCCGTCAGTCGGCGCTGCGGTCGCCCCGACGGGCAGCCAGGACAAGGCAACCCAGTCCGATGCAGCCGAGCACCGCCACATTGACGAAGTAGATCCGGCGAACCTGGACTTCGGACAGATCCGGCAGCCCATTGAACACGACTGACTCGGCGGTGTTGAGCCCCAGGTGGCATAGGACCGCCAGGAGCAGGCTCCCGCGTGTCCGTAGGAACAGCAGCGTCAGCAGTGCCGCGCCCGACGTGATCTGGCCCAGATAGACCGCCACCGACAATGGCGACACTCCAAGAAAGGTCGGTATCGAAGCGCCGGGCCTGAAGAGCATCATGGGAACGTGCCAGAAGGTCCACAGGAATCCCAGGAGCAACGTCGCCCTCCATACGCCGAATCGATCGAGAAGGCGCGGGAGCGCGTAGCCGCGCCAGCCAAGCTCTTCTCCCAAAGGACCGAACGGGAGGGCCAACGCGTAGGCGAGAGGGAGGCTTTGAAGTGCGACACCAGCGTTGAAGTGTCGAAGGGTACCGAGACCACCATCGGCGACCAGCACGCTTAGCGCCGTCGCCGCTGGCGGTAGCCCGAGGGCGACCAGGTACCAGCGGACGGGGACACGCCACGCCGCGAGCGACGTCAGCAACCGTCGAACTCCCTCGCGTCCTTGAGTCCGGCCGGTGATGACGAGCGCGGCCACCGAGGGGCCGGACCCGCCAATGAACGCGAAAGGAACCAAGACCCAGAACCACCACGGGAATGGCTCGTGAAGCACGGACGCTATGAGGTAGAAGAAGGGCGCGAGAAGAACCCACGTAAGAAGGTAGGCCAATGCGAAGAACTCTGTCAGTGAGCCTATGCCCGTGCGCGCACTCATTTCTGAGAGGATCATCTTGCGCTCGCGGTCCGACAATGGGATGAGCCGCGAAGGCTCCACTCGAGCTCAGGCTTCGTCTGGCCTCACCCCTTGCTCGACTGCCGCCCGATCTCCCGAGCTCGCAGCTTCCTGCAGACCCTCGTGGGGCTGCCGCGCGTAGCTTACCGTCAGGACTTCCCATACGTGTCCGTCAGGTTCGTTCCAATACACGATGCGGCCACCGTGCTGCGTGTTGACCTGCAGGTCTATGGGACCGTGTGGGGTACTCCTGTACTCGATGCCGCGGGCCCTGATCCTCGTCACGATGCCGTCGAACTCGGCCTCGCTCACTCGAAAGCAATAGTGTTGTACGGGAAACGTGCCATCGGCCTGGTCGAAGTCGAGGGTCAACCCTTCGTTCACATAGACAGCGCAGAACGGACCCACCCCGGACTCCGCCCAAGGCACGCCGAGCAGCGTGGCGAGCAAGTTGGCCGCAGCTCTCTTGTCGCGGGATGGAACCATCGCGTGGTCGAGTTGAACGCTCATCGCCGTGCCCGCTCCGCAATCAATGTGCGGGTTAGACCTTGAGGATCGTGACCAGCTCGCGCACGGCTTCGGCCGACTTGTGGAGCGCCGCGCTTTCGCTGTCGGTGAGCTTGATCTCCCAGATCTTCTCGACGCCCTTCGCCCCGAGCTGGGCGGGAACGCCGACGTAGAGGCCCTGGATGCCGAACTCGCCCTCGAGGTAGCAGCAGCAAGGCAGGATCTTGTGCTTGTCCTTCAGCACCGCGTCCACCATCTCGGCCGTGGACGACGAGGGCGCGTAATAAGCGGACCCCGTCTTCAGCAGCGAGACGATCTCGGCGCCGCCGCTCGCGGTGCGCTTGACGATCGCCTCGACCCGGTCGGGCGGCAGCAGCTCCGTGATCGGGATCCCGGAGACCGTCGAGTAGCGCGGCAGCGGAACCATCGTGTCACCGTGGCCGCCGAGCACGAAGGCGCTCGTGTTCTCGACCGACACGCCGAGCTCCATCGCGATGAAGGCGCGCATGCGGGCCGAGTCGAGAACCCCGGCCATGCCGAACACGCGGTGCTTCGGGAAGCCCGACACCTTGTACGCCACCTGGCACATGGCGTCGAGCGGGTTCGAGACGACCATCAAGATCGCGTTCGGCGAGTGCTTCGCGGCGTTCTCGGTGCACTCCTTGACGATCTTGTAGTTCGTGTTGAGGAGATCGTCGCGGCTCATCCCGGGCTTGCGCGCGATGCCGGCGGTGATCACGACGACGTCGGAGCCGGCGGTGTCCTCGTAGTCGTTCGTGCCGACGACACGCGCGTCGGAGCCCTCGACCGGCGTCGCCTGCATCATGTCGAGGCCCTTGCCCTGCGGCATGCCCGGGACGATGTCGATCAGCACCACGTCTGCGAGCTCGCGGTCGGCCATCCGTTGCGCGAGCGTCGCCCCCACGTTTCCCGCGCCCACCACCGTCACTTTCCTGTTCATGAAGCCCTCACCAAGGAAAAACGAAAAACGCTGCGATTCTAGCAAGAAGTCGAAAGCAACCCAGGGGAGCTCGAGGGGGCGGAGCCCCCTCGTCTCCAAAGAAAGCCAGACACCAGTCCTCGCATGCTGGATGACGAAGGATGTTTCGATAGAATGAGCCCTTCGCGAGGGAGGCCTCATCCAATGCCCTACACCCACGCCACGGTGCCCGCCGAGGGCGCCAGGATCACCATCGAAAACGGGAAGCTCCAGGTGCCCGATCGGCCCATCATCCCTTTCATCGAGGGCGACGGCACCGGACCCGACATCTGGCGCGCAAGCGTCCGCGTGCTCGACGCGGCGGTGGCGAGGGCTTATGGCGGCCGCCGCAAGATCGCGTGGATGGAGGTGTACGCGGGCGCCAAGGCCTTCGAGCAGGAGAACAACTGGCTGCCCGACGAGACGGTCGAGGCCTTCCGCGAGTTCCTGGTGGGGATCAAGGGCCCGCTCACGACGCCGATCGGCGGCGGCATCCGCTCGCTGAACGTGGCGCTGCGGCAGATGCTCGACCTCTACGTGTGTCTTCGGCCCGTGCGCTGGTTCCAGGGCGTCCCCTCGCCGGTCAGGCACCCCGAGAAGGTCGACATGGTGATCTTCCGGGAGAACACGGAGGACATCTACGCGGGGATCGAGTTCGAGAGCGGCAGCGAGGACGCGAAGAAGGTGCTGGCGTTCCTGAAGGACAGCTTTCCCAAGTCGTACGCCAAGGTCCGCTTCCCGGCGACGACCGCGGTCGGCTTCAAGCCCGTGTCGAGCGAGGGCAGCGAGCGGCTGATCCGCGCCGCCCTCGATTACGCGATCAAGAACAAGCGCAAGAGCCTGACGCTCGTCCACAAGGGCAACATCATGAAGTTCACGGAGGGCGCCTTCCGCAACTGGGGTTACGCCCTCGCCGAGCGCGAGTTCGCGGAGCGCGTCTACACCTGGGACGAGTGGGAGCGCACCAAGAGGGCGAAGAGCGAGGATGCGGCGAACGCCGAGCAGAGGGCGGCGCTCGCTGGCGGCAAGCTGCTGCTCAAGGACGCGATCGCGGACATCACCCTGCAACAGGTGCTGACGCGTCCCGACGAGTTCGACGTGATCGCGACGCTCAACCTGAACGGCGACTACCTCTCCGACGCGCTCGCGGCCCAGGTGGGCGGGATCGGGATAGCACCCGGCGGCAACATCAACTACCTGACCGGCCATGCCGTGTTCGAGGCCACCCACGGCACGGCTCCCAAGTACGCGAACCTCGACAAGGTGAACCCGGGCTCGGTGGTGCTCTCCGGCGAGATGATGCTGCGCTACATGGGCTGGGCCGAGGCCGCCGACCTGGTGATCAAGGGCATGGACGGGGCCATTGCGGCGCGCACGGTCACCTACGACTTCGCCCGCCAGATGGAGGGCGCCAAAGAGGTGAAGTGCAGCCAGTTCGGCGACGCCGTGATCGCCTCGATGTAGACGAGCTGCAGCGCGGGGCCTGAGCCAAGCGCAGGGCCGACGGCGGCGGTCCGGGGCGAGCTCCACTCGCGCGGCGGCCAGCGCAAGCGCCATGGCCGGCGCCAGGACCTGTCACTTCGCGCGCTCGACGAAGCGGCCGTCGCGGGTGTCGACCCGGATCCTCTCGCCCGACTCGATGTAGGACGGCACCAGCACATGGATCCCGGTCTCGACCGTGGCCGGCTTGAGCTGCGCCTGCGCCGTCGCTCCCTTGATGGCTGGCGCCGTGTCCCGCACCAGCAGGTCGACCGTCAGCGGCAGGTTGAGTGCGATCACCCGCTCCCGGAACAGCACCGTCTTCACCTCGACGTTCTCGAGCAGGTAGCCGGCCGCTTCGCCCACGCGGGCGCCGTCGAGCGTCGTCTGCTCGTAGCTCGCGAGATCCATGAACACGAAGTCGTCGCCCTGGCGGTAGAGGAACTGCGCGGTGCGGTAATCGACCTCGGCAGTGGACACCGTCTCGCCGCCCCGCCAGGTCTTCGCGAGCGTCTGGCCGGTGCGCAGGTTCTTGACCTTGGCCTTCACCAGCAGGCTCGCGCCACGCGCCGACGGGGTCTGCGAGGCAACCTCGGTCGCCTGCCACGGGTCGCCGTCGATCTCGAGGATCTCGCCGCGCTTGAGCTCGGTGACGTTCAGGGTCATCAGGCCGTCTCCTCGCTGCTCACGCGTGCGCCGGCTCAAGCCGCCGCTCGCCCACCTGCTGCCGCCACATCGCGTAATAGAGGCCCTTGGCCGCTACCAGCTCCTCGTGCCGTCCCTGCTCCACCACCTGGCCTCGCTCCAGCACGTAGATGCGGTCGGCGTGCATCACCGTGGACAGGCGGTGGGCGATCAGCACAGTCATCACGCGGCGGTCGCGAGCCACCTCGCGGATCGTGCGGCTCACCTCCTGCTCTGTGAGCGAGTCGAGCGCCGAGGTGGCCTCGTCGAACACCAAGAGGTGCGGCCGCCGCAAGAGCGCGCGGGCGATCGAGAGCCGCTGCTTCTCGCCGCCCGAGACCTTGACCCCACCCTCGCCGATCAGCGTGTCGAGCCCGCGCTCCGCTCGCGCCAGCAGCGGCTGGCAAGCCGCGCGCTCGAGCACCTCCAAACATTCGGCATCGCTCGCGTCGGGGCAGACGAAGAGCAGGTTCTCGCGGATCGAGCCCGAAAAGAGCTGTGTCTCCTGCGTGACGAAGCCGATGCGCTCGCGCAGCCCGTCGAGGTCGATCCGGTCGTGGGGTGTGCCGTCGTAGAGGATGCGTCCGCCTCCGGGGCGGTAGAGCCCCACCAAGAGCTTGACGAGCGTGGTCTTGCCCGCCCCGGAAGGCCCCACGAGAGCCACCGTCTCGCCGCGCCGCAGCGCGAAGCTCACGCCCTGCACGGCCGGCGACGCGGCCGACTGGTGGGTGAAGGAGACGCCGTCGAAGGCGAGCTCCGTGAGCTCGCCCACGGCCACCGGGTCGGCCGGCCGCGGCTCGCGCGGCGCATCGAGCAGCGTCTCAAAGTTGGCGAGCGAGGCCTCGGTCTCGCGGTAGACAGAGATCACGCTCCCGAGCTCCTGCAGCGGGCCGAAGATGAAGAACGAGTAGATCCAGAGAGCGAAGAACTGCCCGACCGTGATCTCGCGCGCGAAGATCAGGTACAGCATCAGGAACAGGATCCCCGTGCGCAGCGCGTTCACGATCGTGCCCTGGACGAAGCTCAGGCTGCGCAGGTAGCGCACCTTCCGTAGCTCCAGCGCCAGGATCCGGTCGGTGGTGGCGTTGAGCCGCGCGACTTCCTGGGCGCCCAGGCCCATGCTCTTGACGAGCTCGATGTTGCGCAGCGACTCGGTGGTGGAGCCGGCGAGCGCCGTGGTCTCGGCCACGATCTGCTTCTGCACCGTCTTGATGCGCCGCGAGAGCACCGAGGACACCCAGCCGAGCAGCGGCACCGTCGCGAAGTAGACGGGTGCGATCAGCCAGTGGACGCTGAAGGCGTAGACCACGACGAACACGACGCCCACCAGCGTCTGGAACACCGTGCCGATCCCGACCGCGATCAGCTTCTCGACGTCGCTCCTGACCTTCTGCAGCTTGCCGAGCGTCTCGCCGCTGCGCTGGTCCTCGAACAACTGGTAGGGCAGCTCGAGCGAGTGGCGGATGCCGTCCGCGTAGAGCTGCGCGCCGAGCCGCTGGGTGACCACGCTCACGACGTAGTCCTGGAAGTTCTTGGCCACGCGCGACACGAACGCGACACCCACCGCCGCCAGCAGCAGCAGGCTCACGCCGCGCAGGAACTCCGGGGGCGTGTACTGGTCGAAGCGCATCGCGTACTCGTCGATCACGTGCCGGAAGATCAGCGGGTCGAGCAGCGAGAAGACCTGGTTGATCGTGGCCAGCAGCAGGGCCAGCAGGACCAGCCCGGAGCGCGGGCGCAGGTAGCTCAGCAGCAGCTTCATCGGGGTGAGGCGCTCAGCATACCCACGAACGGCCCGGCCGTGGCGTCAGCCGAGCCTCAGGAAGCGCGCCTCGCGGATGCCGGGCATAGACGAGAGCTCGGCGGTGACGGCTGCGTCCACCTCGCTGTCCACCTCGATCAGCATGATGGCGCGACCGCTGCCGGGCTTGCGGCCGAGGCCCATGCGGGCGATGTTGACTCCGTGCGCGCCGAGCACGGTCCCCACCCGGCCCACGATGCCGGGCGTGTCCTCGTTGCGCACCACGAGCACGTTGCCCTGCGGGATCGTGTCCACCTCGACGCCGTCGACGTCCACCAGGCGCAGGTGGCCGCCGCCGAACACGGTTCCCGCCACGGAAAGGTCCTCCTCGCTGGTCTTGAGCCGCAGCGCCACGAGGTTGCTGAAGCTGACCCCGGCCGAGGAGGTCGACTCCAGGATCTCGATCTTCCGCTCGCGGGCCACCTCGAGCGCGTTGACGAGCGTGAGCCCCTCGGCCATGTGCGGACGCAGCACGCCCGTCACCGCCGCCGACAGGATCGGCTTGGTGTCCAGCTCGCGCAGGTCGCCGTAGACCCCGAGCTCGATCCGCTCGAGCGAGCCGCGGCAAGCCTGGGCCAGAAACAACCCGAGCCGCTCGGCCAGGTCCATCGCCGGACGCACCTTGTCGTAGAGGTCGCCCGCGAGCGAGTAGAAGTTGACGGCCGACTGGATCACGCCGCCCTTCAGGTAGTCCCGCACCTGCTGCGCGATGTCGGTGCCGACCCGCTCCTGCGCCTCGCGCGTCGAGGCGCCGAGGTGCGGCAGGGCCAGCACCTTCGGGTGCTTCGCGAGGCGCCAGTCGCGCGGGGGTTCCTGCGCGTGCACGTCGAGACCGGCGCCCGCCACCCGGCCGCTGTCGAGCGCGGCCAGGAGCGCCTCGTCGTCGATCAGCTCGCCGCGCGCGGCGTTCACGATCCGCACCCCCGGCTTCACGCGGGCGAGCGCCTGCTGGCCGATCAGGTGCCGCGTCTCGGGCGTGAGCGTCGTGTGGAGCGTGATGTAGTCCGAGGTCTGGAGCAGCTCGTCGAGGCTCCTGAGCTTGACGTGGGCCTGCTCGGCCACCGCCTGCGAGACGAAGGGGTCGAAGGCCTGGACTTCCATCCCGAAGGCGCGGCAGCGGACGGCCACCTCGCGACCGATGCGCCCGAGACCGACGATGCCGAGGCGCTTGCCGAAGAGCTCGACACCGGCGAAGGACTTGCGGTCCCACGTGCCGAGCTTCATCGCGGCGTCCGCGGGCGCGAGGTTTCTCGAAAGGCCCAGCATCAAGGCGATCGCGAGCTCCGCCGTCGAGATCGAGTTGCCTCCGGGCGAGTTCATGACCAGGACCCCGCGGCGGGTCGCGGCCTGGAGGTCGACGTTGTCCACACCGACCCCCGCGCGGCCGATCACCTTGAGGCTTTTCGCCGCGTCGATCACCAGGGCGTTCATCTGGCTGCCGGAGCGCACGAGGATGGCGTGGTAGGGCGGCACCAGCCGCACCAGCTCCGCGGGAGGAAGGGCCTTTTCCATGTCCACGGCCCAGCCTTCGGACCGCAGGATCTCGGCACCACGCTCCGTGATGCCCTCCAGGACGAGAATGCGTGCGCTCAACGATGGCCCTTTCGCTTCGGGTTGCGGGGAAACCGGCGACAGCGGTGAGATGCGATTATCGCCGCGATCGCGGCGCCCGAACACCCCCGCACGGCTAATCGAGGCGTTCGATCCGACGTGTCTCTCGGGCCGCCGGGAACTTCACTTTTCTTGTTCCACACAATCTGTGGAAAACCCTGTGGAAAGCAGGCCGACCCGTCCCCGCAAAACCAATCGAATGAATATTTTGATCCTGTTTGCACGTTGTGACAGCAGCATGACATGGGGCATGCGATTTGCGTGATGCGGCTTTGGCGACGAGGCCCGTGTAATCCCCGTCACGGGAACGCATTCGCGAATGGCGTACTACACTGGCGAGGGAGGCGAGCGATGCGGATGACGATGGCCGTTCTGCTGAGCCTGACGGCGGCGGTGGGTGTTGCGGCGCAGGAGGCGGCTCCCGTTCCCGAGGCCACCGAGGAATCGAGGCCGCAGATCCGCGTGCTCAAGAGACCCTACGAGATCTCGTCCTTCTACCGCTCGGGCGAGTCGCCGCTCGGTCCGTGGGCGGGACTGCCCAACGACCCTGCTTACAAGATCGCCGACTTCTACCGGTCGTCACGCCCGGCCTACGGGTGGTCGGCGTTCTGGACGAGCGGCTACGCGGCGCCCCGGCCGACGCCGCTGCGTCCCTACCGCCGCTCGATCGGCGAAAACGGCGACCTGTTCCTGATGGTGCCGTTCCTGGCGCCGGTCGGGCCGATCAGCGGCGCTTTCTTCGGCTACTGAGGCCCGCGGCCGCCTGAATCGACCGCCCGGTCTCGCGCCGGAAGCGGTCGGCGATTCCCTCCAGGCCGCCCACGGTCTCGTCCCGCTCCATGCGCTCGACACGGCTCATCGGATAGAAGAGCGTCACGAGGCCGAGCCCGGTCTCCCGGCGCGCCTCCTGTCGCAGGAAGTCGTCGAAGACGGCCAGGTCGATCCCGCGCACCGCGACCCCGGCCGGCTGGAGCGCCAGCAGCACGCCGAAGACCTTCTCGCGTGGCGTGTGCAGGTAGATCAGGACCGGCGTTCCCGCCGCGAACTCCAAAGCGCTCACCGCCGTCCGCGCCCGGCCGGGGCGTGCTCCGCGAAGAACTCCTCGATCCGCCCCACCCCCTCCCGCAGGTCCTCGAATGCGGTGGCGAAGGAGAGCCGGAAGGCGCCCGGCGCGTGGAACCCCTCGCCCGGGACTATCGCCACGGCCTTCTCCTCGAGCAGCTTCGTACCGAGAACGACCGAGTCGGGAAGCGCCTTCGACAGGCAGCGCGACACGTCTGGGAACACGTAGAAGCCGCCCTCGGGCTGGGGGCAGACGACGCCGGGGATCGCCGCGATCCGGGGGTGAACGAAATCGCGGCGCCGCTTGTACTCGGCGCAGAGCTCGCGTACCCGGTCCTGTGGCGAAGACAGCGCGTGGGCCGCAGCCACCTGTGAGAAGGTGGCGGGGCCCTGGACCGAGTGCGAGTTGAGGGCGGTCGCCGCGTCGATGAGCGGCTTCGGGCCGATCAGCCAGCCCACGCGCCAGCCCGTCATGCAGTAGCTCTTGGAGGCCGTGCCGACGACGACGAGGTGGCCATCGGCGGCGTCCTGGATCTCCTGGAGCGCGGGCGGTCCCGCCGACTCGAACACCAGCTGGGCGTAGGTGTCGTCGTAGAGCAACCAGAAGCCGTGCTTCCTCGCGAGGCGCGCCAGCTTGACCAGCTCGCCCGGTTCGACGAGCGCACCGGTCGGGTTGGAGGGGCTGTTGACCACCACCGCGCGGGTCTTCGGGCCGATCGCGCGGCTGATGGCGCGGGCCGTGAGGCGGAAGCCGTCCTCCACGTGGAGCGGGACGAAGACGGGGGTTCCGCCGGCCACGCGAGCGGCCTCGTCGAACGTGGGCCACGCCGGGATCGGGACGATAACCTCGCTGCCGCGGTCGAGGATCGCCTGGTACAGGAGCGCGAGCGCCTGCTTGCCGCCGACGCCGATCGCCACCTGTTCCGGGGCAAACGATACCTGAAAGTCCTCGCGGTAGCGCTGCGCCACGGCGGCCCGCAGCTCGGGAAGGCCCGAGGCCGGAGCGTACTTGGTCCGGCCCGCGTCGATCGCCGCCTTGCCCGCCTCGGCGACGTGACGCGGCGTCGGCTGGTCCGGCTCGCCGACGGTGAAGTCGAGCACCCGCACGCCCTTGGCCTTGAGCGCCCGCGCCTTGGCCGCCATCGCCACCGTAGGTGACACCTCGAGGCTGCGCGCGCGCGTCGCGAGCCTCGGTCCCGTTCCCGCCGTCTTCACCCGGTCCTCCTCGCGCGCTTGACCCGCGCGCGGCGACGCGGCCGCGCGGGTGCTCCGTACTTTTCCCTGAGCCGCCGCTCGACGACAGCCGGCACGAGGTCGCTCACCCGCCCACCGAGCTGGAATACTTCTTTCACCAGGCGCGACGAGAGATACGAATAGCTCTCGGCGGGCATCATGAAGACGGTCTCGATCCGTGGGTTGAGGCGCCGGTTCATGAGCGCCATCTGGAACTCGTATTCGAAGTCCGAGATCGCGCGGAGGCCGCGGATGATGACGCTCGCGCCCACCCGCTGCGCGTAGTCGACCAGTAGCCCCGAGAACGTGTCCACCTCGACGCGCGGGTTGCCGCGGTAGGCCGCGCGGATGATCGCGAGGCGCTCGTCCACCGAGAACAGCGGCTGCTTCTCCGGGTTCAGCAGGATCGCCAGCCGCACCCGGTCGAAGACGGCGAGGCCGCGGTCCACGATGTCCAGGTGGCCGTTGGTCACAGGATCGAACGAGCCCGGGAAAACGGCGAGCGAGCCCCCGCGGCGTCTCCTCATTCCCTGTACCTCTCGTCTCCCGCCCTCACTCATCCCGCGCCCTCACTCGTCCCCCGCCGTCAGGGGCTCGTCCGCCCCGAGCGGCTCCCGCTCCGCGCCGCGCGCGTAGAAGCTCAGGCAGTGGTCCCCGACGCGCTTCTGTCTCGTGCGGACGAGGGCGCCTATTCTCTCCGGAAGAGCGCGCTTGTGGAAGTGTTCGGCCACCACCACGCCACCTGCGGCGAGCAGGCGATCGCCCGAGAGCTCGAGCAGGGGCTCGTACAGGTCGCTGGCGTAGGGCGGGTCGAGGTAGACGACGTCGAACTGCCGGCCCTGGTCGGCGAGCGCGGCGAGCGCCGTCTTTGCCTCCTGCCGGAACACCTGCAGCTCGCCCCCCGCCTGCGCAAGCGCGCGCGCGTTGTCGCGCGCCGCTTCCACAGCCGCCGCGCTGTGATCGACCAGCACGACCCGGGCCGCGCCGCGCGAGAGCGCCTCGAGCCCGACGCCGCCGCTGCCGGCGAACGCGTCGAGGAAGCGGCAGCCGGGGACGAGGGGCGCCAGGATATCGAAGAGCGACTGCCGGACGCGCGCGCCGGTGGGCCGCGTCGCGTCGCCCGCCGCCGTCTTGAGCCGGCGGCCCTTGCCCGCCCCGCCGATGATCCGCGACACGCTGGTGACGATACCGCACAAAAGCTTGCGGACTCCGCCTCAAGGCGCCCTCAGCGCCACAGCGTCAGGACCCCGCGGGCCACCAGATAGGGCAGGACGATGTAGAGCGTCACGTCGCGCACCAAGTAGAAGAGGAAGAAGCCGGCGAACAGCTTGAAGCCGTAGCGGTGGAGGGTGCCCCTGAACCCGCCCTCCCGAAAGGTCAGCGTGGCCTCGCGCAAGAAGCCGCGGAGCCCGGGCGTCGCCCGCGACGCGACCCTCGCCGTGGACGCCGCGGCGTTGTCGCCCAGGTGGGCGCGCCACACGACGGCCAAGCCGAAGGCGACGAGCGACAGGCTCGCGGCCGCCAGGAACGGGACCGCGATCCCACGGACGTCGTACAGGAAACCGCTCACCGGAGGCCCCACGATGCGGGCCAAGCTGCCGGCGGACTGGTAGACGCCCATCGTCGCTCCCATGCGGCCCGGCGCCGCACTTCGCGAGGCCAGGCTCTGGAGCGACGGGTGCGTGAGCCCCATGCCGAACCCGAGCCCCGCGAGCGAGACCACGAGCAGCGCCGTCTGCCGCGTCGTCGCGAACACCACGAGCGCGCTGCCGAGGCAAAGTGCGCCCAGGGCGACGAGACGCGCCTCACCGAAACGCCGTGACAGCGAGCCGATCAGGCCTCCCTGCACGCCCGCCATCACGAGCCCGGTCAGCCCGAGCAGCAGCCCCGCTTCGCGCGCACCGTAGCCGTGGCGCGCCTCGACGAAGAGCGCGAAGGCCGTCTCGGTCTGCGTGGCGGCGAGCGTCAGGAGGAAGAAGAGTAGGATCGCGATTCGGGTCCGCGCAACCCCCAGCGACTCGCGGATCGCCGTGCGGTCGAGCGCCCGCCGGTGCTGCTGGCGCAGCTCCCGGTCGAGCCGGGGCTCGGGCAGCCGAGCCCACGCGAAGAGGCCGCTCGCCAGCGCCAGTGCCGCCGCCGCGAACATCGGCGTGCCGTAGCCCCAGTGGGACAGCAGGCCGCCGACGGCGGGGCCGAAGATGAAGCCGAGTCCGAAGCCGGCGCCGATGATGCCCATGCCGCGCGCCCGGTCCGCCTCGGGGGTGACGTCTGCGATGTACGCCGCGGCAGTCGAGAGGTTCGCGCCGCAGATGCCCGCCAGGGCGCGGCCCGCGAACAGCCACGCGAGCGAGGGAGCGCAGCCCAGGACCAAAAGCGACGCGCCCTGGCCCAGGATCGTGGCCACTAGGATCGGGCGACGGCCGTGCGCGTCGGAGAGCCGGCCCCACAAAGGCGCGAAGACGAGCTGCATCGCCGAGTAGAGAGCCAGCAAGAAGCCGAGGGTCAGTGCGTCCGCGCCGTAGGCCTTCGCGTAGTACGGGAGGATCGGGATCACGACCCCGAAGCCGAGCAGGTCCAGGAAGACGACGACGAAGATGATCAGCAGGGGCGAGGAGCGCCCCGCGGCTGGCTGCGGCATCGGGCCACGATACCGCAGGCCTGCGGAGACAGGCCGCGGGAGTGGGCGAAGTCGCCGGAGCGAGCGACATTGGGCACCCCGCACGCTCTGCCTGGACCCGAACCCGGCCGCGGTTGCCCGGGCCGGTTAGAATCGGCGGGATCCATACTCTCTCCCGAAAGGAGGCGTACATGCTGTTCTTTCTCGCCATCGCCGCCGCGCTCGCCGCGCTCGGCGTGTGGTCCGCCGCGCGCCGGGCGGGCTCTCCGAGCGCGCCGCTCGCGCTCGTCGCTGTCCTTGGTTTCGCGCTCGTCGGCATTTCACAGGCCGTCGTCGTCGTGCCCGCCGGACATGTCGGAGTGGTCGACCTGTTCGGCCGCGTGGCGCCCGAGACGCTCAAGTCGGGCCTCAACCTCGTGAACCCGCTCGCCCGCGTGGTCAAGATGTCGATCAAGACCCAGGACATGAAGGAGGTGATGGCGGTGCCGTCGCAGGAGGGCCTCACGGTGCAGCTCGAGGTCAGCGTGCTCTACCACCTCGACCCCGAGAAGGCCGGCGACGTGTACCGGACGGTGGGGACCGAGTACGCCGAGGTGATCCTGCAGCCGCAGTTCCGCTCGGTCACGCGCGGCGTCACCGCGCAGTACGAGGCGCGCGCGCTCTACACCTCGGAGCGCGAAAAGCTGGCCGAAGCGATCGCCTCGGACCTGCGGCGGCTGGTCGAGCCGCGCGGCATCACGGTCGAGGCAACGCCGCTCCGGCAGCTGACTCTGCCGCCGCGGCTCGCCGCGGCGATCGAGGAGAAGCTCGGCGCCGAGCAGGAGAGCCAGCGCATGCAGTTCGTGCTCACCAAGGAGAAGCAGGAAGCCGACCGCCGTCGCATCGAGGCCCAGGGCATCGCCGACTTCCAGCGCATCGTCACCACCGGCATCAACGACCAGCTGCTCCGCTGGAAGGGCATCGAGGCGACGCTCAAGATCGCCGAGTCGCCGAACGCCAAGGTCGTGATCGTGGGCTCGGGCAAGGACGGCCTGCCACTGATACTCGGCGGACAATAAAGGGGCAGCCACACTACGAGACGGACACAGAACGACCGGACGAAAACAGCAGGACGAAACCAGCTGACGGACACTCTGGGCTGAGCAATCGGGGGGCGAGCGCCCCCCGCACCCCCGCTGACTACCCGACGCGCGCGAGTCCGAAGCGCCGCTCCCAGCCGCCCGCTTCCAGGAAGCGGGAGAGCGAGGGCGGGAGCGCGCCGGCATCCGCCAGGCGGAACGCCTCGGTCCGAGCCCGCTCCATGAGGTCGCGGTCGCGGAGGAGATGCGCGACGCGGAAACTGGGCATGCCCCACTGCCGCGTTCCGAAGAAATCGCCGGGGCCGCGGATCTCGAGGTCGCGCTCGGCGATCGCGAAGCCGTCGTCGGTCGCCAGCATCACGTCGAGCCGCGCCCGCGCCACGTCGGAGAGCCGCCCGTAGGCGAGCAGCACGCACACGGACGAAGCGGCACCGCGGCCGACGCGCCCGCGGAGCTGGTGGAGCTGCGCCAGGCCGAAGCGCTCGGCGTGCTCGATCACCATCACGCTCGCGTTCGGCACATCGACTCCAACCTCGATCACCGTCGTCGACACCAGCACCTGGATCGCGCCGCGGGTGAAGGCCGCCATCGCCTCTTCTTTCTCTGCGCTCGCCATCCGCCCGTGCAGCAGGCCCACGCGCACGCCCGGGAGGGCGGCAGCCCACTCGACCGAAGCCTCTGTCGCCGCCTTGACGTCCTCGAGCTTCTCCGACTCCGCCACCAGCGGGTAGACGACATAGGCCTGGTGCCCCTCGGCGATCGTGCGCTTCACGAGCTCGAGCACGGCGCGCCGCTCGGAGGCCTGACGCAGCTCGGTGCGAACCGACGTCCGGCCCGGCGGCTTCTCGTCCACGACCGAGACGTCGAGGTCTCCGTAGGCGGTGAGCGCGAGCGTGCGCGGGATCGGCGTCGCCGTCATCACCAGCACGTCGGCGTCGTAGCCCTTCTTCCTGAGGTCGTTGCGCTGCAGCACGCCGAAGCGGTGCTGCTCGTCCGCCACGGCGAGCCCCAACCGCCTGAACACGACGCCTTCCTGGATCAACGCGTGCGTGCCGACCACGATCTGCGCCTCGCCCGACGCGATCCGGCCGAGCGCCTGTTTGCGCGCCCGACCCTTGACCGCGGCGCTCAGCAGCTCGACGCCGTACGGACAGCGCGCGACGAGCCGGCGCAGCGTGAGGAAATGCTGCTCGGCCAGGATCTCGGTCGGGGCCATGAACGCCGCCTGGTGGCCGTTCTCGATCACCACGACCATGGAGAGCAGCGCGACCATGGTCTTGCCCGAGCCCACGTCGCCCTGCACCAGTCGGTTCATCGGGTGCGGCGAGCGCAGGTCGTCGGCGATCTCGCGCAGGACCCGCTTCTGTGCGCTGGTGAGGGGGAATGGCAGGATGCGTTTTACCGCCTCGCGCGCGGCGTCCGTCACGTCGAAGGCCGCGCGCTTGCGCTCCGCGCGCACGCCGCTGCGGCGCCGCGCCAGGCCGAGCTGGAACAACAGTAGCTCCTCCAGGATCAGCCGCACGTGGCCGGGCGAGCGGAAGCAGTTGAGCGCGTCGAGCGTGTCGTCGTCACCGGGCAGGTGCACCCGGCGCAGCGCCTCGCCGCGGCCGATCACGCTGAGCCGCTGGCGCAGCTCGGGCGGCAGCGGGTCCCAGAGATCGGCGGGCACCTGCCCAGCGAGCTGTGCGAGGACGCGCCGGAGCGGCTTCACCGTCAGGCTGCCGAGCTTCTCGTAGACCGGCACGAGCCGTCCGGTGTGGACCCCCCCATGCTCGTCGTGCTCCACGATCTCGTACTGGGGCGAGCGCATCACCAGCAGTCGCGACGCCATCGCGTCGCGCTCGACGAGGCCGAACAGCACGACCCGCTTCCCCGCCGCCAGCACGTCTTTCAGGAACGGCTGGTTGAAGAAGATCGCCTTGAGCCGGCCGCTACCGTCGTCGAGCCGCAGCTCGTAGATCGTGAGCCGCCGCGTGCGCCGCAGGCCCGCGGCCGCGACCTCCCCCGAGACCGCCACCCGCATCCCGGGCCGCAGCTCGGCCACACGCACGAACTGCCGCCGGTCCTCGTACCGCATCGGCAGATGCAGCAGCAGGTCCTCGGCCGTCTTAACGCCGAGCTTCGCGAGCCCCTCGGCGCGCTGGGGCCCGACGCCCTTCACGAACTGGACGGGCGACTCGAGATCCATTCCGCGGGGATCTTGCCACGGCGGGAGGCACGCGAAGGTCCGTTGGGAAACCTCGCCCCTTACGGCGCGCCCCCAAGGCCCTTGCCACTCCGCCGAAAGGCGAAGTCTCGCCTGCGCGGCGACCCCGTGTTTCTTCTTGCGGCGGCCGCGGATACCGGCTGTACAAAAAGCGATCAGTGACCCTGGTTTCGCCTTGAAAATAAACCGGTTACGCATTGACAAGGCCGGCACGACTCCCCTAGCCTTGGGGCTTCGCATTGCTGTTCTGCGTGTGGCGCTGACGGGTATCTCAAACCGCATCGAAGAGACTCGGGCGGCGGAAGGAGATTGCCGGCTTGGCGGGACCCCCGATAGCACGGAGCCCCGGTGGACACCCCTCGCCCATCGAGCATTGCTCGACCGCCACGCCCTGTTGTGGCGGTTCGGGTTCTGTCCTAGCGACGCCGTTCGAGGGGGCGCGCCCCGCTAGAGTCCACGCGGTGACACCGCGCTCAGTGCATCGAGAGGCCCGCCGGCGCAGGGCCGTGTTGTGGCTGGGCGCGGCCTGGCTCCTCATGCGGGCGGCTCTGGCAGGGGCGCAGAGCGAGAGCGAGATCGCGTCCGCCGGCCGGCAGCTGCGAGAGCTCGGCGCGGCGATCGAGCCGCTGCCCGACTCGCCCGTCACGCGTGACGTCGGCCAGATCGCGATCGTCGCGCACGACGGGTCTTCCTACGACCGGATCCTCGAGGGCCAGCCCAACTATCTCGCTCGCGAGCGGGTGGGCCGGCGCTTCTACGAAGCGCACGCCGACGAGTACGACTTCCTGGTCGTCTTCACGAACTTCGAGTTCGACACAGGTGGCGCGACCGCGTTTCACCTCCACGGCCGCAACGACGTCCTTGGCATCGGCAAGCCGGTGGGCAGCGTCGCGCCGGTCGTCTTCGGCAGCCCGGCGCGGCTCAAGGGTTGGATCGACATGGCGGCCGTCTCGCGCTACCGGCAACGGCCGCTGTCGCTGGCGCCCGGCGACCCGGGCTTCCTGCGAACCCTGAGCGTGCTCGCGCACGAAATGGGTCACCAGTGGCTGGCGGAGGCCCGCTACAAGACCGGCGACAGCGTTTTCGACGACCTGCTCGGTCAGGACGAGGCTCATTGGAGCTATCTCCTGGACTCCGACGCCTCGTTCCTCTACGGAGCCAAGTGGCGGGACAACGGAGACGGCAGCTTCACCGCGGCCGAGGTCGGCGAGCGCTTCTCGGCACTCGACCTCTACCTGATGGGCCTGCTGCCGAAGGAGAAGGTGGCGCCGCTGCGGCTTCTCCGCAATCCCGCGATCGATCGCCACCGCGTCAACCGCGAGGGCGACGTGGTGGCGGCCAACGACACGACCGAGATCCTGATCCAGCAGTTGATCGATGCGATGGGCCCCCGCCGGCCAGATTCCCTGCATTCCCAGAAAGAGTTCCGGCTCGGGTTCGTATTCCTGGCCGGGCCCGGGACCGAGCCCACGGCCGAAGACCTCGAAGCGGTCGAGCGGGTCCGGAGCGCTTTCGGGGCGCACCTGTTCGCGCTGACGCGCGGCATCGCCTGGGCCGACACGACCCTCGGCGGGACGCCGCCCGCCCCGCGCGCCGCGACGCCTGACGTCGATCGTGCCCTCGCTTGGCTCGGCGCGCAGCAGCAACTCGACGGAAGTTGGTCCGACGCGGTGCAGACACAGGTCCGAGACACGGCCGCCGCCGTGGGGGCCTTGCTTCGAGCCGGGGCGACGGGTCCAGCCTGGCAACGCGGGCTCTCGTGGCTGCGGCAGACCCAGCCGGAGAGTCTCGACTTCCGGGCCAGGGCTGGCGCCGCGCTTTCGGAGGCGGGTTTGCCCGCAGCTACGCGAGCAATGCTCGCCGCGGCGTTGCTGCAGACGCAGAATGCCGACGGCGGCTTCGGCGCCGGGCGCGATTTTGCGAGCGATGCCCTCGACACCGCGCTCGCGCTGCGCGCCCTCGCGGCCTGGCAGCATCCGGCAGACGATCGCGCCCTTCGCGCCGTCGCGGCGCTGTTGGCTCTCGCGAACCCCGACGGCGGCTTCGCGGCCGTTCCGGGAGGCGAGACCTCGACCGTCGTGACGGCCGAGGTCCTGCTCGCTCTTCTGGACTGGAAGGACGTTGCGGGATCGGCGACGCTCAGGGGCACGGGGCTCGCCGCGCTTCTCGCCCGACGGAACCCGGACGGCGGCTTCGGGGCGAGTCCCAGCACACCCCACGCCTCCGCCCTCGCCCTCGACGTCCTGCTCGCGGCTGGGGCGGGCGCCGAGCTCGTCGATCCGCTCGTCGCCTGGCTCGAGCGCGATCAGCTCGCGGACGGCAGCTGGTCGGCGAGCCCGTACCAGACGGCGCTCGTCGTCTCGGCCTTGCGAAGGTCGCTCGGCGCCAACCTGGTGGTCCCGGCCGACATGCTGGTCGTCGCACCGAACCCGGCGCGGGAGGGCGACACGGTCCGCGTCACGGCGCGCGTCCGCAACACCGGCCGGGCCTCGGCTGCGGCCAGCGTGGCGCGCCTTCACGACGGCGACCCCGCCTCGTCGCCGGCGCTCGGCGAGTCCCCGGTCCCGGCGCTCGCCGCCTCCGAGGAGGCTGAAGTCGCCTTCGACTACGCGACCAGCGACCGGCCCGGCAGCCGGACGCTCTACGTCGTCGCCGATGCCGCACGCCAGGTGCGCGAGTCGCGCGAGGACGACAACGCCACGAGCCGAACGCTGACGGTCGAGGGCCTGCTGGCCGATCTGCGGCTCGGGCCCGAGGACATTGCCCTCGCCCCTGCCGGTCCCGAGATTGGCGAACCGGCCAGCATCACCGTGACCGTCCGCAACACCGGTGCGCGAGCCGCCTCTCCGAGCGCACTCCTGGTGCTCGTCACGGACCCCGTCGGGACGAGCATCGAGCTACCCCTCGTGACACTGCCCGCCCTCGCCCCGGGAGAGGCGGCGTCGGTCCCGATCCCCTGGAGCCCCGAGCGAGCCGGCCGGCACGTCCTGCGCGCGACGGCCGACGCGCGCTACGACGTTCCGGAATCGGACGAGACGAACGGGGTGGCAGTGCGGATCGTGCAGTCGGTCACCAGCGCTCCGGCGGGCCCCCAGCTCGCGGTGATGCAGGCGAGCGTCACGCCTGCGTCACTCGAAGAGCTGCCGCAGCCGATCGAAGTCCGAGCCATCGTCGAGAATCTGGGGCGCAGCGCGGCCGCCACGACCGTCGCAGTGGTCGACCAACGAACCGGCGAGTTGCTGGGTGTCGTCCCGGTGGATCGAGAGGCTCGGTCGACGGGCCTTGTCCTGGTTCGGGGCACCGTGTCGATCCCGGGCTCGCGCCAGCTTGCTGTCGTGGTGGATCCGGACGGCTCGATTGCCGAGGCGGATGAGGTCGACAACACGTTCGCCATCGGCTTCCCAGACGCCCAGACGCACGACCTCGAGCTGTCCAGCGTCTCGCTCTCCGCGGCCGACGTCGAGCACGGCGATCCGGTGACCGTCAGCGCCGAGGTCCGCAACCGTGGGACGCTCGACGTGCTCTCGATCCCCATCCAGCTCGCGCACGGCACGACCGCCGGGCCGGTGGAGCTGGCGCGGGCGACGTTGAGCCTGGCGGCGGGCGAGGCCAAGACCGTCGTTCTCTCCTGGCCCGCCTCGATCATCGGCGAGGCCGTTCCACTCCTCGCACGGGTGGACCCCTTCGATCTGCTCGTAGAGCGCCGGGAAGACAACAACGCGGTCGCGCTCACGCTCCGCGTACGGCCCTCCGGCCGCCCCAACCTCGCTGTGAGCGGCGCCGACGTCACGATCGACCCCGACCCGCCGGTCGAGGGGCAGAGCGCGACGCTCTCCGCGATCGTCCGCAACACGGGGGTCGTCCCGGCCGGCACCTTCACGGTGCGCTTCGTGGTGGGCGATCCCGAGGGAGCCGGAACCGTCATCGGCGAGGCGCCCGTCGACGGGCTAGCGGCCGGCGAGGCGAGGACGCTGTCGCTCGCCTGGCCACGCGTCGACGTGCGGGGCTCGCTCGGGCTCCACGTTCTCGCCGATCCGGATGGCCGTGTCGAGGAGTCGAGCGAGCGGGACAACCGCGGCTTCCGGCCGTTCTCCGCCATCGGCCTGCCGGACCTTGTCCTGACCGCCGCAGAAGTCACGCTCGATCCCGGCTACCCACGCGCGGGCGAGAGCGTGACGATCCAAGCAACCGTCCGCAACCTCGGGGGACGGCCCAGCTCAGCCACGACGCTCGCCGTGGCCGAGGGCGAACTCCGCGAGCGGATTCATCTCGCCAGCCTGCCCGTGGCGGCGCTCGAGCCCGGCACGTCGCAGACGCTTTCCCTTGCTTGGGCTCCCGCGGAGCCACCCGGGGCACGACCGCTCTCGCTGGTCCTCGATCCGGACGAGCTGGTGACGGAGCAGGACGAGGGCAACAACGCGGTGCTGGAGAACGTCGTGGTTCAGGACGCGGACCTTTTCCTGACCGAGCCCTTCTTCTCTCCTGACGGCGACGGGGTCAAGGACCAGACGACGCTGGCCTGGCGCGCCACCGGTCGCGTGAGGGTCGTCGTCTCCAACTCGCGCGGCGAGCCGGTACGCACGCTCGTGGAGGATGGCCCGCCGTCCGGATCGGCGACCTGGGACGGGCGCGACGAGCGCGGGCTGGTCGCGTGGGACGGACCCTACACCTTCTCGATCGTGAGCCAAGCCGGCCAGGCGCTCGGCCGGGCAGTGGCCGTGCTCGACACCAACCGCAGCCCGATCCACGACGCGATCCCTGGAAGGACTACGTTCCGGAACGTCACCTGCGGATTGCCTGACTATCTCTTCGGCCCGGTCTGGATGCCTGGCGAAGACGAACTGATCTACATCTTCGTGCCGGATGCCCGCCCCGGCTTTCCGGTGGGCCTCCTGCGCGTCGGAGTGAACGGCGGCCATACCTACGTCGCGCAGGACGATTGGTACCGGTTCGCCAGCTACGCCGGGGACGCGCCTGTCTCGCCCGACGGGCGCGAGGTGCTCGTCTCCCACAGCCAGAGCGCGCAGACCTTCCGGGTGGACCTGCTCACGGGTGAGCGTCGCCCGCTTGGCGCTCCGGGCTACCACCGCTTCACCTGGTCGCCCGACGGGCGCTTCATCCTGCGGGGCGGCGGGCACACTGCCGCGGTCTTTGCGCGCGACGGCTCGCCCGTCGGAGATCTCGGCTCCGACTATGGAGCATGGGCCTGGTCACCGGCGTCGGATCGGCTCGCCAGCGTCGTCGCGGACGGCTCCGGGGACCCCGGCGCAGGGCTGGCTCAGGTCGTCATCGTGGCTCGGGACGGGACGAGCCTCGGCGCGGTCTCGCTCCCGCGGGCTCCGGGAGACAGGGCGGACTCCGTCAGCCTCGAGGGGTTCGTCTGGCGCGGGGACGGGAAGATCGTCGCGACCGTCAGGTCCTGCGTCGACACCGGCGGTGAGGTGCCCGACTGCGGCGAGGGCCTCTCGTTCCTTGTCGATCCCGACGCAGCCACGGCTACTCGGCTGCCGTTCTCGGCCAGCGGCGGAGCCTGGTCTCCGGACGGCAGTCGAATCCTGCTCTCCGACGGTGAACTGCGCCTCGAGAATGGCACCTCGCTCGGGCCCCTGCTCGCGAGCGGCTCGAGCGTGTCACCCCGCTCGAGCGCCGCGACCTTTCGGAAGGGGTCCGGTGATACGAACCGGCCAGGCTCGGTTTGCGGAGGCAAGCCCTTCGACACCTTCTTCGTCTCCTCGGCTGCGAACCTCGCGTCGCAACTGGACGTGGCGCGCCTGCCGGGCAACAGCGGCCTCATCGTCCGTGGCACCGCCGCCGACCGCAACCTCGAGCGCTTCCAGCTCGATTATGCGAGCCAGGCCGACCCTTCGATCTGGCACCCGATCGGCGCCGCGCTCGACGCACCGGTCCTCGACGACGTCTTCACCGTCTGGGTTCCGCCGGGCCCCGGGACCTACCTGCTCCGCCTCAGCGTGAGCGACCTGGCCGGACACGCCAGCGTGCGCACTCGTGTCGTGTCCTGGGATCGTGCCCCGCTCCTAGCCAACTTCACGCAGAGCGACTACTACCTGTCCCCGGACGACAACGGCGTCAAGGACGCGGTGCTCTTCCGCTACACGGTCCTCGCTCCGGCCCGGGTGGACGTGCGCGTGGTCGGGCCCGAGCCCGTCGGCGCCGACGATCCCGCGGCGCGCGAGGTCTTTCGCGCCGCGTTCGAGCACGCGACCGTCGGGCCCCAGTCCTTCACCTGGCGAGGCCGCGACGACTCGCTCCAGGTGGTCGCGGACGGCCGCTACACCGTCTACCTCAACGACCTGCCCTTCCGCGTCGAGGTCGACAACACGCCGCCCGAGATCGGGCTGCGTTTCGAGAAACTCCACGTGGCGGGGGCGCCCGTGAGTGTGTGGCCGAAATGCAGCCTGGGCGGGCTGTGGCGGCCACCGGCGTTGCCGGGGCCGTTCTCCAGCGTGGCGGCCGAGCGCGCCTGGCACGTCGTCGACGAACGCCTCAAGTCGTGGGTCTTGAGGACGCCTGGCACGGTCCCGTACGTCGAGACACAGCCCGTCTTCGTGCCGGATGCCGACGCCTCGGGAGCGCCTGTTCTCGCCGGCGGCCGGCCGCGCGTCCGTCGCGAGAACGGCCGCCCCGTGGACCGCCGCGACCCGGAGCACGTGTTGCGCTACGGCCGCCAGAACAACCTCAGGCTCGAGGCCTGGGACTACGCCGGCAACCACTCCTCGATCCAGGTCGAGCCTCCTCCGGAGGCGATTTTCCCGCTCGGCGCGCTGTGGCAGGGCGCCTGCCAATCCCTCGCGAGCGCGCTGGCCGTCGAGGCGTCGGACGCCGAGGGACAACCCCTTGGCAGGCCGGTCAACGGCCTCCGTGCCGAGAAGGTCGTGCTCCAGGCGGGGACGACCCAGCGCCTGCCCCCCGGGGACCAGGATCTTCGGCTCGTTTTCAGCGACGTCGACGGCGGCCCAGAGCGGGAGCTCGCGCTGCTGCAAGACGATCTCGACGGCCATCGCAACCTCGTCGTCGAGTCCTTCGCGGAAGTCGGCGTCGACCCCACGCGAACCTACCGGGGGCGCTTCGGCGGCCGGGGCGAGGCCGGGCCGATCGCCTCCGACTCGTTCGTGTTCAGCCCGTGCTCGCAGTATCTCCAGGCCGTCGTGAGCAATCGGTTCGGCGACCCGAAGGTCTACATCGTGCTACGCCTGCGCCTCGACGCGGCGGTGGTCGAGGCGCGCGCGAGCTTGGAGATCGAACGGATCGACGGCAGTCGGACACCCGTGGGAACCCTCGACTTCGTACCGATCGACGCGCGCACCGCGGAGCGGGAGTTCCTCCGCCGCCTCGGCCCCGACGACGAGCTCTGGGTGGCCGCCCTGCCCGACCTGCCGACGGACTGCGCGAACCGGCTTCGGGTCAAGGTGCGGGTGCGGGACGTGGCCGGCAACCTCTACCCGTCCAAGGACCTCGAATCGGCGTGCCAGGCGCTGGAGCTCGTCATGCCGGCGACGTGCGGCTTCGCGGTGAGCCTGCGCCAGGAATTCAAGGGCTGCTCGGGCTCGCCCGACCAGGTCTACGCCCGGGCGGCCGGCGTTGCCGAACAACCGGCGCGCGTCACGTTCGAGAGCGGCCCTGCCGACAACCCGACGCTCATCGAGGCCTTTGACTTCGTGCCGACACCCGAGAACAAGGGGACCTTCACGCGCGATTACGAGCGGTCGCTCGCGGGCCACGACGGCGACACCTACCCGCTGCGCGGCCGCGTGGTTCCCCTCGATCCCCGGTTCGGCCCGGGCGAGAAGGCGGCGCTCTTCGCGATCGTCGACCGGTCGCCGCCGGTCGGAGAGATCCTGCTGCCGCCCGAGGGTGGCTCCGTCTGTCTCGCTCCCGGCAGCTTGGCGCCCCCGCTCGAGACAATGGCTCGCATCGACGACGCCGCGCCATTGGTCGACACCCGGGCGTCGTGGCGCAGAGACGGCGGAGCGTGGGCGCCTCTGCAGCGCCTCTGCGACGACGACGCGTGCCGGAAGGACCCGACGAGCGTGCCGGTGGGTCGGCCCTTCCCGCTTGCCTGGAACGCCGCGCAGCTCGATACGGGCGGGTACGAAATCCAGCTGCAGCTCTGCGACCGCTCCGGCAACCAGGGCACGACGACGCGGCGCTTCCTGGTGACGCGCGACCCGCCGGCCCTGCAGGTCGTGCGGCTACAGCATCCCGTCTTCTCCCCGAACGGCGACGGGCGGGCCGAAGAGACGCAGCTCACGCTGCGCCTGGCGCAAGCCGGCAGCTTGTCGGCACGCGTACACGCCGCGAACGCTCAGGGGCCGATCGTCCGCACGCTGTTCACGGACGTTCCGGCGACGGCCACCGACGTCCTCGTCGCGTGGGACGGCCGGCGGGACGACCGGCAGACGGTTCCCGACGGGGAGTACGAGGTCGTGCTCTCGGTGGCCGACGCCTGCGGCGGCGCGAGCCGCACTTCGACGAAAGTCGAGGTCGACACGGTGCCGCCGGAGGTCGCGATCAGCGAGCCCACAGGCGGCCAGCGCGTGAGCGCGAGCGTGGACGTGCTCGGGCGCGCGACCGATGCGCATTTCGCGGTCTGGGAGCTGGACCTCGCGTGCGGTGCGTCACCCGAGTGTACGCGCCTCGGAACGAAGACGATCCAGGTCGCCCCGGGCTCCTTCCTCGCGCGGTGGGACACGTCGCGCGCGCCACCCGGAGAGTGTCGGTTGCGTCTCGTGGCCGAGGACCGGGCGGAGAACCGGTCCGCGGAGGTCTTCGCGACGGCGACGGTCGAACGGGGTGAGCTGCTCGACGGCCTGTCCGCGACGCCCGAGGTGTTCTCCCCCAACGGCGACGGACGGCGTGAGACCGCGACGCTCAGCTACACGCTCGTCCGCGCGGCGCGGGTCCGGCTCGAGGTGAGGGCCGGCCAGGGCCGCGTGCTGCGGACCTTCGACAGCGGAGGCGAGCGGGCCGCCGGGACCTGGAGCCACGTGTGGGACGGCCTCCAGAACGAAGGTAGCGCGGCGCCGGACGGGCTCCACGTGATGTGGGTGCGAGCCGAGGATCCTTCGGTCGCCACGGTGTACGAAGAGAAGGCGATCCGTCTCGACCTCGATCGGATGCCACCGCAAGTGGCGGTGACACGGCCGGCGCCCGACGCCATCGTCTCACCGTCGGCCAGCGTCCGAGGCTCCGTCACGGATCGAAACCTGGCTGAGTTCGCCCTGGCGGCCACGCCCGTCGGCGGCGCGGCCGTCGAGCTCTTCCAGGGCTTGCAGTCCCTCACCGACGCCGACCTCGCACCGCTCGCCGCGCTGACCGATGGGCCGCACGTTCTGCGGATCGCGGCCCGCGACGCCGCCGAGAACGAGACCGGGCTCGATGTGCCCTTCCTGGTGGACGCGACGCCTCCGCGGTCGGCGATCCAGTCGCCGGCCGATGGGGCGATCCTGAGACGCGGCGAGACACCGATCGAGATCTCCGGCCTCGTCGGCGACCTTCACCTGAACGCCTGGACGCTCCGATTCGGCGCGGGGACCGAGCCCGGCAGCTTCGTCGCGATCGGCCAGGGCAACACCGGCGGCAACGGCATCCCGCTCGGCCGCTGGGACGTGCGCTTCGTGCCCGACGGCGTCTACACGCTCAGCCTGCTCGCCACCGATCGCGCGGGCCTGTCGAGCGAGTCCCGCATCGCGGTCACGCTGGACAGCCACGCCCCCACGGTGGCGCTCCTCAGCCCGGCCGCGGGCGGGTACGTGACGGCTCCCGGGGCCGTGATCGGAACGGCCAGCGACGTCAACCTGGGCTCCTGGAGTCTCGATGTGTCGCCGGGTGCGGTGGAGGCTGCCTACCAATGGTCGCCGCTCGGCTCCGGCCGCGCGTCCGTCCCCGAAGCGACTCTCGCCGACTGGGCGCCGCTGCCGCCCGACGGTGTCTACGCGCTCCGACTGGCGGCACGAGACAAGGTCGATCTCGGCGCCAGCACGCGCGTGACCGTGACCGTCGATACGACGCCGCCGGCCCGGCCCACGGGCCTCGTGGCGAACGTCAAGCGCGCGAGGGAAGGCTACGGCCGTGTCGTCGTCACATGGAATCCGAACAGCGAGCCCGATCTCGCCGGCTACCGTATCCAGCGCGCCCAGGAGCCACTGCACGCGGAGCTTCTCGGCAGCCCGGCCTGGAACGACGGGGAGCGCCTGGAGGGTCGCTACAGCTACTCGGTGGTGGCCGCCGACAAGGCTGGCAACGAAAGCGCGCCCGCGACGCTCAAGGTGCTCGTCGACCTCACGCCCCCGATCGTCTCCTTCTCGCTCCCGGCGGAAGGCGCGCGGGTCGTCGGCGCGATCGACGTTCGCGGCACGGCACACAGCGCGGACGACTTCGCCGAGTATCGGCTGTTCGTGGGCGTGGGCGACGCGCCCGCCGCCTGGACGCTGCTCCGGCGCTCGTCGGTCCCGGTGGCGGCGGGCGTTCTGGGTGAGTGGCTGGCCCTCGTGGACGGACCGCACGTGCTGGCCGTGGAGGCCGACGACACGAACGGCAACCGGGCACGGGCCATGCGGCGCGTGATCGTCGATACGCTGCCGCCAGAGCCGCCTGTGCTCGTGGACGTCGCGAAGCAGCCGCCCCCTGCCGACTGGCTCGTCCTGTCCTGGCAGCCGAGCCCGTCGAGCGACGAGGCCGGCACGCTCGTCTACCGCAACGGGCGGCTCGCCAACTCGGCCGGCGGCGTCGCTCTCGGCGATCGCTCGAGCTTCCTTGTGCCGGGAGCATCCTACGAGGACCGCGGCCTCCCCGATGGCGAGCACTGTTACCGCGTCGTGGCCATGGATCGGGCCGGCAACGAATCCGTGCCCTCGAACGAGATCTGCCAGTCGCTCGACAACCGCGCGCCACGCGCGCTGATCACGCATCCGCCGGACGGGACCCGCTTCGGCTTCCCGCTCCACGTGGTTGCGGAAGCGCCGGATCTCGACGTGGTCTCGGTTCGATTCGAAAGGCGGGTGCCCGGAGCCGGCGACTGGGTGGGCTTCGGCGAAGTGCGCTCGACCTCACCGTGGGAAACCACGCTCGATCCCCGGCCCGCGGGCCAGGCGGAGCTGCCCGCAGGGCCGCACGAGCTCAGGGCCGTCGCGACGGACCGCGCGGGGAACACCGATCCCGCGCCGTCGCTGATCACGGTGATCTACGGCGACACGACACCGCCGGCGGCTCCCACCGGCCTCATCGCGCGCGTCCTCGCCGCGGACGTCGCCCTCTCATGGACGCCTGTCGCCGCACCCGACCTCGCGTCGTACCGGGTCTACCGCGACGGCGAGCGGATCGCGACCGATCTGGCCCAGCCAAGCTACGCGGATTCTGGCCTCGCGGTGGACACCTTCCGATACACCGTCACCGCCGTCGACCGGGACGGCAACGAAAGCCAGCCGAGCCAGCCAGCCGACGCCGTCGTTTACATGCTGCGCCTCGACGCCCCCGCGTGGCCCGTCGTCTCCGCACCGGTGGGGGCCGTGACCGGCGGCGGCTCCCGCCCGCAAACGACCCTGAAGGTCCTCCGCGCGGGCGACACGGTCGCGGAGGGGCCCGGAACGGGTGGCGCGTTCCGGATCGACGGCGTGCCGCTGGCCGCGGACGGAAACCGGCTGCGCGCGCAAGGAGAGGACGCGGAAGGCAACCGCAGCGTCCCCTCCCATGAGATCGTCCTCATCTCCAACGCTCCTCCGGCTGCCGTCGCTGGCCTCGGGGCCGAAGTCGACGCCGAGGCCGTGTCCCTTCGTTGGACGCCGGTGCCCGACGCCGATCTCTTCGGCTACGTCGTGCGCCGCGACGACGAGTTGCTGACGACGACGTCCACACAAGAGGAAGCCGCGGAGATCGTCGCGAGCTCGAGAGAGTGGCAGGCAGCGTGGGCCTTCGACCGCAATCCCGCCACCGCCTGGACGCCCGAGTGGCCCGGTACGGCGACCTGGACCGTCTCCTTCCCGTCACCGGTGCTGGTCGAGCGGCTTCGTCTGCGCTTCGGGTCGCCGGATGCGATCAATCCAGGCATCCCCACGGCTTACACCATCCTCGCCCGCTGGCAGGACCGCGACCTGCCGATCGTACGCGCACGCGGCAACACGCGACTCGCCGTCGAGCATGATCTGCCCTCGCCCTTCCTGACGACCGCGCTCAGCGTGGTCTTCGAATCGCTGGGCGCACTCGCCGAGGTGAGCGTCGAGCGGCTCGAGGCCGTACCGATGGGCGCCGAGGCGTTTCTCGACGAGGGCGTCCCGGACGGCCGCCACACCTACTCGGTGACCGCCATCGATCGTTATGGAGCCGAGGGCGCGCCGGGCACGGTCGAGGCCGCTGTCGGCGACGTCGATCCTCCGGGACCACCCACCGGCGTCGTCGCGACACCTGTGGTCCGTGACGTGCACCTCACGTGGAGCGCGAATCCGGAGCCAGACGTCACGGGCTACGTCGTTCTCCGGGATGGGGCGCGGATTGGGACGTCGCCGTCGCCTGCCTACGTCGACCCCGGACGTCCCAACGGCACCTACAGCTATACCGTGATCGCGAAGGACACGGCCGGCCACGAGAGCGGCGAGTCGGGTCCGGCCGACGCGACGATCGACGGCCGGCCGGTTCCACCATCGGCGCCAGAGATACTCGAGCCCACAGACGCCGCGCACCCGATCTCCCTCGCTGTGTCTCGGACCGACGTGGCCGGTCGCGCTCCTGCGGGCACGTCGGTGGCGCTGGAGGTCGACGGAGAGCTGCGCGGGACCGCGCCGGCAGCACCGGGGTTCCGTGCCGAGACGCGCTTGATTCTCGAGATCGGAGAAGGCGTCGCGCTGTCGGCGGACGGAAGGTGGGCGGCCTGGAGCGAGGGCGCAGAGTTGGTGGCCCTACGCGACCTCGAAAGCGGTTCCGTTCGGCTGCTTGCCCACGGCGGCTCGGCCGGCGCCGTGCGGCTCGTGTTCTCGCCGGACGCGAGCGTGCTCGCCCTGACCCGCTGGTCGAGTGGCTCGGGATCCGCCGATGAGGTCGTCTTGCTTCGCCTCGGCGACGGATCGACGCGCGCCCTGACCGCCGGCTCGCCCGTCGACTACGTGTGGTCGCCGGACGGTACGAGCCTCGTGGTCTCGCTGCAGGAGAGCGAGGGCGGCAGCCTGCACCGGATCGACGTCGAGACCGGGAGCCGGGTCGAGCTGGCGCGCGGCTCGGGCGTCGACTCGCACCTGCGCTGGTCGCCCGATGTTGCACGGCTCGCCTTCATCCGGTCCTGGTCCGCCACGGCCGCCGAGCTGCGCGTGCTCGAGCTGGACGGGTCGCGCGAGCAGGTTCTCGACGCGCAGCCTTGGCCGGCCGCCCCGCCGAGCTGGTCGCCCGACGGCCGCCGCGTCGCTTGGACCAGTGCCGAAACGCGGCCGCTCCGTGTGCGGGTGCAGGAGCTTGCAGGGAGCGAGCCGCCCTCGGAGGTCAGCGAGGCCGGCTCCGAGATTGTGGACGCCCGCTTCTCGCCGGACGGCGACTGGCTGAGCGTCGTGCGTCTGCTTCGCCCCAGCGACGGGACGACGTTGCGATCGGTAGCCGCAATCCACCAGCGGCTGGGCCTCCGGGTCACCGTCAGCGAGCCACGTCCGGCCGAGGCACCGCCCGACGCACACGAATGGCTCGGCGGGCGTCTCGCGCTCCGCGTCGGCGCGGAGCTCGATCGCTACGCGCCGGAAGCCGGCCGTTTCCTGATCCGTGACGTTCCGCTGGTCCCGGGCGAGAACCGGCTCGTGGCGCGCGCGACCGACGTCGAGACGGGTCAAGGCAGTAGCGACTCCGCGGCCGTGCTCGTCACCGTCGCCGAGCAGGCCTTCCCGGACGTCGGCGTGGTCTCCGAAGGCATCGTCTCCCTGCCTCCCCTGCCGCTCGCGGGGCTTCTCGCGGAGCTTCGCGTGCATGCCTTCAACCGCGGCGATGCCGACGCGGGCGAGACGGAGATTCGTGTGCGCGTGGTCGCTCCGGGCGGAGCGATCGCGCTCGACGCTCTGGCCACAATCCCCGCCGTGGCGTCCGGTCGTGAGACTTCCCTGCTCGTGTCCTGGACGCCCGCGAGCCCCGGCAGCTACCGGGTCCTGGTCGAGGTCGACCCGAACGGACGTGTCTTCGAGACCTCCGAAGCGAACAACACCGCGGAGCGCACCCTCGTCGTCGCCGCCGAAGCGGGCCTGGCCGCCGAGGTCGTCTCCGATCGAGCGAGCTACCCGCCAATGAGCACGGCGTTGGTAACGGTTCAAGTGGCCAACTCGGGCCCTCCGTTCGAAGGCATGGCGCGAACGACGGTCGAGGAGCTCGACGACCGCGAGGTGGCTGTAATCGACGAACGAGAGGTGTCGCTCGAATGGGGAAAGAGCCTCTCCTTCGCCACGAACTGGACGACCGGAACAACACGGGCCGGGCGCTACGCGTTCCGGGTGCGCGTCCGAGCCACGAGCGAGACAGCCCCAGCGGCGACCGCCGAGCGCGGGTTCGACATCGAGCCCGGCCTCACGCTGCTCGCGCGCGTGCGGCCGCAGCCGGTGACCGTCGACGAGGGAGCGCCGGCGCGCTTCGCGCTCAGCGTCGACAACCGGAGCGCCAACGCCCCGCTCGAGGGCGCCACCGCCCGGCTGCGCCTGCAGCTCGAGGGCACGAGCGGCCCGGCCACGTTCGAGACCATTCGGCCGCTCGCCGCTCTGCTGCCCGGCGGCACCTGGGAGGCTCTGGACGTGTGGCCGTCCGCGCGGCCCACGGGCCGCTACGCCGTCCGCTTCGAGGTCGAGAAGGGCGGCGCCGTGCTCGCAGGCGCGTCGGCCGTACTCACCATCACGGCGGCGGTGCCGGTCGTCGCCGGCACGCTGGCGGTCGCCCCGGGCGACGTGCTGGCCGGCCAGAGCGCGGAAGCGCACCTCACGCTCGAGAATCGCGGACGCGCAGGCGTCATGGGATACCCGATCGCTGTCGACGTGGTCGCCGGGCCGGATGCGACGGTCCATGGCTCGGTGCCAGCCAGTATCGACCTCGCGGCCGGCGAGTCCCGCCTGTTGACGATGACGATCGCGACGGGGACGATCGCTCCGGGCCCGTACGTCGTTCGCCTGCGCGGCGGAACGAGCCCGGTCACGCTCGACCGTGCCTCGCTCGTCGTCCACGGCCTGATTGCCCCGCCGAGCCCGCACGCTCCCGCGAACGGCACGCGCGTCCCCACGGCCCACCCGTCGCTCGTCGTCAACAATGCCGCGAGCCCGGAGGGCGCCCTGCTCCGCTACGAGTTCGAGCTCTTCGGCGACGAGGCGCTGACGCAGACGCTGCCAGGCGCCCGGGGCGTGCCGGAGACAGCGTCGCGGACGGCGTGGCCGGTGGCGGCAGGCCTCGCCGAAGACACGCCCTATTGGTGGCGCGCGCGCGCCAGCGACGGCTTCTCGACGAGCGGCTGGAGCCAGGTGGCTTCCTTCACCGTGGATGCGGTGAACCAGCCGCCTACCTCCCCGGTCCCCGATACGCCGGCCCCAGGCGCGCGTGTCGCGTCGCGCCAGCCAGGCCTTACCGTGCGCAACGCCGTCGACCCCGAACGGCAGCCGCTCACGTACGAGTTCCGCCTCGCCACGGACGAAAGCATGACAGGGATCGTGGCGGCGGAGGCCGGCATTGTCGAGGGTCTCGGCCTCACCACCTGGACGGTGACGGCGACGCTCGACGAGGACGCGCTCTACTACTGGAGCGCCCGCGCCCGGACTTTGGGGGACGCGCCCGAGGACTTCTCGCCCTGGAGCGTGCCGGTGGCGTTCCGCGTGGACACGTTCAACGGCTCGCCTTCGGCCCCGCGCCCGCTGCGGCCGGTCGGGGGTCAGGAGGCCGCCACGAACGCTCCGGAGCTCGTGATCGAGAACGCCACCGACCCTGAGGGCGACGCGCTTTCGTACCGATTCGAGATCGACACGCGTCCCGAGCTCAACTCGCCCGCCCACCAGGTCTCGCCGGCGCTCCCAGCGGGAGCCGGCGAGACGGCGTGGGCTCCCCCGCTCCCGCTCGCCGAGAACACGTTCTACCACTGGCGCGCGCACGCGAGCGACGGAAACACCGTGACGCCGTCGGTGCTCGCGAGCTTCTTCGTCGACACCGCGAACGAGGCCCCCGGCGCACCGGTGCCGCTCGATCCTGTCGATGGGCGCAGCGTGGGTTCCGCGACGCCGACGCTGCGCCTGCGCAACGCGGTCGATCCCGAGCAGGACCCGCTCGCCTACGACTTCGAGGTGCGGAGCGCGGACGGCGCGGTCGTGGCGGCGGCTTCCGGGATCCCGGCCGGCCGCGACGAAACGACCTGGACCGTCGAGCCGCCTCTGCCGGAGGACCAGCGGTTCACGTGGTCGGCACGCGCCAGCGACGGCGAGCTCTTCGGTCCGTGGAGCGCTCCGGCCGCCTTCCGCGTGAACGCCGTCATTGAGCCACCGACGGCACCCGTGCCGTTCCTGCCCGCCGACGGCTCGGTCGTCGGGGAGCGCCGTCTCTCGCTTGTGGTGGAGAACGCCACGAGCCCCGACGATCTCTCGCTGACCTACACCTTCGAGCTCGAGGCGGTGGCCGCCGATGGCTTCGTGACACCCGTGGATCGCGCGGAAGGCCTCGCCGAGGGTCCCCAGACGACTTCCTGGACACCCTCGGTCGACCTCGCCGACGGCTCGTACCAGTGGCGCGCGCGCGTGTCCGACCCGCACCAGAACGGGCCGTGGTCGTCCACCTCGCGCTTCTCGGTGCTCGTCGATCCTCCACCCGCTGCCCCGACTGGTCTGCGCGCCGCGGCGGGCGATGCGCGCGTGCGCCTCGAGTGGAACGCTCACCCCGAGCCCGACGTCACCGGCTACCGGGTCCACCGCGCCTTTACCTCAGGCGGACCGTACGCGTTCGTCGCCGCCGTCACAGCCACCTTGCACCTCGACACGGGTGTCACGAACGGCGTGACCTACTACTACGTCGTCACCGCCACCGACGCGCGGGCCGAGAGCGCGCCCTCGAACGAGGCGGCGGCCCGCCCCGAGGCCAAGCAGGCGCTCGTGGCCGAGGTCCGCTACGATCCTTCCGTGATTCGCGGCGAATGCCTGCTGCCGCGCGACGACCACGACGACGACCGCGATGACCGCGGCGATGGTGAGGACCACGGTGACGCCGACGACGAGGACGACGGCGATGACGACGAGGACGACGGCGATGATGATGATGATGATGACGAGGACTGCCCGAAGTGGCTGCTCGCGACGCTCGAGCTGCCCGTGGGCCACGACCCGGCCACGATCGACCTCGCCTCACTGCGGCTCCTCGGCTCGGTGACGGCCGAACCAGGCGACTTCGCCATCGTGGACAGCGATCACGACGGCCTACCCGAGTTGCGCGTCCGCTTCCGCTTCGAGGCCGTGGCCCCGCACCTCTCCGTCGGAGCGAACACCGCCACGATCGTGGGCCACGCCGCCGGGACTGAGTTCCTCGGAGCCGCCCGCATCGATGTGCTCCCGCTCGCCGCCGAGCTACGGATCACGCCGCGGACTTTGCAGCGACGCTCCTGCGGCGAGGACGTCCAGGCGCGGATCACGTTCGCGGAGGATGTCAGGGGCTCGCAGGTGGCGATCAGCTCCGTCCGGCTGAACGGAGTCGTCGGCGTCGACCGCGTCGTCGAAGAGGACGGCCGCGTGCTGGTTGTGAAGTTCGAGCGGGCCGCCGTCAGCGGCGTGTTGCAGCCCGGAGCGTCGGTCGAAGTGCGGGTGACGGGAATGCTCGCGGGGTTGCCGTTCGTGGCCGTGGACCACATCCGGGTGATCGAATGAAGCCGATCCGACTCTCGACCTGGAGCGCGGCCGGTGCGCTGGTGCTCGCCGCCGTGCTGGCGCAGGAACAAGCTGCTCGCAGCGCGTTCGCGGACGAGCGCCCGAAAACCTCGAAAGCGGTGCAGGTACCCGCCCAGGGGGGAGAAGGCATCGCTCCGATTCCGGGGGCACCGCCATCGGCCGAGACCTCGCTCGCCGCCCGCCCGGCCGTGGGCGCTGCCCTCCCGTCTGCCGAGGGCGCCCTGCAAGTGGCCCGACAGCCCACCGGCCCCATGTCGCTTCGAGCCCTCTCGCTCGTGGAGGGCGAAGCCACGCTGGAGATCGACGGGGTGCGCGAGGTCGTCCGGCCCGGCTCGCGGCTCGGCGCGCACGCCGTAAAGTCGGTGGTGCCCGGCCGGATCGTGCTCACGCGGAGCTCGGCTACCGGCCCTGACCCGTTGCACGTGCAGGGCGCGGCCCAAACGGCGGGTGTCCCGGGACACGTGGACGGAGCCGGGCCCACGGTGGATGGTGCAGACCGCTGGGAGGGGGCCCCGCTGGTCATCGTCACGTTCGACGCGTCGGGTGAGGGAAAGGCGCGCGTCTTCTGGACGAGCGACCCCGCCGCTCCCGTGCCCGCGGAGGCGAAGCGGCCGTGAGCCTTCGCCTGCGCGCCGTCCTCGCCTGCGCCCTCCTTGCGCCAGCCGCGCGGCCGGTTTCGGCCGACGATGCGCTGCTCGAGCGCGTGGAGCGCGCCCTCGCGGCCGCGCGCGAGCGGGAGGCGCCGCCGGACGTCGCGCAGCTCCTGAACGGCCTCGAGCGACGGGCGCAGCAGCGCCAGGCCGAGTTCGACGCGGCT
>Ga0247727_10002959_pt1 | contig 38243 bp, 36 predicted proteins | sample WisWelCaveWW1625_FD_202498 | JGI IMG/M metagenome (GOLD analysis project Ga0247727, IMG submission 202498) | Biofilm microbial communities from Wishing Well Cave, Virginia, United States - WW16-25 | ecosystem: Environmental > Aquatic > Deep subsurface > Groundwater > Cave microbial mat | place...
GCTTGATATTTGCTTTTGCAGCGGTTTGTTCTTGCGTTCTTCCTTTGCTTCGTTCTTTCATGATGATTCTCACTTGTGCGTCGGTAGCTGTCATCATCCACTCCCTTTTTGGAGCAGTTTACTGGCTGCCTCGCTTGTTTTGGTGAGTATTTCTAATTGTCATCACTGAGTAATTCTAATTGTCGTTAAGCGACCAGCCTTTCCTTGATAATCAGCAACCGCAACCCAACAAAGCGCACACCTGACTGGCGGGATTCTGCGGCATTTTGGGGCTTTTTCTTACGCCCAAGCGAAATCCTGCTCTCAAGCCGAATCCACATCCCGCCCGCCAGCAGGTAACGCAGACCGTTGGGCGGCTTCGAACAATTCCAAACTTGTATTGCGCGGCTGGATTGCTTCATTGACAATTAGAACATCTGTACTACAATCTTGTCTTGTGATCGATTTCATCTCATCATTATAAGAAGGAGAACTATGTCAACCAAAAATCCACCTACACCAAACGGTTACCACACTATTACACCTTATTTGACGGTTCAGGACGCGCACAGGTTTATTGAGTTTCTTGAACTAATCTTTTCAGGTCGCGTAACAGAACGTATTACACTACCTGATGGGAAGATCGCACACGCTGATGTTCAGATTGGCGACGCGACGATCATGCTCAATGATGCAACTGATGACTGGAAGCCAATGCCTTGTGCCATGTATGTGTACGTCAATGACGCGGACGAATGCTACCGACGAGCGCTAAATGCGGGGGCGCAATCGCTCATGGAGCCCGCTGATCAATTTCACGGGGATCGCATGGCGGGGGTACGAGACCAGTTTGGAAACGTATGGTGGATCGTCACACACATCGAGGACGTTGCATCTGACGAACTTCAGAGACGCGCAGATGCATTATTGGGGGAGTAAAGCAGACCCTGACATTACTACCGTTGTTAGTGTAAGCACCCTAGCCGCCCAACAAAGCGTGCAGCGTGCAGCAACTGTGTTTAAAAGCAAGATCAAACCCATCCTTAAAAGGGAAAATCGGACGCTTTCAAGACACAGGTATTGTGCGGAAGGGCTGTTGATCCCGTAGCATCGCATTCAGGATGGTCAGCATTTTGCGCATACAGGCGGTGATCGCTACCTTCTTCTACTTGCCCCTTTTCACCAATTGTTCATAGTGTGGCTTGATCACCGGGTTGTAGCGGATGGCAGACAGGGCCGACATGTACAACACGCTGCGCACGGCTGGCCGTCCGCCCTTGGTTTTGCGATAGCCGCGCTTTTTGCCGCTGTCCTGGTTGAGCGGTGCCACCCCCACCAACGCCGCAATCTGCTGGCGATCCAATTTGCCCAACTCAGGTAAGTCAGCCAACAAGGTGGCGGCGGTGACTGGGCCAATCGACTTGACGCTGCGCAATAATTTCTCCCGTTCGCCAAAATCCGCATGCTCTTTCATGAACTTGCGCATCTCTTCATCCAATATTTCAATCTGCGCTTCCAGGCAATCGATCACCGTTTGAATGGAACTCCGCATCTCGGCGTAGGCGGTTCGAAAGCGGTTTTTCTCGGCTTTTTGCATATCTCCAAGTTGTCTGCGCCGCCCAATTATGGCTGAAAGACGTCTGCCCGCTTCACTTTTCGCCACAAACAACCTGGGCTGGATGTTTTTGCCATACTCTGCCAGGTTTTGGGCGTCCAACTTGTCCGTCTTGGCCAGCAGGCCGCGCGCTTTGGCATACTGGCGCACGCGCTGCGGGCTGACCAGGGCCACCGGCAAACCGGCCTCAAAGAGACCCATGACCAAGGCTTCTTCGTACCCGCCAGTCGCTTCCACCACGATCAGCTGCGGTTGCAACGCACACATTTTCTTCACCAACGCCGTGATACCTCTTTTCGTATTGTCGGCTTCGCTGGTGGTTTTCTGCCCCAGCACGGCCACATCCAACTTATCTTTGGCGACATCAATGCCAACATACACGCAGTGTTCTGAAGAGATGGTCATTTCGTTCTCCTGTCCATATAATAGAAACTTGCCCGCGCTAGTAAACGGTCTGCGAGACCTTCCAACTGTTCGGGCTCAATTGGCACGGGGCACGGCGACCTGGGCTGCACGACGGCCTCGACTGACCCGTGGACAATCGGTCTGCCGTGTCCCTCTGTATCTTACTAGTGGATGTGTGGGAGTCTGCGCGGTTTACAAGCATTTTTCTGGCCTCGAGTTTTTTCTGCTCCCAGGCATTTCCCAGCCCGCCAAACCGCTGATGCCGAACGGTTAGGCGTCATCAAAAGGAGTGTAATGAGAAAGGTTATTGCACATCTAATTATCACATTGGATGGAGTAGTAAAGTTCGATGTGGTTGCTGATACGATAGTGAAACTGCGCGATACGGAAGAAGTGCTGGCAGATTTCTTCGCGAAGGTGGCGGAGGAGGATGCTATGCTGCTGGGGCGCGTCACCTATCAAGAGTGGGCAGACTATTGGCCGAATTCGACCGTTGAACCATTCGCTAGCCATATCAACCGCGTTCCAAAATATGTGGTCTCCAAAACGCAGGAGGCCGTGTCGTGGGGACCGAGCGGGAATGCAACACTGCTCAAAGGCAACCTGGCCGACGCGATCATGGCCTTGAAGCAGCAGCCGGGCAAGAACATTGGTGTCCATGGCAGCCCCACATTGGTTGAATCCCTCCTGCAAGCAGACCTGCTCGATGAACTGCGTCTTGAAATCTATCCAGTGGTTGCTGGCAGTGGCGCGCGTCTGTTTCATGACGGGCGGGCGATCAAACACCTGCACCTTGTAGATTCAAAGATAACCGAAAACGGGGTGGCGATCTTGACCTACAAGTTGGCGAACAACAGCGAAGACGCCTAACAAACAGTGCAGCGGACCGTTAGCCCATCCCCCTCCCCATCGCCCCCGCCATCTTCCTGATCTCATCGACAAATTCCGGCAACACCCCCAACGGGAGCGCCTGCTCCCCATCAGATAGCGCCAGCCCGGGGTTGGAATGCACCTCCACCAGCAGGCCATCCGCGCCCGCCGCAATCGCGGCACGCGCCGCGGGCAATACCAGATCGGCGCGCCCGGTGGCGTGGGATGGATCGCCCAGCACCGGCCAGGGGGCGTCCAGCTTGGCGAGTGCAATGGCGCTCGTATCCAATGTATTGCGCGTCTCCGTGCCAAACGTGCGGATGCCCCGTTCGCACAGCATGATCTTTTCATTCCCGCGCGTAGCGATATGCTCAGCGGCCAGCAGCCATTCCGTAATCGTTGCCATAAAGCCGCGCTTAAGCATGACGGGTTTATCCTGTTCGCCCGCCGCCCACAATAACGGGAAATGTTGCATATTCCGGCTGCCCAGTTGGATAATGTCGGCGTATTCGGAGACCAGGGGGATATGCTCCACACCCAGCGCTTCCGTGATCACAAGCAGGCCAAATTCATCGGCCACGGCGCGCAGAATCTTCAGCCCTTCCTCGCCCAACCCCTGGAAACTGTGCGGCGAGGTGCGCGGTTTGAACGCCCCGCCCCGCAGGACGCGCCCGCCATTGCGGTACACGGCTTCCGCCGCGGCGCGCGTCTGCTCATAACTCTCCACCGAACACGGCCCAGCCATCAGGACGAGTTCATGCCCGCCGATGATGACATCCGGGGAGAGGAAAATCGGTTTGGTTCTGGATTCGGTTTCAATGGTCAACATCTTGCGCCTCAATTCCAATGGTTTGTTCAAATAATGCCAAGACTGCGTTCCGGCTGACCTTCCCGGACGCCGTCTGCGGCAGTTCATCCGTAAATCGCCAATGCCGCGGGATTTTGTAGCCCGCCAGCCGCTCCCGCAGGAACGTGTTCAGTTCTTCCTCCGGCCCGCCATGTAAGGGCGAAGCATTTGCCGCCAACCTTCTCCGAGAATCGCAGGGATCCTCGGCAAATGCTTCGCCCCAACCGACGACGACCACCGCCCCCACGATCTGCCCCCACTCGGCATCCGCCAGCCCGACCACGCAAGCCTCCCGCACGGCGGGATGCGCCAGCAGCGCGGCTTCCACCTCGGCCGGGTACACGTTCTCGCCACCGGTTACGATCAGGTCCGCGCGGCGTTGCACGACCAACAGATCGCTGTCCTCATCGAGCCAGCCTAGATCACCCGTGGACAGCCAGCCTTCGCCAACCGGCACCTCGCCCAGGTAGCCTGCCATCACAATTGGCCCGCGCACCAGGATTTCGCCAACATGATCGTTTGCATAATTGGCTATACGCAGTTCAACGCCGCCCAACGGTTTGCCCACGCTGCCCGGTTTGCGGCGCACTTCAGCGGGCGTGGCGGTCGCCACCTGGGAACTGGCCTCGGTCAGGCCGTAGGTCAGCGCCACAGGGACGCCGCGCGCCGCACATTCTGCCACCCACCCTGCCGGGGCGGCCGCGCCCCCCAACAATACGGCGCGCACATTGGCCGGGAAATCGCGCGCTTCCAGGACAGCCAGCACACGCCGCAGCATGGTCGGGACGAGCGAAACCAACGTAACACCCGGCAGCGCGCCCGCAACGGCCCCCGCCTCAAAACGTTCGTGCAAAACCACCGTCGTCCCAAACAGGCAACAGCGCAGGACAATAGACAGCCCGCCCACGTGATACAGCGGCAGGCACACCAGCCAGCGGTCATCGGGCCCGCTGCCCAGCCGTTGGGCCGAGGCCAGCGCCGAGTGGTGAAAGTTGCCCCACGTCAGGACAACGCCCTTAGGCTGGCCGGTGGTGCCGCTCGTAAACAGGATGGCGGCGGGATCGGATAGATTAATGGGACGCGCGCCCCAATTGGGATCGCGGCCCCCGGTGAGTGTATCTGAATCCAAAGGGATGGCTCCCACTCTCACCGGGAGCGCGGTAATCCCTGGGGCAGTACCGTCCCCGTAGATCAGCCAATCCACCTGCGCCGCGCCCAGTTGGAAAGCGATTTCCGGCGCGGTGAGGCGGGTGTTGAGCGGGAGCAGCACGGTACCCAACCGGGCAAGCGCGTGGATGAGGGCCACATATTCCGGGCGGTTGGGCAGGTACGCAGCCACGCGCTGGCCGGGCATCACCCCGCGCGCCGCCAGCCGCCCACACAGTTGGGAGACGCAGGCATCGAGTTCCGCGTATGTCCACACATACCGCTCAAAAATGAGGGCAGGGTGGGAAGGGGAACTGCCGGAGCGTTCGGAAAGCCAGTCGTTCATATCAGTGTGTCCAGTGTGGGCTTTACAGGATCGCCGGGAGGGAACCCGGGGATGGTCTCGAGTGCGCCTGCGGGTGATCGCCTGGCTTTGAAAAGAAATTCCCATATTTCAGCCAGGACAACTCGCAGCCCGGCCGCAAAGTATGCGCGCATGATTTGGCGATAGCGCGCATCCTGAAATGTGAGCATCCGCCAGACGGCTTTCGGGCGGAGATGGAAGAGGGCTTCGGTGAGTTTGACGCCCACGAACAATTTCGCCGGGGAAATTTTGGGCGTATCAATGACCTGGTTGCGATAGGTGAAATAGGCCTGATCCGGCTGGACGATTTGGCAGGGCCGGGTTTGCCGCCCAACTGGTGTCCAGAAATGAGGGGTAATGTAGACCGCGTTGAGAATGTCGGCATCCAATTCGAGAACCCTCCGAAAAGTCCGCCAAACGGTAGCGGAGGTTTCGTCTTCCAGCCCATAGATGATGTTGACAAGACTGACGATGCCATGCCGGCGCAGGAGCCGAACAGCCTGTTTGCTGATCTCGAAGGGATTGTTCTTCCCAACCATTTCAACCGTCGGATCATCCAGCGATTCCACACCCATGACAATATTATCCACCCCGGCCTTTTTGTAGAGCCAGAGCAGGTCGGCATCCCGTACAACGTCTGCCGCAGTCATATTCAGGTTGAGCGACAGGTTTAGATTTTTTGCGGCAATGGCTTTCAGTGTTTCATGCGCGGGTTCAGGGTTGGCGGCGAAATTTTCGTCGGCGAACCAGACAATCCGCACCCCATACTTGCGGGACAAGATGTCCAGTTCACCGGCAACATTTTCCGGGGAACGGTGCCGCCAGCGCCGCCAGAAGCTCCACTGGCCGCAGTAGGTGCATTTGAGGGTGCATCCCCGGCTGAACTGCATCCCCGCCGCGCGGCCAAAGCCAAACAAGCGATAGGCATCCCAATCGATCAGCTCCCAGCCGGGGCGATACTGATCGAGATCCTCGATTGGCGGACGGACCGGGTTTGAAAGGATCGTTGACCCATCCCGCCAGCTAATCCCAAGAACCGCCGCCAGGGACTTCCCAGCCTCAAATGCGGCCAGCAGGTCAAGGATCGCCGCTTCCCCTTCCCCATGGACGATCACATCAATGGCAGGATTTTCCTGCATTACACTGCGCGCCGCATAGGATGGGAATACCCCGCCATAAACCAGCAAGGTGTTTGGAAAGGCGTGTTTGACGTGTGCTACTGTCCGCATCGCAACCGGATGCGCGGCAGTGGAGGCGGTGTGGCTCACCAGGATGCAATCGGGTGGATTCTGGTGCAATTCTGCCACCAACTGTTCATCCCCCCAACCCAGTACATCATTGTCAACCAGCCGGACGTGATGACTGGCATCCATCAATGGGCCGCCCAAAAAGACAAGCCCCAAGGGGATTTGATACCCAAGCCCAAATTGGTTGGCAATAAACCTTCGCCGGGGGGTCAGGAGCACAATGTTGAGTGACATTTTTTCGCCCTGTTACGGTCTCCACGGCTGGCCGCGGTAGCCGACCTCGCGGCGCTGGTTGAAGGCGTCGCGGCCTTCCTTGCCCTCGTCGGTCATGTAGAAAAGCATGGTGGAGTCGCCAGCGAAGACCTGCATGCCGGTCTGCCCGTCCATATCGGCGTTCATGGCGGCTTTGAGGAAGCGGATGGCGATGGGGCTTTTGCCGAGGATTTCCTGCGCCCAGGCGACGCCTTCGGTTTCGAGATCCGCGAGGGGGACGACTTTGTTGATCAGGCCCATGTCGAGGGCTTCCTGCGCGTTGTACTGGCGGCAGAGATACCAGATTTCGCGCGCCTTCTTCTGCCCGACAATGCGGGCCAGCGTGGACGAGCCATACCCGGCATCGAAACTGCCCACAATCGGCCCGGTTTGCCCAAAAACGGCGTTTTCACTGGCGAGGGAGAGGTCGCAGATCACGTGGAGGACATGCCCGCCCCCGATGGCATACCCGTTGACGAGGGCGATCACCACTTTCGGCATGGTGCGGATAATGCGCTGAAGCTCCAGCACATTGAGGCGGGTTTTGCCGGTTTTATCGGTATAGCCCGCGTGGCCGCGGATACTCTGATCGCCGCCCGCGCAGAAGGCGTGGATGCCGTCCTTGGGGGAAGGCCCGTTCCCGGTCAGGAGGATGACGCCAATCGTGTCATCCATCCACACGTCTTTGAGGGCCTCGATCATCTCGTCAATGGTCGTGGGGCGGAAAGCGTTGCGCTTTTCGGGCCGGTTGAAGGCGATGCGCGCCATGCCGTCCGCTTTGTGAAAGGTGATGTCTTCAAAGGTTTTGACTTCCTGCCAGTCCGCGCCGGAAGTGGAAATGAGGTCGTTCATCAGTTGCTCCGTCAATCAATTTTTTATCGCAAAGGGCGCAAAGGAATTGCTCCGCAATTACCGCAAAGTTTTTTTGGTTTTTTCTTTTTGTCCTTCCTTTCATTTTGTCTTTGCGTCCTTTGCGATTAATGTTTTTATCTTCATCCGCACGGCCTCATGCGCCGCCGAATCCGTCCGCACTTCAATCACGTGCGGTATGTCATGCCCGATGGCGTTTGCGAGGGCCGCCCGCAATTCCGCGCCGCCTGCGGTCCGCACAAACGCCGCGCCAAACATCCGCACGGCGGGTTCAAAATCCAGGCCATGCGGCGTGAGGAACAAATCGGTAAATTCCGGTTCGTGCTCGGCGACGGGCAGCCGCCGGAAAATCCCACCGCCGTCGTTGTGGATCAGGACAATCGTCGCCCGCACCCCGCAACGGCGCACGGCCAGCAGGCCGTTCAGGTCGTGGTAGAAAGCCACGTCGCCGATCACGAGCACGAGTGGCTGGTCCGATGCGGCGGCCACACCCAGCGCGGTAGAAATCGTCCCATCAATCCCGCTCACGCCGCGGTTGCAAAACACCGCCACCCGCTTCGCCATCGGGCGCACAAATTCATCCAGATGGCGCACGGGATTGGAATTTGCGACAAACAGGATACCGCCATCCGGGATCGACTCAACCACATCGGCGAGCGCCAGCCCCTCAAAGAAACCCGCCCCCGTGACCTGATCCACCGCCCGCCAATATCTTTCCTCGAATTCCCGGAGGGCCGCGATCCATTCAGGGTCAGCCACCCCCTCGGGGGCGCGTTCCCCCAAATCCCGGCAAAACGCGGCGGGATCGGCATAGATCAATTCCGAAAGTGTATGGACATCATCATGCCAAGTGCCGTGCGCCTGAACCGAAATGCGCCGCGTTTCCAGCGGCAGGTTCTCCAGGAAGGAGAGGACGGCCTGTGAAGCAGGCACCGCGCCAAATTGGAGGATCAGATCAGGCGTCGGGACCTCTGAGGCCTTGAAGACCTCGGAGGTCTGCGGATTCAAGATAAGCACCCGCGCCGCCCACGGGCCAAACCGTACCCCGGAGAGCGCGTCAGCGATAATGGGATAGCCCGTTTTCGCTGCCAGGTCTGCGATGGCTGCGGGGAAATCCCCGGCGGGGCAGCGCGGCCCGCAAAGGATGAGACCGCGGGAAGGGAAATCCAAATGCGGAGCGGAGGAGAAAAGGGGAAAAGGGGCGATGCTCGTAAAAGGCAGGCCATCCGGGCGAGCGGCAAGGTCAAAGGGGACGGGATCACCTGCCGGTTCGAGGGGTTTGCGGAAGGGGAAATTGAGGTGGACGGGACCGGGAATCACGCCCATCGCGGCGGCCACGGCGCGGTCGGCCAGGGTGCGCAGGGCACGGAGCATTTTGGGGGCGGGGTCAATTTCAGGGAGCGGGACCTCCCGAAAATCCCGGACATATCCCCCGTATAGTTTCACCTGATCCATCGTCTGATTCGCACCAGTACCGCGCAGTTCGGGCGGGCGGTCAGCGGTCAGGACGAGCAGGGGGACGTGCGCTTCGCTGGCCTCGATGATGGCCGGGAAAAAATTGGCCGCGGCTGTGCCTGAGGTGCAGAGCAGGGCCGCAGGCATGCCCGAGGCCTGTGCCAATCCCAGCGCAAAAAACGCTGCACCGCGCTCATCGAGCAGGGAGTACACGCGAAATTGCGGGTGCGCGGCAAACGCCAGCGTCAGCGGGGTGGAGCGCGAACCGGGGGCGATGACCGCAGCGCGCACCCCGGCGCGGGCCAGCTCATCCACAAAGGTATGCGCCCAAATGGTGGCAGGATTGGCGTTCACAGGATGGCCTCCAGCATCGGGCGGAATTTGAGCCGCGTCTCGCGCCACTCATGCTCCGGGTCAGAGTCAGCCACGATGCCCGCCCCGGCATACAGACGGGTGGTGCGGCCATCGGTGACGGCCGAGCGCAGGGCCACCGCAAACTCACCATTCCCCCGGAAATCCAGCCAACCCACCGGGGAGGCATACCAGCCGCGGGAAACGGTTTCCCCGGCCTCGATAAAATCGAGCGCACCCGCGCGCGGGATACCGCCCACCGCCGGGGTCGGGTGCAGGGCGGCGACCATTTCCAGAAGGTCGGTTTCATCACAAATTTCGCCCGTGAAGGGGGTTTGCAGATGCTGGATGTTGGAAAGTTTCAGCAGGCGAGTCGCGTGTTTTTCATATGTGCGCACCAGCCCGGCCAGCGTCATCTCAATTGCGCGTACGACAAATTCATGCTCGCGGCGGTCTTTTGCAGAGTCCAGGAGGTCCTGCCCCAAAGACTCGTCTTCCTCCAGAGTCGCGCCGCGCCGAGCCGAGCCTGCCAGCGCCATCGTGGAAAAGCAGCGCCCCGCGCGCCGGGCGAGCAATTCCGGCGTCGCACCAAAAAATGCCCGGCCAGCTTCCGGCTCAAAAAGGAAGCGGTAACAATCGGGGTAGCGCGCGGCGAGACGGGAGACGACGGCCAGCGGGTTGAGCGCGGCGCGAATTTCCACGGCGCGGGCCAGCACCACTTTGCCAAGTTCGCCAGAGGCGATTTCCGCCGTCGCTGCGTCCACCAGGCCGGCCCACGCTGCTGCAGACATCAACTCGTCGGGGACGGCATGGGCGGGGTGGCCGTTGGGGGGCGGGACATCATAGGGGGCGGGCAGCTCCCAGAGGGCGTCCTGCGCGGCGAAGGGATCGGCGTCAACGGCGCACACGGTCAGCCAGGATTGGCCCGCAGATCGGGTGAGCAGGTATTTCGGGAGAATGAAACACGCCTCCCCAAAGGGCTGCCACAAGCCTTCGGGATCACGTCCCCCGGTGAAGGAGAACCCGCCAAACCAAAGCGGGGAGGGCAAACCTTCATGGGGGGCTGTTTCCCCGGAGGGCCGTATCCGTCCCGATAATTTTTGCATTTCGGCGCGGATGTCTTCAAACCGCCCCGGCCCCGCGGCCCGTAAAATCACCGCGGCCCCAAAACCGGCGAGCGCCACCGGGGAGTGATCGGATTCCCAAAAAAAGCGCGGCTGCCCGGTCGAACGGCGCAGGAATAACAGCGGGTTCGGCTGGGGCCAGGGGATCGTATGCACCTGTAAAACGGGGTCAGAGGCGGTCTCAGGAGCCGGCATCGAGTTCCCGGATGCGCTCCTCGGACACGCCGATGGAGCGCAGTAACATGGTGCGCAGGACGGGCTGGATTTGCTCGGGGTCCGGCTCCCCGGTGTGGACCCAGCGGATGACGACCTCGTTGATGGCGCCGATCCAGGCATAGGCGGCGATGCGGGTATCGAGAGCGGGAATGTCGCCATCGGCCACCGCTTTCTCCAGGTATTGCTGGATGACGGCGGCGAAGCGGTCGAGGATTTGGAGGCGTTTTTCTTCAAAGGCGGAGCCGAGGCCGACCGCTTGGACGAGGAATATTTTGGCAAGGGAGCGATATTTGGCAAAGGTTTCCAGCCCGACCCGCAGGGCTGCGTCCACGCCCAGCACGCCGTCGCCCTTCTCGGTGATCGTGCTCACCAGTTTTTGCTGGAGCAGGGAGGCAAACTCATCCACGAGGGCGAGAAAAATTTGCTCCTTGCTGGGGAAGTGAAAATACACGGCCCCCTTGGAGGTGCGGGATTCTTCCACAATCTCATCCACGCGGGTATCGTGGTACCCCTTGCGGGAGAACACGCTGACGGCGGCTTCGAGGATGCGCTCGCGGGTGCGGCGCTCTGGGGAATCGGCGGGGGTGGTGCTGGATATGAAGGACATGGCTGGCTCCAGGACGCGCAATCTTACAGGGCATTTACACCAACAGACTGGCTGGTCTGCGCATGTGAATTATCGCACAAAACGAGCCGCGGGTCAATTCCCCCATTGGCGGGAGCATGTTATACTCGCCAACGATGCCTGTTTATCCCCCGCAAGATATCGTTCGTGCCGGAACTTTCACCGGAGAGGGGGGTTATGTTAAACGGTAATTCCAATGGCCATAAGGAGATGTCCGACCAGGAAATCCTGGCACTGACTTCCCAGGGCAGTCAGGACGCCTATGGCCTGCTTTACCAGCGATATGTGGGCCGGATTTACAACTACGTTTATTACCGCACCGGAAACCATCATGACGCGGAGGATTTGACCGCCCGGGTGTTTATGCGGGCGATGCGGCACATTCAAAATTATCAGGATCGCGGTGTCCCCTTCTCCGCCTGGCTGTACCGAATTGCGCACAACCTGGTGGCCAACTGGCACCGGGACAACTCCCGGAAACAGGAAATCCCGCTGGATGACATCCCCTACCACCCCAGCGAGCGGCAGCTGCCGGAAACCTCGCTAATGCGGACGGAAGAGCAAGACTCCCTGCTGGCCGTCATCCGACAGCTCCCCGCCGAACGGCAGCAACTGTTGATCCTAAAGTTTGTCGAACATTACTCCAATGCAGAAATCGGCCGAATGATGGGCCGGACAGAAGGCGCAATTAAAAGTTTGTACCATCGGACATTGATTTCGTTGCGAGCCAGGATGGAAGGGGATGAAATCTCCGTCTTCAGTAATCATGAAAATTAATGGCAGGCATAAAATGAAATTTGTAATCCCCAAACAACTCAAGAACCCATCCCAATTCCGCCCTCTGGAACATCAGTTGGCGGGCGCATTGACGCCCGTGACCCCTCGCGCCGGTTTTGCGGCTGAACTTCAGGCCAAACTGAGCCGTGCCGCGCATGCCCCGACCATCGGCGTCCGGCCCGCCCCAACATTCGACAAATCCCTGGTAACCAGCGTGGCCGCCATTGCCACCGGACTGTTGCTCATGGTGAGTGGATTTCGGGCTGTGGTCAGCGTAGCTGGCGTGATCGTCCTCCTGTTGCAATTCAACCGCGAAAGAAAATCCTCCTCAACCCTCCAACGGCCGCTGTCACAATAAACCAAAACGCCCCGATGTTTCCGGGGCGTTTTTGATTCACGGGCAATCGGGGAACAAAGTCCGGGCCAGCCAAGCCACCTCTGCGATCAGGTCTACATCCTCCGGGAGCACGTGCTCAGGCGTAATCCTAAGCAAAAAGTGCGACGCCACACCTCGCACCTCCTCGCTTTCACTGCGCGCCTCCTGCAAATACTGGAGGTAATTAAGCACGCTTTTGCCGGGCAGCGCGGCCCCACGGCGCGCCGCATACGCCCGGACAACGATCCCTGCGGCGCGGCGGGCGCACACGCGCGCCATCCCCTCATTGCCAGCGCCGCGCGCCTGCCCACCGTGTTCAACTTCACGGTCAAACATTTCCTTCCAATCACAAGGATTCTGCATGGGGGAATTTTACCCCGCGCGCCCCGAAGCGCATCCCCGCCATTATAATCACGCCACCCCATGCCATTTACACACATCCTCTACGACCTCGACGCCACCCTCTACGCGTCCGACAACCCGCTCTGGGCTAATATCAGCTACCGCATCGGCGACTACCTGCGCACCTTCCTCCAGCTCTCCGAAGCCGAGGCCGCCCCGCTTCAACGGCACTACTATCACACCTACGGCACCACCCTGCGCGGCCTCCAGGCTAATCACCAGATAGATGCCCGCCAATATCTTGATTACGTCCACGACCTCCCCGTGCGTGACTATGTCCAGCCTGACCCGGCCCTGCGCCAGGCCCTCCTTCACCTCCAATTGCCCAAATGGATTTTTACCAACTCCGATCAGGCGCACACCCAGCGCGTTCTGGATGCCCTCGGCATTGCCGATTGCTTTGACGGCCTGATCAGCATCGAGGCCCTCAACTGGGAATGTAAACCCAACCGCGGCGCTTACGAAACAGCCCTGGCCTTCACGGGGGAAACTGACCCCCGGAAAATCATCTTCCTTGATGATTCCCCGCGCAACCTCCAGGGGGCGCGCGATTTTGGGTTTTACACCATCCTCGTGGGTGCCACTGACCCCCACCCCGCCGCCCGCCTGAGCATCCTCCGCCCCCACGATTTGGCCGCCGCCCTCCCGGAGATTCAATCATGGAACTAAAACCGATCTTCGCCCTGCTGGTTGTGCTTGGCCTTGTCATCGGCGTCAACCTCGTCGCCCTCCTTCGGTTTCGGGCTGGCCGGGGTGAGCAAAATGGCATCATCCAATTTATCCGGCTCGGGCAAAAAGCCGCAGGCCGCGCCCGCAATCCCTGGGAGCAGGAAGACCAGGCTCTCAAAGAACTTTCACAGATGGTGGGGGAACTCAAGCACCCCGAGCCTGACCAAGGGGAGTTGCCCCGGTAACTGCCGGGTTGTTAGACTGCTCTCATCAAAATATGATATTTTTCCAACGGCGCACACGCTACCCCCGCGCCACACCAGCGTACAAAATACCATCCCTCCTGGAGACACCATGAAAACCGCATCCTGCAACCGCCTAATTCAATTTGCCCTGTTCTTCCTTCTGCTGGCTATCCTCGCGTGCAGTTCAACGCCCGGCACGGACACCCCCGTGCTGGCCACCGGCACGCCCGCCGCTGAGGTCATCGCACCCACAGAAATTAGCGCGGACCCCACCGAGGGATCCGACACATCCGAGGAAGCCACACCGGACACCAGCGGTACCTCCGACCAGCCCGCCCCCTCCGGCTCGTTGGACACCACTTTCGAGGCCTTCTGGGAATCATGGGAGATCCTGCACCGATATTTCGTTGACCAGCCGTTGGATGATACGGCACTCGTGCAGGGTGCCATCGCTGGTATTGAAGCGTTAGGTGCCACCGGCGATCAGACGATCAGCGAGAGTACCGCCCGGACATTTTCCATAGCCGCGGCCACCCCTTCTGAGGCTGAGGAAACCTTCCTGCCGTTCTGGCAAGCTTTTGCGGCGGCCTCCATTGAATCAGAGGTGACCCGGATGCGCGCAGCCCTCAATGGGCTGATCAACACCCTCGGGGATCAGCACACGGCCTACATGGACCCCGATCAATTTACACAGGCCTCCATCCCATTGGACGGCACGTATGAGGGCATCGGGGCCTGGGTCGATCCCGATGGCGAATACCTGACCATTGTCAGCCCCATGCCCGATTCACCAGCAGAGAAGGCCGGCCTCCAACCCGGCGACCAGGTCATCAAAGTGGATGGCGAAGACATGACCGGGATTGACGGCAACCTGGTGATTCGTAGTGTCCTCGGCCCGGCGGGTACGGATGTGACCCTGACCATCCGCCGCGAGGGGGTGGAAGATTTCGATGTCACCATCACCCGCGGGAAAATCGTGATCCCCAGCGTCACGGGGACGATCCTCCCGGAGAGCAACCTGGCCTACGTGCAGCTCTTTTCCTTTGGCGAAACGACCGGCGATGAGTTGCATGAAATCCTGGTGGACCTGCTGGCCCAAAACCCGGATGGGCTGATCCTTGACCTGCGTGGGAACGGGGGCGGCTATCTGGACACCGCCATCCAGATCGCTTCCGAGTTTATTGACGAAGGGGTGATCATGTATGAGGACTACGGCGACGGCACGCGGGACACCTATGATTCTTCAGGAGACGGGATCGCCACGGACATCCCGTTAGTCGTGCTCGTGGATGGCGGCTCCGCGTCGGCGTCCGAGATATTGGCGGGTGCGATCCAGGATCACGGGCGCGGCCAGATCGTAGGGATGACCACTTTCGGGAAGGGTTCGGTTCAAAACTGGCTGCCCCTCTCAGATAACGGAGCAATCCGCGTCACCATCGCCCGCTGGTATACCCCCAATGACCGCCTGATCCATGAAATTGGCCTGAACCCGGATGTCATCGTGGAATTTGTGGATGAAGACCCGGCGGATGGCACAGATTCCCAATTGGACAAGGCCATTGAATTGTTGACCCAGCCCCAATAAGGCCGGGCCTGAGGAGGCAAAATGTTTTACTACGATCCTGCATATTTCATATATATGCTCCCGGCTTTCATCCTGATGATGATTGCGCAGGGGTATGTGAGTTCGGCTTACCGGAAGTGGAGCCGGGTGAGGGTGCGCTCCAACTTTACCGGGGCGGAAGCGGCCCAACGGCTGATGCAGTTTGGCAACCTTTACGGCGTCCAGATCCAGGCAACAACTGGCAAATTGAGCGATCATTATGACCCGCGCAAGAAGACGCTGCGGCTGTCACAGGGCGTTTACGCGGGCAATTCGGTTGCTGCGCTGGCCATCGCCGCCCACGAACTGGGACATGCCGTTCAGGACAAAGAGGGCTATTTCCCGCTTCGTTTTCGGACGATGCTCGTGCCAGCGGTCAATATCGGCTCGTATCTGGGCTGGATTTTTATCATCCTGGGACTGTTGTTGGGTTCGACAACGCTGGCCTGGCTGGGCGTGATCATTTTTGGCGGCGGGGCTGTGTTTGCCCTGGCGACCCTGCCGGTTGAGTTCAACGCCTCGGCGCGGGCAAAAGTGATGCTGCGCCACTCCGGGCTGATCCAGACTGCTGAGGAGGAGCGCGGTGTCAATGCCGTGCTGAACGCGGCGGCGCTGACGTATGTGGCCGCGCTCGTGACCGCCGCGCTTCAACTGCTGTATTATGCCAGCCTGGTGACTCGCAGACGCTAGGCCAATTGCAAAAGGTGACAGTCACCTGCAAATTTCTACGATGTGTTGCCATGTACAGGTGACTGTCACCTGTACATGATTGGCGGTCAACCGCTTGTGAAAATTCATTCAAAGGGTTACATTTTCGGGTTGCCGCGGTATAATCCCCCGGCACTTAAGCCAGAGCGTAATCTGTATTTCAAGAGGAAATAAATGAGCACAAAGAGAACGTACCAGCCCAAAATCAGGCGCCGCATGCGTGTCCACGGCTTTCGCAGCCGCATGGCCACCAAAGGTGGGCGCGATACCATCAAAAGGCGGCGCGTGAAGGGCCGGAAAAACCTGACCGTTTCGATGAATAATCACGTCAAGAGGATCAACTGGAACAGCAAGTAGGCCCCATTCTGCCCTTTTTGCGGATGGCGCAGGCACATGGCAGGTGAATCGCAGATTTCGACTTGGCAAACGGACGGATTTCGAGCGGGTGCGGCGTTCAGGTAAATCATATGCCCACCCGCTTATTGTGTTGATCGCCCTGGCAAACGAACTCGGGCAAACCCGTTTTGGTATCTCCGCCGGGCGTTCCGTGGGAGGGGCCGTCCAGCGCAATCGGACAAAACGCAGGATCAGGGGGGTTTTGACCCCCATTGCCGTGGACGTTCATTCGGGATGGGATCTCGTTTTTCTGGCACGCAAAGGGCTCGAAAACTCCACCCACCATGAACTGGACCAGGCGATCAAGAAATTGCTTGCCAGAGCCAGGTTGTATCCATAGCATGTCCAGCGAAACTTCCCTGCCAGAACATGAACACACCCACCGGGACCCTCCACTCCGCGAGCTCCCGGTCACTTTCTGGAACCTCCTCCGCTTCCCCCTGCTGGGGCTGATCCGCCTTTACCAAATGACCTTTTCCAAAGCCATCCCGGCGGATACCTGCCGCTTCCACCCGACCTGCTCACACTATGGCTACCAGGCGATCTACCGTTTTGGCGTCATCAAAGGCGGCTGGCTGGCAACCTGGCGGGTATTGCGCTGCAACCCGTTTAATCCCGGGGGCTTTGACCCTGTTCCGGAAAAATAACCCTATGAAGAAAACCCTTCCTGTAATCATAATTATGCTCGTTCTGGCAGCCCTTTTATCGGCCTGCTCCGGCGGCAGCAACCGGCTCGCGGCAACCAGCTGGCCTGGCGTGAGCGTCTCAGAAGACGCGATTTTCGTGGCGTTTGGCAACCGCGTCTACGCCCTCGACCCGGTGACCGGGATCGAACGATGGAAATTCCCGAATGAACCTGGCAAGACCCAGAGTTTTTTCTCAGCCCCGATCCTCGTGGAAGACGACAGCCAGTTGATCATCGGCGGCTATGACAATATTCTCTACAGTGTTGATCCGGCCACCGGGAACCAAAACACATGGTCATTTGCCGGGGCCACCAACCGCTACATCGGCGACCCGCTAACGACGGCCAGGGCCATCTTTGCCCCATCGGCGGACGGCAACTTGTACGCCCTCGATACCAATGGGCAATCCCTGTGGGCTGCACCTTTCCACTCCGATGATCCCTTCTGGAGCCAGCCCGTTCTGAGTGGCGACATGCTGTATCAAGCGGGGCTGGATCACAGCCTCTACGCCATCAACGCAACCACCGGCGCTGAACGCTGGGCCACCGATTTGGGCGCGCCCATCGCCAGTTCACCCGCCCTCGCCGATGGCATACTGTACGCCGGCACCTTTGGCAGTGAAGTCGTCGCCCTTGATGCAGACACCGGCGAAGTGCTTTGGCGGACGGCGACAGATGATTGGGTCTGGGGCGGCCCGGTTGTCAGCGCAGGCATCGTTTACATCGGGGATATCAACGGCACCCTTTATGCCCTCGACGCCGACGGCGGTGACGAACGTTGGCGGTTTAAATCAGACGGCGGCATATACAGCGCTCCGCTGGTCATCGACGGCGTCATCTTTTTCGGAACAGACACCGGGCATTTTTATGCAATCGGAGCAGACAACTCAGTCGCCTGGACCTTTGCGTTTACAGGAAGGATCTTCACCACACCGGATTTGAGCGGTGAACTCCTGATCATCGCCACCATTGAAGGCGACCGGCTGCTGACCGCACTCGATCTCGAAGGTTCCCCCCGGTGGACGTATACCCCCGCCGATCAAAGCACGCCAACCCCAACGGACTAATCTATGTGGAATACCATCATCGTTGACCCCATGACGAATGCCCTCCTGCTGATCTACAGCCTGGTTGGGCAAAATTTTGGCCTCGCCATCATCCTCTTCACCGTCATCGTTCGCCTGCTCACCTACCCGCTCACCGCGTCGCAGATGAAAAGCACCGCGGCCATGCAGGAATTTCAGAAATCCGAAAAGTGGCTGAGCCTTCAGAAGAAATACAAGGATGACCGCGAGAAATTGAGCCAGGAGCAGATGAAGCTGTACCAGGAAATGGGCATCAACCCTCTGGGGTCCTGTCTCCCCACGCTGATCCAATTCCCGATCATCATCGGCCTATACCAGGCCGTCATCTCCGCCATGGCCTCCACACCGCTGCAACTCATCGCCTTCACCGGTCGCATCTACGACTTCTTCCCAAACCTGGCGGGCATCCTCCCCATGCACAGCAGCTTCCTCTGGATGGACCTCAGCCAGCCCGAAAGACTCTTCATCCCCGGCATCCCCTGGGGCATTCCCACCCTCGCCATCCTCGTCGTCATCACCTCCTTTTTGCAGACCAAATTGATGACCCCCATGAGCACCGGGGACGCCCAGGGCCAGGCTGCCACCCGAATTATGGGCGTCTATATGCCGCTCCTGATCGGCTGGCTGGCCTACTCCTTCCCCGCCGGCCTCGCCGTCTACTTTGTCGCTGGCAACGTCGTCGGCATCGCCCAATACGCCCTCATGGGCAAACTAGACTGGAAAAACGTCTTCAAATCCAGCAAGCGGGTCACGAACTCGCCTTCAATTACGGTAAAATCCAATACGGTACCCACTGGCAAAAAGAATGGGAGCTCCAAATAACATTCAAACCGCCGAACAAGGGAAATGATGATGACAGACCATAAAGACAAGGTTTTCAGCGGTCAATCCGTGGAAGAAGCCATTGATATTGGCCTCGCCGAGATTGGCCTCAGCCGCGCCGAGGTGGATGTACAAGTCCTGGAAGAAGGCAGCAAAGGCCTTTTCGGGCTGGGCATGAAGGAAGCGCGCGTCAAGCTCATGAAGAAAGCCGCCACTATGATTGCCCCGGCAATGGCGGGACCCACGGGGGACGCCCCCCCGCTGCCTGCTGCACGTGACGCCGTACCCGAAACCCACCCTGCCGACCATGAAGAAACCGCCCGCGTCGCGCGGGAAATCGTTGAAGAGTTGCTCTCCAAGATGCACGTGGACGCCAGCATTTCCGTCGCCCTCGTGGCCGAGGATGATAATGACCGCCCCACCGTCCAGGTGGATATCCAGGGCGATGACCTCAGCATCCTCATTGGCCGCAAAGCCGAAACGCTCAACGCCCTGCAATATATGGCCCGCCTGATCATCGGCAAGGAAGTCGGCCATGCCGTCAACCTCTCCGTGGACGTACAGGGCTACAAAGACCGCAAGCTGCAAAGCCTGCGCCGCATGGCTCAAACCTTTGCGAAACAGGCCGTGGATACCGGCCGCCGCCAATATCTCGAACCCATGGCGGCCGACGAACGCCGCATCATCCACCTTGAGTTGCGCAACCATCCCGAAGTCTATACGGAAAGCACGGGAGAAGGTGACCGCCGCAAGGTCACGATCAATCCCAAAAATTAGCGAACAGACCGACGCTTGGATCAAAAGGCAGAGAATGGAACACCCTCTGCCTTTTATTTTGCCCAAATCCTCCGTGGATTATTACTACCTCATCGCCCGCCATTTGCCGGGGCCACCGCGCCGCGTTGACCCCGCCGGTTGTGCCTGGCCCGAGGGGAGTTGGCCGAATCAACAGCCAGCGTGTTTGCATGGGTTCTCATGGGAACTCGTAGGAACTTGCAGGGTTTCCCAGCAGTTCCTGCGAGTTCCGTTACCGCACCGATCCTTATTAACTCCTCATTCCTTGACGGTGCAATCCATCCCGCTTAATATTCGCCTCGCTAATTTGTTCTAAAAACCAACCCGCAGCATAAGCCCCTCGTGGGCAACCCGGAGCGCAAAATGGAAGTTGGACTCGTCCGCAAAATTAATATTGACAGCGAGATGCAGCAGGCCTATCTCGATTACGCCATGAGCGTGATCGTCGCCCGCGCCTTGCCGGATGCCCGCGACGGGCTGAAACCCGTTCACCGCCGCATCCTTTTCGCCATGCACGAGCTAAATCTGACGCCCGCGGGCGCACACAAGAAGTCCGCCCGCATCGTCGGCGAAGTGCTGGGCAAATACCACCCCCACGGGGATCAGGCCGTTTACGAGTCCATGGCCCGCATGGCGCAGGATTTCTCCACGCGCTACCTGCTGGTGGATGGGCAGGGCAACTTTGGCAGCATTGACGGCGACCCGCCCGCCGCCATGCGCTACACCGAAGCGCGCATGGCCCGCCCCGCCGTTGATCTGCTCGCCGACATTGAGAAGGATACGGTGGATTTCACCTCCAATTTCGACGACACGCTTTCCGAGCCATCCGTCCTCCCCGCCGCCATCCCCAACTTGCTGATCAACGGAGCCACCGGTATCGCTGTCGGGATGGCAACCAGCATCCCGCCGCACAACCTCGGCGAGGTCATTGACGCCCTCCTCTACATGCTCAACCACTGGGCCAAGCTCGATGATGTCAACGTGGAAGACCTGATGCAATTTGTCAAAGGGCCGGATTTCCCCACGGGCGGCGTCATCATCCAGACCGACGAAGCCGAGGGCGGGCTGAAAACGGCCTATGGTACGGGCCGCGGGCGCATCACCGTCCAGGCGCGCGTCCATATGGAAGAGGCCACCCGCGGCCGCACCCGCCTGATCGTCACCGAACTCCCTTATATGACCAACAAGTCTTCGCTCATCGAGCGCATCGCCGCTCTCGTGCGCGAGGGCCAGATCGATGGCATTTCCGACCTGCGGGATGAATCAGCGCGCGACGAAATGCGCATCCTGATCGAGATCAGCAAGGGCGTCAACGCCGACGAAATCCTGGCCGAGCTGTATCGCCGGACCCTCATGCAAAGCACCTTCAGCATCATCACCCTCGCCCTGGTGGACGGGGAGCCGCGCATGCTCAGCCTTAAGCAATGCCTGCGCGTCTACCTCGAACACCGGCTGGAGGTCGTCCGCCGCCGCAGCGAATATGACCTGCAACGCGCCCTCAGCCGCGCCCACATCCTTGAAGGACTGCGCATCGCCCTCGCCCACCTCGATGAGATCATCACCCTCATCCGCCGCTCGCACACGGTCGAGACCGCCCACGCCAGTCTGTGCAAAAAGTATAAGCTGAGCGATGAGCAGGCCACTGCCATTCTCAACATGCCCTTGCGCCGCCTGGCCTCGCTGGAACGCCAGAAAATCGAAGAAGAGTACAAGGAACTGCAAAGCGAAATCAAACGGCTCCAGGGCTTGCTGAAATCCCCGCAGAAGATGCGCCTGGCCGTGGGTGACGAACTCGAAGGCATCAAAACCAGCTACGCTGACCGCCGCAAGACGCAGATCATCAGCGTCGGCGCACAGGAGAACGCCAAGACCGCCATCCTCACCGCCCGCGATTTTGCGCCGGAGCAGGATGTCTGGGTCAGCGTCATGCCCGATGGCAAGATTTCCCGCACGCTGGAAGACAAGCTCCCGCGCTTGAGCGGTTCCGCCGCGCCGGGCTGGCTACTGCGCGTGAACACCCGCGATACCCTCTACCTCGTCAACGAAAAAGGGGAGGCCGCGGCGATTGGGGTCCATGGCGTCCCCGAGACCGACTCCCCCACTGAGGGGACGCCAATCCCGCAGATTTCCCCGCTCCGAGGGAGCGAAGCCCTGGCCGCTGTGTTCAACCTCCCCGTCAAGGATCAACGGCCCGAGGGCTGGTATGCCCTCACCGTCACGCGCGGCGGTATGGTTAAAAAGACAGACCTGGCCGAACTGCCCGGCCCTTCCGCTCAAAAATTTACGCTCGTCAAAGTCAATGACGGTGACGGGCTGGGCTGGGTGCATATCACCAACGGGAAGAACGAGCTTTTGCTGGCAACCGCACAGGGGATGGCGATTCGCTTTGACGAGGAGGAAGTTCGCCCGATGGGGCTGGTGGCCGCCGGGGTCATGGGGATCAAGCTGGCCGTGGGGGATGCCGTGGTCGGGAGCCTGACATTGCCCAGCCGCCATGAAGTCCTGATCATCCGCGAGGATGGGTACGCCAAACGGATCAAAAACAGCGATTTCCCCAAACAGGGGCGGTACGGGCAGGGCGTCTCTGCCTGGAAACTAGCCGCCGGTGAAAGGGTGGTGGGTATCGCCATCGGCAAAGGGACTGAACGGATCACCCTCCACCTCGCCAAGCTCGCTCCCAAACAGGTGCGGCTGGACGAAGCGCCTTTGCGCGGCCGACCCGGCAGCGGGAAGCACATCCTGGAACTCAAGGCGGGCGACCGCATCGTGAGTCTCTCAGCCCCCGAGGAATATCCCCGCCCCGTGGCCGAGGAGAAGCCTGTAAAGAAGATAGCAAAAAAAGCGGTGGAAGAATAAAATGAAAGAAGCCCTGGCAGGAATAAGCCAGGGCTTCTTGTTTTATTAGTGATGTTTATCGCGCTGAGCGGAGTTTGGACAGCTTTACCGTCCGAACGCAGTCGAAGCGCAACATGCCGCGTTATCTGTCCTTCGACTACGCCCGGCCAAAACAGGCCAGGCTCCGCTCAGGATGAAAACGCTATACCACACTATTTAATCGTAAAGTTCGTGGATTGGAAGCCGATCTTCCCGTCAAAGATGCCGAAGAAATCCGTGCCATCGGTGACGTTGCCTTTGGGAGAGGTGGCGGTCCAGGTAAAGCGGCGGGTACTACCGGAACCGGAAACGCTGGTCAGTTTGAAGATGGCTTGCGGGAGTCGCAGCACGAACAACTCGGCATAGTAACCAATAATCTCGCCTGCACCCTGGACGGTCTTGCCGGCGCTGACGTGGATGGCGTCGGGTTTGTAGAGCTGGATCACCGCATCGGGGCGGCGGGTGTTGAGGGCCTCGAAAAACTGTTCGACGATGTCTTTTAGACCGGGGGGCTGACTGGGTGGGGGCGGAGGAACGGGGGCAGGCGGCGCGGGGGGCTGGGTTCCACTCCAGGAATATTGCGCAATCCCGTCCCAATAACCAAGCGCGCGGGCCGCAGTCCATTCCCAAAAATTGGCGCCGGTCAGCTTTTGCCGCCGAGCCTCGTCCATGAATTCCGTGATCTGGGCGGGGGTGGGTTGCCAGTTGTGCTCGGCGTAGGCCGCGCCAGTGGGGACGATGGGGCGCTGGGGGGTCAGGTTTTTGAACTCGTTGAGCGTGCGCTGGAGCTGGGCGGCGGGGTTGGTGGAACCCTGCCAGTAGACCTGTGGCATGTTGAAGTCGCACTGGGTGAGGAATTGCCGCCAGGGGAGGGTGGGATGGTAGGACGGGTAACGGTAGGAACTGAGGGCGATAACGGTATTGGGGAGGTCCTTGCGGAGCAGGTTCATAAACTGGCCGGCCTGGTTGTGCCGGCCTTTGTATTCAGCTTCGGCGTCAATGACGTAGCCATCCAGCCCAAGCGCTTTGACCCGATCAATGGCGACGCGGGCTTCGGTGGCGGGGTTATCGCCGCGGACGTAGTGCCAGCCCCAGGCGGCGATGCCGCGCTTGCGGAGGGCCAGCACGACGGGCGGGACGAGGTCAATTTTGTTGGTGAAGTCGTAGTTGTATTTGTAGCCGCCGTCGGCAATCTTGATCAGAACGTGTGACAGCCCGGCCTGCGCGGCTACGTCGGCAATGGCGTCGGCGTCGCCCCCTTCGGTTTTTGCGATTTTCCAGAGATAAAATCCTTTTCCTTCAATCATGTTGGCCTCCTGCCTGCGTGCGCCTTGCGCATCGCCACCACTATAGCATATCCGGGCGGGTGCGGGCAAGCGGGCGCGCTCAAAGATAATGTGCAACGCACATGCGAAGTGCGTTGCACCTGGCTGACCACGAGTTTCCGGCCCCTACGCCCCCGCCAGCCCCAAATCCCCGGCAATTCCCCGCATGGCCTCAATCACGTTGCCCACATGTTCCCACAACTCCACGCCAAACTCAGCCGCCGCGGCGGTGATGTCATCGCGGTCAGCTCCGGCTGCAAACTGGCGGTTATTCCACTTCTTGCGGACGGAACTTACTTCCAGATCGTGAATGGATTTGGAGGGGCGCACCAGCACGCAGGCGGTCACCAGTCCGGTAATTTCATCGCAGGCGTGCAGGGCTTTTTCGAGCGGGGTCGTGCGCGGCACGCCGGTATGCTCGGCGTGGCTCAGGATGGCGCGGATGACCACTTCCGGGACGCCGCGCGCCCGCAGAATGGGCGCGCCCTCCTGGGGATGTTGTTCCAGCGTTGGATGTATCTCCCAGTCAAAATCGTGGAGCAACCCCGCCAGCCCCCAGGTATCCACCTCATCCGGGGCCAGCCGGGCGGCATACCCGCGCACGGCGGCTTCCACAGCCAGCATGTGCCGTAGCAACCCCTCGTTCTTAACAAACTCGCGCGCCAGCGCCAGGGCCTCTTCCCGCTTCATATAAATCGCTCCCGAATACTTGAACTCACATAGTCCAGTGTGGCCACCGTGAGCGTAATCAGCCAAACCGCCAGCCCCACATTATCGTACTGGAACAGCCGGATCCACTGGATCAGGATAAAGCCGATCCCGCCACCGCCCACCGCCCCGATGATGGTGGACATGCGCACATTAATGTCCCAGCGATAGATCGTAAACGAGATGCAGGACGGCACAATCTGCGGGATGACAGCATAGACAATCGTTTGCAGCCGGTTCGCCCCAGTAGCCTGGAGCGCTTCAAGCGGGCCGGGTTCAATACTCTCAATCGCCTCTGAATACAGCTTGCCCAGCGAGGCAATCGTGTGCAGGGTCAGCGCGATCGTCCCGGCAAACGGCCCCAGCCCAATCCAAATGGTGCCGATGATGGCCCAGATCAATGGCTCAATCGAGCGCACGATATTCATCAGCGTGCGGGTTGTCGAGTAGATGGTGAGGCCGAGGCTGAATTCTTTCAGGGCATTCCGGTACCCGTACAGGAATCCGGCCAACCCAAAGAGGGCCGCACCCCCGAAGGCATACCGTTGTTCGAGGAAGGAAGGGACGGGACCCGCCAGGGGAATTGATACCACCCCGCGGCTGAACCAGACCCCGAGGAGATACCCCGCCGCGCCAGCCAGCGCCGCCACCTCAAGCGCCGTCAGGCCGCGGGTCACAGCTGGCGGCAGGGTTTTTCCCAACCGGGTGGCCAGGGCGGCCCCGGAATTCCAGCCAAAATACGCGCTTACCAGCAGGAGGGCCAGCCCAAAACCGGCCACCTGGATCGGCGCGGCGGCCAGCCCGCCCAGGCTCACCGAGACCCGCCCGGTTGCCCAAAAGGTCAGTACCAGCGCGAGCGCCAGCCCCACCAGCCCGCCGACGACCCCGGTGAGCGGGGATTTGATCGGGGCCATCAGGTTGCGGGCGGCAAAGAAACTGATCGGGAACGCCGCAATCACGCCAAAAAACGTTGCCATCAGGCCGATCATAATCGTTTCCAGCATCCCGGTCAGCGCGAGTTTGATCGACGGGCTGAGTCTGCCCGTAAAGATCTCCCCACTCTCCTGCCGGATGATGATCGTGTGAATCTGGTCGCCCACGGCGGTGGACGGGATCGCCACTTCGGGGATGTAGAGCGTCGAGACAAATTCGCCGTTTTCGTCGATGGTAATCTCGGTATCCCCCACGCCGCCGCGCGGTTTGAATGCGTTGCCGATCGGGTTCTTCCAGAGCAAGTCCACTTCCGAACCCGGAGGGTATCCGCCCCCCGTGATGGTCAGTTCCGTTCCAAAGATTAGCTTGCCCGCGGCCAGGTCACGCAGGCTGATGTCGCCGCAGGTCGGAGTGACGCTGATCCACGGCACGCCGGGGACAGGTTGATTTACCTCGGGTCCCGTTGCCCCCGGTGGGCACGGGGCTTGTATCCGGGCTGATGATTCAATGGTAACTTGTTCATATTCAAAGGCTGCCCGCCACGGCCAGACAATCCGGCGGAGGATGATCTGCGTGTCGCGATATTCAGCCACGGCTTTCTGTACATCGATTTCGGTCAGGTTCCAACCGAGGACGAAGATGACGAGGCAAACGTAGAGGATGCCCGCTGCAAAGCTGGGACGGGCATCCGGGTGGGCGCCAAGGAGCGCGGCGTCCGCCACGTTCCAGAGCAGGAAGGCGGTCAGCGCCCCTGCTGCAAAAAGGGCCGTGCCCCCGTAAATCTGGTCAAGGTCGGCGGGCGCGCCGGCCGCCGCCAGGAGTTGATCCTGGACGAGGAGGAGGCTGGCAATATAGGCGGCCGCGAGGATGAGGCCCCACAGGGCGGAGGCGGGTTCCCCTTTGGCAAAGCGGGCCACCACGTAACGAAGCGCAGCGAGGAACAGCAGCAGGGCGAGCGCCTGCGCAAATATGACGCCAAAGAGCCGGGCGCTGAGGAGAACGTCGGGGGTGCGGGAGCGTTGGGCCACCGTCCAGGCGGCCAGCGCGGCGAGGCCCAGGAAGCTCAGGAGGATGGCAATCCCACGGATGGGCTGGCGGGCCGAAATCTGCCCGGAGCCGGGGACGACGAAGGACAGCAGGCCATGCACCCAGGAACGGGGAGGCGGGGTGGTCGGGGATCGATCTGTCATACGCGCCCCTCCTGGCCGCCCAGCCGGCGGGCTTCTTCGCCATAAATTTCCTTGAAGCGTTCGTCATTGATTTGCCGAATATCTTCCGAGTCCCCCTCAAATACCACGCGGCCATCCCTTAACCCGATGACCCGGGTGGCATAGCGTTGCACGAGGTCAAGAAAGTGCAGGCTGCACAGGACGGTGATGCCATCTTCCTGGTTAAGGCGTTCCAACGTCCCCAGGATGGAGTGGGCAAGAACGGGGTCGAGGCTGGCAACCGGCTCATCGGCCAGGATCATTTTAGGGTCCTGCATCAGCGCGCGGGCGATGCCCACGCGTTGCTGCTGGCCGCCGCTTAGGGCGTCGGCACGGTGGAGGGCCTTATCCGGGATGCCCACCCGTTCGAGGGCACGGCTGGCCTTGGCGCGGTCTTCCCGGCTGAAACGGTTCACGAGGCTCCAGGCGGGCGGGGTATAGCCGAGCCGGCCCGAAAGCACATTAGTGACAACAGACGAGCGGCGCACGAGGTTGAAATGCTGGAAGATCATCCCGATCTCGCGGCGGATGACACGCAGCCCGGCCTGATCTGCCGCGGTGATGTCCACGCCGTTCCAGAGAATGCGGCCCGAGGTTGGTTCCACCAGCCGGTTGATGCACCGGAGTAAAGTGGATTTCCCTGAGCCGCTGAGGCCAATGATCCCCAGGAATTCGCCAGCCTCCACGGAAAAGCTGACATCCGTGAGGGCTACTGTGCCGTTGGGATATATTTTTGTCAGGTTCTGGACTTCCAGCATCGCAACGGGACCCCATAATCAATCAGGGAAGGCGCGGGCCTTCCCTGATTGATTTGTAGATGGTTGACGGTATTACGGGCCGATCAGGTCTTCGATGGTCATCCCGGCGGCTTCCAACTGCTGGCGGAAGCCATCGTAGAAGTCATCGCCGACCACCTGCATCCCGCTCCAGGAGTAGACGGTATTCAGGATGGCCAGGCCATCCTCGGTGGAGGCCAGGTCGAGGAAGAATGCAACCAGGATGTCCCAGGTTGCCTGATCGACAGACGGCGCAAAGCTGATGTTGTCATTCGGGATCGGGGCGGATTCTTCGATCACGACCACAACGTCACGCACATCCGGGAAGTCGGCTTCCACATTGCCGCGGGCATCCACGAAAGTGGAACCGGCGTCGCAGTCACCGTTATAGATGGCAAGCACGACGGCATCATGCCCGCCGGCGTCCACGATCTCCAGGTCATTTTCCGGGTCGATCCCGGCAGCGCGCATGGCGATACTGGGGATGATCCAGCCGGAGGTGGAGGTCGGGTCAGGGCGGCAGAAGGTCTTGCCGGCCAGGTCGACGATGCTGGTGATGCCGCTATCCTTGTGGGCCAGGATCTGGCCGCTGTAGAAGGCGCTCCCAAAGCGGGTGGAGGCCACGGCTACAGTGGCACATTCACGGGCACTGGCGAGTACGTAGTTGAACGTATTCAGCGCGCCCATGTCGGCTTCGCCGTTGCACATGGCTTCCACAGCCGCGGAGAAGTCGGTGGTGACCAGCGGGATGACGACCAGCCCGGTTTGTTCCAGGATGGCCGCGGCGATGGAGTCAGCCCCAGCGAGGACGGCTTCCGCATCCTGCGAGGGGACGAGCACCCAAACAATCGGGTTCTCTTCGGTACCCAGCGGGGGTTCGCAGTACGCGCCACAGTCAATGTCATCGTAACTCACGTTGAAATCGGGGCCGAACCATTTCTGGTTGATGGCTTCCAGGCTGCCGTCGCCCTTCATCTGGGCCAGGACGGCATTGAAGGGGGCGACCAGGTCGCTGCCCTTCGGGAAGACAAAGCCGAGAGGGTCACTGGAAAGGGAATCCCCAGTCAACTTAAGTGCGTCAGCATTGGCGCCCTGGTAACCCAGGCCGGCCACTTCGTCGATCACGACCGCATCCACATCCCCGGCGATCAACGCCTGGATGACCAGGCCGAAATCGTCAAAGGTGATGACGCGCTCTTCGCCAACCAGCTCAACGGCAGTGTCGAAATTGGTCGTGCCGATCTGCGTGCCAAAAATCAGCGAGGCGTCAGCGGCAAATTCTTCGCCGTTGGTGAAGCGGGTTTCGTCGAGGCGGACGAGGATGCGCTGTTCGGTGGAAACGTAGCCATCCGAGAAATCAACGATTTCGGCGCGCTCTTCCGTAATCGTGATCCCGTCGGCGGCCATATCAAACTGGCCGTCAGCGACGGCGGCGATCATGGTATCCCAGGCAAACTCGATGTAGACTGGTGTGCAGTTCAGGCGGGCGCAGGCTTCGGCAATAAAGTCGTAGTCCCAGCCCTGGGCCTCACCGGTTTCGAGGCTGACATAGTTGAAGGGAAGGTAGGCATTCTCAAGCGCGATGGTAATCTCGCGGCCGGCCAGGTCGGGCAGGGCAACTTCTTCGGCGTCGTGCTCTTCGCCATCATCATGCTCGGCGGTAGGCTCTTCGGTGGCCGCGGCCGGTTCCTCGGTGGCAGCCGGGGTGCAGGCCGACAAGATCAGGATGCCCGCAACCATCAGGCCAATCAGGGTAAATAGCTTTTTCATCTTTTCTCCTCAGAAAATTGTTTTATGGGAATTTCGGTGATTCGGAAAGGTTGGCTGGCTCGGAAAGGGGAAGTTTCACCACCTCCTTTTTTTGATAGCTAATTCTGTATATCGCGAAATTTAAGGCTATGCTCTTTGCTATTTTTTTTGATCCGTTTTCAGCCTGCGCTCCATATATCGCACGGCCGTGGACAGCACCAGGGTCATACTCAGGTACAGGAAGGCAACGGTGTTATACGTTTCCGGGAACAGGAAGGAGGCTGCGGCATATTTTTTGCCCTCCTGAGTGATCTCACCCACCCCGATCGCGGAAACCAGCGAGGTCTCCTTAAGCATGGCAATAAAATCATTGCCAAGGGGCGGCAGGACCCGGCGGAACGCCTGAGGCAGGACGATAAACCGTAACGATTGGAACCAGGTTAACCCGAGGGCGGAGGCGGCCTCCCGCTGGCCCTTCTCGATGGACTGGATCCCGGCTCGGAAAATCTCCGATGAAAAAGCGCCATAGCTGAATGCCAGCGCCGCAATCCCGCGCGGGAGAAACCCGACTTCCTTGGCGTCCAGCAAAACCATCCAGTTTTCAGATTGGAGGATGCCGGCGGTGGCGAGGCTGGCGCCCAAGGCATGCAATCCGTCGAGGATGATTGGGAAAATAACGAATGCCCAATAAAAAATCTGAACAAGGATCGGTACCCCGCGCACAATCTGCACATATAACTGGGCAATGTTCCTAAGCAGGAAATTCTCGGATAGCTGCATCAGGGCGGTGGTGAGCCCCAAAAAGAGGGCGAAGAAATATGAGATCAGTGTGACCTGGATGGTGACCATAACCCCCTCAACCAGGGTCGAGAAAATTTGGGAATACGTCTCGTCCGTGATGAAGTTGTATACCAGGAAGGCCCCGAAAAGCAAAATAATCATCGCCCAATAGGGCAGATCGGCGAGCAGGTACCGCGAGGGGCGATGGTCATGATCACCGGGAGTGTTATGGGCGGTGGACGGAAGATTCATTGACATTACCGGGCAGGTCGCAAATGGATGATTCTGTCTAAATGGAGTAATGTTGGTGGATTGACACCATCATAACCCGGAATAAAAGCAGTGACAAGTTGGCATTTCGTCCCTGCCAGGGCTTGCTTAAAGTCGCCTCAGTCCGTAACAAAACAACCTTATGGTGTCATTGCGAGCCCTGTTTTGGGCGAAGCAATCTCCCCATACAGGCGGGCAGATTGCTTCGGGGCAAAACCCGCCCCTCGCAATGACAGATCCAATAACTTTAAGACTCTGCCTTGCAGTACAATCGCCCCATGCCCCTATCGCCCGCATACCAGGCCGCGCTTGACTACATTTTCAGCTTCGTCGATTTCAGCAAGACCCACGCCGCCAACCTCGACCCCAAAAATTTTGAGCTGGGCCGCGTCTTTGCCCTGCTCGCGCGGCTGGGTGACCCGCACACCGCCTGGCCCTCCATCCACATCGCAGGCACCAAAGGCAAAGGCTCCACCGCCGCTTTCTGCGCCAGCGCGCTCGCCGCGGGCGGGTATCGCACCGGGCTGTATACCTCGCCGCACTTGCAGGATTTTTCCGAGCGCATCCAGGTCAACGGGGCGGCCATCCCTCAGCGGGCGGTGGCCGATCTTATCGAGGAGATCAAACCCGCGGTTGCGGCCACGCCCGCCATCAGCACCTTTGAGATTATGACCGCGCTCGCCTTCCTCCACTTCCAGCGCGAACGCGTGGACGCCGCCGTCATCGAAGTCGGGCTGGGCGGGCGGCTGGACGCCACCAACGTCATCACCCCGCTCGTCAGCGTCATCACCTCCATCTCCATTGACCACGTCCCCATCCTCGGGCACACGCTCGCCGAAATCGCCGGGGAGAAGGCGGGCATCATCAAACCGGGCGTCCCGGTGGTGATGGCCCCCCAACGGGACGAGGCAAAACTCAAAATAACGGAAACCGCGCGAAGCCAGTCCGCCCCGCTGATCGGCGTCGGGGACGAGGTGAAATTTGAGGGCGTGCGCCGATCCCTGGATGGGCAATTCCTGCGGGTGTGGATCAACCCGGATCAGAAGATGGAACTTGAGATTCCCCTGCTGGGCGATCACCAGCTTGAAAATGCCGCCACCGCCTGGGCCGCCCTGCAAATCGCCCACGAGCAGGGTCTGGGCCTGAGGGGGGACGCGATCCAAAAAGGCTTTGCCGCGACCTCGTGGCCGGGACGCTTCGAAATCCTCCAACGCACGCCCTTCGTCATCCTCGACGCCGCCCACAACCCGGACTCAGCTCAAAAATTGCGCCGCACCCTGGAGCAAACCCTGCCCGGCAGGCCGCTCGTGCTCGTCTTTGGCGCGTCGGGCGACAAGGCCGTCCCCGAGTTCCTGCGGGCGTTTGCAGGCGCCGCGCACCTCCTAATCGCCACACGCTCGGAGCATCCCCGCGCCCTGGCCCCGGCAAGCATTGCAGAGATGGCCGCCGCGCTCGGCATCCCCGTGATGGTGACGCAGTCCATCGAAACCGCGCTGGCTGAGGCGCGGGCGCGGGTGCCCGCCGGGGGCGTCGTGCTGGTCACGGGAAGCGTGTTTGTGGTAGGGGCGGCGCGGGCGGTCTGGTTCGGGCCATCTTTGGCACCGCACCCAACCCCCCTCTAACTCCCCCCGTCCACGGGGGGAGAACTGGCTCCCCGCCCAAGTGGAACTAGAAAATTCAACAAGCCTCCCCCCCGCACGCGGGGGGACGGGAGGGGGGTGAGCCAGGCTGGGAAAGTTACCTGTAGTTTTGCGCTAAACCTGGTTCGGGGACGGGCAACCCGTTTTGTGATAGACTGCTTTTCGCGGGGGCCACAACCAACTTTTATGGAGAAAATGCATGAGCCAAGACTGGCTGCCCGGCGATGATGATTTCGCCAACGCGCTGCACCGGCGCACCGAAGAACTCTATACCATCCCCGACGCCACCCCGGATGAAGACGGCTGTATCGAATGCCCCGTACTTCCCCTGCGGGATGTGGTCGTATTCCCCCGCATGGTCTCGCCGATTTTCATTGGGCGTGAGAGCACCCTGCTCGCCATTGAGGCGGCGCGGGCCCGCCACCAGACGGTCATCGCGCTGACCCAGGAAGACCCGGACAACGAGGACCCCACCCCCGAGGAATTTTTCCCCATCGGCGTGGAGCTGGCCGTCGGGCGGTTGCTGAACATCCCGGATGGCTCCAGTTCAGCGCTCGTCCAGGGGCGCAAACGCGTGGAAATTGTGGACTTTGTCCAGGTGGAGCCGTTCCTCGTGGTGCGGGCGCGCCCGATCACGGAACCCAATACGCGCACGCGCGAGACCAACGCGCTGATGCGGACGGCGCTCGGCCTGCTGGAAAAATGCGTCCAGCTTAACCAGAGCATGCCGGAGGAAGCCCACCTCTACGCGGTCAACATTGACGAACCGGGCTGGCTGGCCGACATGATCACGACCACGCTTTCCCTACCCATCCACGAACAACTCGACCTGTTAAATGAATCCGACCCGGTGGCGCGGCTGGGCCGCGTCAGCAACATTCTCGCCCGCGAAGCCGACGTACTCGAACTGGAAGACGAAATCCACATGCGCGTCCAGGGCGAAGTTAACCGCTCCCAACGCGAGATGTACCTGCGTGAGCAGATGCGCGCCATCCAGACCGAACTCGGCGAAGGCGATACCTGGAACCAGGAACTCGGCGAGCTGAACGAGAAAATCGAGGCCGCCGGACTCCCGGACGAAGTAAAAGTGCGCGCCGTCAAGGAAGTGGCGCGCATTGGGCAGCTTGCGCCGCTCTCGCCCGAAGTGGGCGTCATCCGCACTTACGTGGACTGGATCCTCGACCTGCCCTGGCGCGCCACCACAGAAGATAACCTCGATGTGCGCCACGCCGCCGAAATCCTTGAACAGAATCATTTTGCGCTCAAGCGCGCCAAGGAACGCATCCTCGAACACATGGCCGTCAAGAGCCTGCGGCCCACCAAATCCCGCCAGCCGATCCTGTGTTTTGTCGGCCCGCCGGGGACGGGGAAAACTTCGCTGGGGCGATCCATCGCCGAGGCGCTGGGGAGGAGTTTTGTCCGCATCTCGCTGGGCGGCGTGCGCGACGAGGCCGAAATCCGCGGCCACCGCCGCACCTACATTGGGGCACTGCCGGGGCGCATCCTGCAAACCATGCGCCGCGCCGAGACGATCAACCCTGTCTTCATGCTCGATGAGGTGGATAAACTGAGCAACGACTACCGCGGCGACCCCTCCTCCGCCCTGCTGGAAGTGCTCGACCCGGAGCAAAACTACGCTTTCTCCGACCATTATCTTGAACTCCCGTATGACCTCTCCAAAGTCATGTTTATCACCACCGCCAACTGGGCCGGGCGCATCCCGGAACCCCTGCTCGACCGGATGGAGGTGATCGAGTTTTCCGGCTACATCGAAGAGGAGAAATTTGAGATTGCCCGCCGGTTCCTGATCCCACGCCAGATTGAAGAGGCGGGGCTGGACAACGACGACATCCAACTCAACGAACCTACCCTGCGCAAGATCATCCAGGAGTACACCTATGAAGCCGGGGTGCGCAACCTGGAACGCGAGATCGGGCGCGTCCTGCGCAAGATCGCCCGCCGCAAAGCGGAAAGCCAGCGCTACCCCACCCGGCTGACCCCACAAATGATCGAGAAATTCCTCGGCCCGCCGGAGTTCTCCCGCCTCGAAGCGGAGCGTGTCGATGAGATCGGCGTAGCTACGGCGCTGGCCTGGACGGAAAATGGGGGCGAGATCATGCCCGTCGAAGTGTTGCTCCTCGACGGCAAGGGGAATTTGCAGGTGACCGGCCAGGTCGGTGAGATCATGCAGGAATCCTGCCAGGCCGCCCTCTCCTACCTGAAATCCCGCGCCAAACAACTCGACATCGCCGGTGACAGTTTTGAAAATATCGACATCCACCTGCACATCCCGGAAGGCGCCATTCCCAAGGACGGCCCCAGCGCCGGGATCACGATAGCCACGGCGATGATCTCCGCGTTTACCCGGCGCAAGACGCGCAAGGAGATCGGGATGACGGGCGAAATCACCCTCCGGGGGCGCGTGCTCCCGGTGGGGGGCGTGCGGGAAAAAGTGCTGGCCGCCCACCGTTCCGGCCTCAAGGTGGTCATCCTCCCCCGAAAGAACGTCAAAGACCTGATCGATATGCCCAAAAAGGTGATGGCCGACCTCAAAATCCTGCCCGTGGAACACATGGATCAGGTGCTGGAATTGGCGCTCCACTCCCCGAAAGATAAACCCGTCCGCAAGAAGCCTGCCGACAAACCAACCGCCGAAGCGGACGCCGCGGCCCAGCCGGGAGCTGCATAAAAAGATGGGGGTGACCGCCGCTCAAATTCTCGCCCTGCTGGAGGGCGGCATGGGGCCGGATTTGCACTGGTTCCCGGAGGACGTTTCGCCCGCCACGCTGGCCGAGACGATGGCGGGGATGGCGAATACCGAGGGGGGTACGATCCTGTTGGGGGTCGCGCAGCGCTCCGCCGTCATCCAGGGTTTGAGGGATTCCGAAGCGGCGTTTGACCTCGTCTTCCAGGCAGCCCTGCTCACCGACCCGCCGCTCGTCCTGCCGCTCCCCGTCGTCCAATTTGTAAACGGGGATGCGCTTCTCCTGATCTCGATCCCCGCCGGACTGCCGCACATATTTACGGTCGGCGGGCGTTATCTCGGGCGGGAGGGGAAACAAACCTCCCCCATCCCGGCGCGCACCTTGCGGCGCAAACTCATTGAGCGCGGTGTGCTCCAGGTGGAGTCGCGCGTCCCCTATGGAGTCACGCTGAACGACCTGGACATGAGGCAGATCGAAGCCTACGTCGGGAGCCTCAACCTGCCCAAAGGGGAAAACCCGAACAGCCTGCTCACCCGCCGCGGCTGTGTCCAGGAGGACGGCGGCGAACTGCGCCCGACCTACGCCGGGTTGCTGCTCTTTGGCAAATACCCCCAGCAATGGCTCCCCAACGCCATCATCCTCGCCGCCCGTTTCAGCGGCAAGGCCTTCTCCGATGCCTTTATCAAACAGGAAATCACCGGCACGCTCCCCCAGCAAATCCGCCTCGCCGAAACCTTCGTGCGCGAGAACCTGCCCACCGTCGCCCGCATCGTCGGGCTGACGCGGCAGGAAACGCCCGAATACCCGCTGGAAGCCGTGCGCGAACTGCTCGTCAACGCCGTCGCCCACCGCGATTACAACATCAACGGCGACAGCATCCACCTGCAAATTTTCGCCAACCGGCTGGAAGTCCACTCCCCCGGCGGGCTGCCCGGCCCGGTTAACCTCGCCAACCTGCTGGAGGCCCGCTTCTCCCGCAACCCGGTCATCGTCCAGGCGCTCTCGGATATGGGCTATATCGAGCGGCTGGGCTACGGCCTTGACCGCGTGGTCAATGTGATGAAGGAATACAGCCTGCGCCCGCCCCAATTCCAGGAAACGGCAGGCACCTTCCGCGTCATCCTCAGCAACACGCCGCAGGCCCCCGAACTCGAAGTGTCCCCTACGCCTGCGTCCCCCGGTTTCAACCGGCTGGAACTCAACCCGCGCCAGCAACTGGCGCTCCAGTTTATCGCCGACAACGCGCGCATCACCAACAGCGAGTACCAGGAACTCTGCCCCGATGTCCATGCGGAGACCCTGCGGCGGGACTTTGCCGACCTCGTCAAACAGGGCTTGATTATGAAAGTGGGCAGCAAACGCGGGACGTACTATATCCTTAAGTAACGTGCGACGCACTTTGAAAGTGCGTCGCACGTTTAACGGGGCATAGACTCCTTTCCCTGGGGTCATGACCCCGGTGAACCCCCTCACAGGTTAGCGTGACCCCCAAAAAAATCATCCTGATCACCGGCGCATCCTCCGGGATTGGCGCGGCCACCGGAAAATTATTTGCCCAAAAAGGCTGGCGCGTGGCCCTCGCCGCCCGCCGCCTTGACCGGCTGGAAGCCCTCTGCGACGAAATCCGCGCCGCCGGGGGCGAAGCGCTCGCCATCGAGGCGGATGTCTCCGACCTTGAGGAAATCCGGCGGATGGTGGCGGTGACGCTGGACAAGTGGGGGCAGATTGACCTCCTGTTCAACAATGCCGGGTTTGGCCGGTTCAACTGGCTGGAAAACCTGGACCCGAAGACGGAGGTGGAGGAGCAACTGCGGGTGAACCTGCTGGGGACGATCTGGGCGGCGCAGGCGGTCGTGCCGTACATGATTGCGCGGCGCAGCGGGCACATCATCAACATGGCTTCGATGTCCGGGCTGGTGGCGACGCCGACCTACACGATTTATGCGGCCAGCAAGTTTGGGATCCGCGGGTTTTCGCAGGCGCTGCGGCGCGAGGTCCACGTGTGGGGCGTCCACGTCAGCGCCATTTTCCCCGGCGGCGTGGCTTCCGAGTTTGCGGAGAAGAGCGGCTCGACGAAGCGGAAGACGGGGATTTCCACACCCAAATGGCTCAAACTGGAAGCCAGCCAGGTGGCCGACGCCATCTACCGCCTGGCCCTGCGCCCGAAGAGCATCGTCGTCCTGCCGTGGCTGATGCGGTACTCGGTCTGGCTGAATAATATGATGCCATCGCTGGTGGACAAGGTGGCGGAGGAGAAGTTTGTGAAGCCGGAGAGGGGGTTGTGAGGGGTGGCCCGGCCCTTTGGTTCGAGGCTTCTCCCAACACATGGCTTTATAATCACAGGCAATAAACTGCGCACCTGATATCGTTATTACAATTCTCCTCCAACAGGAATATCCTTCATGGCCTACGAAGAACAATTCCTCAACGCACTCAAATCCATCTTCATCGGCGCAAAAGTGGAGGGCGACTCAGGCTACATCAACCTGATGAAGATCAAAGCCAACTACTTTGAAAAAGGCGTCTTTCCCGCTTTGATGAAAGACATTGACGCCGCCTGCAAGCCTTTCGAGAAAGGCTTCCGCGAGGAATTGTTCGACAAACTCCATGATTTTTTCAGCATTATTTCAGCGAAAGCGGAAGCATTTACTCAGGATTTACGCAAGACGGAAAATTGACGGGTAAGCCAAAAGCCGTTATTGTTACCGGATGATACCTAAAAAAGAACGAGTAACGCGCTTATCGTATTGCCAATACTTACTGGTGAGTCAAATCAACTATACGCTCACGAATTATGCCGAGCACACCGAAAAATTCAGTCATGATATGGCCAATCGCTATTTAGCGGGTGATGAGGTACGCCCGCGATTGGTTTGGGAAAACGTGAAAGGACAAGTCATCCGAACGCCCTATGGGTTTCTGGTTTTTGATGACACCGTGGCTGATAAAAATTTTTCATACAAGATTGAACTGGTCAGAAGACAGTACAGTGGCAATGCTCACGGAGTTATCAAAGGTATCGGCATTGTGACCTGTGTGTATGTCAATCCACAAACTGACCAGTTTTGGATTATCGATTATCGCATTTACGATCCAGATGGCGATGGCAAGACCAAATTGGATCACATGCAAGACATGCTGATGAACTGTGTTTATCAAAAGAACCTGGATTTTTGGGCTGTTTTGATGGATACCTGGTATGCAACCAAAGAAATGATGTGTCGAGTCTCATAAAGTCGTATACCTGAACCTTACCAAAAGTCTCAAAAAGTCGTATCACCTGCCTGCCAAGACAACGAGGAGGCAGGATGGATACGATGAGTCGCCCAGGACAAATTACCACATT